>QQTW01001787.1_pt1 | contig 15335 bp, 15 predicted proteins | sample 1904831 | NCBI WGS metagenome assembly QQTW01 (sample SAMN09435610, study PRJNA476489) | Subsurface metagenome, whole genome shotgun sequencing project. | reverse complement strand
AATGCGTAGGGTTGTCGGAATCGTCTTCTCTGTAAGAGGAGATGTTAGGTCGGAACGGAGATGTCCGATCTTGTTCCTTGATGAGTTTCAATTACCGGATCGGGTGACGAGCAAGATTTTAAACTCGTTTCTAACCACTTTCTTTCATCTAGGAGGGGTGCTGATTGCGACGAGCAATCGCATGCCGGATGAACTAGCCAAGGCAGCAGGAGTGGAGTACGCTCCACAACCGAGTGGAGTTGGATCTGTGTTTGGATGGTCTAGAAAACGCACCGAGGCTGATCGAGCAGCATCTACGGATTTCGGTGCTTTCTTGGATGTGCTGAAGGCTAGATGTGAGATCTGGGAAATGGAGGGAGATCACGATTGGAGGAGGGATGATAAACCGGCTGAGGTTAGCGAAGGAGAGCCGCATGACTCCGTCGAGATGGAGGACGCTGCTCAAACAGGACCAACAGCCAATGTCGGCGCGGTTACACAAGATGCCACATTGGATAAAGACAATAGATCGACCCGGCGACCTCGACACTACTACCTCATCCCTTCTACGCCCGCGATTGAACAAGAGACCGTAGACTCTGAAGCCGAATGGAGCAATAGGATTGTCTCTATGCTTGCACAATCATCCTCCACGGCAACGTCGTCTATCTGGTCACCATCATACCTCTTGGTCTACGGCCGTCGAGTCCCCGTTCCTGCTTCCTCACCCACCGGCTACACCCTCTGGACCTTTGCTGATCTCTGCGCCACAAACCTCGGACCAGCAGACTACATCTCCCTCGCCTCAACCTACCACACCTTCATTCTCGACAGTGTCCCTATCCTAACTCTCATGCAGAAGAACGAAGCCCGCCGCTTTATCACCCTATTAGACGCTCTCTACGAATCCAAATGTCGCCTCCTCATGCGCTCCGAAGCTCCGCCCGATGCCCTTTTCTTCCCTGAGACACAAAACCCAGCCGGCATTGTAGAAGATGCAACAGGTGACGGAGTGTACCAAGAAACCATGGCGGAGATCTACCAAGATCAGACATCTCCGTTCCGACCTAACATCTCCTCTTACAGAGAAGACGATTCCGACAACCCTACGCATTCCTTCCTGAGCCCGAAGTTGAGATCCATGCTCGCAGATGAAGATGCAGATTTCGGCCCCGTCTACGGCAATGGAAGGGGCCACGCTGGTTCAACGAGCTCAGAAGAAATGGAGAAGAGACAGCGAGCCAACAAAGAAAGAGGAGGGCCGGACTTCACCAAGACGGCTACATTGACTGGAGAGGATGAGAGATTCGCGTACAAGCGGGCACGGAGTCGGATCTGGGAGATGTGTGGGGAGAGATGGTGGAGGGAGCGGCCTGCGGACAAAGTCGAGGAGTGGTGGAGACCGATCGCCGCGGAGAGCAGGTTCTGGGAGAGACAGTTACCCGCATCCACGGCGCCACAGGAGATCCCAGAGGGCACGGTAGCGGTGGATGGATCGCACGATGGGAGGCAGAGGAGGGGGGCTGATACGCACGCGGGAGGGGCCCCAGACCAGGACGGCCTGTTCAGACACGGCGCCAGTCCCTTCCGGACGAGGACCGATGCGCCCCCGAAGTTCGGATGGCAGCATGCGTGGGGCATGGTGACTTGGGGCCGGAAGGCCGGAGAGTGGGGCAAGGGTGTTGAGGGGAGAAGAGGAAAGGTTGGGGAAGGGGAGAAGTGAATCGCAGGGGGGGGGGAGTTCTTGCATTGTAGGTGTCTTTCTGCATTTTATAGTGGCGTTGCATTCACCTTTTTATAGGGATAGCGTCGTGTGAAGGGGAGGGAGGATATGGTGTCTTAGATCCGCGGCCGCGGCCCTCATGGCTTTCCCTTCATGATGGCTTGCACATAGTCTAAATACATATATACATATATATCGTAGAAATGATTACGCTGAACCACGAGGCGCTTTCGCTCACCCCGCTTCGGCGCCCTTGACAGGTTGCATCAAATACAGACTTCAGTCTTTCTCTCTACTCCAACTTCTTGACAACAAGCTCAATCCGCTGTCCCAACCTTTCACATAGTCCCAGTCTCGGCACTCCTCTCATAATCAAAGCAGCTCAAAGCAGCTCATCACATCCATCACCTCACCTTACCTCTCATCCACGCTCTATACTTGCTTCCTACTAAAACTAAATCCATCGGCGTTTCCCATCTCTCTCTCTCTCTCGCGGCCCAAATCCAACTCCTGGGACGTTCGGTCGTATGATGCGTAACCATGACGTGACGAGGAACGGCCTTGCTCGCTGGATGGTTTCGGCAGGTCCGTGGCCCCGCATATCTGGATAGAGGGGGGTGGCTTTGATGGTTTCTGGGAAGGTCGTCGTTGTTGTAGAAAAAATATGCTGATGGCAGTTTGTGTAAGATGCGTCGCGGTTTGCGTGCCTTCTTAGTAGCATCGGCTTAAATGATTTCCGGTTACGTGTAGGGATTTTGTGGGATGTGCTTGGTAATCCTGTGATACTTGTTGTTGACTCGGTGTTCTGGCTAGATACTCTGCCACTCTTCCATTGAAATAGTGCGAAGGAGTTAGGGTTCTGCTTTTGGGGCAGTCGGAATATTTTCTGTTGCATACGCATCCGCGAGACGGGAGGAAGCTGAATTCGGCGGTCGATTGTAGAACCAGATCTTCTGCCAGTGTGAGACGTGCTGCATCAAAGCTGCGGACCATCCCAGATTTCGACGATGTAGTCCCGGTCCATACCGGCTGCTATGCAATTATTGATTGTTCCCTCGAATCCGAGACGTTTGGATATAGCGTCTCAATCATGCCAAGTGGATTGTAGAGTAGAGCTCATGAACCAAGAAGGGAGTGGTGCCCCCCTTAAAAACTCCTCTGAGCCTTTTGATTCTGTGGCGAATGCAGAGCCGTAGCTGAGTATCCAGTGCCGACACCGCATGGGCTGAGCTCGTTGCAGTTGAGTGTGCCCTGGCATCAGAACGTCAATCTCGGACTTCGCTCAAGACAACACCACCCGCAGTAGGGCAACTAAACATTCTTCACTCTCCCATAGCCGGTCACGGAGCCATAGCCTCGCCTCAGTGGCAACCTGATCATTCCGAATGCGTCCTGTTTGCAGCTTCTCTGCAATCCTCTTGCCAATCCTCTCCCTAACCTTCTCTCATAAGCCGTATGAATGTCTCGTCCACCCCGGGCTCGGTCCCAGAGTTTTCACTCTTTCACCCCTCAAGGAACCGTGCAAAGCCTTTCATGATCATAGAAATTCATTAGCCGTCAAGATGGCAATCTTCGAGTTGGCACGCGCATATGCGATCGAGCTAGGGGTATCTTGTGTGTAGTTGGCTCGGTCAAGGTAGATTGGCTGCTTGTAGGCGATCATAAGAGGGTTGAGGCCGCCGGTGAGACGGCAGCTCTAGAGCATGCTGGCGGAGGGTTTAGAAAATGCCATGTTGTTTTTGGGTATTATCAAGCTCATTACGCCTCGGCAAGGTACACTTAAGAAGACGATTCGAGAGTCGAGACAAATGGAGCGGACTAATGCAAGAAAGACCAATGGACTCAGTAATCAACAATTCCCTAAGCTTCGATTGATAAAACAGTGGAGCAACCCTATACATGTGCTGCCAACAGCTGCTCTCTATCAAGAGACTCAAAATAGAGGTTTCTTGTGTCTTAGAAAAAACATGCAAAAGTGTCTGGTTTCATCAGAAAGAAAAAGGTTTGCCATGCATGATATGCTCAACGGTGTTATCGATAAGCAGCCTTGGTGCTGACTAATGCTACCTAATTGGGAAAGCGCGGGGAGCGACGATCAACTGGGGGTAGTAGTAGTAAGATGTTAGACATCAGCTGTCCTCGCCCACTAAATAAAACTAAAAAGGTGCCACAGGATCCGTTGTGCGTAACCTCGTCTTAAGCTCTTCTAGACGAGAGGGCCGACAGTCTCCTCAGAATGACAGCCTTATTCCCAAATATATGGCACCTCCGAACGGTGGCCGAGAACGCCTCGAAAGCATGTTATGTCTGTTACAAGCCTACCAATCGCGTACTCATTACTCCTAACAACAAGGTGGGTGATCAAAGCGTAGGCTTAACATTGCTTGAGCTCAGCAATTAATCAAGTTGACATCAGGACTTCTTCTACATCTGCCCGGGACACCTGACAGATCCGGGATTTGCATCTCCCGTCATCGATGCTGAAGCCGAGGCGGCGAAGGCCAAGAAAGCTGCGATGGATCTGGAGATCGAGAAGGTGAAGCAGGAGTATGAGGAGAAGCAGAAGAGGAAGAAAGAGAAGAAGAAGAAGAAAGGTAAGAAGGGCGACGATGACGACAAGGATAAGAAGGAGGATGATGAGGATGGGAAGGCGGAGAAGGAACGGGATGATAAGGTAAGCCGGGGATGATCTTTCTTACATTCCCATAGGAGGTAGCGACAAATGCATGGGCAGAAGCTGAGATATTCAACAGATCAAATCCATCAAAGGAGGTGAAGGAGAGTCGAAATCAGATGATACGCCACGTATTTATGCGCTACACAGGTACGTATGCCCGGGCAACGATCACCAGGGTGCTCTTATGGCCTTGGCTAACGCGGCAATAGAAATTTCTACCAGATGCGAATCGATCGAATACGCAATGCCGAAATGGCCAAGAGGGCCCAGCAACGAGCCAAAGATCCAACCTTCTTCCCTTCGGCTCCCAAAAACGATCCTTTGTAGGAGCTCACCGGGCCGTACGAAGCTCGTAGCAGAATCTCATTGTTTGCAGAAGACAACTACTTTTGGGCCGTCGGTGGTAGCTGCAAGCAGGAGCTTGGAATCCGTCCATGCTCGCCAGTTCACAAAGCGCTGCGTACCACCTCTTTCAATTCAGAGCCTCGCTCGGTCTGAAGAACATGTCCGAGTGCAGCAATCACATCATCTATCCTTGAAGGGCTCACTCACCTGCCAGGACCTGTCCCTGCGATTCAGAGCCGCCTTTTCCCGCAAAGTTAATGCTTTCTCCCTCATCCAGGTTTCCGCACCGTTGAGCTACTTGGCAACTGCAACTCCTAGAGGCAACGGCATACGATAGAACCTTTCGAACGCATGAGGAGGATGAAATGAATGAATCCCTGAAGAGAACTTCCGCTCCAGGAACACGGTGTGTGCCGCATTCCCAGTTTATTCAAGCTCGACCCAGCCATTGAGGAAAGAAGCCCGAGACGAGGGTTCGGGGGTCCATGTCAAGCGACCTCACGATAGTCGTAATTGGCTCACCTTCAAGCCTTCCTCCCTCGCCTGAACAGACATCGCACCACTTCTCATCATCAGTTCCGCCGTCTGCTATGCTAGCATAAATACGGGTTGGCCAATGCATCAAAGGGGACATTCGCATCGTACCACATCACCCTCTCCACGGCAAGGAAAATTATAAACGAACCTCCAACAATTACCATGCCGAACCACCAAATCATACCGATCTAGCTCCCGCAGCACCGTGAACAGCGTCACAAGAGTACACAATTTTCATATTCTCTGCTCCCACCCCTCCCTTCCTTTCCCATCCCATCCCATCTCGAACCCACAGCGTCTCCGTACATATCTCATATCTCATATTGAATTACATCGTATTTCATCACACGCCCATCCGCCTCAAATCCAGCCGGAGCCTGAAAACGGGGGCCCCCCAGCACCATCACAACGTACGCGACGCGAAAAATCAAAAAAATTCAATTATACATACCCATCAACGCTCTATTGTTTGCAGCGAGAGCAGTTTAGTCAGTGCGTCTTCATGGCTGCCCATCAGGCGGAGGAAAAGTCCGGGGAGGGGGGGGCGAGGGGAAGAGCCGAGTAGCATTCTTGCCACGTCAGGTGTGCATCTGCATCTACTTATGATTCGTCACCTCGATCCTGTTTATTGGTTCTGAGTGGATGAGTGAGGGAGTGAGGGAGGGAAGCCGGATGGAGCAGCCCGGCTGCTCGTTATCATGTTGTTGATGATGATGATGATGATGTTCTGTGCGCGTTAGCAGCAAGAGAGGTTTGCAAATGGCGAAGAGGTCTCCGAGGAGAGAGATGCATGGCCAGAGAGTTGGCTGGCTGGCTGGCTAACTGGGGAAGGGAGTTGGATTTGCAGTCTCGCTGTGCACAACTACTGATCTAACTACCAGTTTACGCTGGCGCCGAAGTGGTGGGTCCTACCTGTTCTTCTTGACCGAGGTAGAATGTTGGTTTGTCAACCTCTTGGTTCGTTTTGTGTACTCAACTGTCACTCTCAACGGCATGTCATGAGGGGGGGGAGATGAGCGGGGTAGCTTCGAAAGTTTCATGCTGACAGGCGAGGGTGAGTAATGAGATTGAGGACCATGTTCTCCCCTCTGCATCAGACACACGGGGTGGCTCGGACAAATCGTCAATATGCCTACCATTTCCTCTTCACAAATGGCCTCCTTCCCTCTTCATACCCGGCGGCAATCGCACACCTACCGCGGTCGGATGCCCAGCATCTGCATTGGCCGCACTCACTGATTTCCTCAACACAGGCACCTCATCCACCCTGCCCCTAGCCAGCCCAAAGCCCGGCGTCACCCACCCGCCACAACTACACTTCATGCCCTGCCAGGCGAACTTGCCGACATTGGCCCCACATTTCTGATTCGGGCAGATCAGCCGCCCGTCCAACCCCCCCTCTTCTAAATTCTGCTTCATCCACGACAATGGATGCAGGAAGAGATGCGCACATTCCTTCCCCGTATCTGCACTCGTGACATCCTGCTTCTGCTTCTGCTTCCGGTGCTGCTGGTTCTGCATCGTCGCCGAGGACGGCCGATGGTCAATCAGAAAAGTCGATTTTGCAAGCAGACGTCTGCATTTCCGACATTTGACATCGAGATCTCTCTTCTCGGTACATCTGGAGTCTTCTTCTTCTTCCTCCTCGTGCTCGTCTTCAAAGCGGATGTTATCGACTTCCGGAGCCCGATTAATGGCTAGACTTTCTTGAACATTTTTCTGGTACAGCCAGCGTTGGTACTTTGGTTGTAAATCGATGGTGTCTTGACAGCCCATGGAATGGTAGAGGTGAAGTTGTTCCATGAAACCGTCGTTCGGCTCGGCAAGAGGTCGGGATTGTCGGAGCAGGGCGAGGGCTGATTCGGGAGTGAGGGGTGCAGACTTCTCAGGACTGGTGTCACGTGAGCTTTTGAGGGGTTGATTTGGTTGAAGGGTGGGATCGGAAGACGCGGAGGGGTTCCGGTGGTGGGATTCCCATAGCAGGTAGGCAATGATGATTGTGGCGGAACGGGATTTGCCCATTGCGCTATAAAGATGTTATTTGTCAGCTTCATTGTGATTGGTCTTCTGGCTGTCAGCCGAACGGACGCTTGAGACAGATGTGGCAAGTGGGAAGGATAACTGGATTATTGAGGGCGGAGCGAGGTGTGTTGGTGTCGTAGATCTGCAGATATGCTTGTAAGACACAAGGTTCAGCCCTCCGCTGCAGAACATGGGTGCTTAGTGAAATACCCCAGCATTGGAGTGACGTGGCCAGCCACAGAAGGGTAGGCTCATTGGGCTGAGACAGTTGCCAAGACCACGTGAGCGGCTGAAAGACTTCCAGAGTAGTTAGAGAAGGTGACAGACGCGGGACGGTGCAGCAGTAGTGGAGCGGTGGAAAAGCGGTGGTAGAGCGGTCGTAAAGCGCATGACCAAAGAGCACTGAGCAGTGTCAACACCCAATGTCGATCCAACCACTGCTACGTTGAAACATCAAGGCCTCATTCCGCTTTCGATGGCGATGTCTTTATCAGTTGGTACGAAATCGCCGTGCATGAGACCTAAGGTCAATGCATGTCTTTAGAGTCGGGAGATAGGAAGGATGGTAGGGCTAAACAGATGTCGAAGACGTAGACATGCGCCTAGCCCATTGTGGAAAGGAACAGCTCCCCACAATGAGGAATGACTTGAATTTGTCTCAGGCAGGATAAGATCCAGCTTACCAATGAACAAGCACGCCGCTGCTTCCGTTGATGTCTCGATCTTCACCTAGATTTGCTCCAGGACCTTGCAGAGAACGGTGCCAGTAGTTGAACCCTTGTTCGATGAAGGCGTTGCTCTTGGGAAACCACTCGATGAGGTTTTCATCCTCAATGTCGTTGACAGGGATGTGACAATGTTGGTAGCCTCTGAGAAGAGGAGAATCGTGGGCGAATTTCCAGTCTATGACGGATAGAATATGCGTGATCTTGCAGCTGGCTAGTGCCTTTGGGCGGCGGAGTGAAATGAAGCTATGTCAAATGATCAGTCGGCGCGTTCAGAATAAGGCTAGAGAGAGCTCAGGGCGTGTTTTCGCAATCATGGTTTCGCAATCATGGTTTGACACGATCAACACATAGCTTGCATCCTAGACATTGAGGATGACTTATGATTGTGATCGCCGAGATAGGAGGGAGCCGAGTCCCATCCTGCCAGCTTTGATCCGGGACACGCATCAATGTCGAGGAACAAGGACTGAAGGTATGTGCGATGAACCTGAACTTCACGGTGTCGCTGCCTGCTAGCCAAACTTACCCACCAATATAAAGGTTGAAGCCCGGAACCTTGTCTAGCAGAGATACCTCCATCGGAGCGTGACTCGGGTAGAGAAGAGCAAAGAGATAGTGGAGTCAAGTGTTGCTATCACCAACGGATATAGGTCATGGACTTATGGCGGTGTTGAAATTTCATTTGGTGAGACTGGATGAATCATCCATTTCTTATATAAGCAAGCCCTGCCAAGGAACTTACGAGTCATGCAGTCAAGTTTCATTTTTGAGCACACGCCTCGTACCCTTGATGGAAGCCACGCAGGAGTATTACGTACTACGTACTACGTATTATGTAGAGACGCACGCCTTGCCGAGGCGTCCATGAAAGACTCGTGACACCAAGCTTCAGCGATCCGGTCAAGCGATTGTATGCTGTCCACGACATTTCAGCACAATCCATTTTGCATCCCTACCCACGCATCCAGACCCGAGTAGCCCTGCGAGTGCATGCTCCCACGTTCTCCGCCCATGTTTCACGAAGTCTTGATTGTAATTGTGGTGATATCGAGGAAAGAATTCGAAACCGGCTAGCCGCCACAGCTTCGAAATCTTAAGCATGGCAGTATGCAACACACAAGGTATTTCAACGCCCATAGGAAAGCTATTCAATCAGATTAGGCGATAGCCGTGCCTTCGCCATCCAGATTTCCCGAGGAGAAAACCTACCAGAGCTTTCGTACATCACTGATTCTGGAGGAATGGATGACCATGAATCGAGGCTGCCTCACCGTTGCGCACACAAAGCACGTGAAGACTGGTGCATGCTGACCAGCTTAGAAATTCTCTTTCAAAACAGGGCAGCTTGTTACACAATAAGAATTTTGAATCAAGCCACCATGTCCTTCCTTGCTGGGTGGTGCGGAATTCTACATCCTCAATCAGATCTTGTAAGATCATAGTCCCACTAGTCTTGCTACCGGCCTGGTATACAGCTAGCTTCCCCATATGGGGGCCTGCAACGAGTGATTCCTGGGAGGAGTAGCTAGTTTTTGAAGTGATATTGTAGCCGACGAGTGGCCTTTTGAAGTCTAGAATATCCATGACTATCCATGATTAGTTAGACCTGTGGCAGTCAACGGGGCTCATCAAACGACTGCGTCTAGGTTTTCAGAATCTGATCAACAGGGAATCTGCGGCCGTGTTCCAGAAATGAAACAGATGGGAAAGACACGCTCTCGGTGGTTCCCACGATTCGTGTCAGGCCTGCGTGAGATGAGGTAGAACGTCTCAGCATGAGCATTAAGCTCGTCTATTCATGTGCGGTGGTCTTTCATAGCTAGCATGAATGATCAGCATGCCCCAGAAGTGGCGACCCACCGGTAACCCAGTGTCTAGGATGCTATCAGATAGCCGCTGAATTAGGCTGTGGCTCGCCTGTGGTCCTAACGTCCACCCGTTGTCAGCTTTTCTGGTACCCGAGCAACGCAACTTGTTCTGTATTCTCTTCGCATAAAGGGAGCATGGAGAAGTCGCGTTCCGTTGAGAAATTGACTGGGACTTGATGAAGGAATTACCTGCATGGTCTCTCCAGGACGTTTCCCTGAATTGCCAGGATTGGCAGTAGGGATGCCCGAGCCAGGAGCGGAGACGAGCGCTTCACATTTTTTAAGTTGGAGTAGGAAGCAGGGAGCTCCCTCGCCTTCGCCCTCAACTTCGTACTATGTGCTGCCATATCTTGTGCCCCTGCATCATATTCAGCTCATAAAACGCGCTCCGAGCCGCTCTGTTTACCAGCAGGTGCAGCTGCGTTACAACCGCCGTGCCGCATAGCCTTCTTCAACATGGGAAAGATCTTCAGATATGGCTCTGACGGGGCGGGTTGTTTATGTTGGTAAGTTAGCAAAAATACTATCGAGACATTCAGGGGCCAGAAAACGCTTTGGGTTCCGTCTCGCAGGGTTTAATTTGGAGTAGCGGGCGTGGGAATCTTAACGCTTGACTTTAAGAATGGATCGCACATGCATCAAGGGAGGGCATTATTGCTATTGCTTTATCACCTTGCTTGCACTGCTTGCGCCTTGCAGGTTGATTAGGTACTGGGTGCTGGGTCCTTCAGTGGTGGGCGGGCTTGCTTTGCTTGGAGGTGGTGTCATCCCAGGCAATTGAAGCGCTACGACTCCAAATGAAAAGATCTCATCCCTGAGAATGAATGCACGATCGTTCTAACGCTCCGGGAGACCAGTCGGCGTGATTGCCAGGTCAGAAGTCAGAAGAAGTGGTTTCAGTTTCAGGAGGAGGCTCCTGAGCGAACAGATCACCGCATCTGAAGTGTCTTAAAGGGGTCAGCTGTCTGTCACCCACCCCGTCCTGTAGGCCCACACTCCTATCAGCTTCAACAAGGCTCAGGCTCGTTCTCGTAGCCGACGTTCCTTCGTAGGATGTCGTGTTACACCTGTCTTGAAGCGCAGGATGAGCCATGCATTGATAGACATCGCAAGGCACATGTACGTTGCGCACTGTACACAGATGAGACCCCGCACTGGTGGATGAAGACTCGAAGAGAAACTGGCCCTTGGCATGGTCTTCTTTGACGACTAGCAACCACGTTAGTAGGCAGCTACTGGCCCCTAAGGCCCTAGGGGCGTTGTTAGGGCCCGCTAAGCTTAGATAGTGAGAAAACGCTGTTAGGCTGAGCTTGGCTCCAAGCAGAGTTTGAAAGGCCTAGTAGTCAGCCCTACAGGTTAGGCTCTGAAGCTGGTGCAGGCCGGCCACAATTCACTGTCTGATGGCACACCGCGAATGCTGTCCCATCTCACTGTTGACCCCTCCCCAAACTCTCCATCGGCTCTCCCTCGCCCTCTCGGCCCGACCTCATGAACCCTTCCTCAACCTATATGCGCTTCGAGTCTATCTCAACTCCTTCATCCGTGCACTACTCAACCCCAATATCCGCATGGATGGCCGCTCTCCAGGTCCTTACGTACATGAAAGGTGCAAGATTTGATATCCTATCCTTTTAACCCAGCTGAAAAGCAGGGTTCCACCCGTGGGCAAAACCTTCAGGGACCAATACCTCTCTCGCCACCACCAAATTGACATTACTCGTGTCCTCAAAAATAATCAATCCAGCTTTTAGGTCTCGGGCCACGCTGTCCGCATCTGTTCGTGGCAAAGCGGCACATGGTGCGCGTCCAGCATGGACATCCCTCACTTGTCGTCTCCTCCCTCAATTCGAGTATATGATTCAAACCCACGCTTCGAACGGCGATATTCTCGAACATCCGCGCATACTTCACCGTCTTCGTTCTCCTCAAGAGGCTCAATGCCAATACCAAATGCCCGGTTAGACCTTGCACCACCTCCGTTGCCTCCTCCCCCCTTCATCGAAGACCTGGCACGTGGGCACGATGCTGGCTGGAAATTTGCGAATGAGGACCTGAAAGGCACTTTTCGGAATTCTACACTCGCACCTATCAAGCAAGGCTCTAGCCTTCACGGAGGTTACATGCAGCCCAGCTTGAATACGAACATCATGTCAGACGACCAGCCTGAATTTTTTGCTGATTTGGGAAGAAAGAGTAACACAATTTCAACAAGCCGTTCGCAATCACAGCCAGACATAGAGATGGGCTGTGTGGGTGCGACCGAGGAGGAACGCCAGAACCCTGCCTCTCCTTCATCTCTTGCCAATCAAAGGTGGGTCCATCTCCTACTTGTTAGGGCTTACAGAGATTTACGAGCACTAAAATCTTCATATCACGTTGTTTGTGAGACACGGCAACAAGGTTCTGGCCATTGACAACCTGACATGGCCGTTCGCCACGAGGATTGGTTCTTCGCTCTGGACTTGTTTATGTAAATATCGATCTGAATCCTTGCTAATATCCTATCTGTTCAGATTGCAGGGTGAAATGCCCTTGGCACAGCAGAGCTTTCAGCGGACCTCTAAGGCTTACGACAAACACCTCTTATCCAAGATTGGAAAAAGAAACTCACCGCCCCGATACTTCAGCCAAGCCTCAGGGGATGTCATCGCTTCGGGAGTTTCGCGCCCGCCACAGGCCAAAGATGGTAGCAACTTGCACCGCTTGTCAGTATCCGATGTTCCGTCGGCTTCGTTCGACCCAGTATCCCGGTGGGTGTCTAGTCCCGCCTCAGCCGGTGTCTCCCCTGGATCCAAACCTGGTTGGCGGGACTATATGGATTATCGTAGTCCATCAGTCGATAGCAGTGCGCCATCATCTGCAGTCGACTCAGACTACCATGCACGCCTCCGTGATTGTGGCAGAGGCTCTATAGGCGGCCTACGCATGGGGAATGATGATGCGTCCAGCCTACCAAGCCTCTCCCACAGGGATAGCTATGATCAACAGGCTTGCCTCACAGAACCAGAAACAGACCCAATGGAGGAGACGGGTGGTTTCCGGAAACTCAACTTGGGTGAGCGGACTCCGCCACATAATGCCTATTGTCAACCACTCGCCAAACAACACGGTCTGAAGCGTCGAGCACTATCACCTCCATCAGAAGTGGTACGGGACGACAAAGCACCGACAAATAGTGCGAATCAAATATCAGACATGCACCAACGATCAGCCATTGGTCACGCCTACCCTCGTTCGCCCAATCCCCACTTCCATCCCAATCACGGTTCGGTGTCATCAACCTCTTCTGCAGGTCCCAGAAATGGCTCATACGCATCATCTGTAGGACTTTCGGCTGCAGGCAGCAGTATGACAAGCATCTCATCTATTGATAGACCGTCGCCAGGAGGCACTTCTCCGCCATCAGATCTGGACCCCACTCAGGATGCTGGTCAGGTGCATCAAGCATCGCTGAATCCTCCCACTCTACACCTACACATTGCTGCATCTCGCTCTCATCTTTCTCAGAACCCACCAGAGAGCCGATCGGCTACTGTGGCCCGCGCAATGTCTGCTCAATCTGCCGCCAACGAGGGCAGGACAACCAATGCACCTCGCATCGGTGGTGCATACATGTGCGAGTGCTGCCCAAAGAAGCCAAAGAAGTTTGAAAGCGAAGAGGAACTAAGGTACGTCTAAGTCTTCCCTCCCGCACCAGCATCAGTTTAACCCCACCTCGAACTTCCCTGATCCCCTCCGTCACAGGATGCACATGATGGAAAAGCAATACAAATGTGCATATTGTACCAACCGGTTTAAGAATAAGAACGAAGCTGAACGACATCAAAACTCCCTTCATCTACGTCGTCATTCTTGGTCTTGTGCAGCCATATCAGGATACGATGCTGCCTTCCATCCGTCAACCTCTCCTACCTCCCAAACATCCAATGGTCCATCAGGCGATGCCTGCGGTTACTGTGGCGAGGAATTTTCGAATTTTCCACGCGACTGGGACGCAAGAATCGACCATCTTACAAACGTGCACAAATTCGGCGAGTGCAATCAAACGAAAAAGTTCTTCCGAGCGGATCACTTTCGTCAACACCTCAAGCACAGCCATGCCGGCACGAGCGGGAAATGGACCAATATGCTCGAGAACGCATGCATGAAAGATGAACCGCCTCTCGATACGGCAGCAGGCACGGTCATGGAAGTTGGTGAGCCCAGTCAGCCAACGGCTCAAACTCCAACTGCCGCGCCGGCAACCCCATCAGTGATAGAAGGGTCACAACATAGATCGTGATAGTAAATAAAGAGCATCCTCCTGACTTTCCGATGGCCACCTAAGCTCCTGGAGAGATGATGCCATCAGTATGATCTATGAAAGTGCCCGTCGTCCTGAAGACTGAACGCCTTTCGTTGCCGGAATGGTGGCTGAGTGCTGTTTACTTGCAGCGTCTACTTGTTATAATTCACCACTAGTATCGCATGCCAGCTATAAAACTACTCTCTTCTTTTGGTACACATTTTATTGTTGTCGCTTCAGACCCATCGGATATCTGGTTGCTTCTGGAATTCGGCTCTGTGCATGCGCACTTTTTGTGGACGTTGCTGCCGTGCCACAATCATACACACCGCCACTTGGAGGAGACTCTGGCTCCACTTCGAGCAAGCTTCTACCTAGTGGTTTCTCTAAACCTGTCTCGAGCTTCCTGCGGCAGTCCAACCAAGCAAGTATTTGGTGCCCAGCAAAAAAGCATTTTCAGCGTTCTATAGGCATGGATCGACGTGTGTTTATATCTTATGCATAGGAAGGTGCTGGAATCTGCAGTCCGATCTAAGCGTCCCGTTCAATTGCTGCTCCTGTTGTGTCAGGCTGTCTTTCTAGTGCTTGCTCTCATGGCTGCGTGTGATCATCCCGTCAAAGCAGATAGCAACATCAACTTCACACCTCGTTCAGTGTACGTGGTCATTTAGCCGCCTGCCTTTCTTACTCCAGTCAGCAAGGTCATAGTGATTCCCTTTCTTTATCTTCTTCGAGTCATGCTACATCGAGCTTACTTGCGGTCGGTTGAGACCTATCCCGGACATTACTTGTCGCGACTTCGCTGATCGACCCGTTGCTAGGGCCGCCATTGTGGGCTTATTGGCGTCGCCTCCAAACCCTGCCTTCCAGCAAGCGTAAAGCTGTTCTCGATCCACCTGAGAAACAGGTGGGATGAGACTTCACTCAGGCAAACCACAAGAGCAAGTCTTTTCACCAAGGCACATTGAGGCGCATCATGGGCTAACTACCTTGTATGTAGTTCGGCACCTTGGTTCGGCGTACGCAATTCCCTCTGTTATGTGTCCCAACAACCAAAAGTGGTCCTTTACCTTCTAAGAAAGGTAAGCAACTCCCGGAGTTATAGACTAGTCTATGGCACGGCTGTTTGACACTATGTCTCGTGTTTCGACTGGTAAGGCCTTCTGGATCC
>QQTW01001786.1_pt1 | contig 15341 bp, 13 predicted proteins | sample 1904831 | NCBI WGS metagenome assembly QQTW01 (sample SAMN09435610, study PRJNA476489) | Subsurface metagenome, whole genome shotgun sequencing project. | reverse complement strand
TTCATAATTTGCTCTTGATAGACCAAAACTCCATAAGTTTCTTCTAAAATTGGCTCTTGCAATGGAGTTTTATATTCTATTTTTTCTCTACCATGTTTGCGGTCGATAAATTCAGGAATTAAACCCGCATCTAATGGCCCTGGGCGATATAAGGCCAAAATTGACGAAATATCTTCTATACAAGAAGGACGCAAATCTTTAACTATTTGCCGCATTCCTGAAGACTCTAGCTGAAAAATACCTTCTAATTCTCCATCTTCTAACATTTTGTAGGTCTTTTCTACATCTTGAGGCATTTTTTTTACTTCACCTTTAGCAAGAATTTTTTGAACTCTCCTTTCTTCTAAAGGTAAGGCATCAGGATCAATAGTTATGTGGCGATTTTCTTTAATTAAATCGACGGTTTTTTGGATTAAAGTTAAGTTTCTTAATCCCAAAAAATCCATTTTCAATAATCCCAAAGATTCTAAATCTTCCATGAAGTATTGAGTAATTACTGAGCCATCATTATTTCTTTGCAAAGGCACAATTTCATCTAAAGGTTCCGATGAAATTACTACCCCGGCGGCGTGAACTCCGTAAGTTTTATTAGTTCCTTCGACGCGCATTGCCATATCAATCCAATGGTGTACCTTTGGATCGTTATCGTATTTTTCTTTAAATTCTGGCGCTGGTGTAGCATCAGAAATCATCACCGCTAACTTAGTTGGCTTACCTCTAACTACAGGAATTAGTTTTGCCATTTTGTCAGATTCTCCGTAAGGAATATCTAACACTCTTGCTACATCTTTTAGTACAGATTTTGACGTTAAGCGGTTAAAAGTAATAATTTGAGCAACTTTATCTGCGCCATATTTATTCGTCACATATTCAATTACTTTTCCACGTTGTTCAATACAAAAATCCGTATCAATATCCGGCATTGATTTACGTTCTGGGTTTAAAAATCGCTCAAATAATAACCCATGATGGACAGGATCGATATTAGTAATTTGCAGCGCGTAAGCAACTAAAGAACCCGCCGCCGATCCTCTACCTGGCCCTACAGGAATGCTATTATCTCTAGCATATTTGATGTAATCCCACACTACTAAAAAGTAAGTAGCAAACCCCATTTGCTGCATCATTTTTAGTTCATAATCTAGCCTTTCTCGATAAACTGGCTCGATTTCGTGAGCAGATTTGCGGTTAAATCTTTTTAGCAATCCTTGCCAAGTAACAAACTCTAAATAAGTATCAGCAGTGTGTCCGGGAGGAAATTCATAGTTAGGAATACGAGACTCACCCATAAGGTCGTAATGCTCGACTTTTTCGGCTACTTCTAAGGTAGTTGCGATCGCTTCATCTATTACTTCTGCTGGGAGATGATCTCGAAACAATTGTCTCATTTCTTGAGCCGATTTGAGATACTCTGTACCGCTATAGCGCATCCGCTTATCTTCACTAATTAGCTTTTTAGTTTGAATACATAGCAAAGCGTCGTGGGCTTCTACGTCGTAGCAAGAAACAAAATGCGAGTCATTGGTAGCAATAAATTTAATGTCTAATTCACGGGCAATTTTAATTATTTCAACATTAACAATTCGGTCTTCTGGCAATCCATGATCTTGAATTTCTAAGTAATAGTCGTCTGCGAATATAGCTTTGTATTCTTTGGCTACTTTTCGCGCTACATCTAATCTACCCGCGAGGATTGCTTGGGGTATTTCTCCACCTAAGCAAGCACTGGTGACAATTAAACCTTCATGATATTGGGTAAGTAATTCTTTATTAACACAAGGACGAGCAAAAATGCCGCTTCCTTGCATTCCTTTAAGGTGAGAAATAGTGGTTAATTTAACTAAATTTTTGTATCCTTTAGTATTTTTAGCTAAAACAACTTGATGATATTTAGGTACTTTACGACGGGCTTTATTTTCAATATCACCATTCATTACATACATTTCATTGCCAATAATTGGCTTGACATTTCTACTACGACATACCTTAATAAGTTCGATCGCACCATACATTACACCATGATCGGTAAGGGCGATCGCCTTCATGTCTAATTCTATTGCTCGATCTACCAGTGCGGGTAATTGACTCGCACCATCAAGCAAGCTGTAATCGCTGTGAATGTGTAAACCAACAAAAGACATAGGTTTATTAAATAGTTGTAGTTATTGACTTAGCTTTGAGTAATTCGTCGCGTGGGAAGCTTTAAAAATATTGCTATATATACATTTTAATCAATAGTTATAGCGATCACATCACAAACTTTTTTACTACTTCAAAGTATTTTAACCCAGCAGTTTTTGCAGTGTCATTGTGTCCAGCGTTGGGAACTATGAATAGTTGTTTCGGGTTAGGTGCAGCCATATACAGTTGTTTGCTCATACTAACCGGAATTACAGTATCATCTGTACCATGAATAAATAAAACAGGCATTTTTAGAAGCTTTACTTTTTTAACTGATTCAAAGCGTTGATTGAGGATTAAGTTAACTGGAAATAATCTAAACTGACCGTAGCTATTAACAACATCTGCAATCGAAGTAAAGGAACTATCTACAATTAATCCAGCAGCTTCGGGTTGCTGGGTAGCTAAATTAATTGCGATCGCACCTCCCAAAGAATGCCCGTAAAGAATTATATTATTAGGCGGAATCTGTCGCTGTTTTACTAAATAATCCCAAGCTGTCGTCGCATCTTGATAGACATTATTTTCGTTCGGAAAACTACCTTCACTGCGCCCGTAACCCCGATAATCTATAATTAGCACTGCAAAACCCATCTGGTGAAAACGATGAGCGTGAGCCGCATTTGCACCGATATTTACACCATTACCATGCAGATATAGTACGGTTTTAGCCTTAGCCGTAGCGGCAGGAATCCACCAACCATGTATTTTCTCAACCTTACCGTCTGTCGTTACAGGTAGCCATACCTCTTGAAAATCTAGATTAAAAGCCTTGGGTGTAGTTTCGATAACCGAAGAAGGGAAATAAATAAAACGCCCTTGTTGGCGATACAAGTAGATACAAGCAGCTAAATAAACACTCGCAACTACAACCCCCGTACCTAATAACAACTTGAATAAAGGCTTTTTAAGCATAATTATTTTTTAGCCCAAAAGACAAGCAGCCGGAAAAAGCAAATATTCTAAAAAAAACAACTTCCAGATAAATTGATAAAACGAAGCGATCGCCACCTTATCGAGTAAATCTACCTGAAAACTACGCCACCACAGCAAAAATAGCAAGCCTAAATGAGTGCTAACTAAAAATATAGTATTAACTCCAGGTAGCAAAAAAAAGGCAGCAATAGCCATTCCTATGTAGCATACAGTTATTATCCAACGAGCCAGATTAAATACTCGTTCTTGACCTAAAGCAATGGTGAAAGTAGAAATTTGGTATTGAAAGTCGCCTTCAAGATCGGGGATATCTTTAAATATGGCGATCGCTACCGTAAAAACAATTACAAACAAAGTCAACGCCCACACCGTTATTGGGATAATTAGGCTGTTAGTAAAATGCAGATATAGCCCCAAATTAACTACCGCTCCCCGCACCGTAAAAATGCACAAAGCCGCCCAAAAAGGAAACCGTTTCAACCGAATCGGGGGTAAAGAATAAGCCGTACCAATGGCTAAACTAATGACCACCATTCCCAGCAAATAACGCGATTGCAGCCCCGCCAGTAGCAGCGACAGTATTCCAGTCACCGCCACGATTAGCTTACCCGTAGCCAAGGAAAACTCGCCACTAGCAAGAGGTAAATGGGGCTTATTAATTTGGTCAATAGCCACATCTTCCAACTGATTCAAGCCGACAATGTAAATATTGCCACATAGACAAGCCAGCCAAGCTACTAAAACAGGCAGCACTGAACTATGATTGAATCCTTGATCAAAGGCGATCGCATATACACCCCAGACACTCAAACTTGTACCAATAATTGTATGGGGGCGCGAAAACTGCCAAAAAGCCGCCAGTTTATTACTCTTTACGCGGCGTGTTTCCTTATTTAGTACCACACAACAACCCAAATTTAATTAATCCGCGATCGTAACCCCGACTCATCAACCCCAACGATAGCGCCGCTTGAATTGTTCCCCAACCAGAGCGAATTAAGCCAACTAGCGCCTCAAAATTAAACGCCGAATCAATCACTACATCCCAAAAAGGTGCAACGGCTTTTGACCAATCTGCGGTAGAAATGTTTTGTAATGGGAGAATGCGCGCAATTTCTGCATACTCTGGCAAAGAAATTACGTAAGGTAAACAATAAACCCGATAAATATCTGCCAAATGCTGTTTTTCATCGATTGTTAGCGCCGCGTTTTCTGTAGAGCGGTGACACCACGTAACCATAATAAACTTTCCCCCAGGCTTTAGCACCCGATAACACTCTTGCATAAACTTAGTTTTGTCGGGCATATGTTCGCCACTTTCTAGCGACCACACTAAGTCAAAAGAATTGTCTGCAAAGGGCATATTTTGGGCATCTGCTACCTGAAAACTAGCTTGGGTGTTTAAAAGAGCCTCGGTTGCCCGTTCTGCTGCTCTAGAGGCTTGCACGGGGCTAAGAGTAATACCCGTTACCTGAGCATTAAATTTTTTTGCTAAGTATAGAGAACTGCCACCAATACCACAACCAACATCAAGAATATTCTCAGCTTGCTGTACGCCCGACCATTGTAGTAATTCTTCAATTAAATCTATCTGCGCTTGGCGGCGGTCTTTTTTGATTTTGCCCTCTGCGCCATAATAGCCGTGGTGCATATGCTCCCCCCATATTTGTTCCCACAAACTAGAGGAAGCATCGTAAAATTGCTGAATTTGCTGCTGTAGTGCCGTACTCATGTTAGTAGCGTTGAAACGGTAGACCGCAATCAGCGTAGCAGAAGATGCTATTCCTTGGCACGGATATTAAGTTTTAATTGAGGCATTTTATGCACAAAATGAATATTATTTTCGATTGTGCTTGAACTTTAAGCTGGAGTTTAGGACGTGACTGTTTCTCGGACAATTTGCCTGGGATTTTTGGCGGTAATCGCTATTGGCACAATTTTACTAATGATGCCTTTTTCCTCTACGACTGGGACTTGGGGTAACTTAATTGTGGCGTTATTTACTTCTACTTCGGCCGTTTGTGTTACAGGTTTATCGGTAGTTGACCCTGGGACTTACTTCTCTTTTTGGGGACAACTTTTCGTAGCGGCGCTGGTGCAGATTGGCGGACTAGGTTATATGACTGCAACTACCTTCCTGTTATTACTTTTGGGGGCAAAGTTTGGTCTGCGCGATAAAGTTGCCATTCAACAAGCTTTAGACCGAACAGGAATACACGATAGCGCCCAATTAATTCGCTCGATTATTGCCCTTACTTTAATCTTTGAAATTAGTGGAGTATTTTTACTACTACCTGTTTTTACTCCCAAATATCCGTTGAATGAGGCTTTGTGGTACGCAATTTTTCACAGTATCAACTCTTGGAATAATGCAGGTTTTAGTTTATTTAGAGATAACTTTATTGGCTACCAAACTTCGGTACTTTTAAACTTGGTAGTTACGGGGTTAATTATTTTCGGCGGGATTGGTTATGGTGTGATTTTAGAGCTATTTATTTGGTCGCGCGATCGCATCCAGCGCAACCCCAAAAGAATGATATTTTCGCTCAACTTCAAAGTTGCCGTTAGCACTACTATAGCTTTGTTGACTTTGGGAACAATTGCCTTCTTTGTTATAGAAGTAAAAAATCCGGCAACTTTTGGCTCTTTAAGCTTACCCAATCAAATACTTGCCGCTTGGTTTCAAGCGGTAACGCCAAGGACGGCGGGATTTAATACTATTGATATTGGCAGAATGACGACGGCGGGTTTATTTCTTACTATTGCTTTAATGTTTATTGGCGCAAGTCCTGGTGGTACAGGTGGCGGGCTGAAAACTACTACTTTTCGAGTTTTGACAAGTTGTACAAAAGCAATTTTGCAAGGAAAAGAAGAAGTATTCTTGTACGACAGAAACGTAAATATTTCTTTGATTTTAAAAGCAGTGGGTGTAGCAGTTGGCTCCGTAGCTACAATCATTTCGGCAACTATTTTAATTGCTCTAACCGATCCAAAAGTAAGCTTTATTCAAATTTTATTTGAGGTAGTTTCAGCTTTTGCTACGGTGGGACTTTCCACAGGAATTACTGCTAATATAACGGCGGCAGCTAAATTAATTTTAGTGATGACTATGTATATAGGTAGAGTGGGAATTTTACTGCTAATGGCTGCACTGCTTGGAGATCCTAAGCCTAGCTTAGTTCGCTACCCTGAAGAAAATTTAATTGTGGGTTAAAATTGTAATACAAACTAACAGGGAAACACCAATACATTTTAGTTTCAATAGGGTTAATTAACCAAGGTAATAAAAAGAGTGAATCTGTCATCTTTAGGTTTTTTACGCAGTCTACGCAAAGATAATCGTCAGTTTGCTGTTATTGGATTAGGACGTTTTGGTAGAGCAGTTTGTACAACATTTCATAAGTTAGGTTATGAAGTGCTGGGGACAGATATTAGTGAAAAATCTGTTTCTCAAGTGCTAACAGAGCAAATTGTTTCTCATGCAGTACAACTAGATTCTACTCAACCTGCGGCACTAAAAGAAGCAGGAATTTTTGAGTTTGACACGGTAATTATTGCTATTGGTAACTACATTCAAGAAAGTATTGTAACAACGCTAAATGTAAAAGAAGCTGGCGTACCTCATGTAGTCGCAAAAGCATCATCGGAAATACACGGAAAACTGTTGCAAAAAGTGGGAGCAGATCATGTAGTGTATCCTGAATTTGAGGCGGGTTGTACTTTGGCGCGTAGTCTTACTAAACCAAATATTTTAGATCGTTTTGACCTCGATCCCGACAACAGCATTGTTGAGCTAATTGTCCCGGATATATTTCACGGCAAAACCATCACCGAGCTTCAATTTCGCACTCGCTACGGGCTAAACTTGATAGCTGTAAGTCAAGACGGCAAGTTTGAAATTAATCCTGATCCAAAAAAACAACTACAGCAAGGCTCGGCAATGGTAGTAATTGGCTGCAATAAAGATATTAATCGTTTACCAATTTGATAAAGTTTTTGATATCCGGGTAGAGCAATCGGCAAGGTTTTAGAATAGAACTAGAAAGCTATTCTAATGGGCTGTAAGCCACAAGTTGAGAAGAAAAAAATACCATGCTGGATTTGGTACTGATTCTAGCGGTAGGTTTTTTTGGCAGCTTTGGACATTGTGTGGGAATGTGTGGGCCATTGACGGCGGCATTTTCTCTATCCCAAAACCAAAACATGCCGCAAAAAGTGCGATCGCTTCTTTTGTTTCATATTTTGCTCAATGCTGGCAGGCTGGTAAGTTATGCCTTAGTTGGTGCAGGTATTGGTGCTATAGGTTCAGTAATTTTGGCAAGCGGACAGTTAGCCGGAAGTGGTAGCGCTTTGCGTCAAACTATTGCTATTACTACTGGGGTATTACTAATTTGGTTTGGCATTATTCAAATTAACCCTAAGTTTTTACCACCCATACCTTTATTACATCCTTTAACTCAAGGAAACTTGCATCAGCGCCTAAGTAAAGCAATGGTAGAGCTTTCTTTTAAAAGTCAATGGTGGACACCAGCTATTTTAGGCGGCGTTTGGGGTTTAATGCCCTGTGGTTTTTTGTACGCTGCCCAAATTAAAGCCGCCGAAACTGGCAATATTTGGCAAGGTGCGGCAACAATGACGGCTTTTGGGTTGGGAACTTTGCCAACAATGCTAGGGGTAGGCATTTCTACTTCTTTAGTTAGCAAAGACCGGCGCAGTCAATTATTCAAGCTGGCTGGCTGGGTAACTATTACGGTAGGTGTATTAACTCTCCTTCGGGCGATGGGAGAGGAAATGATGATTTATTTTACAGGGCATGGGGCGTTACTGTGCTTGATGTTAGCTTTAATTGCCCGTCCAATACGCCGTTTGTGGGCGCAGCCATTGAAATATCGCCGCGCTTTGGGAGTAGGTTCTTTTGTGCTGGCGATCGCTCACGTTACTACTACTATGCAACATAACTATGGTTGGAATTTAAGTGCGATCGCATTTTTGCTTCCCAATCATCAAATTGCGATCGTTTTGGGTTTAAGTGCCTTCCTACTACTTGTTCCCGCAGTTTTCACTAGCAGAGATAAAGTACAGAAAAGTTTAGGTAAGTATTGGCGATGGATTCATCTGTTGAGTATTCCTGCTTTGCTACTCGCTGTAATTCATGCTGTACTAATTGGTACTCATTACTTAGGCGGGATTAATGAAACATGGATTAATCAGCTTTTGGTAGCTAGTTTGGGGCTGATGACTTTGGGAGTATTAATATTACGTTGGCAAAGCCCATTAATATCGCGCAAGTTATGAGAAGCTTTGTTTTGTTTCAATCTGTAAGGAGATCCCCCCCAACCCCCCTTATTAAGGGGGGGGAATATAGAAAAATTGTGGTTAAAAAGGGGTATTTAGGGCAATCAATCAATCTAGCTACTTATAACCATAATTTTCTAGCATTTTCTCCTAAAAAAAGCGCTTTTGGCGGATTGATACTACTTGCAACTTTACTTACTAATCCCGCCAATGCCCATAAAATAGTAACTCAAAAAGATGTAGGCGCAACTATTCACCTTGAACCAAATGATGCTCCTCGCGCGGGTGAAACTGCCTTAACTTGGTTCGCCCTTACTCAGAAAGGAGGAAAAATTATTCCTCTAAACGAATGTAATTGTAAGCTGTCTATTTACTCCCAATCTTCAGCCGGAAAACCTTTACAGCAGCCGCCACTCAAAGCCGTTTCTCAAGAAAGCTATCAAGGTATCCCCGCCGCAGAAATTACTTTTCCAACGGCAGGGGCTTATCAGTTGCAATTGCAAGGAAGCCCCAAAAATGGGGCAACGTTTTCCCCATTTGAACTAAAGTTTGATGTCAACGTTGCCCCAGGAGTTGCTGCACCAAAAACCCCTGATCGCATTTCTACCCAAATAGTACCCCAAGAGGAGCAAACAACGCCGCAGTGGTTGATTCCAGCCGTCTCTATAGGCATTATTTTTACAGGTGCGATCGCATTTTTAGTATGGCAAAAGTTGCACCGCAAAGATTAGCTATTTACTTTACCACGGCTTGTTAACCCCATTGCTAAACCGATTATTACCGTACCTATCAAATAAGCAAAGCTAATTAGCCGAGTTAGTAACGGTGTCGCCACGGCGGCTACTTCTATTTCTTCAGTGGCGACAACGGGTTTAAATTGACTATTTACCGAATTTGGGATAACTTCTACTTCTAACTTGTGCGGTGCGCCATCAAAAAATTGTTGCTGCCACTTTAACTTACCTGTAGCATCGGGAATCCCCTCATAAGCAAAAGCTACCCAGTTATTTTCTAGATCAGTGGTTTTGAGCTTAAAAGTTACATCTGTTAGCGGCTGATTAGTTTTTGAATCGATTGCGCTAACTTGTAAATTAGCTAATTCTCCTACAGTTGCGTACTTGTCGCCGCTTATTTGTACTTGTAGCTGAGAATTATTGGCAAAGGCGGTTTTTTCCGGCATTGTATGGAAATGATCGTGAGACTTGGATACTTCGGCGCTAACATTAACTACAACCAAACTTGCGATCGCAACTAACACCGCTCCACTCAATAACAATCGTACTCGCACCGGGGCAATTTCTCCTCTTTGAGGCAAAGATTGTTTACCCATTATCCAACCGCCACCAATTCCTACCGCTAACAAAACCACAAGTAAGATAGCGTAATTGCGATACTTAACCGGATTTTCTGGCACATCAAGAGTTAAAGTTTGCTCAATGGGCCTAAATTGATTTGCTGTAATCGGGGTAACATTTACCAATAACTTGTATTTGCCCCGAATTGGCAGCATTTGCTGAAATTGTACTTTACCTTCTGGAGCGATTACTGCTAATTCTAGTAACTTAGTACCTTCCACTACCGGAAAATCTGTAGCTAAAAAAGGAGTGTTAGGCGGTGTAAATATTTGGACTTTAAATAAACTATTTGCCAATAATTCCCCCGCAGAATTTCGCGCCGTTAATGTTAATAAAGTGGGCGATTGGGGTTTTGTAGCTTCTGCTTCAAAGGGGTGAAACTGCCCCACCGGTGGACTTGTAATTAGTTGAATAGGTGATCGCGGCGTTTGAGATAAGCCAATAGTCACTAAGAAAAGTACGCTCATCAAGACTGTAGTGGTCATGATGAGCGCCGAGCGCTGAGATTTTGACATTTTGGACTAAATTAATGGCAACTAATGGTCAAAGTGTGATGGCGCAAAGAGTGCATTGAATCGTGTACGGCGGGATAAGTAGAAAAATATACCGTCCACAGGCTCAAAGCGCACAGAGAAGTATAAAGTGTCAACTGTACAGGCAACGATAAAGTCCAATTAATTGCCCGTTTTTGAACGTAATTAAAATTATTTGTAGCTCTCACAACCAGTGTTCCTCGCACATTAATGTAAGTTATTCGCGCATTGCAGGCATTCTGACTTAGAGATTTTACTAATCGTCTCATTACAGTTGCGGAACAGTGTCGGAATTGCACCGAACTTTCCCTTGCGTTGAGCAATTATTCTATCACTAAGCGCGATCGCCAAAACTAACAGTAAAATATAATGCTAATTAGTTTTGAGGATAAGTAACAATATGTGTATGCCTTGTTTAGTATTTTCTGCTTTAATGCTATTCACACCCACAGGAGACGCAACCCCAGCCAAGGGAGTTTCTGTAGCCCAAGAAACTCAAGTAGCCATTACACAAATGGTTAAGCAATTGCCCAAGTCGTCAGATACAAGGTTATTACGCAGTGGATTATTAGAATTGCATTCGCAATTAGCGACTACAAAAAACGACACTCAAGCCCAAGAAATTATTGATAGCGAACTAAATATTTTATCGCAACAGTTAAGTAATTCTTCTAGCGGCGAAGAAGTAACCGAGTTGCTGGAAGATATGTTGATAGAAGATGAGCCAGCACCGCTTGTAAAAAGTTTAAGCTCTGCACCGCATAAATCCATTCCAACTTGGGGCTGGCTGCGTTAAATAACTGTTCTTTAGATACCCTTAACTTAGGGGCTATACGCCCCAAATTCCTTACTTTAATATTTCCTCTAACTGGTGCTGATTCCAAAGAGTTTGATACAATCCTGGCTGTTTCACCAATTGCGCGTGAGTACCAGCTTGGACAATTTGCCCTTTATCCATCACCAAAATTCTATCGGCGGTAGCGGTGGCGGATAATTGATGAGAAATAAACACAACAGTTTTGCGTTTAGTACCTTGAGAAAGATTGTTTAAGATATCGGTAGCGGTTTGATTATCAACGCTAGAAAGCGCATCATCCAATATTAGTACGGGCGCATCTACTAGCATAGCTCTAGCTAAAGCTGTACGCTGCCTTTGACCGCCAGAGAGAGTAATTCCGCGTTCTCCGACCATAGTTTTGTATTCTTGGGGAAAAGTGCGAATCTCTCCGTCTATTTGGGCAATTTTGGCACTATATTCAACTTCTGCTTGGTCGCTTACTGGATCGCCGTAACGGATGTTATTTTTAATTGTAGTGCTAAAAAGAAAGCTATCTTGAGGTACGTAGGCGATCGCCTGACGCAATGAATCTAAGTCAAGTTGGGTAATATCTACCCCATCTAAAAATAATTGCCCCGGTTCAATATTTAGCAAACGTGGTAAAGCATTAGCCAGCGTTGATTTACCCGAACCAATAGCACCTACAATAGCTACAGTTTCTCCCGGAGAAATTGTTAAATTGACGTTATCTAAAGCTGGAATAGTAGCGCCGGGATAGGTAAAGCTAAGATTAACCGCTTTTAGTTCGCCTTTTACTTGTTCTTTGGGTAAATGGACAACTTGGTCAGAGTTTTGAATTTTGGGCGTGACAGTTAAAATAGATTCAATGCGATCAATACTAACTTCACCACGTTGGTAAGCTGTAATTGTAAAGCCTAACAACGCTGTGGGAAATACCAAACGCTCTACATAAATTAAAAGCTTAAGAAAATCACCGATAGTAATTTGTCCAGAAATAATTTGACTAGAGCCTAACCATAATAAAATTAGCAAACTAATATAAGCAAGTCCTCCCACAAGTGGAAACAAGGTATTGCGGGTTTTGGCTAGTTTTAAGTTAGCAGCTAAAAGGCGTTGGTTATTTTGACTAAAAGCACGGCGCTCGTTTTCTTCTTGAGCATAAATTTTAATGAGGGCAATTCCGCTCATATCTTCTTGAATCAACTCACTAACAAGGGAAAGCTCCTCTTGTACCTCTAGTTGTTCGTTGCGGAGGCGATCGCTAAATAACTGTACAGTAACTAGCATAAATGGATAAATAGCGATCGTAGCTAGAGTTAGCTGGACACTAATTGCTAACATTGCTGGGAGAGTAAGAGCGTAAGCAAAAACCGTATTTGCCAAACTCAGCACCGCAAACCCCAATAATCGCCGGATATTTTCAACATCGCTAGTGGCGCGATTAATCAAGTCACCCGCAGTATTGATGGCAAAATAAGCAGGTTCTAACTTTAGCAAGTGTTGAAAAATCTTTTGTTTCAGGTCAAATTCTACCTGTCGCCCGACACCAAATAAAGCGATACGGGAAACCATGCGGATTACCCACATGATCGAACTAAGAACAATAATTAGAATAACGTAATGTAAAACTTGGTCAAAAGTGAACGCAGATTGAAATTTATCAACAATTTCGCCAATCAATTGTGGAATATAAACACCAATAGCATTAACAACAAGTAAAGCAACAATACCTACAGTAGTTGCTTGCCAATGGGGGCGGAGATAAGAAACAAGTTTAGCAAGTCGAGTTTGAGCCATTAGAGCAACTGAGCAACTAATTACGATTTTAACGTTTGGGCGATCGTATGGGGTTACACTCAAAAGTTAGGTAATAGCTGTACGGTCTTACTTTTTGCCAATAATCGCCGTTACATTTAAAGCTCTTTTGGTAGTGCTTGTCTAACTACTTCAATATCAATGGCTAACGCTTGGGCTATTTGCTCTACACTCAGCCCCAATTCTATCAAGCTTGGCACGGTTTCTAACTTGGCGGCTAAACGCCCTTGTTGTTCACCTTCGGTAAATGCTTCTTGGTAAACTCTGGTATTTCTAATCAAGTCTAAACCTAACATTGCTTCAACCTCCTGACGGCTAAGAGAAGGAAATTTGTATATTACTATTGTCTCAATTCTCTTGAAAACCCTTTGGGAGGCAGAAGCCTCCCCAAAGGTTTTCGCAAACTCGATAATTTGCTGCTGCAATTGTTCGTCGATTAACTGTTGTCTGGCTTTAGCAATTAGCGATTTAGCTGTAGTGGCGGCTATTTTCTCGTTTTCTACCACTAACTGAATAATCCCAACACCAAGAGACTGATTTTGCCCTAGTTCGTCTAAGTATACTCTTTTAACGCGATCGCCCCCTAAGATGAATTGATAGGGCAACGGCGGCTCAGATTCTATACTCCGCTTTGGATAAACTACAATTGCTTGCCAATTATTTACAGCTTTATATTGGTACAAATATAAAAAGATTTCTGCAAAAAGACGATAGTAAAATGTTTCATCTTTTTGAAACTGTACTTCAACAAAGTATATAGGTAAATTTGGCTCGTCTAGGGAGGGTAAAAACAACCCATCCAAGCGGAAGGCAACTTGTTTAAGCTCAATAGAGGTAAATTGATAAGCATTAGCTTGAGTACCAAGTTGACCAATCAATTCAAAAAATATACTCGGAAATTCTTGAAATAATTGGTAAAAAAGAGTATCAGTTTTCACAGGCAAATTCGGTAACGTAGAGACGTTGCAGTGCAACGTCTTCTATATCATGCTAAGAATTTGAGAAATCATGCGATTAGCCTGGGATGCGTACCCACCGCCAAATAAATTAAAGTGATTGAGAATGTGGTAAAGGTTATACAAAGTTTTGCGTTGCTCGTAGCCCGGAGCTAAAGGAAAAACCTCGTTGTAGCCATGATAAAAAGCCGCCGGAAACCCGCCAAATAGTTCTGTCATGGCAATATCAACTTCGCGATCGCCATAATAGGTTGCAGGGTCAAAAATGACTGGTTCTCCTCCCTCTGTACAAGCGGCGTTACCTCCCCACAAGTCCCCGTGTACTAAAGATGGTTGCACTTGGTGCAATAGCAATTGAGGAAGCGATGCTAATAATTGTTCTTGTTGAGGGAAATGTTCCCCCTTACGTTTAGCTAATTGAAATTGATACCCTAAACGGCGAGAAGCATAGAACTCTACCCAATCCGTTGTCCAATGATTAATCTGCGGTGTCGAACCAATAGTATTATTCTGTTCCCACCCATAACTAGCGCTAGTAGTGCGGTGCATTGCGGCTAAATTGCGCCCCATTTCCTGCCAACAATTAGTAGTTCCAGTACCCAGTTTTAACCACTCTAAGACGATGTAAGCCGAATTTTTAGCTACACCCCAACAAATCGGTTTTGGGACGCGGATAGTGTTTGTTTGCGCCATTTCCTGCAACCCTAATGCTTCGGCTGCAAACATCTCAACTTTAGCAGCTTCATTTAGTTTCACAAAGTAAGTGCGCTCTCCATCGCTAACAGCGTAACCTTGATTGATGCAGCCACCGCTTACCGGGCGATGACTGGCAATTTTAAACTTTGGCTGAACTTGGGAGATATGTTCGGCTATTTGCGTCCACATCCTTAATTAAGGCTTGAGAATAACCGCACCGTAAGCATTAGGTGAGAGATACTTTTGGGCGGCGGTTTGCATTACCGACACATCCAAGGCTTGAATCCTAGAAGGGTAATCAAAGGCTGGCGCTAGGTTTCCGACCATAGATTGATAATAACCATATAAACCTGCGCGATCGCTCGGAGTTTCGTTAGCAAAAATAAATCTGTTTGCTACTTGAGTACGAATCCGGGCAATTTCCCATTCTTCCACAGGCTGAGTTTGAATAGTATTTATATGCTGGGCGATGGCTGCTTCTACTTGGGTTATATTTTCTACCGGAAGCATTGCAGAAATATAAAAAGTACCTTGCAAGCGTTGAGTTATGTTGCTTACAGAAATACTAGAAACAAGTCCTTTTTCTTCTCGCAAATCTCGCACTAGCCTTGAAGTACGCCCCGAACCTAAAATTGCTGCTAAAACATCAAGAGCATAAGTTTCTTGAAGATTGCTCAATCCTGGAACGCGCCAAACCATTACTAATCGAGCTTGTTGTAGACTATCATCTTTTAACTCGTGGCGGACAATTTCTGTAAAAGCAGGTTCTTCTTTA
>QQTW01001785.1_pt1 | contig 15349 bp, 16 predicted proteins | sample 1904831 | NCBI WGS metagenome assembly QQTW01 (sample SAMN09435610, study PRJNA476489) | Subsurface metagenome, whole genome shotgun sequencing project. | reverse complement strand
CTTACCATAGGGCTACTCGATTCAATCCACAACCCATAACCGCGCGGATTGTTGTTTGTAATTGTCACTCCCGAAACGGCGGCATTATTTGCCCCCAAAATTGTAATATTTTGCCTAGCAAAGGTACGGCTCATATAAGCACCGCCGCCATTGATCACAATATCGCGTCCCTTTGATGGAGAATTGCCTTGAATCGATACCCCACTTTTGAGCATCAAAGGAAAGGTTTCCCCCGATTCGGCGCTATAAGTACCTGTCGCCAAAACAATTACACTATTATCTCCAGCTACTTGCAATGCTTGAGTAATCGTTTTAAAAGGCGTACCTTCGCTCCCGTTTCCTGTAAGGTTTCCGGCAGGATTTACAAATAATTGATTTACAGAAGTAGGTACTTGAGTAATCGAGTCAACAGTTTTAAGGGGTGTAGCCAAGCTTAGATCGATACTGCACATTACAGTAACAGTAGTCAAGCATAATGCCGGAGCAATTAAATAATTACAAGTTTTTACGATTTTAAAAAAATGGCTGGGATGATAGAGGAAATTCACATTACTCCTTTAATCAATTTTTAAACTTACAATTGTGGCATTGTTTAACGACAACAATCTAAAGCTGTTGGTTCGGGGCCAATGGAAAGTAGATTGTTTTAGGCTATTTAGAAGCTGACAAGTTATTTTATATTTGTTTTGTTATACCGCCGATATTAAATAAGATCAAGGGCTAAAAAAGTAGTTATTTCTACTCTTTAGCGGAGGATTTTTATATAGTTTCTGTAGGAAAAGCTCTCATCAATATTTGTCAAGGGTTTATTACAACTTAGAAACAGTAACATTGACTGGTAAGATAAAAAAACTAATGCTTTTGTTTTGATGGTCAACAGACATAACCAAGGAGTACGAGTGCAGGCAAAGGTTTGTCGCATTTTGGATGCCAACTTAGATCGCGCCCGTGAAGGGTTGAGAATTATTGAAGAATGGTGTCGCTTTGGGATCAATAGCGCCCAGTTGACTGATGAATGCAAGCAATTACGTCAAGAATTAGCTAGTTGGCATACTCCGGAACTGCGAGCAGCACGAGATACACCAGGAGATCCGGGGACAGAATTAACCCACCCCCAAGAGCAACAACGGGATAGTATCGAGCAATTATTGCAAGTAAATTTTTCTCGCGCTCAAGAGGCTTTAAGGGTGTTAGAAGAATACGGCAAGCTGTATCATCCAACAATGGGCGGTGCGTTTAAGCAAATGCGCTATCGGGTTTATACTCTTGAAAGCCAGTTGCTAGGCTACGGGCGGCAACAAATACTTGCAGAATCGAAGTTATATCTAGTTACGTCACCGAGCGATCGCCTATTTGATATTGTCGAATCGGCTTTGCAAGGTGGATTAACTCTAGTACAATACCGCGACAAAACTACTGATGATCGCGATCGCCACGTCACCGCCGAAAAACTCTGCCACCTTTGCCATCAATACGGGGCGTTATTTATAGTCAACGATCGCCTAGATATCGCCATGGCCGTAAACGCCGATGGAGTGCATCTAGGGCAGCAAGACGCGCCGATTAGCGTAGCTAGAGAGTTGCTAGGAGCGCAAAAAATTATTGGTAGCTCCACAACTAATCCCGAAGAAATGCAGCAAGCCATCGCCCAAGGGGCTGATTATATTGGTGTGGGCCCCATCTACGAAACACCCACAAAACCAGGTAAAGCCGCCTCCGGGTTAGATTACGTGCGCTACGCCGCTCAGTATGCAACAATTCCCTGGTTTGCGATCGGGGGAATAAATGTAAACAATATTAATGATGTGATTGGAGCCGGAGCCGAGCGAGTGGCGGTGGTGCGGAGTTTGGTTCAAGCCCAGCAACCAACGTTAATAGTGCAGTATTTTTTAGCGCAATTAAATCGCCGTCCGTCAATGCGAAGTTTAGCCCCAGACTACTCAGATAATCATGTCTAAGGCGATCGCACTGCAAGTAAATGGCGAAACTTTTACCTGCAATGAAAGTTCGAGCTTACCAGAAGTATTAGCCCAACTAGGATTTAACCCGCGCCTGGTAGCGGTAGAGTACAACGGCGAAATCCTCCATCGTCAGTTTTGGACAGATACTCTAATTCAAGCAGGCGATCGCCTAGAAGTTGTCACAATAGTCGGTGGTGGGTAAAGGTTGTTCGGTTATCTCCATAGGAAATCTCTCAATAAGATCGATCCCCTAGAAGGATGAGAAACGATAAATTATAAAGGTAGCCTTAAATTAAAGGTAAAAACTCTGTCAAAGAGTTTCTGCTGTTCTGGTGTGGATTGGCAAAGATTGTCTAAAAATCGGTAGCCAAAACTAGATGTCCACTACCAACCAACTGTTTTTTAGGAAATCTGTTATGCGTAACAAACTGCTTTCGGTAATCAAACCACTTTTAAAACCTTTATTTGTACTTGGTCTAATCGTTACTTTGGCGTTAGGACACGCTGACGGAGCTTTAGCGGCTCGTGGTAGCGGGGGGCGGATTGGTGGCGGCTCCTTTAGAGCGCCTAGCCGTGGTTACTCCTCTCCTAGCCGTACTTATGCTCCTCCCGGTGGTGGGTATGGCTATGGCTATCCCGGCGGTGGCTTTGGCGGTGGGTTTGGCTTTCCCTTTGTCTTTCCCTTCTTAGGGATTGGTGGCGGTTTTGGCGGTTTGTTTACAATTTTAGTTGTCGGGGCGATCGCTAATTTCTTGATGCAGAGCTACAGGCGTGCTAATGGTGGCGAAGATGAAGCTCAGTATGGTAGCAATCCCAGTGTTTCAATTAATCGCTTGCAAGTAGGTATGCTGGCTAACGCTCGACAGTTGCAAGCAGAACTTAACCACATCGCCGAAACGGCTGATACCAACTCCCCTGAAGGACGCGCCGAAGTATTGCAAGAAACCTCTCTAGCTTTATTGCGTCACCCCGAATACTGGTCTTACGCGGCAGGAAATAGCCAAAAAGTGCTATTAGGTGCGGCAGAGTCACAGTTTAATCGCTTGTCGTTAGCGGAACGGAGCAAGTTTACTGAGGAAACCCTGTCTAATTTCAACAACCAGCTAAAAGGCGCAACTCCCAACATTTTGCCAGGAGTGGAAATTGGTGGAGCTTTAGACAATCCAACTCGTCTAATTAGTGAAGGGCCTGGCGAATATATTGTTGTTACCCTGCTGGCGGCAACTTTGGGCAATTTAGAAATGCCGCAAATTAACAGCGCTGAAGATTTGCGCCAAGCACTACGAGTTTTGGGCGGCTTATCTAGCGATCGCTTACTAGCAATTGAAGTGCTTTGGACACCTCAAGCTGAAGGTGATACTCTAACAGCAGATGACTTGTTAGCTGAGTATTCTGACCTCAAACTTGTATAATTTAAACCTCTAGGTTGAAACTCCTCGTTGCTAAAAAGACGGGGAGTTTTAACTTAGGTGAGGGCGGGTACAGCTTAAATCGATATTAGTAGCAACGGAATAATAGATAATGTTTGGCAACCTCAAGCTTGACGGCAAAGAAAATAACTGGAGACACCAATTAAATAAGTTTGTCAAAGCAAATCAGCGAGAATTGGCGGCTTTATCGTGGGGTTTTTCGCTAATAAAAGGCGATAGTCAAGATACCTTGGGCATTGATATTAAACCAACACCACATTTTATTGCTTGCCCAAAAGCGGATTTAGAAAAACTCAATCAAAATGTCAACGACCACATCCAAGAAATTTTAGGTGTAATTGATGGACATCAAGCAGATAAAGAGGTGGTAATTATTGGCATTGGCAATAGTCAAATCAAGCTAATTCAATTTCAGAGCGAACCGCCGCCACCAATTTGCCATCAAGAAATTGCTGCCGAGTTTGATGCTTTAGTTCAGTTATTAGAGCAGCGAATGCTTGAGCAAATGCAAGAATAATTTTAGCATTGGTTAGTTAATGCCTATAGTTACTTAAACTTGCGATCAATGCTATAGTTACAAAATATGTGGGTATGTAGCTCAGTGGATAGAGCATCAGATTCCGGTTCTGAGGGTCGGGGGTTCGAATCCCTCCATACTCGTTTTAGTCAAAGCCTTGAAGCAATATTGTTTCAAGGCTTTTAACTATTATTGTTATCAGGCAATTTTGTTATTTGGTGCGATCGCATCCTTTCTTCTACAACTTTGATTTGCTCACTAAATGATAAATGATCTAACTCCCCTGCTTCCATAAGGACTCTTTTCGGTCTTAAAGACTTCCTATCGATATAGGCGTGAAACGAATCTTCATCCCGATGTTGAAAAAAGTTTGGTCAGACATTGACTCAAAGCTCATCATCAATTAGCCTTCCTTGGTGGTTGATTTCAAATTCTAGTAATTCTCCTTGTCCCGCCAAAATAAAAATATTTCTTGTTCTTTCATAATACTAATGCTGCTAATGCTGCCAAAAGATAGTTTTAGTTGCGATCGCATCCCACAGTTAGGTAAAATCATAGATTCGACCAATAGATAATTTAGACTTTACAGGTAAAATTATGGCAAAGCGCGTACAGTTAGTTTTAAATAAAGATGTTAACAAGTTAGGCAAACTAGGCGATCTCGTCGAAGTAGCTCCTGGTTATGCTCGTAACTACTTGCTTCCGCAAAAAATGGCTGTCCAGGCTACTCCGGGTCTTCTCAAGCAAGCCGAACGCCGCAAAGAAAAAGAACGTCTCCGTCAAGAAGAACTTAAGCAAGTAGCTCAAGGCTTAAAAGCAACTTTAGAAAAAGTAGGTGGCTTTACGATCGCTAAACAAGTCGGTGAAGGCGATTCGATCTTTGGTACGGTGACAGACAGAGAAATTGCAACCCTAATCCAAGGAGCCATTGATCAAGAAGTAGATCGTCGGGGTATTACTCTACCCGATATTAGCAAAACTGGTACTTACAATGCCGAAGTTAAGCTACATCCAGAAGTCACCGCTACCGTAAGGATTCAAGTAGTAGCAGAATAAAACTTTATTGATCCCCTCTCTTCAAAAGCTCTCTTGATTAGCGATGTATCATGGCTAGTAGGCGAAATCTTTTAGCCTGTCAAAGGCTTAGAGAGGGACTGCCCAAATTTTTGTTGTGTTAAATTTATAGTGGAACAACTTAACTTTCAAGGCTTGGGCGCACTCCCACCGCAAAATATTGAGGCAGAAGAAGCGGTTTTAGGAGGTATTTTACTAGATCCTGAAGCAATTAGCCGTGTAAGCGATCGCCTATTAGCCGAAGCCTTCTATATTAGCGCTCATAAACAAATTTACGAGGCGGCTTTAAAACTCCAAAGTCAAGGTAAACCCACAGATTTACTTAGTATTAGTTCTTGGTTAACTGACCACGAATTGTTGGCAAAAGTTGGCGGAAAAAGCAAGCTAGTGCAATTAGTAGATCGTACTGTATCGGCGATCAATATTGATTCCTTGGCAACTCTTGTAATGGACAAATACTTGCGGCGCAAGCTGATTCAAGCAGGTAATGACATTGTTCAACTTGGGTATCAAACAGAAACAGAACTCCCGATAGTTTTAGATAGAGCCGAACAAAAAGTTTTTAATATCACTCAAGATAGACCTCAACAGGGATTGATTGCGATTGAGCATACATTAACTGATACCTTTCAAGACTTAGAAAACCGCGATCGCGAACAAGCTTTACCCGGAATCTTATCCGATTTTTATGATTTAGATGCGCTAACAAGTGGTTTCCAGAAATCGGACTTAATTATTATCGCCGCTCGTCCGGCAATGGGCAAAACGGCTTTGTGCTTAAATATTGCCCGTAATGTTGCCACTCGCTACAAAAAAATGCCTGTAGCTGTTTTTAGCTTAGAAATGTCTAAAGAGCAGTTAGTACAGCGTTTACTAGCTAGTGAAGCGGGAATTGAAAGCCAAAGAATGCGGAGCGGGAGAATTAGTCAAAATGAGTGGGAACAACTAAGTCGAGCTTTTGGTAACTTAGCTCAATTGCCCATATATATAGACGATACAGCGAACATGACGGTAATGGAAATGCGTAGCCAAGCCCGGCGTTTGCAAGCAGAGAAAAATAGCGAACTCTCTTTAATTGTGATTGATTACTTGCAGCTAATGGAAAGTAGTAGCAGCGATAATCGGGTGCAAGAACTATCAAAAATTACCCGCAGTCTCAAAGGTTTAGCTCGTGAATTGAAAGTGCCAATTATTGCCTTGTCTCAGTTGAGTCGAGGAGTAGAAGCTAGAACTAACAAACGTCCCTTGCTTTCTGATTTAAGAGAATCTGGCTCTTTAGAACAAGATTCGGACTTAGTATTAATGATTTATCGGGATGACTACTACAATGCCGATTCTCCCGATCGCGGAGTGACCGAAATTATTGCCGCCAAGCATCGAAACGGCCCTACAGGTACAGTAAAACTGCTCTTTAACCCCCAATACACCCAATTCTTGAACTTTAAAAGGTAATTAGCTTAAAAAGTGGCAGAAACCCCGACGCGATAAGTTAAACCAGGGTGGTAGATGCGGTTAGATTTTTCATACTGCACATCTGCTAGGTTTTCTAAATAAAGTGTTAGAGCAATACTTTTGTACACCGGAACTCGCGCCGCTAAGTCTAAATTGAGGAAAGAAGGCGAAAAATCTGTAGTGCTTTCGCCAGGGTTATTAAAGAAAGCTCGCCGCGCTCCGCCAAAGTAACTAGCATACAAATTAACTTGCCAATCTCCCGAACCATAGCCAACGCCTAATTGGGCTACAGAGTAGGGAAGTAAGCCTAATTGCAAACCTTCTTCCGCGCCAGACTTGATCTTCGCATCGGTATAGGTGTAGTTGAGAAACGTTGACCACTGGGGATTAATTTGCCACTTTAGCGCTGCTTCTAAACCATTAGTTTTGACAAGTCCGATATTTGCCCATTGACCGTTTTGAATACCCAGGCGATCGCTTAAACTACTACCGAAGTAAGTAAACTGCCCGGTTAAACTAGGAGAAAGCTGCACATCTATCCCCGCAGTCCAAGAAGATCCGGTTTCTGGATCTAAATCTGGGTTAGGTAGCCAGTTGTGGACAGTATCATATACATACAACTGATCTAAGCCAGGATTGCGCTGTACTCCTACCCAACTACCACGTAAGGCAATATTTTGACTAGCTGCCCACCGTAATCCAACGCTAGGATTTAAGTAGCTGCCAAACTCACTACTAAAGTTCTGTCTTAGTCCCAAATCGGCTCCAAATGTATCGGTAATTCTCCAACTGTTTAAAGCAAATAACGCTGTATGAAACCTGTCTCTAGTTTCTGATTCATTTAAAGCCGTGCGATTAGGCGCGGTGCTTAAAACATCACCCTTTAGATCGTTTGATTGCAAATCTATTCCCCAGCGCAAGGTGTTAGTAGGAGTTAGTTGCCAATCATGGTCTACTCTAGCGGTGACGGCTTGGGAATTGAGCGTACCTGTACGGAAAAATGTGTTCTGAGTGGGTCCGTAAGTATTAAAATAATCTTGGTTATAGGCAATGGTAGTATTCAAAACCGAGTCATCGCTATTGCCGAGCAAAGTTCTCCACGATAAACCGACATTAAATACATCATGGTCAAGTCTGTCTCTTTGCAATGGGAAACCAAAATAAAGCAAACCTCTACGGCTACTAATTTTGTAAGCATCCAAGCTTAAAGTATTGCGCGAATTTATATCTACTCCTATGTTGCCGAAATAATTGCTAGTTGCCGTATCGCCATTAAATAAAAATCCTTGAGCATCACGATTTACTGAACCTTCCGGGACTCGGTAGCGGTTTTCGGCGGAGTATTCTTCATAGCCAACGTTGAATCTTACCGAATTTATCGAGCCACCATAACTAGCGCGATATTGCTGTTGCTCAAACTCACCAAACTCTGCGGAACCGTTGAAAGTAGGCGTTTGTTGACCTTGTTTAGTAATAATATTAATTACTCCCCCAAAAGCTTCGGAACCGTACAAAGTAGAGCTTGTACCGCTAGACAATTCCACTTTTTCAATTGCACCTACAGGAATGCTATTTAAGTCTGTCGCCCCATGGTAAGTATTAATATTGGTGTTGATGGGTCTACCATTGAGCAGATAAACTGTTTGATTAATTGAGTTACCGCGAAAATATGTACCTGTATGGATATCTGCGCCAAAACCAAAGTCATTAATCGCAAATCCGGGCAATCCTCGTAAAGCTTCCGATAAACTATTAGGGTTTTGCTGAATGAGGTCTTCTTCGGTGATTTGGTAAACTGGCGAGGAAGTTGGCGTAAATGTATCTCTTTGACCTTCTACTTCTACGAGAATTTCGTTAGGATCTTCTGCTTCATCGGTTTCTACGTCCGTAGGATCTGCCGTTTCCTCAGTTTGTAGTTCGTCGGTAAGAGCGGGTTGCTGTACTAATAACTCGGCATTAGTAGAGGGAAAAGTAACTTCACTTAGCTCGACAATTTTTTGTTCTGGTGGATTGGTGGCAGATTTTAGTTTTTGAATTAGTAACTTGCGCTCGCTCTCAACATCTACGGGGGTTGTTTGCGCAACAGCAAAGGACATTAAACTCAAATTCAATAAAGCAATACTAGGCAAGAGAAAATATAATTTCATGTTTAATGGATAATTATTAGCACTTAAATAATTTTGAACATGGCAAAGCTGAAAGATTGCTTTGACTAATACTAGGCAAGCTTTCTAGCCACAAATCTCTAAGTTTTTATTTAGTTAGTCGGTACTTGTATTAAATTAAATAAAGTAGCTGTTGGTGTCAAAAGACGGGCTGTCAAACTATAAGTCTGGCAACTTATACACCGATAGTCTCGATTATTAGTAGCTAAAAAATTACTTATGGTAAGGTTTAAATTTTTGTGACTGCTATACCCAATTACCGCCCCAAACAACTATCCCTTGGCCCCTTGGAAGCAGAAATTTTAGATATAGTCTGGCAATTTGGTTGTGCGACCGTCAAGGACATACACGATCGCATTTTGTCTGATCCAGACCGAGAATTGGCTTATACTTCAGTAACAACGGTGCTAAATCGCTTGACAAAAAAAGGCTGGTTGGTATGCGATCGTCAAGGTAGAGCCTTTTACTATCGACCAATGGTTACAAAGCAGCAAGCACAGGCAATAGAAGCCCAAGAACATTTACACCGATTTTTGGCGGTAGGTAGCCCGGAAATTGTGGCAGCCTTTGCCGATAATCTTGATAGAGCAAGTGTAGATCAGTTGAAAGACGTTGCCCGTCGAATTGATGATGCCCGTAAAGCTAGGGAGCAATAGCGATGCACTTAATTATGATTCTGACCGCTTTAGGTTTAGCTGGGTTATGGAGATACAAGTATCCTTTTTACTCTCAAAGCAGTTGGAGTCAGCGCTGGCATCAGGTGCTATCGTTATTTGCTTTACCACCCTTACTACTAACAATGACGGCGGTTTCGGTGCTGTACATGGGAGCCGATGATCAGCCGATGTTTTGGCAGTGGCAAGGACGATTTAGTTACTTGATGGTCTCAGGTATATTGGGATTTGCGGCAATCAGCTTGTTAAAGTTAGCTTATCAAAGTTGGCAGACTCATCAACGCATCCGCACCTGTCCTCAAATTACCTTGCTAGGCAAGCGCAGCCGCGTGGTGGCGAATCCTCTACCTTTTAGTGCTTTAGTTGGCTTTTGGCAGCCAGAATTGATGGTGACTGAAGGTTTATTAGCTACTCTGGATAACGAGCATTTAGAGGCGGTTTTGTCTCACGAGCAAGGTCATTATTACTATCGCGATACCTTTTGGTTTTTCTGGCTCGGTTGGGTGCGCTCTTACACGGCTTGGCTACCACATACAGAGGCATTGTGGCAAGAGTTATTGTTGTTGAGAGAAATAAGAGCCGATGGCTGGGCGGCTCAACAAGTCGATCCTCTGCTTTTAGCCGAATCTTTATTACAGGTAGTAAGTACGGTGTCAGTGCCTCCAGATAACTGCTGTGCGGCTTTTAGTTGTGCGGCGATGCGCGATTACGCAGAGCGTAGCGCCAAGGGCGATCGCACGTCTATAAGAATAGATGCGCTACTAGCCCCAGAATCTATCGAGCCAAAAACTAATTTGTGGTCTTGGAGTTGGTTGCTTTTGGCGTTTCTGCCTTTGGTGGCTGTACCATTCCACACCTGCTCTCATTTGACTTCTACGGCTCATTAGAATTGTTACTAGGCGTTGATTGCGATTGTTTATGAAGACGCAAAGATTGCCGGAGCCTAGTTTGATTGGGTGATATTGCTTGGGGCTGCTGTCGCCTTCTTCTAGTTTGATTGGGTGATGTTGCTCGTGGAAGTCGCCTTAAAGATTCTCGTAGTCTTGTTTGACTTGGCGCAGATTGTCGCCTTTGCTGGCGTTGGGGTGCGTCAAATGCTTGACGAGGGGGTAAGGTATCTACGCGCCGCCGTCTGACTGTAGTTGATTGACGGCGCAGCGATCGATTTAAGGCAGTATTAGTATTTTGTCTATCTGGTGTTCTAATTACAGGCGTTGTCTGGGTATTTTGATTACTTGCAACAGGTTTTTTCTGTGCGGCTCTTTGGCGGCGACGTTCTCGGTTTTGAAGCGATCGCTTTGAGCCTTCCATAGCAAAATCAACGTTGATTGGAACTCCTTGCTCTGCACCGTTTGGGGTGTTAACTTTCCATTTTCTCGCTTGCTCAACGGCAGATTTATCTAGCTCTGAGTGACCGCTAGTTTGGGCAAGTCTCACACTTGTAACATTACCGTTTTTATCAACATCAACACTAATTTTTGCTCTGCCTTCTAATCCTCTTTTTTTAGCTCTTTGTGGGTATTTGACCTTACAGGTGGGACAAGTTGAACGACTCGACGCTCCTGGATTTGTAGAGTTACTGTTACTTTCTCCTGGTGAAGTTCTGCGCTCTATATTTCGCGTTCCTGTAGCTACAGTTGAACCGCTTTGCACATTATTACCTCTACCAGTACCGCCATTACCCGTACCTCTACCAGTACCGCCAGTACCCGTACCTCTACCGTTTCCAGTACCCGTACCTCTATCAGTACCCGTACCTATACCGCCTCCTGTACCTGCACCTCTACCAGTGCCGCCAGTACCCGTACCTCTACCAGTACCGCCATTACCCGTACCTCTACCGTTTCTCAATTCATTACCAGCGCTGTTACCTAAACTATTGCTATTAGTAACGCCGCTTCCGGCTTGGTTTCTCAAATTAGCAGCAATCTTACCTTGGCGATCGCTTGAGGCTTGTTCTCTAGCATTTTTAGCATTTACCAGCAGGCTGTTTAATCTTTGATTATTTAGCTGCTGTACCTGTGACGAGCGATCTACAGCTATGGGATTAGTAGTCACTGGTGCGGTAACACTAGCTATTGGAACAGGTGTTGCAGCAAGTACAGGTTTTGGTCGAGTAACAATTTCCGATGGTTCTTGGGGAGGTGTAACTACAGTTTTTGGTTGAGCAACAATTTTTGCTGGTACTTTTTCTAAATTTGTTCTCTGATTTTGCTGTGGTGTAGAGATTATTTGAGAACTTCTTAAGGATAACTTTTGTGGTGCTGGTTGAGCCTTTAAAACTTCTGATGAATTTGAGGAAGCGATTTTTTTAGGTGAGGGCGATTTTTCTTGAGAAGCACCGCCACCACCAGCTACGCCGAATCCTTCGCTACCTCCACTGCCGAGTATAGCTTGATTATTCCCTCGTCCAGAGCCGCTTGCTTCAGTTTCCTGCTTTAATTCTAACTTTGGCGGATTGGGCAATTCTACGATCACTACTTCGATCGGCTCATTTTCTAATTCCGATGCTTTACCCAAAAACTTGCCGCCTAAACTTAATACCCCAATATGCAAAGCTAGGGAGCCAATCAAACTAAAGGTCAAAAAAGCATTGAGGCTCTTTGCTTCTTTTTCTCTTTGCGCTACAGCTACAAATGATAAGCTCATAAACTTATTAATATCTATTCTTATTAACTAATTCAGCTTAATACGTACAACTAGCAAATTTCAAGAAAAATATCTAGATATTTTTTTGAATAATTATCTCTGATATTTAGGCAAAATACTAGGAAGCATTTATTTTTTTTGCCCTATAAACCTTGCTGACTTTAAGTTTATGGAGTTTGACAGCTTGTCGTTTGACTTTAAATATTGATTATTATATATTTTTTATAAAAACTCAATCATAATCGAATTTGTTTGTTAAGCGATAATTGTTACAAATAAGAAAAACTTTTTACAAGGCTTTGTTAGTAATAAATGTCAATTATTGTAATAAAATAGCGGGCATAAGCTCAATGGACTCTATAAATAGTTAGATGGAAATACAAAAACTGTTTGCTGATGGTGGTATAGTAATGTATCCGCTACTGGGCTTTTCAGTAGTGGCTGTCGCTTTAATTATTGAGCGCATAGTTTTTTGGGTGCGAATCAATAAGCGTCAAAATCGAGTTGTACGCGACGTATTGAACCTTTATCGCCATGAAAATATTGTTGGTGCTGTGGATAAGCTGAAGCAAAATGCCGATTTGCCAATGGCGCGGATTTTTCTAGCTGCTTTAGAACTAGAACAACCAAATCCAGAGGAATTTCGTCTTGCCTTAGAAAGCGAGGCACAAGCAGAATTACCATTACTAAAAAGGTTTAATAATATATTTGACACGATTATTAGCTTGTCCCCCCTTTTAGGTCTTCTCGGTACTATCTTAGGATTGATTACTTCCTTTGCTTCGCTCAATATCGGCGATGTAGGAGGTAGCCGCACGGCAAATGTAACCGCAGGAATTAGTGAGGCGCTTGTTTCTACCGCATCAGGGTTAATAGTTGCTATTTTTGTGCTGTTATTTGCTAATACATTTCGGGGCTTTTATTTACGGCAAACTGCGCGAATTCAAGAATATGGCGGACAGTTAGAATTGCTATACCGTCGCCATTACGAGCGTCAGGGGGTATCTTATGCGTCTACCCGATGAACCAGAGATACCAACGCAAATAAACATTGTACCGATGATCGATGTCATCTTTGCTATACTGACATTTTTCATCATTTCTACGCTGTATTTAACTCGTTCTGAAGGTTTGCCTGTAAATTTGCCCAAAGCTGGAACAGCCCAAAGTCAAAACTCTACACCGATCGCAATTACTATAGATGAAAAAGGAAATTTGGCTCTAAATCGTAAATCTACTAATTTAGAAGCTTTGGAATCGCAAGTTGAAGCGTTGATTCCCAGTGGTAAAGAAGTGGTAGTAATTTTAAATGCTGACGAGCAAGTAAATCACGGGCAAGTAATCGCTGTAATGGATAGAGTGCGACGAGTTGAAGGGGCAAAACTTGCGATCGCAACTAAATCTAAATAAATCAAGGCGCATCTTTAAAGGTGCGCCTTAATCGCAATTGTTAACTAATTTTTAGCAATTCTACATCAAAAATTAGCGTCGCATTGGGGGGAATTGTGCCACCTGCGCCGCGTGCGCCATAGCCTAATTCTGGGGGAATAGTAAGCTGACGGCGATCGCCTACTTTCATGGTGCTAAGTCCTTCATCCCAGCCTTTAATAACTTGTCCTACACCTAACTTAAACGAAAAAGGCTGACCGCGATCGCGGGAACTATCAAATTTTGTGCCATCTTCTAGAGTTCCGGTGTAATGAACTACAACGGTTTGACCAGTTTTAGGAGCCGCGCCTGTACCTTCATTTAGGACAACGTACTTCAATCCAGAAGCGGTTGTTACAACTTTGTTATCGTCATCAGACATAGTATTACTGGTTGGTTTTTCAATTACTTGAGCAATTTGGGGTTGGTTTTGGGTAAGTCTATCTGCAATAGCGTTTGGCTGATTTGTAAATTGACTCACAACCAAAACGACAACACAGACTACTATGACACCAAAACTGACGATAATTTCTCTCAAAATTCTTCCTCCTTAAAATTAAGGAATAGTAGAAAGTGTTACAAACACAACAAATTTTAGTTCACTTGCCGGGAAAAATGCAAATTAACGCCAAAGTTTATTTTCCAAGTCTCGCACTTGACGCTCTAGGCGATCAATTCTTCCCCGCAGTTCATCGGTTTCTGACTGACGAGGTACACCCAAATCTTGCATCACGTTCTTAATTTGCTTTTGGATTTGGGTTTCCCAGTTTCCCTGTTCTGACTTCAATTGCTGCATCATATCATCGACAAAAACCTTAGCTTGCTCAGGGTTTAGCTTGCCGTCTTTAACTAATTCGTCGCTTGCATCGCGTAATTTTTCCGCAACTAAAGATGTTGTCCCTACACCAAGCATTACGAGTTGCTGAAGCCAGTTATTATTTTCCATGAATGTACCTTTTTTATTATTGCTTGCAATTAAATTATTACAGTGCAGCACGATCGCACCTTGCTACAATTCTATCAACCTGAAAGTTTTAAAAATGAGCATTACTCCCCAAAATATTGCTAGAAATACCTACTTGCACCAATTAATTTAAAAACTAAACTTTTTGCCATGAATACCGCACCATCAATGCTAATTGCTCAAATCACTGATACTCATTTATTTGCAGAAGTTGAGCCAAGTGTCTTTGGCGTAACAACCCACAAATCATTGCTTGCTGTGGTCGAAAAATTAAGTACATTACAACCGCAGCCAGATATTTTGTTATTAACAGGGGATCTTTCTCAAGACGAAAGCAGCCAATCTTACGATCGCCTAACTAGCGCGATCGCACCGCTAAACATTCCTGCTTACTGGCTTCCAGGCAATCACGACAATTTACAAGTTATGGAGCAAGTATTACAATCTCCAATTAATGCAACTAAGTCTTTTCATGCTGGCGGCTGGAATTTTTTACTTTTAAGCTCTTTAATTCCAGGTTGCGTACATGGAGAGATTTCTCAGCAAAGTTTGGATTGGTTAGAACTTCAACTACAGCAAAATCCTAATCCTACCTTAGTTGCCTTGCATCATCCGCCTTGCTCCATTAATTCAGAGTGGATGGATAAGATTAATTTACACAACTACGAGGAGTTTTTGGCGGTAGTAGATCGCTACCCCCAAATAAAACTGGTTATATTTGGTCATATTCATCAAGAGTTTGACACTAGGCGCGGTAATGTGCGTTATTTAGGTTCCCCTTCTACCTGCGTTCAGTTTCAACCCCAAAGTAAAGAATTTGCGATTGACAAGCAAGCTCAACCAGGATTTAGATTGATAAATCTCTTTGCTGATGGAACTTACAATACAGAAATCGTCCGGGCGTAGAGCGTTAAATAATTGTGGTTATTGAGTTACTCAAAGTTGAAATTGCAGCCCAATATTAGGAAAAATACCTGCAATTAGATCGGGAAATTTCGCCAAACTTCTTTATTTATAAACCCAGGAAACTGCTCC
>QQTW01001784.1_pt1 | contig 15350 bp, 10 predicted proteins | sample 1904831 | NCBI WGS metagenome assembly QQTW01 (sample SAMN09435610, study PRJNA476489) | Subsurface metagenome, whole genome shotgun sequencing project. | reverse complement strand
GACAGCGAGATCGGCATTGCCGTCACTAGCCCACCTTCCAAGCGCCGGTCACGGAGTGCGGGAGCCCTGCACGACCTGATCCGCTCACACGCCGGTGCGCCGGTGCGGAAACGGAGTGCCGAGATTCGCTACTGGCGCGAGAGTCTCGACCCACGACAGATTAATGTGCGGCCATCGACTGCACACTACGATGCGGCGGATGTGCCGCTCCCAGCCACGGAGGCGACTTCCAGGCTGTCGTAAACGCGACAAAAGCTTGCCGTTCCACCAAACTGAGACCAGCCCAAGCAGAAGAGCAACCTGGGCCAGGGAGGTGGCCGCCTGGTAGCATGGGAGGCAGACGCTACGCGATTTTGCTGCGTGGACGACACATTGTCGCATCAAACCCGTGTCAGCACCCATTCGCCATTCATGTGCCCCATCCAACACCTTCGGTTGCAAGAAGGTAGGTGCGGCTAGCACGCCAAAAGCGTCCCATAACAGCTGCAGCAGGAGGCTGGACAGCGCCGCCACGCCTGCTAGCATAACAGTCACCTCGCCGCTCGAAGCAGGCTGCCACGACGGCCAGAACCGTCCATCAGCCTTCCGGGTGCGGTCGATGATGCGACGCAGGTGGTCCGTCTTGGCGGCGTAGTCGGCAGCGCGGATGCGTGCATGCACCACAGGTTCGCACGCCGCGCACACCTGCGGGTGACGCTGTTCGAGCCGGCGCCGATACTCGGGGTAGGAGCTTTCGTACAGGCGATAGTTGGGGTCTGACGGCGGGGGGAAGTATTCGGCCAGGGCTTGAGCGACCAGCTGCTGGTTCTTCAAACACGTCGCGCAGAAAGTTGCGTCCGTAGTAGACGAGACAAAGCCACGCCGTTGTGAGCCCGTGTGAGCATATCTCACCGCGGGGGCTGTCGTGGCTGCCGACGGAGGGTCGGTGATGTTACCATTCTGAGAGGGTCAACATTATTATCAGCAGTAAGGCCTCTGTGCGGTGAACATGTAAAACTCGAACTAGCATGCGCATCACCGGGAACGGCAAATCCACTGTACCAACCTCGTCGAGATAGTTCACGGCCTCGCAGCTACCACACCTCCATTCGCGAGACTGTTTCGAGCTGGCATGAGAGCGCACACCACAGTAGAAGCATGTAGGCTTTCGCCAAAACAATAGGGTCATGATGCAGAAAAATCATACGAAGTCATGTGTTAAGGCAACGGGCTCTGATATGGCCCAAAGAAGGAACGCTTGGAACGGCTTTCTTGCTACGCCGTTTTTGCACCGCATCGCTACTCTTACATCGCCATTCTCCCAACATAATGGGAGCGCTCCGAACAAGTGGAAAGCTGGAGTGTTGGTTCTGTGATGTTGTCGGTGTCATGAGCGCAGACTTTTCATGCCATCGGTCGAAGTAAATGCCATGAGCCACAGTGCTCATATACCTTCAGGAGCGTGTGGCTTTTACTTAGTGGACCGCATGCACACGAGCTCAATATAAAGTCAGAGTATGGCACGGCTTATCATTACGCCAATCAAGCCAGGCGTGTAGAGCCAATGCTACTAAAAGAGCCAAATGCCGTACCGAAAGAGGTCGTGACATGGTATATCTCAAACTGTGCAGCCAACTCTCTGCTCATCGAGCAGAGTAGATTACGGAGCCACAGCCTACGCCGGCAGGGAAGATCACGAGCTGACTCGTTAGATCATAGCATCTCGAACTCTGCAGGTCGCCTAGATCATCATGCCCGCAAGCTGTGCCAAATCGCGGGTAGAAGTGTCGGCCAAGTGGCCTCATGTGCTGTGGGATCGGATGAGAAACTAGCAGATGTCAGCCCCAGACTTGGTCATGTTCGGTTAGCGTGTTGCGAGCTGATTGCGCACAGAAGGGGAGGGCATTAGCGTACGTGGTCAAGCGGATCCACCTGCGAGGTCGAGTTGGCGTCGGGGCTCTCGACGCCGTTCGCCACCATGGTGAATGCACGGACGTCGATGCTCGGCCGTTTTTCGCCCGCCATATCCGGCCGGGGCGAGCCAGCGCCAGACTTGCCATCGCTGTCGAGCGAGCCGCGCGAATTGGCCTGGTCCGCCTCGGCCTTTGCTTTCTCTTCCGCCAGCGTTGCGCACTTGAGGATGATCTGGATGAGCGCGTTGGGCTTGAGCGGCTTCGAGAGGTATTCCTGCACGGGTGCTTAGCGTCGTCACTGAGTCTACGTCTTCCACCTACATCCATCTGCGCCTGCAGACACTTTTCGCGGTCTCCCAGCATCGCGTGTGCCGTCAGGGCCACAATCGGCGTACGAGGCGACTTATTTTCGGCTTCCCATTCGCGGATGCGTGCCGTTGCCTCGAAGCCGCCCTGAATGAGTGAGCAGAGGGAAGTAGATTTTCAGCAAAAGAACGATAATAATTCTCAGATTGGATAACAGGGTATTGATGCAGATGAATGGAAGCATCTTGCAGCTAAAGATCGATAATCATATTCATCTGTTCGAAAGTCCAAGGGAAGACGTGATCACGTGATGTTCTCACGACGTTCGTTTGTAGGTAAACCGTGCAAGACAATCAAGGGCCATCAGTACGGCTTGACTCTCCGTGACAAGGAAATTGATGAAGCACAGAAGAGCTGACGTAGAATCAACGTGACTGTTCTGTCTAGGACGAGAGTCGCAACAAAGGAACAACTCAAACTCATAACGCACACCGAGAGATCGCAATCAAGGAACAACTCATACGCAAACTCACCATGATCGGCATCTGCACGTCCATCAGAATGACGTCGTAGCGCTTCGTCTTGATCGCCTCGAGTGCCTCCAGCCCGTTGTTCGCCACGGTGACAATGTGCTGGTACTTTTCCAGAATCTTGACCGCCAGACGCTGGTTGACGGCGTTGTCCTCGGCCAGCAGAATGTCCAGCGAGCGCGAGTGGTCCGACATGGACGGGGCAGCGCGTCCCTCGAGCGCAGGGATCATCGCGTTGCCCAGGTCGATAGGCAGGCAAGGCGTCGTCATGTAGCTCGCAATCCCGTCCTCGAGCGCGCTCTTGAAGCTGACGAATATCGTGGGCGCACACATGACAATGGGAATGTACTTGAAGCGTTCCAACCCACGCAGCGTGCGTGCCATCTCGCTGCAGTCGACTATCACGCAGTCAAACAGCAGACCAGAGGCGCTCTTGACGGCCGCCTCGGCCGCGGGGATCTCGTTCTCGTGGTGCACAACATGCGGTATCAGGCCCAGCGCGCGTAGGTGCTCGGTAATGTCGTCGCCGCAGCCGCTGTTCCCCTTGTCGACAAAGAGCACCGGGTGCTTGCGGTAGGCATTGAGCTGCGGCTGCAACGCGGCCAGGTCCGGTCGCGCAATACGCACCTTGCAGGTGAAGAAGAAGACGCTGCCATGACCGTAGCGCGACTCGACCCACATGTCGCCGCCCATCAGGTGCACGAGCTTCTTGGAGATGGACAGGCCCAGGCCGGTGCCGCCAAAGCGGCGCGTCATCGACCCGTCGGCCTGCTGGAAGGTGCCGAAGATCAGGTCGAGCTTGTCGTCGTGGATGCCGATGCCTGTGTCGGAGACAGTGAAGCGGATCGCACACTCGTTGGACTGGCACTGGAACTTGGGGTCGACCAGGCGCTCGATGGCGACCTTGACCTCGCCGTGCTCGGTGAACTTGATCGCGTTGCCCACTAGGTTGAGAATGATCTGCCGCAGCCGGAACGCATCGCCGACCACGTAGTCCGGCATCGAGCTGTCGACCTGGTAGCACAAGTCTAGGAAGCGCTCATTGGCCTTGACGGCGAGCGTCTTGAGCGCGTTGAACACCGTCCCACGCAGCGGGAAGGGGATTTCCTCCATCACCATGCGGTTGGCTTCGATCTTGCTGATGTCCAGAATGTCGTCGATGATCGTCAGCAAGCTGTTGGCCAGCCCGTGGACAATGTTGAGCATGTCGCGCTGGTAATTTGTCAAGTCTGTGTCAAGGGTAAGCTGCGTCATGCCAATGATGCCGTTCATCGGCGTGCGGATCTCGTGGCTCATGTTCGCCAAGAACTCGCTCTTGGTCTTGTTGGCCTGCTCGGCCGCCTCGCGCGCAGCTGTGTTGCGCTGGATACTCTCGCGCAGACTGGACACCATCTTGTTGATCTTGCGCTTTAGCTCGTCCATTTCGCCGCTGGCCTCGACCGTGATGGTGTGGAAGTTGCCCTCGGTGGCGGCATTGGTGATGTCGCCAAATGCCCGCACTTGCGACGTGAGGTTCTGCGCCATGGTGTTGACGTCCATGGTGATCTGGAGTGTCAGACGAGTGAGACGCGTGAGCAGATAATCATGATGCTCTACATGGACTGAACAGTACGGGGTCTAAGGTAGCTATTCCCATGAAGGATTGAAATAGGAGAGGTATGTAGCTGATGGTCCTAGTGTAGCCTACGAGCAAGGTCTTGATCTGAATAAAGAATCGTACAAGAAACAGGAGCGTCGACGATGAACATCCAAGACTGCAGTGACAATGATTGGTTAGTATGTGGAGGTATGCCCCATGGGCAAAATTGTTGTCAATGCATCACGGGTCGGGCGTCAAGCATTCAAGTCAGAAGCCAACTGATTGTACGATGTGATAGAGTGCCGAGGAGAAAACGTGAGATAATCAAGCGATGTGGATCAAGGAAGGAGCCGACTGTACTTGGAGCTCGATCAAACCCAAGGTGCAGATGAAGACACCTTGTGAGATAGGAAACATCGCCCAAGCGTGTTCCAGCACAGGATGTATTATGATCATCTAACCAACGAGCACCAGTTGACATTCGCTTTGTTGAACCCATAGAGACGCGTCCATAGAGACGCGTAAAATCCGCCGGGAGAGCTGGCAAGGCAATCTTGAAACGTGCACTGTACCGCGAGAGAGTGTGATCATGCCTGTTGGATGACTCGGCGGTCGAGAACGCAAAATCACCGCTACACACCGCATATCCAATAAGACATAGACTCACCTCTTGCCAGCGTCCCGGCAGCCGCACCTCGGCCTGGCCGCCCATCTTGCCGTCGACGCCGACATCACGAGCGACCTGCTTGACTGCCAGCGACCAGTCGTCCAGTCGGGCCACCATGTCGTTGATGGTGTCTTTGAGCAGCTGGATCTCGCCTGCCGCGTGCACATGTACTCGGCGGCTCATGTCGCCACGGGCAATCGCCTGCGTTACGTCGGATATGCTGCGTACTTGGCCGGTCAAGTTGTCGGCCATGGTGTTGACGTTGTCGACAAGTCTGTGAGGTTAGAGTGGTCTCGACGGTCTGTAGGGGAACGAGCTCCTGAGTTGGCCATGATTTGTTGACTGGATCAAGAACAACACAGCTGACAACGTTCGTGCAGTAACCTTGACGAAAACCCGATCTGACAGACAAGAATGACAAGATGACCATGGATTCACATGTCTCGAAAATAGTGTGACAGCCATCAGCGATAGTAAACTTCCACTCACTCGCGCCACTTCCCCTGCACGCTCTCGACGTTGGCCTGTCCGCCGAGCGTGCCCTCGGTTCCGACTTCACGTGCAACCTTGCTGACCTCAAAGGCAAAGGTGCTCAGCCGGTCCACCATGGTGTTGATGGTCACCTTTAGCTCGAGAATCTCGCCCTTGACCTCGGCGCCAACCTTCTTGCTGAGATCGCCATTGGCGACGGCCTTGGTTACCTCGGCGATCTCACGCACCTGCGTCGTCAAGTTCATGGCCATGCCGTTGACGCTCTCGGTCAGCGTCCGCCACGTGCCCTGCGTGTCCTCGACTTGCGCCTGGCCGCCCAGCCGGCCCTCGGTGCCAACCTCGCGGGCAATCTTGGTGACTTCGTGGGCAAATTGCTGCAGCTGGTCCACCATGGAGTTTATTGTCGACTTTAGCTCCTGCATCTCGCCCTTGCACTCAGCCTGGACCTTGCGCGTAAGGTCGCCGTGTGCGATGGCCGTTGTCACTTCGGCAATCTCGCGCACCTGCGTCGTGAGGTTGGACGCCATGATGTTGACTGGTCGTGTTAGTATCTGTGAGTTAAATTTTCGATGTGTCAAGCTATGGTCGCCCTAGTTGTAGCTCACTAGAGGATTGAACTGTTGCATGCCTTACCCCTAAAGAGACCTACGTATCAAGGAACTCTGCACTTACCGTTTTCTGTCAACTCGGCCCAGGTGCCGCCTACGCCGCCGACCGTCGCCTGACCGCCCAGCACCCCCTCGGTGCCGACGTCGCGGGCCACGCGGCTGACCTCGGTGGCAAAGGTCCGCAGCTGGTCGACCATGGTGTTAATGGTCTGCTGCAGTTGCAGAATCTCGCCCCGGGCATGCCGCTCGATCTTGCGGCTCAGATCACCGTGCGCAACCGCGGTCGTCACCACGGCGATCTCCCGCACCTGGTTGGTGAGGTTTTCGGCCATGATGTTGACTGTTGAGTTAGTGGGTAACGAAAGACGTCAGGCGGAGAAAAGACTGCAAAGACGCAAGTGGTAGGAAAGCCCGAGGAACAAATAAGAAGATAAGAAAGAGCCATAACGAGGGGGCTAGTGGAACGGCAGTGGAGGAAATATTGTAGAATGACTGTTAAACTATCCACTCACATCCTGGCGAGAAAGTCGTAGAGCTGATGAGCAGGAAGAGAACACTACTATTGAGAGAGCGATCAGGAAGACATGAGCATGACTGGAAGTAAGCAGCATACCAGTACTGGAACTGCTCGTAAGCCTGAATCTCGCAGCAATCTTACTAGAAGAAGAGCCAACTCTCTTGGAGCACACACCTCCAGCGAGGTGTTCAGGAGAGTAGCTCGACTCATGAGGAGTATATATAGCTGAGGCACGAAGGTTGTGACCGACATGCCTCATAGTCGAACCGACGCTTGATGTAATGATGAGCGACCCCACTTTGCAGGACGGATGAAGCTACTTGACAGGCAAGTGCTCCACGACGCACATCACCGGCTATATATAACGAACATGAAGCCCACCAGCTCGTGCGGAACAGCTTCAGGTACAGCGGAGCGGAAAAGCCAAACGCCGGCCAGACACAGCCACGGGACAGACGCGCCAAGTGAATTGCACCGCCATAAACCGTCAATCACGTGCTGTCCTTCTCGAGCTCGCGACAAGTGGACAAAGCACGTAAAATAAACTTCACTCGGGTTCGAAGCAAAAATTCCTCTCCTCTCACGCGTGAACCATCGAGGAAAGGAGTAGACTTACCAGCGTCGGTGAGTTCCGCCCAGATGCCTAGTTGCATGTCAGCAGGAGCTTTATTTCGATAACGGTTTCTTGTAGATTGCGGCTCATCGCTTCACGCGAGTCTCGCGAGGGCTGTTTACCTGCTACGCCTGGAAGCACGGCCTGGCCGCCCAGACGGCCTTCTGTACCAACCTCCTTGGCCAGATGCGTCACTTGACTGGCAAAGTCCTGCAGCTGGTCGACCATCTTGTTGATGGTCCGCTTGAAGGTGGTGATCTCAGGATCCATCTCCTTGGTGTGGATCAACACCTTCTTACTCAAATCGCCGTTCGCCACGGCCGTGACAATGCTCCCAATTTCGCGCAGCGCCTTCTGGAAGGCCTCGTTCGCCTGCTGGTGCTTTGCAAGCTCACGCTTCAGCGAGCCTAGGTCTTCGATGCTAGTGCCCAGAGCAGTGGCCTGCTGCCTCTGCTGCTCTCGCACCTGCCCTACAAGTCCGTCAATCTGCAGCCGCTGGGCATCCAGCTGATTCGTCTGCTCGCTCAGATAATCGCGGAGCACTCCGAGCTGCTCGTCAGTGGGACCTTCGCCGTTGTTCAGACTATGACCCGCGCTGCCAGCGTCCGAGCCGGTGCCCTTCTGACGACCAGCTACCCACGCTTGCACCCAGTTACGCAGGTCCTGCTCATGCGCCGAGAGAGGCACAGCCTGGGGCGACGGCGGCACGGACAGCATGGACTCGGACGCGGTCCCGAATGGAGAGGGCAGGTCTCCCTCGCTGGGGGTCACAGCCGACGTGGCATGATGTGAAGCCGCTGCAGCCTTGGCTTCAAGCGCATGGACACGCGCCGTCAACGCGCGGAGCTCGCGCTCAAGCGCACGTTTGGCACCCGAGTCGGGGCCAGGAAGGTCGGGACAGGCTCTCTGGCGGGCGACATGGGCAGCCAACTGGTCGACAGTCCCGTCGGCAATAACCTGTTTTGCAAGAGAGGCAATATACGTAGCGACCGCGTCGGCAGCCTCCTCGGACGCCATGCTGAGAAGGAGGGGGGAGTGTGCGGTTATCAAGAATCAGCTGCGCATCGAGGGAAAGCGCTAGTTTCACGGTGGCGTGGCTCTCCGACGGGGTGTGACTAATACCCTAGCTTCCAGAAGATCCACTTGGCTCTTTGGCTAACGTTTCGACCTGACTGGCCCACTTCTACGTCGGTTACGTCTACCGGATTCGAGATTCGCGGACAGAGGAAGCTCAACCCCGTGTGGCTGAAGAAACGAGTGATCAAAAGTGAGGGCAGATGGCTACGAGAGTCTGTAAGACCAGAGCTGGACACGTTGAGTGAGCTTGTCGGGGGTCGAAGAAGCTATGCGTTCGGGAAACTCGTGGTTGGAGCTGACCCTGACGAACAGAATGCCAAGCCGGGCACTAGGTAAGATTCGTAAGGAAAATTTCATCGCGCACCCGTCAGGTGATTGAGTCCATGCAAGATACGACTTTATCTACTTTCTCACAAGAGGTCTTGAGGTTATTCATTCGGAAGGGAAGTCTGACCGGCTAATTCAGTCTATATGTTGTCGATATTGTTCATTCGTGGCGCTTCGCGTTCTCGTCCTTGACATCATGGGTGCTACGCAGGGCAGAGAATGCTTCACATTTCACACGAGTCAAGAACTTTCGCTGGTAAACGCAATTACTTGGTCACGTTGGTATGCACTTCCTTGATTTGTGCCACTAAATGCATGATTGATCCCTTTCATTCAGCTTGTCTACTTTCGCACCTTCTTCGCGTGTTTGACCAGATTCTCAATCACCGCTTCAAACGCCTCCTTGTCACCGCGGGCGCTCTCACGCCGCCGTGTCCAATACTCAAGCACTTCTTGTGCCTGCCTCTGCGTCTGGTCAAGCCGATCAATGTGCGACTGCAGTTCTTCTTGAGTCAAGTTGCCCAGCGCTGTAGACGTCGTTGAGCACAGGATGCGTGCAGAGCTGAGATCAAAGGTTCGACTTGCGAGATCGTCGCCATGCTGGCCACTTATGTGCGCCTCATTGGAGATCGAGCCCTGGGACCGTACGTCATCGCGCGGCGACGTGACGGTTGCGGCGGACGAACGTTTATCCGCACTACCATGCTTATCTCCGTCACGTGACCTTGGCCAGGGACGGGGCGAGTGATCGGCTGGCGAACTAATCGACGGCAGCACGAGCTTCTTCTGCTTGCTCGCCGGCAGGATCTCGTCTAGGTCGACAGGCACGCCGAGCGACACCAGGAACAGTCGCCGAACACGTGACCGCACCCAGTCGACAGGCTGCAGCGGCGGTGGCTCGACCAGCTGCGCCCACAACGAGCGGCTGCGCTCCGTCAGGAACACCGAGCCCGGCTCGTGGGCACACTCGGCGGCATACTCGATCCGCTGCTGCGCGAGACGAGGATACATCTCGTCCAGGTAGGGCTGCATGGCTGTCTCGACAGCGGCCAGGGATGTGAGCTTCCGAAAATCTAGAACGGGCTGGAACATTAGTTCGATCCAGCAGCCAAAGGGTATTGTTGTTAAAGAGACGCCTTGGTTCATCATGTTTGCCTTTGACTGACGACATGATTCAGCATATGACAGACGATATGGTCACTTACGAACTTTGATGGCGGCGCAGATGCAACAGCTTGATTGGTAGGTACAGGTAGGGCATCTTCTTCACCTGCCTCCTGCTCGGCCTCGTCAAAGTCCCCAAAGTCGTCGAGGTCGTCCGACTCGTCGACGGACTCGGGCGAAAGTTTAGGAGGCTGGGGTGGCAACGTAGGCGCGTCAGCGACCGAAGAGGTGTCTTCTAGAGATGCGTTATGCAAAGAATGATCGATAGTAGATTCATCAGGCAGAGGAACAGAGCGACTATGCACCATAGGGTTCACGTCGTCAGGTGAGGTGTGTGTAGGTAAGTCATGACCATGCTCGCCGTCTGATCCATTGCCGTCGCTATCTCCATCATCCTCGTCCCATGGCGAGCTGTAGCCGCGGGCGCGTTCCACAATAGGCAACGTGCGGCCGGGCCGATGCGTGTCATCACCGGCTAGAGACCTGTACGCCAGTCCTTAATCCGTCAATTGCTCGCAAAATGGGTATGAAGGGTATGAGCTCGGGCAGCATACGATGCCCATGGCTACCATTGAGAAATCCAAGACGCTACTTACCTGGTTCTCGCTCGTTTACCGCGGCTTGACCCTCCTGTGCGCGCTGTTCAATGCTCCTTTGCACTGCCGAAGACCCAGCCGGCTTGGACTCGGCCTGTTCCGACGTGACTGTCTCGTCCGAGTGGCGGCTCGTGCCCTCGGGCACAATGTCGATCTCGTCGGGCACGGCGTCTTGCCTGCGCATCTTGAAAGCCTCCGTGCCAGGCACTTCGCCATAGCCGAGCTCGTCGTCGACTCGCTCCACGCGAGTTACTGGCACGGGCGAGCTGGGACTCGCCGCCGAGTCCGCTGAAACAGGGACAACGTGCAGTTTCTCGGTCTTGTGGCCTTCGGATGCATCGGAGAAGTGGTCGTCGGAGTCTAGGCAAAGTCAGCACTGTTTAGCACAACAACGACGACACCAACCAAGCTCATGGGCACCTGGATCTTCGAGTTCGCGACCGTGAGGTGGAGGCTGTAAATCTGCCATTATCGTAGGACTGCGAGGCGAAATGCTCAGCTTCGGCTCGAAAGTCTTTCTTCGGTGAATTGTTCCTCCACAAGCACAGCCGCGTTCATAGCGTCATGGCAACGCCTCATCTGAACCTTGTTCAGTGATAATATGGCGAGGCATCTTCTCACTTCACTTATTCTCCCTGAACTCAGTATTGTGGCGTAGTGACGGTGCTTCATGATACACAAGATGCTGAGCCCTATCCTTGTTCGCGACTTCGCCATGAAGCCTCACGCGTAGAAACTTACCTTTGCCAGTAACCTGGTAAGTTTCAACCCCATACGCAGTGACTGAAGCACGGGCTGCTACGTATAAGCGGCATCTGGCAATGTGCGCATTGAGGCTGAGTCTGAAGATCAGAACAACCGTGCAGTCAATCTTTTCAGCCTTGGGACGAGTGTTTATTAGCATTCGTCAAATCCGCAGACAGCGCGATTGACTTGGTATCGCATCTTGAAACTCGTGTCGTGTCCATTCAAAAGCAAAGCAATCTGTTCGTCCATCCACAGCTCTCAGTCTTCCCACTTCACAATGCGGTCAAAGGCCAATCGCGTGTCCAAGACGCCGAGCATGGCAGTGGCACACGAGACCTTCGAAGTCAAACGAGCCTGGTATGGCTGGCTCACCAACAGACTGCTGCTACAAACCCCGGACGGCGCCGATGCGTATTGCATCGACTACAAGTCTTCAGATGCTGATGCCATTTTGCACCGAGGAGGTCGCACTGGCCCAGTGATCGCAAAGGCAGACTTGTCCAGAGACGGCGGCATCATCACGCTCACCTCCGTCGACGGGACGCACTCGACGCTCAAAGGAAAGAGCATGTTTTCGCGCCAGTACACGGTCGTAAACGCGGCCAGCGGAGCCTTTGCAAATCCGACCACGGTGCCGCTGCTGCAACAGCATCCCAAGCTGTGGTGGAAGGGCACAAGCAGCAACGGGGCGTCGAAGTTGTCGCTGTCATCGCTCAAGCTCGTGGACGACAACGGCACAGTCTACGCAACATTCGCCAGCTCGACCCATCGCAGCGTCCGGCGCGGCGGGCGGCTAAGCCTGATGCAGCCAGGGCTCGACCAACAATCGATCGAGTGGATCTTTCTGGCGTGTGGAGCAATATTCCACAAGGAAGAGAAGGACTGGCTCGATGTGGATGTATTCTGATCAGATGACGACTCGACGGCTTTTTGGTTAAGTCCTCGAAGAAGGGTTATTGTAATAGTTTAATATAACCACCGTCTTGCCTAGCCATATTTCAAGTGAACCTAGCTTCAAGTGAAGTTTAAACTGTACAATGGTTACCTATGTAGGCGGTGCTGTTGTGATTGCCTCGACGTAGCCGAGTTATGACGGCAAAGGCAAGAGCGTCGGTTTTAGCCTTAGCAGTCTGTAGTCTGCGACTGCCAGCTACATATTCGTGATCCTCCCCACCGGCTACCCGTACCATGGATAGCCACGGACGCCCTCGCACTTGACACCTGGCCTTCACTCCACCGACAAGCCGGTCGCCGCACACTGAGCAAGACAACCAAATCCGTCCTCTCAGCGACAAAATGGGGCGAGCCTCGTCGCCGACTCGGGCGATCAACTCAGTAGACCATGGTGATAAACACGAGTCTGGCTGGTGGACCCGCGTAGGCTCGCCCCGGTCGAAAGCGATGATCTCCCGTTAACAGCACAGCTTGTCGTAACACCCTTACTCTTCGTCTCATTTATCCTATCACTCTACATGGTCGATAGCAGCCGCGATACGAGGAGACGCTCGTCATGGCCTATCCCGAGCTCGAGCGTCAACGTCGTCCCTACGCGCGACGATGACTCGGCTTTCTATCGCCTCACCCGACAGCGACGGCGGCAGATCAAACTCAACGTTTCTGATGCCCTGGATATGCGCGGTCGCGTAATTGCGGCCTTGCTTGCGCTCTTGCTGTTGGCAGTACTTCTCGTGTATTTCCTGCTGCGCACAGTCTGGCGCTGGATATTCCTACGTGTGTAGGCACAAACCTGAACCCAACGATAATGAATAACTCGCCTTTCGTCCATCCTATGGAATGCCAGCATGTAGCATGAGGCGGCGTCGCTTTGCCCCCAATCGAAGAGCCGCCACTTCCGATCATCATGGCCGAGCCTAATTAGGTTGTTGGCAGTATTGACAGCTATTCCATTAAAGTTAGTATTAAAGGGTATAACAGTTTAAATTACCAGACATTTCGTAGATTTGGTCGCGTGATGGGAGAGGAACCGGGGTTAGGTTAGCGCGGCTAATTCTTGGTCGCAGCGAGCGCCGCAGGTTCTGGACTCGCGCCAGCGAGTTTTTAGCGCTATATAGAAAATTAGCTGGTGTTTCTTTAATAGACAGATCTCGGGCGATATAAGAAGCTTGAAGTACATTAGAGCTTTCATGTAAGATACCACTGCATAGCAGCAGGTATAGTAGGTACAGCAGGTGCAGCAGGTACAGCAGGTATAGTAGTACCTCTAACCTATGTAGAATATAAAAGAGATGGACTAGAGACCGAACCAATCAAGAGAGCATAATGAACAAAGCATTAGAAAAATTGGTGAAATGATTGGGTCAGTGACTATATGCGTCCTACCTTATATAACAACTAGTATAATATATGAGAGTGTAGTAAGAGTAACACAGAGCTAGATATACCGCTCTTCCCGTAGTCAACAGGGGAATCTGAGCTAACATGAGAATAACATACCAAAAGGGATTAATGATTACCCGTCTAAGAGTATATCTTAAGAACGCACGTATATACTAGAAGACCCTAGCCTCGAGAGATAGGGGAATAGAAAGATAACGTAAAAGAGTGTACGTACAAGGCGTCGGCGAAAAGGCCGTCTCGCTCTGCTCGATCCTCAACGTTCTCAAGTCGGCTCCCAAGTTCGGTTCGCAGCCCACGAAGCTCTCTGACAGTGTCGCGGCGGGCGGCGGCCATTTCGCGCCTCAGCTCGCGGAGGTCGTCGCGTATTTCTCGGCGCAGTTCGAGCATTTCACTCCGTAGGTCGGTCATGTTGGCCTATTGGCGGGTCGAGTCGTGAATTTGACGAAGTGCCATTTCGCCAACAGCCGCGTACACGTCCTGAACTGTCATATCTGTTGGTGGTTCGTCGGCTGCTAGCTCATGGGCTGGCTCCTGGGCTGGGCTTTGACCGGTGCTTCGGCCGGTGGTGATGAGGCCATAGACGAAATTGGGCCTTATATATAGAGTCAGTGCCTACGCTATAGTGAGCTGCTGGGGCTAAGCTGAACGACTCGACCGAGGGCAAGGCAGACTTACTCTGGGATCCCGAACTCAAGCCATTAAGCAGAGAGGTGCCTCGGACGAAGGCGGCTATATATATCAGAGCTCTTCAATAGGTGATTCGACAGTGAAGGGTAGGGCTTTCAGTGTACATCACGTGCTTGATACGTCACGCCAAGGAAACAGCAGATGGTGTCACATGACCAGCTCACGCACTCGGCACATTATTTCGCCGAAGCAAGGTACGCAAGCGTAAACAGCATCCGTTCAATCAGACCGGCTGTTCCAGAGCTGCAACTTCGCGTCTAGCATCATCGTAAGCGAATCTGGTCATTTGACATCTCACGTATAATACCCAGCTTTACCAGACAAGTCTAATCTCTGCAGACAACGGGCGAACGCAGGTTCTTTCTTGACGGTTGCACCCTACATGGCTAATCCAACCTTCTCGTTCGGCTCGAAACCAGCCGCGTCGAATGCTAGTACTGCACAATCGCGTCCGTCGTTGTTTCCCACGGCTGGAGCTCCGCCGTCGGGCAGCCCTTTTGGCATGTCGACCGGTCAGGCACCGGGCAACGCAAATACGCTGGCCCCATTTGGTACTGCTCCCACGGGTAACGAAAACAAAGCGCCTGGATCGCTCTTTGGTGCTATGAACCAGAATCCGTCGCCGTTTGGCGCAGCAACGCCAGGAGCCGGCACAAGCAGTGCATTTACCTTGGGTGGCGCCACTAGCCAGCAATCAGCTGCTCCGCAGGCCACAGGCCTTTTTGGCACGGCGGCCTCGTCTGCCCCGCCAACAAAAACGCTGTTCGGTGCTCCTAAATCGCAGGATAGTGCACCTTCAATGTTCGGCTCAGGTCAGGCCGGCTCTACCACGCCAGCTTCATCCAAGACACTGTTTAGTTTCCCGGGCTCAACGACTCCGGCAGGGCCTCCTCCAGCCAACGCGTCGAATCCAGGGCAGGGAGCGTCAGCAGGTAGCTTGTTTGGTGCTGTCGGCCCTACGGGCTCTGCCATTGGCACTGGCGCAACTCCCGTCACCACAGCGGGTGGCGGTCAAGGCGGAACGTCGAATCTCTTCGGGAATGCGCCCGCCACTGCCCCGCTGCCCTCAACAGGCATTTTCGGCTCCTTCTCAAAGCCTGACGCCCCCAAGACGGACATGTCTCAGGCTGGCGGCAATGCCCCTCAGACACCATTCTCCTTTCCATCGCTAGGGTCTTCTAGTATATACG
>QQTW01001783.1_pt1 | contig 15353 bp, 16 predicted proteins | sample 1904831 | NCBI WGS metagenome assembly QQTW01 (sample SAMN09435610, study PRJNA476489) | Subsurface metagenome, whole genome shotgun sequencing project. | reverse complement strand
GAAACAGACCACTACGTACTACTCCTTAATAAGTTGAGGAGTAAATCCCCCCCATCTCCCCAGAAATTCATCGTCCTATAACAAGGGTTATAGGCTGCTTGTTTACAAAACTTTACAACGTGTGCCCGGAATGCGCGTATCTCGTCTGCCACCCGAATAAGTTGGGGATGTAAAACCCTTGATTTATAATCAAGTTACATAATCAAGTTACGAATGTCACTTTACCTGTTGCCAGGTCGTAGACTCCACCAACAATCTTTAACTTACCTTGCTTAACTAAACCACCTAAAATGGTTGAAGATTCAGACAATTGCTTAACTTGATATTGAACATTGGCAGTAACCGAATTTTTCTCAATATCTCCAGTTTTCTGTCTGACACTTTCGACAGCTGGCTTTATTTCCTCAACAAATATGCCAATTCTTCCAGGTAAAGGTTCATCTTTAATCGCAGCTAATACCGCGCCACATTTTGTATGTCCTAAAACCACAATTAACTGCGAACCTAAGACTGCTGAGGCAAATTCTAAGCTCCCAATTGCTTCTTGACTCCCGATATTACCAGCAATCCGAACTATAAATAAATCCCCTAATCCTTGGTCAAAAACGATTTCCGAAGGAACCCGCGAATCCGCACAACCTAATATTGATGCATAAGGATATTGGGCAACAGATGTTTCCAGCAAACGTGTTTTTGATTGATTAGGGTTCTCGCGTTTCCCATTAACAAATCTTTGATTACCTCGCAATAATTTTTGCAAAGCTTCATCGGGAGATACAGGTTGAGATTTCTTCTCAGGTGCAGCTTGAGGTTTAGATTGCTGTTGAGCGACAACCTCTTGTTCATGCAAAATTAAACCACTTGCTGCAACTCCTGCACTTCCAATCCCAACGAGTTTCAAGAAATTACGGCGACCAACAAATCCATTGATTCCACTCATGAATTACCTCAAATTGTCTATCTAAATATTATGATTAGAACAGCTAAATGCGACTGCAAAAAAGTTTTATGCAAGCTAATAAATTGCAATCCGATATTACAATTTATACCCGGGTAAACCGCAGGTTCGCTGTAAATAAAACCCGTTAACTGTTTGTTATAACCAGGAATATACCAGAACAAAGCTATTGATTTGAAGTGTTATTTGCGCTTAATATTTCTTAATCAAATATTTTAGATAATAATAATCATAATAGTAAAAATTTAAATGTGCCGTATTCCTTACTATAACTTGAATAGAAACTAAATTACTAACTGTGACAAGCGCAAATACTGGTTATTGTTTATACTAAAATTCGTTGTTTATAGCTATGTATTGATAGTACCCATTTGAAATTCAAATGGATACTTGTACGACAGATTATTTGACCGCAGCGACAAATTATAAGTCAAGTTCATTCCACTCTTAATTTATTTCAAAAATCAAACCGGATTCCTATAGCTTCCCTTACTTAGGTCTTAGATACCATCTTGAAGATAATCTACTGCTGGTCGTCGAAGTTCGTAACCACTAGTGTGATATTAAGCTATCCACTACCACTTCAAAATTGGCGTTCGCGCAGCGTGTCCGCTAGGACAAGGTATTGTTAAAGAAACCCGGATTCTTGGAACCCCTGGAAATTTTTGACACAGACCACTAGATCCCCGGTTTTTTTAAGGATACAGGATACAGAGGCGCGAATAGAGACTTAGACCCCTCAGATGCGCCTAAGTATCCCTACAATACCGTAGGATAACAAAAAATCGTTAAATAAGGGGTGATACCCCTGAATAGCCAGCAGTATCCTTTGAGAAGTCAGGTATCTAAGTCTATCGTAAATGTGTCTGCTACCAATAATTTTGGCTAGAATAACCTGTATATTACACTTGACACTAGTTTAAATACTCAATCAAATAAGTTAAATTTTATTAAAAATATTTAGAGCAAATTTACCTGATTTCGAGTTGAATAACTTGATTGATATATAGTAATATACAACTATTTATTTAAACGGGGAATCAACGGCTGTGCGAAATGATTTGCAAGGGTTGGAGATTAGTTTGAGAGAACTGCAACAATTGACGGCTTTGCCAGTGAATGATGAACTTATACGTGTTATCAGTAGTATCAGAAAAATTCAAGATAAATTCTTAGAAAAAATTCAGGGTCCAGAAGCTGCAACTGCATATTTTATTGGTATATCAACGGTCGTTTTTAGTTACTTCCTATTTACTGTTTTTGTTGGAATATTTGCCCCAGGTTTAACGATTCCTTCCTGGATATTATTTTTGACTTTAATAATTGGTGGTGGCTCTTTAGCTCAATTAGGTTTTTATTTAATTTGGAAGCAGCGTAACAAAATTGTTAAAGCAAATATTACTCATCCATTAAGAACTTTGTTGAGCGATGTCGAAAGATATAATAATGTCATTAAAGCTATATATATCAACGACCAAATTGAAGCCGCAGGCAATGAAAATGTCAGTATCAAAGAACGAAAACAAGTTCTTGACGCTTTGAAACTGACGCGAACCGATTTGATACGTGCTTTAAAAACAGAAAGGATTTTACGCGAGAATAAAAACTTTATTATTAGCAACAATGAATTGTTTGCGAATAATTTGCCAACACTAAGTGCAATGCAAGTCAGCGAACAAGCAAGCGAACATGGAAGGTTGTTGAATGAAGCTTTACAAATTGCTTTGGATGTGCAACTAGAAATGAAGCGATTGCAAAGCCAGGGTTAGGAGTTAGGAGTTAGGAGTTAGGAGTTCTTGAGTTAAAAATGATTATCTACTTTCCTCATTGCCAACCACACATTACCCAAATGGGATGACACGCTTACCTAGCAAAGGTCTAATATAAAGAAGTTTGAATTAAAATTAATCTTTATAAACTCCTTCAAGCATAGGTTCGCGTTACTCAGCATGGACTGGAAAGAGATATCTGGGAATTGGGTGTTAGTTCCTCAAAAACCTGTCGGAATCGTACATTTTCTCGGTGGTGCGTTCGTTGCAACTGCACCGCACATCACGTATCGTTTATTATTGGAAGCGATCGCCGAAAAAGGTTATATCGTTATTGCTACGCAATTTGTCAATACATTCGACCATAGCGCGATCGCAGAGCAGGTGCTTCGCAATTTTGAACGCGCTTTGATTAGGTTGGAAGAACGCGGTATCTTGGGTAATGGATATTTTCCGATTTACGGCATGGGACATAGTATGGGTTGCAAGCTCCACTTATTGATTGGGAGTCGTTACCCTGTTGAACGTGCTGGGAATGTATTGATTTCCTTCAACAATTTTGCCGCACGGGATGCAGTTCCCTTGATGGAACAATTCAACACTGCGTTTGCAAATACTTCATTTTCGGTCGAATTTACCCCTTCACCCGCACAAATGAATGATTTAATCCGCGAACATTATCGGGTGCGTCGCAATCTGCTAATCAAGTTTACTAACGATACTATTGACCAATCTGTAATTTTGAGCGAGATTTTACAAGAACGCTTTTCGGAGATGGTAACAATACAAATACTCGCAGGAAGTCATGCTACACCTTTAGGTCAAGATATGAAATGGCAGGCAGGACGGGACTTCAACCCCTTCGACGCTTTGGGACAATGGTTTAAGCAAGAAGTATTGCGCGACCTCAATCAACTTAAACGCACTATTTTATTTTGGTTGAATCCTTTGTCCCCACCGTGATTGGCACCTTTACAGCAGAATTCAGAAAACAGGAGACAGGAGACAGGAGACAGGAGACAGGAGACAGGAGACAGAAGAGAAAAAGGCTTTATATACGGTTTTTAAACTTCAGCACTGTACTTCATTTACTTGCAATCCGCTGTATATAATGGCTTTGATGGGGCTGATACGGAATTGTAAGTGTTCAATTATTAGGCGGCTATCATATCCTTTATGTTTCAAATCTTGGTAATTGATGATGACCCCGCAGTACTGATATTATTAAAACGAATGTTGGTAAGGCAAGGTTATGAGGTAGTCGCTGCTAGTAATGGCGAAGAAGGAATCGCTCAAGCATTGACTTCTCATCCAGCATTAATTATCTGCGATTGGATGATGCCGGGTTTAAGTGGAATTGAGGTTTGCCGGCGCATCAAGGCAGATTCAAAATTAGCAACGACATTTTTTATACTATTAACTTCGCTAGATTCAGTTGCCGACAGGGTTAAAGGGTTGGATGCTGGTGCTGATGATTTTATCACAAAACCGATCGAACAAAACGAACTCCAAGCAAGGGTAAGAGCGGGGTTGCGGTTGCATCAGTTGAGTCGGGATTTGAAAACGCAAAAGCAAATGCTCGAAGACGAACTTACCGAAGCTTCCGAATACGTGCGATCGCTTCTCCCTCCTCCCATGTCCGAACCCCTAGCAATTAACTTTCGATTTATTCCTTCGCTGCAACTCGGTGGTGATTGTTTCGATTATTATTGGCTTGATAATGATTCTCTCGCGCTTTACTTGCTCGATGCTGCCGGTCACGGACTCAAAGCAACACTCCCTTCGATTTCGGTGCTAAATTTATTGCGATCGCGTGCGCTGCAAAATCTTAATTACTATCAACCTAGTGAGGTACTCAAAGCGCTAAACGAAACCTTTCAAATGAGCTATCAAAATGATAAATACTTTACGATTTGGTACGGTGTATATAACCGCACTAAACGCCAATTAATTTACTCTAGCGCCGGTCATCCACCAGCAATATTAATATCCGGCAATACCACTAGCACCGAAGTCCAATTATTAAGAACTTCTGGAATGCCAGTTGGTATGTTTCCGGATGCAAAATATATTGATGGGCATTGCAAGATAGAAGACAACAGCGCTCTTTATCTTTTCAGCGATGGTGCTTATGAAATCACTAAAAATGATGGAACGCTCTGGGGTTTAGACGCTTTTATTAAAATGCTAATTCATTCTCCTCATCCCTTAGATTCTCGCCTTAACGAGGTTTTAAATCACCTCACAACCTTGAACGGCAAAGAGATTTTTGATGATGATTTATCGATACTTCAAGTTAGATTTGATTAATTTAAGTCATTGACATCAATGATTTTTTAAACTCATCCTGATTGGCAAAGATTTCAAACACCTTATCCATGCCAGTCAGTTCAAATAGTATCCGAATTTGCTCGTTAATCGAGCATAGTACTAATTTACTATTTGCTGCTCTTAAGGTCTTGAAGGCTAAGACCAAAGCCCCAAGTCCAGAACTATCCATAAATGTAACGTTCTTTAAGTCGATTAAAACAAGTTGTGTGCCATCTTCGACAATTTCGGTAATTTCTTCTCGGAATGCTTGCGATTTAGTGGCATCTAAACTTCCACTTGGTTGAAAGATTTTTACTTGTGTCAACATATTTCGTGAAATTGGTTGTAAAAATGGTCTTTAGACTATCATACGCTCATAATAATTCATTTTAAGAATTGTTGCCAACCTCATATTAATTAAGATAAGTAATGGTAAGTAGTAAGTCGTTGCACTACTATCCTACGGTCAACCGTAAAGCGTCTTCAGCGCACAAAAAACATCAAATTATAGGGCTAAAGCAACAATTACTGGCCAAGAAACCTATCAAAAATAACGTGGAAGACTACCAGAACTGACTTTTTTAAGTCAGAAATCTTGTTGTAAACAAGATGGGATAGCAATATTAAGTAATTAGGAACTGGAACTTGAGTGTTATTAAGTAATCGGGTTTGCACCTTGCGATTATCAGTACCTAAATTAGAGCTATAACGTGGTTAATTGCATTTTTACTTTTGTTTTTTGAACTAGTTTCAAGCACATTGCATTATTAAGCTATTGGCATATTTGTGCCGCACGGGCAACACATAAGGTTAATGCCTCTATTTATTAGTATTCCCTGTTTTGGCAGGCGACAAACATTTTTTGTAAAATTTAGCTAACTTTAGACACGGGAAATACCGACCCTTGGGCATTCCTATGCAAAGCGTTTGTGTACCTCGTATACCTTACACCCTACTAACTTTAGCTCGATACAGCAATTTTTCGCCCTGCTGATAACCGATATATCTAACCTTGACAAGTTCTCCTAATTGTGCGTGTCCCTCCATTAATTGGTGAAACTGCGGGTCGTAAGGTATTTCATCTCCCACCGATGCGATCGCATCAATCCCCCAATCTTGCAGCAAGCGTTCGAGGGGTTTTTGTACCAGGGGTAATATATTCACTGCGGGTAACTGCGGATTTTCTCGTGCTTTGTGTGCTGCTGTCGGAAACTGCAATAACAACGATTCCAGCAGTTGTAAACTCACTAGCTGGAATTCATGCTGCAATATTTCACGCTGTTCGGAGAGTTGTTTATCCTTGATCGAGTACTCACGTTCTAAATCCGCAATCTTTCTTAATAATTCGGCTTCGTTAGTTTTAACTGTATTCGTTTCGACGCTAATTGTCTGCTCGGAAAACTTTATTACTAATTCGCTCAAACTTAGCTTTAACACGGACGACAATTTGAGCAACACATCCATTCGCATTTGTTGAACTTCACCCCGACGCAACCGCAAAAGTTGCCGTTCCGAAACATCCGCAGCACGAATCAGCGCTTTCAAGCTCGAAATGCCGACTTTTTGAATCAATTCTTGCAGTTGCGGGGTAAAGTCACAATTAGACATGATATTTAAACTTGGGTCAGTGGTCAGTGGTCAGTGGTCAGTAGTCGTATTTTTGACAAATAACAACTAACAACTGACAAAATTCTAAGCAAGATGCATCTTTAAAACGCTGCGGGGTGCTTTGCGGACTCTTGCAAGAATTGTTTCTTTGCCCAAACGCTGGCAAGCTTCGTAACGATGACAACCTGAAAAGCCGTAATATTGCCCATCTACTTCTAATACGTCTATTGGCTCCTGCTGCCCAATTTCTGTAATCGATTCCATCAATGCTTTGACTTTTTCTTGGTCGTTCACACGGGGCAAGGGTCGCCGAATCTGATTCAATGGTATTTCTCGAACTTTATTCATAATGCTTCTTTCTACTACTAATTAATTTTTTCCCTTTCAGTCCTTCTAAGTAAATCATAGTCATTATGACTTCGTTTTGCAAGTAATTTGCCAATAAATTTTTGAGAGGGAGCGCTTGGGAGCAAGGGAGTAAGGGAGCAATAGAAAACTATTTTCTACACTCTCCCATGTCCCCCCATCTCCCCACGAACGGATGTTATGATTGAGACATTTTAAGTTACAAAAATCCTACAATCAGAAATTAGGCGTATTCGCTGTAATAAGATTGGGGCTAGGCAAGCAAAAGCAAGTTTCGATGAAAAGAATTCTTGGGCATTTATACTACACAACACTTACGGCATTTTGCGTGTTGGGTTTGACAGGAGCATCGGCGACTGAAGGAGACATCGACTTGAAGATTGGCATTGTGCAGAGGTTTGGTGATGACACCAAAGAACTGCTGCAACTCGAACCGACAAAAGGCGATCGCTTGTGGTTGAGCTTTAAAAATAGTAGTGGGGAACAAACGGTAGTAACAGAAAAACCCGTGAAGTTGGAAGTAGTAATGCAACAACGAGCGAAACCAGTGGTTGAGGAACGGTTGGTTTTAGGGGTTTTCCGTACTTTTGAAACCGCTGAAGACAACGCCAATAAGTGGCGCGAAATGGGAATCGAAGTTGAAATTGCCCAGCCCGAACGCTGGCAAGTTTGGGCAAAGCGAAATGTCTACAGTACTCCGTTGTTGCGACGTTTGCTATTACAAAGTTTGAAAGCAGGGGGTAAAACTAACCCTTTCCTTGAGACTCAAATAGTTAAGCAAGTGCCGCTTGTTAGCTGGATGGTTGACAACAAGCGTTATGCTTTGAATTCCTTACGAATTAGCAGCGGTAAAAAGTTAATTCAGGTGAATCAAGGCAAAAAATTAAATTCCAAGTCAGATAATTCCAACAAAACAGAAGATAAAAAGGATACGCTCAAACCCGGCAACGCTGATTTGTTTCCTGGAGACTTGCAACTCCAGCCCAATGCTTACGGGAGTTATACGCTGGTCAATAAAGTGCCAGTTGAGACATATTTACGGGGAGTTGTTCCCTACGAAATTGGTACGACTGCGCCAATGGCTGCTATGGAAGCACAAGCAATTATTGCCCGTACATACGCGCTCCGCAATGTCCGTAGATTTGCGGCAGATAACTACGAGTTGTGTGCCGATACGCACTGCCAAGTCTATTCTGGACTGAAAGGAGTTTCGGCAAACACCGATAAGGCGATCGCAGCCACGCGAGGTATGGTTTTAACGTATAAAAACCAACTAGTTGACGCGCTGTATTCGGCTAGTACGGGTGGCGTTACAGCTTCATTCTCGGACGTGTGGAATGGTGACGACCGTGCGTATTTACGACCTGTGCTTGATTCAGCAAGTAATGTTTGGAACTTGTCAGGGCAAAAACTTACAGATGAAAAAAATTTCCAAGCGTTTATCAATCAGAAAAAAGGATTTAATGAATCGGATTGGCAACTGTTCCGCTGGAAACGCGAAAGCAGTTTGTCCGATATTTCTAAAAGTTTGCAGAGATTCCTCAAAGTCAAAAAAAGCCCCTTCGCTAAGTTTAAAGAACTTCGGGAGATGAAAGTCGCAGAACGCAGTTCTAGCGGACGCATTCTCAAGCTTGACATTGAAACCGAAATCGGCTCGTTTAGTTTAAAGAAAGATGAAGTTCGCAGTGCTTTTGCAGCACCGATTAGTACTCTATTTTACCTAGAACCATTGAGCAAAGATGGAGTGCAGTTGTCGGGATATACCTTTATCGGTGGAGGGATGGGACATGGAGTCGGCTTAAGTCAAGTTGGAGCACAAAATCTCGCTAAACTGGGTTGGTCGAGTGCTAACATTCTCCAGTTCTATTATCCCGACACCCAAATTCAAGTTCTCAACAACAAAATCAAGCGATAAAAGTATTCTAAATGTTGACAAATTACCACTTTTATAGGTTTTTTTTTGAGCAAATTTGAATTGAAGTCGCTCTATTATTTTTACCTAAAAACGAAAAGAAGCAGCCACAGAAGCGAGAAAATTTTCCCGATTTGTGCTGCTTACTTTTATATATTTCTCTACAGAATTAAGGAATGTGTGAGGTGTCGTCTCTTTTAGTAAAGTTCTTCTTCCTTGTGGGTTTGGATGGTGCAATCAGAACTTGGATAAGCAACGCAAGTCAATACATATCCACTCTCTATTTGGTCATCATCTAAAAACGACTGGTCGGATTGGTCAACAGTACCAGCAGTGATTTTACCAGCACAGGTCGAGCAAGCGCCAGCGCGGCAGGAGTAGGGCAGATCGATGCCAGCTTCTTCAGCAGCGTCTAGAATATAAGTATCATCAGGGCAATCGATAGTGGTGTTTAAACCTTCAGCTTCGTTGACGAGTGTTACTTTGTAACTTGCCATTTTTGTAATCCCTCTCTTTGCAAACCGACAGTATAAGTTCTTTTAAAGCAACAGTAACGGCTAATCCGACAAGATGAGCCGTCGATGCAATGGATGCTTCAATTCTGATACTACGAGAAAAAGTAAACTATATAACCTGAAATCGACCGCGATTAGTAATGAGATTTAGTTGGTTAATCTAGATAAGTTTTAATTATATAACCTTGGAGTAATTGGTTAAATTATTAGATAATTTTATAGTTATTTAAAAAATTTTTGCTTTATGCAATAAATCGCTATAAATATGCATATTATTAAGTGGCGATAATCTATTTAAAGTAGCAGTACAGTTTAAATATTCTGCCCTAGATAAAAATCGAGTCATTGAACTGGTAGTAATAATGTCCCATCCCTCGGCTTACGAACAAACGGCAAGCATTGGTGTAGGTTTAATTGGTACTGGGTATGCAGCAAAGCTACGATGTGAAGCGTTGCGTCATGAGTCACGCGCTAAATTAATTGCTGTTGCAGGCCACACATTAGAACAAACCCAAGTATTTGCTGCATCGTATCAAGCTTTATCGATGAGTACTTGGCAGCAAGTAATTGAACGCGACGATGTAGACTTAATTATTATATGTACCATTAACCGCGACCATAGCGCGATCGCTTCTTCAGCACTAAGAGCAGGTAAGCATGTTGTAGTTGAGTATCCTCTAGCTTTGGATGTTGCTGCGGGTGAAGCACTCATCGATGAAGCAAAAACTCAAAACAAACTCCTCCACGTCGAACATATCGAACTTCTCGGTGGTATGCATCAAGCTATTAAGCAATATTTACCAGAAATCGGGCATGTGTTTTATGTGCGCTACAACACTATTAAACCTCAGCATCCCGCACCCCGCAAGTGGACTTACAACCACGAGATGTTTGGGTTTCCCCTTGCGGGTGCGATATCGCGGTTACATCGTCTAACCGATTTGTTTGGTGAAGTTTCAACTCTCAACTGCCACAACCGCTTTTGGCAAGTGGAACCCGAATATTACCAAAGTTGTTTTTGCATTGCCCAATTATCGTTTGATAGCGGATTATTAGGGCAAGTTATTTACGCTAAAGGTGAAACTTTATGGCAAGCGGAACGTAAATTTGAAGTTCACGGCGAAAATGGCGGTTTAATTTTTAATGAGGAGACAGGTGTTTTAGTGCGTAGGGGGGAAACTATACCGATAGAAACTGGCAACCGTCGCGGTGGGTTTGCCAAGGATACTAGTATGGTTTTAGACCATATTTTAGATGGTGTTCCTTTATACGTTACTCCCGAAGCAAGTTTGTATACTTTAAAAGTTGCCGATGCAGCACGACGTTCGGTACAAACAGGTTTGACGACTGTTGTTGATAATTAAATAAATTACATTTATAAATCATTCGTAGCCGAAAAATCCCCGACTTCGTAAAAGTTGCCGGGGATCTGAATTTTGCTATTTTCCCTGAGATTTTAGCTGGTTTGTGGATGGGTTTTCGGTGATGGTTTCCTGTTGTTGGCCCATAGCTCTAACTACTTCCTTCAACAGGTTTTCCGCCAACCCGCAGCACTGCACGCCTCATCTGTTCTTCAGTCACTTCTGGAATGTCAGAAAAATCAATGTCTCGATCTTGCATTGCATCAATCCGCTCCCAATCAGTTTCAGAGGCTTTGGAAGAAAATGGTTTGTTCACGTTTAGTTCCCAAGTGAATCGCATCTGCTAACTAATAACTAATAGCCCCCAATACTTGGAGGCTAAAAATATCGGCTCTTTCGTACTTAGCGTGCTAATTTTTAATTAAAGTCGATAACTTTCTATTAAAATCAAGGCTTACAGTCGCTTATAGTTGAAATTTAATCCAGAATGGCGAGTTGATATCAATAATGGCTGTAATTAAAGCCAGACAAGGGTTTTAAGCTGATTGTTCAAATAATTTAGCACGCTAAATACGCAAGAACCGAATTTTTAGCCATCCGGGCAGTTTGGAAACTGAAACGAATAACCAATCTTTCTCTACTCGTTGAATAGTTACAGCCTGCCCTTCTACCTTTAATGTGCGAAAAGATGCTGCGTTTTTAAAACGAGGTTTACCACTTCTTTTTCCGTTAGCATCTCCAGACAAAAACCTATCAAAGGCAAGTCCTACCCATTTAGATATATCTTGCATGGTTTGAGAAGGTAACTTTGTATAGTCGAGTAATTCTCCTGAATAGCTTACTTAACATGAACTAGGACGTTACGCAATTAACCGTCTTATATCCCGACACCAATTTGAGTACAAATATGGTGCGGGGCGGGTGCGGCGGAATAGCTAAGTTTGTGGTTTCTCGAATCGAACATCAATGACGGTAGCATTGAAATTGTAATTATAACCTTCTAACTCAAAAGGCATCCCAATTTTGACCTTACTTTGACCAAGAACCGCACCTGTGTCAGTAAGTTGTGCTTTGCCTTCTAAAGTCAAAAGCATGTCAGTACTAAAATTACTTTTTCTGGGGTCGAGTAATTCTTTAACCGTACCGTCAGGTTGAGGTACGCTTAAGGTTCGCGGTAATTCTTGTACTGATTTAATGTTAATTTCGCCGTAGGGTTGGTTGCGGATAATAATTTTTGTTTTGCCACCTTTTCTAAAATCATTGGTGTATAGCTGATTGATGTCGCGCACGTTCAAACCTCGTACTACTAAGTCAACTTCGACGGGTACGGATTTACTATTTACTTGGGCAACCGAACCAGTACTACCGGGGAATAAAAAGATACCAATTAGCACCAATAAAATCACGAAGATAGCACCAGCATCGAGGAGGTTAAATTTACCGAACAAGCGACCTTTGGAATCTAAAATAGCCATAAAAAATTTCCTATTTAGCAGAGCGGAGTAATTGTAGCAACATTTAGGGGATCGAGATTTATACCTACTTTGTAGGAGTTTCCAGGAGTAAAGATTGAGTCCAGCGACAGTTTATCATTGACTTGTATTTTTGGGTACTAGCATGACTCCATTTGTCATGGGCTGTCCTCAGTAGCAATATAGCGGTAAAAAAAAGCATAATTTGTTGGTATGTTAAACCGTAAAGCCAGTACCGAGTCAAGAAAATAGGATACTTTTGCAGTTTCAAAAGTAAAAAGCATTAAAACTAGGTTTGTTTGTGGAAGTTGTAATTGCTTATAGCGGATTTTATTTGAATAGAACACACTGTGTTAACCTAGATTGTCGTAGGGGCACGGCATTGCCGTGCCCCTACTGTGGTCTAATTAAACGAAAACTGCTGTAAGCAAATCGCATTGTCACGGTCATAGCCACAGATGGCTTAGGACAGCGATTAACTCACACTGCGACGCGGGCGATTCCCGCTCGCGAATCGCGTTCTTTGTCCTAACAGTGGCTACAGCTATATGTAAGAGATGCAACTAATAAACTTGATTATCCGTCAGATATTTTTAGGTTCTAGCAAAAACCAGGCATGACCGGACGATTTATGAATGGGAAGTACTTTGTGAACTACTTTTTTTCCCGGCGACGCTGGCTATATCCGTTGATTTCTGCTTTCGTCGCCTTATCGCTTTGTCTGAGTACACCACTTCCATCTCGCGCAGTTGATTGGTTTCCATTACTGATTCGAGGGGTACAGGTATTCCAGCTATCTAATATATCAGAGCGCCAAGAAATTGATCTCGGTCGGCAGATGAACGATCAAATGGTGGGTAGCCAAGTGCGACTTTACGGCAATTCACAGGTTAATCGTTACGTCCAAGAGATTGGTCAGCGCTTAGTTGGCTATAGCGATCGCCCAAATTTAAAATATACTTTTCAAGTCGTTGATGATGACAATATTAATGCTTTTGCGACTACGGGGGGTTTTGTTTACGTCCACACCGGATTGCTTAAAGCCGCAGACAATGAAGCCGAACTAGCCAGCGTCCTCGCACACGAAATGGGACATATTGGTGGGAAACACCTTGTTAAGCAGATGCGCCAACAAACACTTGCTAGCGGTGCAGCAACTGCACTCGGCGTAGACCGCAATCAAGCCGTTGCATTAGGTGTCAATTTAGCGCTGAACCTTCCCCGCAGTCGTCAAGATGAATTTGATGCCGATAAGCGCGGTTTAAGAACTTTAGGTAGTGCGGGTTATGCTCAGTCGGGAATGGTATCATTCATGCAAAAACTCCTGAGTGCGAAAAGTTCAGCCCCAAGCTTTTTGAGTACTCACCCCGCAACAGGCGATCGCATTAACGTTCTCAAACAGTCTATCAGCGCTCAACCAACCAAAGGTAGCGCCGGATTAGACCGTAATTCCTATAGATCCAATATCAGCGCTTTGGTAAGAAATTAGGGAGTTAGGAGTTAGGAGTTAAAAGTTAGGAGTTATGAAATGTAGAGACGCGAAATTTCGCGTCTTTATAGGAGTTAGGAGTTAAAAGTTATTAATTTCCCCCTCTTCCCCCCCCTTCCTCTCCCCTTCCCCCCTACTCCCTACTCCCTTCCTTATGTATGAGTTACTTTAATATCAGCTGGATTTACAGATGTAACAGCTTTGTCTAAAGGCAAAATACGGGTGAGGTTTTTGAATACATTAACTTGATAAACCATTTGATTCGTTATATCTAAGCCAGTTAACCAACCACTTCTCGGATGATAAGCCCCAGTGTCAATATTTAACCATCCTTGACCTTGGGCTAGTTTCCCTGGACTTACACCGGGCATTGTGAAAGTGATGGTATGACCGATAATAATTAATTTATTATCAAAATAAGGTTTTTTAATACTATGAAACTCGTCGCGCACCCAGCAAAGCTGTTCGGCTGCCTGTTCGCTTAAAGGTAGCGAAGGGTCAACACCAGCATGGACAAGCCAAATATCTCCTAAATCGAGATGCGTGGGCAAACTCTTGAACCATTCGACATGCTTGGTGGGAATTATCGCTCTCTTGTAACTAGCAATCGTCGCTTGCCCACCACTGTACAACCATGCTTGGAGTATTGGTGAATTGTGTTTCTCCTGGGTGATAACATTGATTAACATTTGCTCGTGATTCCCCATTACACAGTAATAGGAACTTTCCATCACAAAATTCACTACCTGAGCGCTTTGAGGTCCACGGTCAATTAAGTCTCCAAGAAAGTAAATTTCATCCTCTGACGTTGGTGCGATCGCGTCCATCAACGTCATTAGTCCTTTGTAATGACCGTGTACGTCCCCAATAATAATTCGGCGGTGGCTAATTGCGCTCATCAGTTTTTAGTTGTAAAAAATCTTTCCTAATATTTCTGCTACTGTCTGGTGGTGGTAATTACAGAACAAATAGTCAAAATTTATGCATAATATGTGTTGTACGTAACTACGTTTTATACAATAAATTAAACCCAGCTTTTTCAAACAATATCTCAACATTAGACATTATTAGTATAAATTAAATCTGTATATTTAGTTGAGGAAGTGTAGTTTAATATACTTTTTATTACACCAATCTATAAAGCTATTAAAAGATAAGTATCCCATTCATTGGAGTTTTATTATGTCTGAAAGTTTTTCTGCGGAAGTTAGTTCGCGTATTTGCCAACATATGAATGATGACCATAGCTCGGCTGTGGTTCTTTATGCTCAAGTTTTCGGTAGTTTGACAGAAGCTTCATCAGCGCAAATGGTGGCAATTGATACACGTGGTATGGATTTAACCGCACAAGTCAATGACGAAACCGTACCAGTACGTATATCATTTGACCATGTTCTTCAAGATTCCGAAGACGCTCACCATACTCTGATTGCAATGGTAAAGCAAGCACGAGTTAAGTAGGGAGGTGAGGAGGTGGGGAGATGGGGGAGTGGGAGAAGTATAACTCAAATTTTTCCTTGTCCCCCTTGTCCCCCTTGTCCCCCTTGTCCCCCTTGTCCCCCTTGTCCCCCTTGTCCCCCTTGTCCCCCTTGT
>QQTW01001782.1_pt1 | contig 15353 bp, 12 predicted proteins | sample 1904831 | NCBI WGS metagenome assembly QQTW01 (sample SAMN09435610, study PRJNA476489) | Subsurface metagenome, whole genome shotgun sequencing project. | reverse complement strand
GGTCCAATGATACTGTCCTCCGGATGTGGGTGCTCTAGTCTTCGACCTCCGCACTCTCCCCAGATATTCCAGGATAACGGATACATCAAAACCACGAGATCTGGATCGCGGCTCGCGTGGGATCAACTGACACGCTTAATTACGCTATCCTTTCGCTTTTGCTCGAGGCTCGAGGCTCTACTGCACTCTAGTTCCCACCAAACTCGCTTGGTGGTCTCGAATGCAAGCCGCGCAGTAGTGGCCCAGGCCATGCGATCGTCAATTGTTCTCGCCAACCTTTGATCTTGCCATCTCCTGAAGCCCTTCTTCCTCGTTTTCTTGTCCATCTGGACCTTTGACCTTCCTTCTCCCAGACACGCTCTTCCAATTCCGCGTCTTCCACTTCATCCAGACTCCTGATCTCGAGGCGACATATTTGACCGTGTATTGTCCCTTGCAGATGCACCGCGATCATGGGTGCTTCAATGGAACTTCACGCCGTCAATGGACATGGCACTCTTGACAGCAAGAACGGCCTCGATGAAATGGGAAAGGCGCCGCACGTTATCGAATCCGAACTGCCATCCGCCGAGGAACGCGATGCGCAAGCATTGGCCCGTTTGGGCAAGAAGCCAGTGCTCAAGGTGCGCGACTCTGTTGAAGACGTCCTTGACAATGGGCGGTGCTGAATGGCCCTCAGCGACGCTTCTCCTTCATAGCCATGTTGGGCTTCACATGTACAGTGCTGGTTACTTGGGAAGTCATACCCATGTGAGTTCCTTCGAGTCCTGTCTTCGAATGGCGGAGAATACTAACCCGTGCATGTAGCATTTACACCACCGGTCTTACAAAGTATGCTCGGCCTATGCACCCTTCCCTCATTGCAGCCAGCTGATTGATCTTGCACCCATGCAGTGGTGGTACCGCCGGTTTTGCTTATAGCTATATCTTCGCACTCGTTGGCAGTCTCTCCATATTCACAGTCCTGGGCGAGATGGCGTCAATGTGAGATCTTACTTCACGGGGTGGCGAAAGGCTATATGTGCTGAATCGAAGACTAGAGCACCCACATCCGGAGGACAGTATCATTGGACCTACATGCTTGCCCCCGAATCTTGCCGGAAGTTCTTCAGTTATATCATGGGTATCCGCATCCGAGCAGAGATATGACAGCTGGCGGGTTCGTGCTGACTATTTTTCAGGTTGGCTTGTCATATGCGGCTGGCAAGCGCTCGTAGCCAGCAGTGCCTATCTGTCCGCGAATCTGATCTTGGCCCTGGTCGCGATGAACAACCCTGGATATTCACCGACCCAATGGCAAGGCACGCTGCTCTACTGGGCTCTGATGGGCCTGGCCATCATAGTCAACCTGTACTCCAGTACCATCTTGCCCAAACTCGAGTTTTTCATCCTAGCTCTCCACATCCTGGGCTTCTTCGCCTTTCTCATCCCCATGGTTTATGTGTGTTTCACCCAAGGAACATTTTATGTTGGACGAATCGCACTGACAACAGGCAGATGAGTCCACAAAAGAACACCTCAAAGGAGGTTTGGACGGAGTTCAACAACGGAGGCGACTGGCCAACAATGGCGCTGTCGGTTTTCGTAGGTCTGATTGGGAGTGTGTTTGCCAACAACGGTAAGCGACGTTTCTCTCCGACTACTGGGCGGCAAATCAAGGTTGACAATGTCTTCGCCAGGTACCGACTGCGCTGTGCATGTAAGCTTTTTGGCCCCATCGATCGCATGGTGTGTTTTGACTGATCTGCGTCCTTTGCATAGATGGCCGAAGAGACAAGGGGTGCCGATTTCGTTATTCCTTGGTGCGTGGTCGCCACATCCGCTCTGAACGGCTTGCTCGGCTTCGGCACGCTCCTGAGTATGCTCTACGTTACAACCGATATTGACGCCGTACTCGAAAGTCCTACGGGTCAACTCGGTTTTCCTTTTATGCAGATCGTTCTGGACTCCGTTGGCTCGTACGCTGGTGCGACAGTCATGATTAGTATTGTCATTGCTATGTTTATCTTTGCTGTCATCGCCTTTCTCGCCACAGCCTCTCGGATTGTCTTCGCCTTTGGACGAGACAAAGGCCTCCCTTTCTGGCAAACGATGGCCACGGTACGTTCATACACTTCTTGTCGCCGATCGACCTAGAATCCACCAGCAACCTTCTAACCCTCGACACCAGGTTCATCCTAAAACAGCGATCCCGAACTACGCAATCTTCATTATCACCGCCGTTGCGTGTTTCGTCGGCATCATCAACCTCGGCTCCGCTACCGCTTTCAACATCATCCTATCGATCGGTATCTCTTCTCTCTACGGTTCCTACACCATCACAGAGGTTCTCCTCCTCTGGCGCCGTGTCCGCGGTGATATCCGAAAACCGAGCGAGATGGCTGGCTATACCTGGCAAGCCAACGAGCTGGTTTGGGGCCCGTTCCATATCCCTGGTGTATTGGGTATCGCACTCAATGCATTCGCGGTGTGCTATGGGACTATCGTCATTGTTTTCTGTTTCTTCCCGACGACGGTGAACCCGGATGCGGCACATATGAATTGGGCGTGCTTGATCACGGCCGCGGTTGTTTTTTTCGCGGTCGTTTATTATTTGGTCTATGCGAAGAAGGTGTATCAGGGTCCTGTGGTGGAGATTGCTCCATACCAGATATCGTAGAGCTTGAGCATTGGGCGAAGTGACCATTGGCGGTCTTGGATCTTGCAGAGTTTGTTTTCCTGGCCGATGTTACCGAGGGGACTAGGAACTTGCTATCAACAACGATTCAATCACCCGGTGGCGGATAATGTTGATCCTTCGGTACCTAGAAGAATGTCCTTGTGTCTTCTTAGACATATACAGGCGGGATGACTGCAAAGAAGTAGTGTACATAGTTATGGTGCAGCCATTCACGAATAGAAATGTGACGATGGAATCACAAGCACGTAGAGTTTTCGCCGTAGTCTGAGGGGTGTACCAATCTACATCTACCTCTTGCAGTGCCCAGCTCATCACTTCCGATATTGATCTCATCATTGTGTGGGGCGACACTTTTCTCAATTCTCTCGTTTACCAGATCGGATCTGAGTACTCGAAAAATACCATTTTATCCCCTTTTGCGCTTCTCCTAGTCCTCCTCCCAAGGAAGCTGCGTCTCCCCTTCCACCCATCTCCCGCCCGCAGGTCGCCACATGCGATACATATGGATAGGCGTCCTAGTTTCGTTAACACATATCCTAGGCACACCGTATCTCGTTGTTTTGGGAGTACGCAAAGCCGTCAAGCAAATGAGAGAAATCGACAAAGACATTAACACGCAACCACCAAGTATGCAGCAGGCAAGACGATGTATGAACAGAAATGTATGAACAGCAATGTATGTACATACTGCATATCCCGCTCCAAAGCTCTCCATTCCGGACTGGCGTTCCGTTTCGCACTTTCTAGGTAATTGGTGCCCGCGTAGACGAAGCCGCAGGCTTCGTATGTGAGTTTTCCCAGGTCGGTGGCTTCGATGAAGGTTTCGAGGTTTAAGCGATCGGCTTCTGCAACGCCTGGTGAGAGTGTTTTAGTATAATATTTGCGTGTAGGGATCGATAAAGATCATGGTTCTCGCTCTTTTAGGATTATTTGAGGTTGGATGGTTAAGAATCAATAGCTTACCCCAATTGATTAGCTGCCTACCAATCCCACGCCGGCGATGTTCGGGGTGAACGACGAGATATACGAGAACTGATAAAACAGCGGCGGTCAGTAGATGTTGGTTTCACTCTGGTCCCGCAAGGTTTTTCTCGGCCACAATTTTCCGTCGATATTGACACCCACAAAAAATAACCCGACCATAAAAGGGGGTTAGGGAGGGGGCAATAGAAAATCGACATACACATATGCGGTCTCGCCATTCTTGTATACCGATCACAGATAAATTGATCAAGGAGATGATTCGCAAATTCACGCGGCTCTCCTACCCGACCCCATCAAGTCAGCAAGCCCCGTTCCCCACTTCCTTCCAACCAGCACAGCTCACCCTCCGGCCACCACTCCGCCTCCATAGGATGGTCCTTGTATACCGGATACGGATTCTCGGTATACGTATTCCACAGCGCCGCTCCCACAACCTTGTCGCCGATATCCGTGTCAACGATCTTCAGCCAGCACGCAGCAGGATCGGCGCGGAACTCTCGGATCAGGCGGTCGCGCAGCTCGATGAGGCCGGCGGGGCTGGGATCATGCCGGAATAGGCGCCAGAGGCGGTTTACGGGCGTGGCGTAGCTTTCGCAGATGCATTGGACTAGTTCGTTGAACTCGTCGTCGGAGGTGACGCGGCGGAGTTGGAGAGGCATTCTTTGGCTGAGTGAGGGTGGGTTGGATGATTTTTTGGTTTGGGGGATGGGGTTGGGATATAAGGGGGGAGAGAGGAGAATACGTTAAGTTGAATCGAAAGTGGAGTGAACAAGTCAAATATAGATAAAATGGGTAGATAATCGATCGTCTTCCTGGAGGAGAGCCAAGTAGCAGGAGATATACGCTGCCGAGCTAGGCGAGCCAGCCCAGGGCGCAATTTTGGCTGCCAACCCAACCCAACGACCGCACCATACGGGCCAGAAGTCTATCACTTTCCTAATAAAGCTAACGGTGTCGATCTCCAATGGAAAAGTTGTGCAGGTACTTATGGCTATGGAGTAACCTTAGCTCCTAGCAACGGTATCCCCGTCTTGGCATTTGCTAATAATAGACTTCTGGTCCGCACTAGTAGTGGCGGAGCTTCTGACGCTCGCGCTTTACTGCCTCTCTCCGCAAGGTTGTTCGATGGTAATACATTATAATTCCTGAGTCTTATACTTACTGATGGACCAGTTATAACGTCATGCGCAACTTGCAACGATAAAAGGTTCGACGGACGCTTATAGCTAGCTTTAGTGGTGCTTGTGCAAAAAGCAAGAATCATTTGCCTACGGACCGTGTCCAACCGATAGTGCCCTCAGAGGCTTCCAAACAAGCAGAGATGCCAATCCCGGCGCAGTTCGAGCTTAGCCTCGAGCTCACCAACCTCGTGCGTCCATTGACTCGGGCACTATGGACTACTGCCTCATTGGCCCTCTCCAACGACATCGAAAATGGGGGTTCCAACATGATTACAGAGATGAAACTTGCTTCTCTTATTGGAAGACTTAGAATCGGTATGCACCGTCCCAAGGCTGCTGCATCAGGTTTATGTGATATGAGCCCGGCACCCGATTAGAGATAGGCTTGCTCACTCCTTCAAATCCGACCAGAGAAAGCAATTGAATGGCACTTCCGACAACAGGTTGCGAAAACTGACCAATCGATAATTTCAAGATTCATAGAGGGTTTTGCTCTCGAATCTGGTGCTGGACCGACTGTACAGCAGGTACGTCTTTCATGCTTCTCGGAAGTAACACTTTGTCCTATTGAGAGCTTATATCTCACTGAATGTCTCTTTGAAGCACGATCTTCTTCTTCGTTTTTTGCCTTTCTGTGGCCTTAGACCATATCTGCTCGCCGTTAGATATTTCAAAGCTTTTTGGACATGGGCTTGCTGATTTGTGTTCAACCCATAGGCTTTGAAAGATCCAGCGCTGTTTTCTGTCGTTATACAACTATCACTACTCGCATTTGCGCACGAAGACGAATCCTTGGCCAATGCTCTTGTCGAAGCCATAGAAAGGTCTGTTCTCCTACGGTTCCTACATCAGGCGGTGCAAGGCGACACGAACTCCTCCTACAGTTGCCCAGGGCCCGACACCGATCTCGCATCGAAAGTACTTATTTGATCAGGAATATCTCTAAAGCCCCGTCATCTTGGGGATTATACTGACTCAAGCAACGTTTTAGGATCGTCAGAGAGTCGAAAAACGATCTAGCAATCGTACCAGACTATGTCCAATTGTTAGGAACAAGTAAGCGCTTTTTCACTGGCAGCCCCGAATCTCTCCAGGTTGATGCAATACCTGCGCCTCCGATGTATTCGGAGATCTACGTAAAAGTCCCGAAGTTTGAACCGCGGGCTCGGGTGCTGACTCTTGGTATGAACTAGTAAGGGCATGTCAGCAACAAACAGCAGCGTTCCACTGGACATATCTATATGAATCTGTTGAACGCATGGTTGAGAGCGCCCTCGGGGGCGGCAAATCCCAGCCACACCAGCAAGACGGGTTGCGTCCAACTAAAAGGCAGCCAGACAGCATGATGTTCCGAAATGTACCATTCCCAGTACTCCAAGCCCTGATCATGTGGTCGCGATCTCTGCAGACGTTTCCCAGCATAGATCGCTTCATCTGCAGTGCGATAGTGGTATTAGTACCATTGCGGTGTGGTGCCACCACATCCTCGGCTTCAACGTCACTGTCAACATCCAGAACACAGTGGTGCACTTTGGTACAGGGAATGCCAATATTATTATCGAAGAAAGCGATGCAGAGCATGCAGGCGCATCACTAATGGAACCTGCCGATCCACATCAACCTTTGTTTGAGCTCGCCAACCAAGTGAACAACCCGGTTGTGTCATATGAACTTCGAGCAGAAACTTTCGGCTTTGGTCGTAAGGTCCTTGAATACGCTGGTCTGGCCGAAGACGATATGAACTACTGCATTTCCTGGATCATAGCTCGCGCAGTGGAACCTGAGGGTCTGGCGACTCGGATCGACGAAAAATATTATGTGCACGTAGAGCTTCATGGATCTTTCTCGCGAACGATGCGCCAGACGTCGAGAGACCATAAGCAAGAAGAAATATACCGGTCATTCCATCAAGCCAGGTATCCACCGCAAGATCGCTTATTGCAAGCCGCTCAGGTTTTTTTCGCTCTGGATGAAGTTGACATGGAGAAGGTTCGGGATTTGATGAATGAACAATTCAAGCGAAGCAGAGCACCGAAAGTCGAGTGGGTAAATATGGTAGCTGTTCTGGTCAGCTTTGCTCGGATTCATCCAAATGACCTCGAACGCTGTCACCACATGCCACTTTCTGTGGGCGAATTCCAACGAATCCACAAATCGGATCATTGCATCAATTCCCTCGAAATCAGAGACGATTATGGAAAGATTCTCAAGGCTTACGAGGCTGACGCTGATTTCAGTGTGATCAACTCCTTTGAGTTGTTAGGGAGACTGATGTTGGGTCACCGGTATACTCAGCGATATTCTCAACCCGCCGTGCTTCTAAGCGCTTGGGGTTGGAGTATCTTCTTCAATTCTATAGACGCAGACGATCCGGCCGATGTGTCTACAACTGATTTCAGACTCCTATCCGGTGTCCCTTGCCGCCGCGGTCTGAGAAAGGCTCGTATTATTGATGGACCAGTTGAGCTTCGGCCGCCGACCACGTCTGGAGAAGTTTTGATACAGGAACCGCAAGTTGTGTACTTCCCAGGCGTGAGCACAGCTCAAGCGGATACAGTTATTGTCGGACAAAGTTCAGATGCCTTCCAATTCACACGACTGTTTAGATGGAAGTCAATAGGGATCCATGAGAAATCACGCAAGCTCGGTTTCAGGAACATGCAGGAGTTGTGTACGAGTGCTCACAGATTCAGACCCTGTGAACACGAAGCTGACACTAAGAGACACGCGGCTTGGATAGACGAGCGACTCGGGGATGTCCAAAGTCCGGAGAATACCATATTAAATAAACGACTATTGTCCAAGCTGCGCCATAAGCGCCAGGGGGATGGGGAAGCGCAGGAATTCGAACGAGTCTTCGGCATAGATGATACAACGGAGAAGCGCTTGTGGTTCTACGTTACTGCTAACCCCGCCGCGCGTTGGTTGCAGCTATTTGATCTATGTCACTATTGTACAAACGGAGCATTATGGCCTCTCCTTCGGGGACCAGAGACTTGTCTAGGATGTACCGTAGACAACGCGGGTTTGGCTTGTTTCAGAAATACTCTGGTATTGCTTTAGCGAAGACAGCTTGCGAGCGCAAGTTGCTTCAAGCCGACTAAGCCGAATTTTTGGCTTGATCTCAGTCAGTAATTCTCCTATTTCCCACCCCTAAGCTTCTTGTTACGCTTGTGTTTACCTTCGTTGGTGTAAAGGCTTGGGTAAAGGCTTGGGAAATTGGAAGCTGTCTACACCTGCCAAGCGCTATCAGTGTGTGTCGCTGAGGGTACTGGATAACCTCAATAGGCTAGTTGATATGCAGATAAGGTTCGCTAAGGTAAGAATGGAATCCGTCTACAACAATAGGTACGGTCTAGAAGGTGACGTTCTAGACCGCCCCCAATCGCTCCAGCCTCATCGGTTCGGCATGCTACGTCCAACGCGGCTGACCAACTCCATCGCTTCCTCGACCTCTGACATAAAGTCAGGAAAGGGCCTAGATGTGCCGTTTCAGCCCATATTGATCCTTTGGAAAATAGTATTTGCTTGCAGGATGCAGCCTGCCAAACCCGATTCAGACTTTCCAACAGCATGCGGCTGAAACCTGTAACAGCTGAATGTTCTGACCACACCTCACAACCTTGCGTGCCCCCTTCAACAGCAGCTGCGTCGTTCATATAATGGTTGGGCAGTCCCACCGATTCTCACGCTCTTTCTACCAATTTCTTCTCTTCCCACTCTGCGACTCCATTCTGCTACATTAGAGACTCTCAATGGCGACCACTAACGACTACTCCGTGCAGCCGCAGCCGTCAGAGGCACAGCAATATCCATCTCCACCCGAGGGAAACCTAATACAAAAGGAAATATGCCCTCCACCACCCAATGCTCCGCCAACTCCCGCCTATACACCCACCAGTCACTATCCTACACCGTCACAGTACACACCCCAAACGCATCATCAGCAATGGTCCGCGAATGGACAGCCATTATACAATCAACTGGCAAACGCCCCTCCTATACCGGCGCTCTCCCCGTACTCTTCAACGTCAACTGGAGAGAACAGACCCCAGCCTGTCTATCAAGCGCCGGCCAATCTACCCCCAACACCTCAGTATACTCCGGCTGCTTATGGATATGGGAGCTCAGTACCTCAAGCTCCTGGCCCAACTCAGACATCATATTTCCCACAGCAGCCGCAACCTCCGCAGACCCAGCCAGCTCCCACTCAGCCTGCCCCTCCTACGCCGAACTACGATCAAGGTCCGGGGGTGATCTCTCCCCCTGCCACCGAGCCTGAGCAGCCTGACTTATCAAAGCTTTCGCTGAATGAGCCTCAGCAGCCGCCCTCACAGACGCCAGAAGGCCCAAACCCGGCCGCACCCCAGGTTTCGCTGCCGACGCACGCACTAAATCAGTGCCCTGATGTAATCAAAGAGGCAGAATTCCAGCTGGCATATGCCCAGCCATCGCCGTCAATAAACTATACTCTGATGTCGCAATATGCCACACAACCAGCGGCGTTGCAATTTACTCCACCTCCTCCTCCATACTCTCCAAGTCCACAGGCATATCATGACCTTCATCCAATCGTAAACCAGGAGGTCCAGCCGCAGCAGTCACACACGATTTATACACAGCAACAACCGCAATATCAACAGCAACAACTGCAGACACAAGCTCAGGTATACATACGGCAGCAGACTCCGTACTACCCCGGTGTGCAACAGCAACCGCAATATTATCAAGCGCAGATACAGCAATACCAGCAAGTTGTACCGGTTCAACAACTGCAATCGATGCCACGAGCGCAGTCGACGTACGGGCAAGAGGTGCCTCCCAGCATCCTGGCGAATCAGCCTGGGAAAGACGACGAAAAGACCGGCAGTGTCACTCGATTCTTCGGCGACACGCTTGTTGGACGGTTTACACGCTCGAGTGTATCCACAGTAACCACGACTCTCAAGATGCCCACTATCCTCTCGCCATGGGGAGATAACAATCCGGTCACGCTCCCCAATGTCCGCTATCGAGACGCTGTTCTCACCGGTACACTTGCTGTAATAGGCGTACCACTGGTTGACGGTGTTAGTGATGCGGTAGTCGGCAGCTTCGGCGCGGACCACTTCGTCTCTGAGGTTGTATCCTCAGGTGCCGGCTTTATCACTGGCAACACCATAGTCGAGCAAGGTGTCTTCGAGATCGTGGGACAAGCAATCGACAGAGGAGTGCTGGATCACGTACTGCCCGAGACCACGACAGCCAAGACGTTGCAAGTCAGCATCAAACACAAACTCATGGGGGTAGAAGCCGATATACGGATGCATGGTCCATACCCCACTGCTAATTACATGGCCTGTGATAAAGGATGGTTTGCCCCGTATCTATACGCTAGTGGGCGAACACCCGTCATCAAGCGATCTCAGGACTTCGCAATGGCGCAATTCTTCAAACCATATCTCGGCGGTACGTTCCCATTACCTAACGGTAATCCATCATATGCTCACAGCAATGGTGTGCTAACACGCCTTCCTTGCAGCCGATACTCACCTAGCCCACAAACTCCTCACTGAATCCGCCTCCGTAATCCGCCTGTGTGAGTCCACGCCCTCCGCCCGCCTACCATATGCCCGCCTCCTAGTCACGTTCATCGGCATCTCCCCATTTCGCTTAGAAAGCAGTGGGGTATGGTCCACTTCGCGCCGGCCCGGATGTGGGCAGCTTCACTTTCATATGTTCAATGGCTGCCCCACTCTCGTCATCCCCGCTCATTCGGACGCCCAAAGGACTCCAGTCCTGGCGTGGTCGCCTTGGACGTTGAAGCAGATGCGTGAGGGAAATGGACGGGTGGGATTAGGTGCGCAGGGGGAGTACACGCCGCAGAAACAGCACCAAGAGATTTGTGCTTGGTTGCTCGAGATGGTGGATAGAGCAGGCGTGCATCCTAGCATTGCCAACAGTGTGGGCAGTTTGGAGAGATGGGTGAGCAAGGTCGTTACTAAGATTATTAATGGGGCAATGTCGGCGCCAAAGGGTGGGAAGGAGTTTAGAATTGTGGATAGTGAGAGAGCGGGAATTGTGGCAATGCGGTACTGATGGAGATCTGATATAATGTTATATGATGAGTTCGGAGGACACAGAACGATTCAACAAAGGGATGGAATACAAGCAACGTATAAAGTTAAGCCATAGCGTTTAATATGTACGAACATCTGTCCTCGATATAATATCTGCTTTTCGACTCTGCTCATTCCATATTCTTAGAAATGCAAAGGAGACATTGAAGAAGAAAAAGTTATAGAAGCTACTTAGATCCGTACTCTATAAGCCATAAGCCCTTTTAAAACTATTCTAGACTTTCTTCTTCATGGAAAATACAGCGTTATTTCACCTGAGACGAGTATAATCCGTAATTGCAGTACTGTCGTTACAACCCGTCTTCCGTCGCCGGCCCCTCATTAGACGAAGAGATACTACCTAGCGTTTAAAGCAATATCCCTCCAAATACACTCGAGTCGGAGCGAGCTTAAAGTACTACAGATAAAGCTTCCGTTTAAAAAAAAGTTAGCGCCAATCAACTCAGGTAAAAGGCAGAACCTTCGACTAACGCTGAGCATGGCAGTACAGAAAGATACTACTAGCTAATATCGTTTCTAGCGCATACTTTACTCGCCGGGCACTGTAAATAGATGGTAATATTATTGTTTATTAAATATCTTAGCCAAGATGAAACGTATATGGTATCGTCGTTAATAAAGAGGCTAGGAGTGTCGCGGCGCAGAAGGTCAGTGCTGAATGATATGGGGTGGGATTAAGGTTGATTCCTTTGAAACATAGTAGTAAGAAATATGTCGGTAAACTGTGGAAGCGTTTCTGAGAAAGACTGTACTATATAGGATAACAGGTCGGCCTAATCGATAGAAACCCATAAAATAACAGTGCCCTTAATATCTCATTTAGTGCAGTTAAATGATAGCTTCCTCGTCGCCAGAGTCGATCTAGAGCTAGTCATAACCCTAAAAGTCCTTATTCGTCCACGGGGGGGTTGCCCGGGAGGGAAACTCTATCAAAACGAGACTTGGAGCATATTCAGGTCTCAGGAAATCACTTACCGTGCGTATCTCATTTGCAAGAGCTCTTCGCAATTACCGTTCCGCGGACATGCTTGTTATACAAGACTTCAAGTCGATGGGATATGGACAGTGTGCCTCTTCTCGACACCCTCTATAGTGAAGGTCACGGATAAATCCCCCGCCTCCTATTCCACATGGACTAATGAAGCAACATGCAGCGAGATCGGAGTGGTAATATATATCCACCTCCTTTTAATGTGTTTAGCACAAATTTGCCTTGCAGGAGCTAGAAGTACTCAAGCCCTCTACACGCCAGATCATTCTCCGTATGTCGTGCTCAGCCTACCAACAAGGTAATCTCGGCTCTTGATACCTTCGAACTTCTTTCCCCCTTCCACATTCTCCCATGTACCGGGCAAGGCTTCGATCCAGCTGTCATAGTTGGGGTTACCGAAGTAGGCCACTGAGTATCTTGGTGGATGGCCTCCGTCACTTCGATTTTCGTTTTCCTTGTCCCTCTTTTGAGGGGGTGCCACGACTCGATGTCTGGTGGAACGGATGAGGTTATTAGACCAGAGCGCCAGAACTGGAGCGGATGATTGTTAGCAAATTCTCGTCAACCGGGCTGCTTGCTTCATAGTCAAAGCGGAAAATGAAACCGGGCCTCGGAACACATCAGATGACGTAGAATGAAAGAATACAAGAAAGATGATGGGATCCTTGTCCAGAAGAAGAAACTCAGACTTACGATCACCGGCATTGACCACAATGTGCCCTTCCATAGGCTCCACATGCATCCATCCACTTCCATCTGCTTTCTCAACCTGCAAGCCACCTCGCTGATCCTGGAACAAGAACGTCACGGTGCCATAGTCGCTATGCGCACCCGCTCGCGCGCGTCCATCGGAGAAAGTCCCAGGCGCCGTAGCAGGATAATGCAACAGTCGTAGATTATTATCCCCCATGTCCACATAGCCATCGAAGAAATTCGCATCCAATCCCATACCCAGCGCAATCCCGTGCATCAAGACCATATGCATCTCTTTACACCTCAAGAAAAAATCCTGCATCGTCTCCTTGAATACCTTACCCTCTTCGTCCATCGCATCCGGCCAGTGGTTGGGATTCCCCTCCTCACCTTCTCTTCCAATCTCAAAGGTCTCTTTCATATCCTCACCACCCTGCTCCCTTTCCTTGGCGACATCTTCAGTGGTCAGTGCTTGGCTGACTTTCTCGCGACCAATATGGTTGTAGCCGCGGTTTGCGGCCCCGCTGGGCATTGCTAATTGGTCTTTTTGAGACTGGGGTCGAGCGAAAAATTGAGCGGAGTGGTGGAATACGGTTTCTACGGTGGAGGGAGGGATGAGGGAGGAATAGTCTTTTAGGTAGAAGAAGCCTGAGGTGCGGAAGGCGGAGAGCAGAGAGTTTGCTGTTTTTTGTGCTTCGGGAGAGGTGGGGTTGAGAAGGGGTTCGAGGGAGATGATCTGGTTCTCGTAAGTGGTCTTCTCTTGATTTACGGGATCGACGTACCGGTAGTTGGGAGTCAGTCTCAGGTTTTGGTGCCATTGTCGACGAAGACATTGCTGATGGAGCCATCTTGATGTTCTCGCCAGACATACCGGCTTCTATTATTTATAGACTACTATCAACATCTATTCTCTCGAAGTTTCCATCTACCAGGCTTGCGGTTCTCCCGATCCGACCCCAACCTCGAAGTTATGAACGAACGGTATCGATGTAAAACCACGTCACAGGTGGGGGAGGTGGGGTTCATTGTGCAGGATGCAGCGCAGGATGCAGGTGTCGTCGCCTTCCTCTTTGGGATTGAGATCTTTCTGACCTGAACCGATGCCTTCTTCTGTCAGTAACCTCGATTATCATACGTATGTACCTATTGAATGCCATCATCAAAAACATGGCATTCACATACCCGATAGTCGATATCCACACCCACATCTACCCACCAACTTACCTCACTCTCCTCCGCTCCCGTAAGACGGTTCCTTATCTGCTCGACCTCCCAAACCAAGCCGCTGCACCCCGCCTCATCATCCTCCCCTCGGACGATGATGCTTCAATTTCCCCAGAATCCCGAGGCCGACCGATCGATAATGCGTACTCTTCCATCTCCGAGAAGCTCCGCTTCATGGACATGCATGACATCCACACCTCCATTATCAGTCTCGCCAATCCGTGGCTCGACTTCCTTTCTCCGGAAGAGGGCGCCGTGTGGGCGCGTATCATCAACGATGAGCTCGACGTAATATGTATGCAGAACGAAAACCGACTCTACGCCTTCGCCACTCTTCCGCTCTCCGCCTCCCCACCAATCATCGTCGATGAGATCAACCGCCTCGAAGAAATACCGCATATCAAAGGCATCATTCTCGGCACCTCCGGACTCGGCTCCGGTCTAGACGATCCTGAGCTCAACCCGATTTGGACTGCTCTCGAAGGAACACAGACACTGATTTTCCTACATCCGCACTATGGACTCCCGAGTGACGTCTACGGGCCGCGGGCGGGGGAGTATGGGCACGTGCTTCCGCTTGCGTTAGGTTTTCCTATGGAGACGACGATTGCCTTTACAAGGATGTGGCTATCCGGGGTATTCGATCGATTTCCACGCCTCAAGATCCTCATCGCTCATGCGGGGGGTACGATCCCTTATCTTACTGGTCGTATCGAAAGTTGTGTCCAACATGAGCGGCATCTCGCCGCACACGAACATGGCGCTAGAGGGCCGAAGCGGGATTTGCGTACCGTCTTGAGGGAGAATGTGTGGTTGGATGCGGTCGTGTATTCCGAGTCGAGTGTGAAAGCTGCGGTGGAGCTTGTGGGGAGTGAGCGAGTATTGTTTGGGACTGACCATCCCTTTTTCCCGCCCCTGGACGAGCGAGAGGAAGAATGGTCAAGTGTGCGAACGAATGTGGTTGCAGTGGGGAAGAATGGGGCTAGGAATATGATTATGGGTTGGAATGCTGTTAAGCTGCTCGACTTGGAGTTAGCACCTCGATAGATGTTGTCCCACTTCCTTTTTGAAGATCTAAAAGGCATCTCGTCCAGGAGCGTCTGAAGGAGCCTGTGGACGCCGGCCTGGCCGCAACAACATACCTGTAGCGTTGTCCGGAGGAGATACCTCAGTGCATATTGTCGTCCTTTCATAGATCTATCGGCATCATCCGCCAGAAAAGAAGTGGGCTGTCTCTGTTCTTTACATACACGTAGAACGAAAAGACGGGGCAGATGAATGAAGTAAAGAAATCCCAACGGGGCGATCAAGGACGGATCAGGTGTAGGGAGTCTAGCTGGTTTTCTTGGCGATAGAAAACAGGAAATGGACAATGCTGCCCAGCTTGCTCACATGGACGTCTGTTTGGTGGAGTGTCTCGGTGGTTGTGCTAGTCGTCTGTAACGCAAAAGGAAAACCTAACGCAAGCGGAAGCACGTGCC
>QQTW01001781.1_pt1 | contig 15353 bp, 18 predicted proteins | sample 1904831 | NCBI WGS metagenome assembly QQTW01 (sample SAMN09435610, study PRJNA476489) | Subsurface metagenome, whole genome shotgun sequencing project. | reverse complement strand
ATTAGTGGGTTTGGGCAGGATGCGGAGAGTAGAGGGACGGCGAAAGGGATTCGGGAGGAGAAGGTGAAGAGTGGAAAAGGCAAGGGTGGGCAGCGGTGACGATAGCGCGGAATTCTGTGGATGTGACAATCTTGATGAGCTTGACAGTCAGGCTATGGGGGATGGGTGGCTGTTGACCCTTCATGTGATGGTTTCCAAGATTTGATTATCCGATTCGGCATTTGCCCCTTGAGTGCGGAGCATAAGCCAACGGACGTCGAACTCTTTGTTCAGCTTCATTGTACAGTAAGCTGGGTCGCTGGCGGAAGACAGGCATTGGATGTAAGACTCATGCAGTCACCGTAATGTTCTGCAACACAAGATTTGAGATGCATACACAACTTGACATGGCTCTCACACCTTAACGTACGCAGTTCCTCACTCACCACATGGCTAGATCGTGATTCGCGATGAAGATGGCATATCATCTCAGCGTTGGAATGTTCTACAGACTTAAGACTACTACCGCTGTACCATGCACGTACATGACGAAACCCTAACACCATTCACATGAGGATGGAAGCAATTCCATATCTGGACAAGCTTCTCAATTCTTGAGCTCCCAGCTGAATGTACAAAGCGCCCTAATCCAGTACCATCACTCTTCCTGCTCTACCGTTGTGGTCGCCGCACTCTCTTGGCCGGTCCCATTACCAGCTGATGTTTGACTGGATTCCGCTATTGGCGCTGGTGCCGCCCGGGGTGCAGCCACCACAGCTGGTTTGTAGAACGGTTGACCATTCTCTTCAGCATCAAGCTGCATAAGAAATGTTTCCCATAGTTCGATCAACTGTATTCGATTAGTGTTGCAGTTCAAGACGAGGCTAAGCCATAGATACTGACCTCCTTCTGCGCCTCGATCGCACTCTCCAGAAATGTTTCCACCCCACTCTTGAAATCTTCAACCTTTTCCCTCTCGAATCTTTCCAGTTCCGCTCTCATCAACCTTCCCATATCCTCAAATAGTAGTCTTGCCTGATGTACCTTTCTCTCTGCATCCCCAACATCCGCACCTAGCTGGTTCAATCGATCTTGCTGTGTCTTTCCTTGCCGTAGAAGCTTGTCCTGAGTACCCTTGCGCTTCTGCATCTCCGACTCTGCCGCATGCCATGAATGATACGCTTTTTGGCGCTGGGTAAAAGCCATTTTGATACTTCCAATTAATCGGATGTACTCATCAACAGTGATACCGAGTGTGAGAACGTCTTGCAGTGCCTGTCGTTCGTATAACTCTCGTATGCGGAGTTGAAGATCAGACAAACCTTCAAGCGGTCCAGATAATGAGGGTGATAATTCGACAGTAGAGAGAGCGTGGAGAGAGGCAGAAAAGTCACCGGTCGCTTCTGCAAGACCTTTCCTCTGCTGAACAACGACATCGATGGCTTTCAGCAGGGCTTTCAGTTGGTTTTCTAGTGCATCCAGGTATATTTTCCGGTCATGGAACCACTACGATAAAGATCAATATTGCTCGTAATGACTGCAACAAAAGCAATAAGCGGAACAATTGCCTGCTTACGTCGTCATGCTCGATAAACTTGCCCCCTCCTCCGACTGAGAAGCCAATGGAGCTGAACATGCCCTTACTTTCCCCTAATCCAGGCTCCTTGTGCTCTTTATGCTTTATATCAATACTAAAAGCATCGCTTTCGAGGAACAGTTTGAGGTCGCTATCGTGTTGCAATATCGGATGGGCGGTGGTTTTGTTCAGCATTCTTTCCAGTGCAGAGCGTCTAGACTCGACAAAATTAGAGTCAAATCGTCCAACAGCTTGTTTCTCTGGAGGCGGTGGTACAACAACCCCTGGATTGTTGCTATGTAGAGAGTTGTAAAGCCATAAGAAATCCCGATACCGTCGACTGACCGCGAACTCGGGTTGCCTGTATGCTTTCGATGATGTCTACGGCTTCCATTTCAGTACGGATACTGCTGAACCTAGGTTTGGGTACTGTTCTACCTTCGTTCGCACCTGATACACAATATGACTGCTTGTCAGGTCTCCCACCTTGTGTGGATCTCCCACAGTAATCTCGAAACTTGGCTTTGCCGCTTGTTCGATGCTCACACTCGGCTGTGCTTGCCTCCTAATATTTTCCGGCCCACTAGCGGCTGGTTGTACAGGCGGCGGCGCTCTTGTTCGTACACTTGCCGGTTCAGCATCATCGTCCCCTAGATCCACAGAGTCCATCATACTCTTGGTCATTGAACTTTGTGAAGCAGGAGGGCTGTGGCGCAGGTTCCGTGACGGTAACGTTTGTTCTTTTCGAGGAGTCGCAGGAGCATCGTCTACTTGAGAGCCTGCGCCAAAGGATGGGTCGCCCAGCGGGCCAAGGGGCCCAAGGGAGTCATCGACAGCTTCAAGACGAGTCGGCTGGGCTCCGACACGACGTGGTGTTCGCGAAGCACGAACTGTAGGGGATTTGGATGCAGATGATGCGGATGATGCGGATGGTGCTGAGGGTTGGGAGGATTCTGCTCGGAAAATAAGCAAGTATTTTGATGACAGACGCAATTCAGGACTTACCAGCTTCCTCCGTCTGGGGTTTTTTGGACGTATCTGCTGTGGAACTGGACCTCGATGGAACATCTATAGAAATAGTATGTTAGCGTGACTAATTCTCAGGCTCGATCTGAACAGCATTACCACCCCAGGGCGAATCGCCAGCGTCTCCAATATCCATGGCTTGCAGTGGGAGTTGTAAGTTAGAGCTATTATCGAAGCTCCGCAGGGTCAAGATAGACCATTGGGGTGAGGGCCAACGTATGTCAATGCGGCTCTGCGGTTCCATGAGGTACGCTGTTCGCTCCCGCTAAACGCTAGAGTACGAACTGAGGTGACCACCGTGCGCAAGGGTCTCGTTCATCCTTACTCTACTGCCAAGTGTTCTTGGAATGGGCTTTCTAATTCTAACGTTACAAGCCAGTGTATACAGTATCAATGAGAGGCACACTCGATCTCACACGTAGATGCCTGATTGTCATGCCTATATATATTCAATCCCAGTCTTGTCATATGTTACTCGTAAAGCGGAGGCTTTCAAGGTTGATGAGATGTTCCACTGATTCTCAAATTTGCTTGGAACTCCTTGAAACAACTGTTCGCAATGTGTGCTGTAAAGACCAAACTGGCACATAGCAAGTTGTCTGAAGGACTTGATATAGCAGCGTCATAGGAAGACGAACAGGCCAGATCTCTAGGTCTGCCTGTCGCCGTCAGCACAATTTGTTGCTTGTACAAACCAGACCTGTCAACGCATTTAGAGTATTACAGCACAACATAACCAACGCTGGCGTGACTTCCCAGTGCACCCGATTTGATCTAACGCCTGGAGGAGTTCTAGAATTTCAACCCTTGCGATTGTTCCAGCTCTATCTCCCAGGGCTCGCTCGGCTCATATCAACATCGGATAGCGCGCTCATATGGTGTTGTTGTTCTTGCTCTCCCTTACCCATTTCCCAATGATTTCTCACTCCCCAAGTTTTGAATGAAGGTTTTAGCTTTAGCCCAGAGTTCTGCTTCCATATCTTTTCCAACAGCATCGTTCCGACTATTCAGCCACCCAACGTCTAGGTTCCCTAGGCCACTCGCCGCTGCGTTGGCCTTTCCTGAAGCCGTCTGAGTTGGCGGCACAGCTGTAGAGATGCCTCCAACTGATCCTGGAGCTGTCGATACTGTCAGAGTTTCCCTTGCTGGCCTCTCTGCGAATATGATATCGGCCTCTTCAAGGGCGTAGATCTGACGACGAAGACGAACGTCTATATAGGAGAGCAATGAGAAATACTGGGACGACGCCGAAGTGAACGCTGTCTTATGGTTTTCGAGGCTCTGCGGTACAGAATCGTCGTCTGTCGCTGCCTGCCCGTTTAAGGTCAGAGCTTTCACGGCGAGACCGGCAGAATGCAAGAGCTTCGCTACGTCCTTGAAGCAGTAATCAGCCATTGAGAACCAGTAGCTCGCAGCGAACATACCTGATCAATACTATTTAGCTGCTTGATGCGATCTGCCGCAGTGTGCGTGCTCATCATTACTTACGAGGCAATGAGAACCGAGCCACGGGGGATGTGCTCGGCTGTTTTAAAGACAGGAGTGACTGGGATCTCTGTCAGCGGAGGAATCCGCAATGAGGCTTAGAACCTTAAAGCTGATCCCGGCTTAGTGGAATATCAAACCGCCTGAGAAACCTAAGTTATCTAGCTCGGTCACAATGTAGACTTATAACATATGATTATGGTTCTGAGTTGTCGCAACATCTAAAGGCAAGCTTGTGTAGACAAGCGGTGGGCAGAGCTTGCTGAGTGCGACCGGACGATGTCAGGCCCACCGCCTGGTGGGGTTGGTAACCCTATCCCCGGAAACCCGAGCAATGGAACACCCAGCAGTGGTCTCACTATGCCATCCCAGCATCAACCCAATGGTGCACAGATATCAGGGGCTGTCTCTGGATCCAGTCAGAACGGTAATATGTCACAGCAGAACCTGAACAGTATTGTAAGCGACAAGTCTCTGTTCTGCATGTTACACGCCCTAATATGCCCAATGGCGTTCTTTGTCATGGTCACTTGCAGAAATCTTTCTATTCGACAGATTTTGTTATAGGCGCTATAAGGTGCGCTTTACTTTTCGGGCTATCTGCTGTGTTTCTAAGCTCGCAGTGTGCTGACAGAGCGGATGTCTCGCACGACCATCATCATTTGCTCTCAAATGGGACAGGACAAGATTCTGTGGCCTCGGAAATAGCCGGTATTTTCAGGTCTAAAGATGGCCCTAAGACCCAAGGGACGCGCCTTCCTCTGCTTTTCAAGCTTGCAAGCTGTGGGTGGTGGTATGATACATTACCTTACTTTGCAAAGAGCGATCACGAGACCCCAGCAAGTTCAACTGCATGGTAAACGATCCGTTCAGTCCCTGTACTCTCTGTTATTAGTGTGGCATCGCGTACAGATATTGGGATCGTATATTGTCGAAATCGCTTTGCGGGACCGTTACGCAGCTCCTTTGAATTCACAGTTACCAGGCATCCTTGACCATGATCGCTTTTCCTTTATCTTTCTGACTTTCGATCCCGCAAGATTGGTTGACATGATATACCTTGCCCTTCGCACTTTCGTACTTAACTTCAACAACTGATAGCTACTATCACCGCGTCTGTCATGGATTCTGACGTGACGACCCAGGTCATCGAGTACCTTTCAAAGAAAGGTTACAGCCGTACAGAGGCTATGCTCCGCATGGAGTCAGCCAGCCAAGATGCTGAAGGCCGTCCGCTTCACTCAAGAGCTGATGAGAGTGGCGGCTCAAAGTATGGGAGAGCATATGGTAAGTGGTGTTGGAAGTCTTTAGCAGCAATTGCTACGCTACTGCCTTTGTTGGTGAGATCGTGCTAAGTTTTTCATGCAGATATGATGAAGAGATGGATTGACGAAAATCTAGACATCTATAAGGTTTGTGAGATCAGAGATTCTTTGACCTGAGCTAATGATATCTGCTAGCCTGAGCTGAAAAGAATACTTTGGCCAATTTTCGTGTACTCTTTCCTAAACCTTGTCTCGGACTTCTACCCGAAGGAGAGTCACCTGTTCTTCAGCACATTCAAGGGACTCTTTGAGAAGGAACACCGCGATGATTTACGAGCTCTAGAGCCTTTGTCCCTTCCAGAGCATGTGCTCGACAATCCGATTGCAAAGATCTACAGGGGGGCCAAGTACCGACTCAGTTTAAGTACGGTGGCATTCTTCAACCTCATTCAATTCATGGAAAGCAAAGAGAAGGATGGCGGAGCAGTCATCATCAGCGTCATACAAAACTCCATGAACATAGTGACTGTTGACCGGGCCAGTGATGAGCGTCACAGTCTCGCAGCAATGCTAGGGCGTGCGTATGAAGCGAATGGCTTTCCAGATGAAGATGAGGGAATCCCAGGTCATAATCCGGGATCGGCCAACACAGATGCGAACGCTGGTTTTGGGGTTTTGGCGAAGCTAAAGCTGGGTCCGCTTCCAATGGAGCCAGAGTTGATGAGCGACGTACAAGAAGAGCTAAAGGAAGAAGATGCGCAGAACCCGCCAGCGCAGGGGCAAAACTCGCTTGTTCAGGAATTTGAACAGCCACACATCAAACGCGAAGAGAGCGAAGACGCGCCGAATCGCAGCGACATCCCATTACCGCCATCAACGGCTCATGACGTCGCAATGGAAGTACAAAAGGTAAAAGAGAATCGCGACCGGTTCAGAATTGAAGGCAGGACAGGCGGCGTGGGTCCAGGCGTAAGTGTGACAATGTTTACCTTTCACAATACTTTTGATAGGTAACGAAGCCTGCCTTTTAGCTCTATATTAATGCTAATTTCTAGTCAGTATCAACTGTATCGATTTCTCGCAAGACAATTTCTTGGTTGCTGCTGGCATGCAGGAATCATACATTCGCGTATGGACTCTAGATGGTAAAGCCATAGTATCAGCTCTGCCTCCAAGTCCGAACGATCCACCACCCTCCTCATCTCGCCGCCTTGTCGGTCACTCATCGCCTGTTTACGCTGTCTCATTCTCACCCTCAATAGCAAGCTCCGACCCAACAGGTCCATCCACTGGACCCAGATACCTACTCTCTTCCTCTGCGGATAAGACCGTCCGGCTTTGGTCTCTCGACACCTGGACTTGCCTTGTGGTTTACAAAGGACACGATCAGCCGGTCTGGGATGTGACTTGGGGCCCATTCGGCCATTACTTCCTTACCGGTTCTCATGATAAGACCGCTAGACTATGGAGTACGGACCATATATCGTGTCTCCGCATCTTCGCCAAACATGATCAGGATGTCGATACAGTTTGCTTTCACCCGAATAACGCTTATGTTTTCACCGGCAGTTGCGATAAGTTGGTCATCATGTGGTCAGTCAGCACTGGAAATAGCATTCGCATGTTTACCGGCCACACGGGCAACGTGACAAGTCTTGCTTGCAGTCCCAGTGGCAAGATTCTAGCATCTGCAGACGATGTCGGCACCATCATACTTTGGGATCTCGCAACTGGGCGACTCCTCAAGCGCATGCGCGGTCACGGCAAGGGCGGCATCTGGTCGCTCAGTTGGAGTGTCGAATCGACCGTGCTTGTCTCCGGCGGCGCTGACGGCACAGTCCGCATCTGGGACGTGGTTGGACCCAGCGACGCCGGCCAGGGAAAGATCATCGGCGAAGGTGGTTCGGGAACGAAGATTGAAGGCGTTGCGCAGGTGGGAACGCAAGGTAGCGTAGGCGTAACGGGCACGGGTAAGAAGAAAGGTAAGGATGTCGTCGTGACGCCTGACCAAATCAGCGCTTTCCCGACGAAAAAGAGTCCTGTGTACAAGGTCCGGTTCACGCGGCAGAATTTGGTCGTGGCGGGAGGGGCGTATTTGCCTTGATTTTAGGGACATAATGAACGGCATCTGTGGTCATCTTACTGATACCAAAACTCTCTCTGTATCTTTTAAGAGTTGGGTTACCCTATTCCTGATACATAGTTGTACGCAAATGACATGCGGCGTTCGGAGTTTACTTTATTGTAATTATAATTGTTCTGTTTTCGTTCCACAGCGAAGAACCACTCGGGAATTTCCTACCAAAACACCAAGACCTTGGCGAGACGTTCGATGAAAGAGCGTTGTGTTACAGCCGGGGTAAGGTACCGAGTACGTACGTGACCGTATTAGTAAAGTGGCTTACAACGCAGCAACAATGGCTGTCGCGATATAAATCCCCCTCCAAAGGAGAATCCAGGATTGGGCCCAGCTCTTCGAGATTTATTTTGCTTGTGATCTCCTGGAGTTGCAGTTACTAAACGCAATTAAAAGGTTGGAGTGACGCATACGGCTGCTCGCCGAGTCCTGAATTGGGATATCTGTCGCTGCTTTAACTTACAGTCGCTGTTGAAGGGAATCAGACTCTGTAGGGGGGAAGATTCTACAATCCACGTGGCTTGGGATTTAATTCAGAGGAGAGACATTTCTTCTATGGCAGACCCTATGACTCCGTAATGCACTCATTCAAAGAGTACTGGTAGACTTTCCTCCCCCACTGCCATCCCCAGCCTTGATCCTCCGATCCAGAATCTCATCCACGATGCCCAACTCTAAAGCCTCCTGCGCCCCCATGAAATGATCCCTCTCCATCAACTTCTCAATCTCCTCGATCGAATGCGCTTTCGTCAGATGCCGTCTATAGATCTCGTTCAACTGATGCCGCACCCTCAATATCTCCTTGGCGTGAATAGCAATGTCACTAGCTTGGCCGAAGTAGCCCCCTGACGGCTGGTGCACCATGACTGAGGAGTGCGGGAGACAGTAGCGCTTGCCGGGCGCGCCGCCGCAGAGGAGGAGGGAGCCCATGGATGCGGCTTGACCGATGCAGATGGTTGTGACGGGGGATTGGATGTAGGTCATTGTGTCGTAGACTGCTAGGCCTGTTGCCAATGTCACGATGGTCAGATCAAGGATATCAATGGTCCGAGAGGTGACTGGGACAGCGCACCTGCAGTGACAGAACCGCCAGGCGTGTTGATGTAAAGATTTATAGGTCGTTCGGGGTTGTCTGCTTCGAGGAAGAGGAGCTGTGCAACTATTGATGCTGAGACCGTCTCATCTACCTGACCGTTCAGACAGACGATGCGTTCCTAAAGCTTACTTTAACTTCCATCGGTCCCAGGGCGTGTGTTCTGAACGGTATACCTTCAGCAAGCGGGAGAAGATATCATCTGCTCACACCCTTAGCAGGCATTCTTCTCTGTGTGCTTATTCCTGGGATATGGATGTTTACATGTATGCCAACCACCTCCCTAGAGAGTCAGCATCCGTAAAAGAGGTGTGCGCAGTCCAGCATACCACTGTCTCCGTGACATAGGGCGTCGGTACCCAAGCCAGCGGCGGACTGGGATTCGAGACCGTAATAATTGATCTCCGTCCCATCCTTGTGGGATTACGCAAAACTGCTGCGCCAAGCGCCCGTGAAAACACTACTCCAGACATTGTCCTGGGAGTATCGATGTGTTTGAGACTTTGTTCACGAGAATGTGGACTCGTCTGATTTGGAGCTATCGAATTGCACATGTGGAGTTTACGGCATGCCGGAGAGCTAGCTTCACCACCAGCGGACGGAGCTCATTCTTTACCACTACCACTCAACCTGTCATCGCTGGGTGAGGGTGATGCGACCATGCTGTACATACAAGGCATGGCGTGTCGCACGTCAATTTAGCTCTGAGGTTACAAAAGATGTCTCACATCCTAATCTAGCATCAAGCACGCCGAAGCGACGTTCAAAGGGCAATCGAGGCCTTTTGGGCTTGCTTGGGCAGGTCAAGAAGGATGTCCAAGCCGAAGTCCTCGCCTCGAACAAGAAAGCCAAGTATGAGCGCCTGATGGAGCTCGCACGGGCAAGAAAAGTTCACCGCCCATTGCCTTTGTCCCCACTAATGGATCCATCAAAAATTGCTGCACGTCAACGGCATCTAGAGAGGAAAGCGAGAGCGCCCGAAGACAGTGATCTGACACCGTTCCAGAGGAAGCTGGCGAGAAATCCTTATGGTATGGTACAGTGAACTTGTTCTTGCTACCTGTAACTTTTGGCTGAGCAAATTGCAGCACAGGCTTTAGCTACTCCAATTCGCAAGTGTCTCGTCACAGGCGCACGGCTTCCTGCTTTCTTTCATGTCAAATTCCTTCCAGTAATACACCCCACAACCGGCGCTCTGTGGTTTGAACCGGAGGAGCATGCTCCCAGCCAAGGAAAGCCGGAGATTGTTACCGCCCGAACTGAAGAGGAAGATAGTCACATTGAGGACACAGCAACTGCTCAGGAAACTCTAAAGGTCATGAAAGCCGAAAAGTCATCTTCGTTGCGATCGGCTCGCGCTCAAGGAGGAGGATACATGCTCGCCTCTCGAAGCCTTCTCCAGGTTGTCTCGCAGGCGTCAAGAAGGCAAGGGGCAATCCGGAAATTCGTTCCCTATCGCTGGAAAACGAGCGGCGATATCTTTATTTGGCGTGAAGACATGGAAGAATACGTTTTGGGCATTATCCGCCGGACCCTCGTAGGGAAGCTGAAGTATCTCCAGCATCGCCACAGCGGCTACATATCTACGGTCGTCGAAGGAGTAGACGGGATCCAGAAGTGCAAGGACCTCGGATGCGTCTTGTGGCTCGGTGCCATCAAATCAGGCGCTTCATATAGCAACACAAATCTCAAACCACCCAGCCCCTTTCCCCCTGAAGGTCCATCGCCATACCTAATGGTGAACTACCAAGGTCACCACGTCCCAGTCTACAATTTGCGAGCTATGCTTGGAGTCGATTGTCTTCAGGCGCTCCGCGATAGCAGCGAGATTTTTACCGGCGAATCTGTCATGCTTAAGGCTAAAGCTATTACGGTAAAGACGCAGATGCTGTTGTGGAGGTTGCAGATATATGTCACGCATGCTCGTGCAGCGACTGAGGAGCATGGTCAAGTCGAAGCCAAGGACACTACCAACGATATAACTGGCTCGCATGAGAGGGTTGCTCGCTAAGGTGCGCGGCGAAGGTGAGAGGCTGCGCTGGAGGGAGGAGGTGGTGATGGGTTTGTGTAGTGTACATAGAGACTTGGGTACAGTCACTCATCTTGAACAAATAACAGCATTCATCTCTGTCCTCAATGGCAACCCAAACCCCCGAGCTTTCAAATGCCAACAACCCCAGCCCAACCTGCCCGCATTTCCTGGAGAAAGGAGATTCGAGGAAGGACCGGGCGTAATCGTAAGGCGAGAAGGATGAGGACTCGTGATTACCTAGTCTTCTGGCTCAAGCAGAAGAGTGATTGGAACGGTGCTGGATGAGTTTCTCTATCCATCCGCCCGTAAGCTTAGAGATGCTTGCATATGAGCTTTTTCATTCCGCACAAACTTCAGTTATCTCGCAGCAAATCCATCGCTCCGCAGCAAATCCTCTCGCCATCCCACCCTCAACGCCATAAGAAGGTATATTGCTCGAACACCCACGCTAGATCCGCATCAGAAACGACAACCGTACACACAAGTAAACCTTCTACCCAGCAACGACCTTCCCACCCTCCACGATGATCTGCTCGTCCATTCGACTTTCCGTATCGCCGTACTCGAGACGTTTATAGGTAGTAATCCGCGCCTCATTGGTGTCGATTTCAAAAAATCGCACTCGACGGTGGTAGCCCCCGTAACCGGCGTACCCACCGAAGCCGGAGCCGCCGGCGTAGCACATCCATAGCTGGGGTTTATCTTCCGGGGATTTGGCGAGGGCGCAGTAGTCGTTTACGTGATCGCTGTTGTGCGATTAATATAGATGATTCTGCAGTCTAGTGGTGGGAGGGAAGGGGAAGGAGGAGGTTGGGTAGGGGAGAAACTTACTGGCCGCAACTGACTAGGAGGACGCCCTCTTCGACTAGGGCGTCTTTGAACTTAGAATTGAAGGCGGGTGCCATGGGTGTTTCTTTGTAGCTGCCAACACGGATGTTGTCCATGTCTCTGTACTCGGGTAGAGGGATGTGGATGAAAGCAAGATCCATGTGGACGTGAGTGTATTCTTGATGTGCCTTCTTCAGTCCCTGCGCTGTTTCGTGAAACCAATTGATCTGATTTGGCTTCAACCAGTCGTAACCTCGGTATTGTCGCTCGTCGGGAGAGTAGCCGTGAGTATCGAGTAGGTAGAGGGTTAGCGCAGAGTGCGTGGATGTGCCTCGCGCGAGGACTTCGACGATGTAATTTCCTACGCCGTCGATATCGGAGGGTCCGGGCTCGGCGAGTGAGAAGGGTAGGGCTTCGGTCAGGGACATCAGGGCTGGGCGTGACAGAGAACCGGAGTCGTCGTGGTTGCCGAAGATAGTAGCGTACGGGACGGCACGCTGGATAAAGAGCTCGGCGTACTTGAAGACAGCACTTTGAGCGTCAGGCGCCGTTTCCCCATTGACTTGGTCTCCACTCAGAACAACCAAGTCTGGCTTCTCATGATCTAGTAGCTTGCCAACGAATTCTAACGTCCGTGGATCGGCGTCGCACTTCCCGCCGTTATGTCCTGGTGGCTCTGCATCTCTGCACACCCCAAGGCCTGTGCTGAGATGGAGGTCGGCGACTTGCATAATCTTGAACTTTCCGTCTTTTCTGATCCTTGGTACCGGTTTCTCGACCTTTCCTGGCGCGCCCCTCCGGACACTTAATCTAGCTTCCTGGGTTTCTCCTGAGTTGGCAAGCAGCAGAGGAGAATCTTTGATTTCCCATCCGGGTCTTGGTTCAACGGCATCTGCCCCGAAAAGTACATCGACCGCAGTAATAACTCGAGGCGAGTCACTTGCATGCCTCTTGGAAGTTCTCTTCAACCACACGCCTGCTGGTCTTGATTCCCATTGTTCACTACCTTCACCCTTCTCCCCAGTTACAGGGTCTAGCCGTCCCACCCGTACATCAAGGACGGCCTTATCCGTTTCTGATAATGCTTCCTCTTTCTTCCGCTGTACATGTACGAAGGCGCTTGAAAACCAGCTCTTGCCAAGATATAGATCCTTCTCAATCCGATGCCATTTGTTGGCATCGAGCTGGCATTTCGATAGCGGGTTCAGCTTAGTGCACGTAGAAACTGTAATGTCGGTAATGACGAGGCCTGGATGATGCGCTGGTAGGTGATTGTGTATAGCGGTGGGAAGCACGCGGTATCTGATATCGACGAGGAAAATTACAATGAGGGCGATGAAGGTCAGGACGCCTAGCTGAATGCTTGTGCGGACCTGTAAAGTGCGGAAAGATTAGCTCAACAGCGCCTACATTGAGTAAATCCAATCATAATCGACTCACAAGCCGTCGAGTCATCATGCTCTGCACTGTCGGAGCTTGACCAGAACTCCGTGGCAAAGAACCAGAGGAGAAGCTGCTCAATTGTGCAGCGGTGACGCCGCACGGAGACAACCTCAGGCTGTCTCTAAAACACTTTTTACTATCCCCATATTCAGCGAGGATCGTTTGAAGTTTGAAGTTTGACAAGTGGTGTGACTCGTTCAACATTCAGGAATCTGGGGTTTGTTCACACGGAAATTCTTTTTGCCGAGCGCGCGTCAATCCTCTTTGATTTCGTGAAACTTGACTGCAGCACAGTGGTCGAGGAAATGCGACAATTATACCTCAGAGCTTCTCTGAGATTTCCTTTGATATGGGCAGACAGGATTTGCCTCGACTGTCGCCGATCTTTCATCACAGCTGCAACTACAATAACAGGTCTGAGCCCTTGCTCTCGCCCTCTCTGCACCGAAACAAATACTTAACTTGTCGGTAGAGGGTGACGCAGTGCTTCTACACGGCGATGATCCAACCAAGGACCCATTCCTCATAAAGCGGCTACGTAAGGGAGCCAGGATAGAGACCCACAAAGGAAACATTGAGCACAATGAAATCATTGGGAAAAGGGTGCGAGATACTGTTAGTACAAACAGAGGTTGGCTGCCTACCCATTTGCTTTGCTGGTTTGGGACTGATCAGTATTCCTTGAAGGCCGGGACCTCAGAATACAGCTTCCAACGCTGAGTGACTATGTTACAATGACACCTCGAAGGGTTACTCCGGTGAGCTTTGGTCAGTTACTGAGAGCCAACAGCAGCTTGATTGACCTTCGCTACTAGTAGATCTATCCCTCGGATGCCAACTTCATTGTCTCTTTATTGGATATTCATGAGCCCACAGACCAGGCCCAACTGCCTCCTGGAGCACGGTTTGAGATACTTGAAGCTGGGACCGGCCATGGTGGTTTAACATTGCACCTCGCCCGAGCTATCCATGGCTTCAATCCGCCATTGGTTGATGGTGATGCTGTTAAGGTGCCCGGAAGCAACATCGGAGAGGCCTTACCATTAACGACTGGTTCAGAACAGGAAGAGGATTCTTCGAGCCCATCACCAACATCCGAACCTGACTCAGACTCAAAACTTGAACACTGGAGAAAGACCCGTAAGGCTATAATACACAGCCTCGATATATCCGCCATCAACTCCGCTCATGCGAGTCAAATCGTAAAGAACTTTCGGCGTGGCTTGTACGCCGGTGATGTTGATTTCTACGTTGGGGATGTGTCAGAGTGGATCTCGAAAGAGCTTTTGACTCGATCCGAGACCAGTGAGGGACAGCAAAGCGGATCGTTCTTATCCCATGTGTTGCTGGATCTTCCCAGCCCTCAAGCTCACCTAGAGCATGTAGCGTCCGCACTACATGTCGATGGGGTTTTGACAGTTTTCAATCCCAGTATAACTCAAATAGCAACATGTGTCGAAGTTATCCGGGAAAAGAGGTTACCATTTGTGCTGGATCAAGTGCTGGAGCTTGGTCCCGGTATGACGGGTGGAAGAGAATGGTCCGTGCAGAGCGTGAAGCCAAGGGCGCTGATTCAGGCTCAGGCCGAGCAGAAGAAAGCTCTTGACAGCGCAAGTGAACAGGCCGATGTCTTCGCCGATAGTAGTGGAGCAACAACTAGAGAGCAAGAACAAGCTCATCCAACTGCTGGGAAGAACGAGGGCTGGGAAATGATCTGTCGGCCCAAAGTGGGTGGGAGGATATCCGGGGGTGGGTTTCTGGGTGTGTGGAGACGGATGCGATATCGCAGGCCGCGAGATCAAATCGACGTGGCATCCTCGAGTCCCGCTAGTAGCTCGGCAGACTGAGAGGGAAACATACTAGATATAGTTCTAGGTGGTAAGTGAACGCCGTTATCATCCCTTGGGGTACTCCATATATCTAGGTATGTCCGCAACATGCCTCGTATATAACTAGGGGACCTCAACAGAAATATGTTAGTGCGACGCTTGTCAGGAGGGCACGATCTTTCCCAGCCTTATACTATTATAGTATTGAGGGCCCTTCAGTTATGTCGTCCAATTCAGACATCGACATTGACCTATAACTCAGAACTTTATATCAAATCAAAGCCTAGGACCTTGAGCATTACTTGGAGAACTCCGTGCCAATATCCATGCAGCCACGTCGTTAGCAAATGTGATCTTATCTTCGCCAGGCTCCGCATGCACTGTGTCACATGTCAGCAAACACGCTCTCCGCAGGGTGAAAAGACACCTACATTTATGGAACCAGCCATCATACGCCCGGAACTCCTTATCCTGAACACCCAGTTCTCCCATAAATTTCTTACTCGCCTCGAAACTCGTCACCGTATCCGCACTCCCATGACCTACCCACACCCTGACATTCTCCCCCTGGATCTTAACTTTTCCACTCGCCAAATGCTCTGCTCGCTCCAACATCCCACTCAATCCCTCCAAAGTCCCCGTATCATGACACAGCTCATC
>QQTW01001780.1_pt1 | contig 15356 bp, 17 predicted proteins | sample 1904831 | NCBI WGS metagenome assembly QQTW01 (sample SAMN09435610, study PRJNA476489) | Subsurface metagenome, whole genome shotgun sequencing project. | reverse complement strand
GGTAGTCCAACCCCCATGGAAAACGCCTTCGCTATGCCCAACAGACCGGGGACAAACTCCTCATGTCCTAATCTGGTTATCAGGAATTCAACCACGAGGTTGCCAAACTCACATGTTCTTCGTAGATTGCGGGCATCATTTTCGCTGTTACTCTCCCGCGCTTCCTCCACCATACTGTCGATACCCTTCTCCTTCAACGCTTTCTGCCTCTCGCTCAGCTCGACCCCGCATTCAAAGATGCGGACTACCCACTCCGAGACAATTGCGATACTGCTTGAACAAGGGCTCACACTCATCTGTCGTTGCGTTGCCTCGAAGGTATTCTAAGTTCGGATAAGCATTGATTCTTGAGCCTGCGCTGAGAACATACTTTCGCTATACCATTTCAGAAAGCAATTGTCATAGCGCCTGGACCTTTTTAGACAACTCTTTCTGTGAAAATGCTACCACGCGACTGACTCTTTGACTTCATTGCACTCGGGTGCAAGTGAGGCGGCCATTATCGAGCTGTGGTTCTCGTCAAGGTGACTTGGGGGTCGGACAGTTGCGTTGAAGAAGTGCTGCAGTTCGTTATCGATAAGCCAAACAATTTTAACAAACCCTTCAACCCGTGGACCCGTCATACAGACCTTTAGGCCTCTACGGCTTTGACACTTCGACCGTCACTCTTCGAATACTCTCAGCCACTCGATGCCATAGAGATGGCAGCCCCGACAGATTTCAAAAGTCTCCAAGGACCCATAGCCGCGGCGCTAGTCTCCACGACGCGGAGCGCTGCCGAAATCGCCGCCGAAGACATCTCATTCTACCGATCGTTGGATCCTTCAGTTGGGACGGCCCTGGACCGGCAGAATGGTCGCCTCCTCCGGCTTGCGGAACGTCTTATCGCTACTGCGGCTGCGGGTTCGGACGTTGTAGGTCCAACCTTGCCTGATGTGGATTCCATAGACAACAACTGGAAGGGCATAGTTGATGTCTTTGACAGCCTGCTTGAGAAAGCCGACACAAGCCTGGATGAGTACACGGGTGTTGTGAAACGGTTGAGTCCGGGACAGGAGCAGGTTTGAGTCCCAAGCCTGGTTGTCAGGCGCGTGGGCGCTCTGTTAACAGCTCCAAAGATACCTGCTCCGAAACCGAGGCCGAACAGAGCGGCCAATTTCATGCGGTCAAAGGACCTACCCAAGCCACAGTTCGCATTTGATCATCGTCCTAGCAATAACGAGAAGGAACCTTTCAAGCCCTTTCTGAAAACGAAGCCGCACGCGACTATCTCTTTGGAAAAGAGCCTTCATGTCGTACAAGGGGACAATGGAACGTCACAGTATGACAATCACTTTCAGACCGTTGATCCAGCGAAGCAAAACTACAGATACTAATGATATTTTCCAGGTTCAAGCATCCGTACGAAACTGAGATCGACCGTTACTCATTTCCCACTTCTATGTACACTAAAGCAGCACCGATTCCATATACTCCGCTCGAGCAGTCTTCCGCAGCCTTTGTTGATACTCTCGAAGGCGTTGCTACGATGTTAGACGAATTAAAAGCTGCCGAGGAGATCGCCATTGATCTGGAACATCACGACAGCCGGTCATACACTGGAATTGTTTGCTTGATGCAAATCAGCACGCGAAATAAGGATTGGATAGTGGACACTTTGAAACCATGGCGACGGAAGCTGCAGTGTCTGAACGAAGTTTTTGCGGACCCCAAGATTCTAAAAGTATAGTTAAGGGTAACCAATTTCTGGCCGGTCTTTGCTAACTGTGATATAGGTACTTCACGGCGCCCGTATGGACATCATATGGCTCCAGAGAGACCTCGGCCTTTATGTTGTCGGAATGTTCGACACGTATTACGCTGCACGTGCATTGGGATACACGGGAGGCAGTCTAGCTTTTTTGTTACAGAAGTTTGTCAATTTTACCGCGCAGAAGCAATATCAAATGGCAGATTGGCGGACCCGGTAGGTATCAGAGTCTGATGTGACAAGGTCAATCATTGATTGGTTTGCAGGCCGCTACCGACTGAAATGTTCGATTATGCTCGGTCAGACACGCACTTCCTGCTTTATATCTACGACAATGTGCGTAACGAGCTTATCGACAAGTCCGACTTTTCGGATCCTGATGGCGACCGAATCAAGACTGTGCTTGACAAGTCGAAGGAGACTGCTTTACAGCGATACGAGCAGTATACCTACGATGAGGTTCGCGGTATGGGCGCTTCAGGATGGTACAGGCTGTTGAGTAAAACTCCGGCTTTATTCTCGAAAGAGCAATTCTCGGTATTCCGAGCCGTCCACCAGTGGCGTGATACAGTCGCGCGTGAGGAGGATGAAAGCGTCAACTATGTTATGCCGAATCATGTTCTCTTCACGATCGCCAGAGCCATGCCGGCCGATAAAGCAGCGTTGTTTAGCATTGCGCATCCCATTTCGCACCCTTTGCGCGCAAGAGCGGAGGAGTTGGTCGCAGCCATATCCAAGGCGAAAGCTGCAGGAGTCGACGGGCCAGAAATGGGAGACGTGTTTGGCAGCACCGAGACACCGCAGACCCGATCTGTTCCTCAGCCTACGACCTTCACGCCTCCGTCGTCCACCTCTTTGGGAACCAGCTCCTTGTTGCCACTTCGAACTTCCAATTCTAACTTCTGGGGAAGAGCTTTCGGCATCAACACCAACAGACAAGTGCACTCGTCTGTGCCAGCGAGTCTGCGGCTTGCAATACCGCTTCCACGCCTTACAGCTTCCATATTCGCCAATCCATCTGAGGCAAATGGTCCGGCTCCCACAGCACCAGCCGAGCTTCCAGAGCATCTGTTCATGAAGGAAAAAGATCGACAGAAGCATTTCGACCCAACTACCGAAATCTTCACGATCAAAGAAATGAAACGAAAAAGAGCCGGAGATAACGCCGCCTCCATCCTGACACCCCAAGGCCAGGTGGCGGAGCCTGAAGAAGGCGACGAAGCGACCTCAGCGACTGCGCCGGAAGCGAGTGACGAGAAGAAGCGGCTACGCAGAGAGAGGAAATTGGCAAGGAGGTTGGAGCGGGAGAAAGCGGCTCTAGAGGAGAGCAATGCGCCGCAAGAAGCTGTTTCGGTGAACGCGGCGGCTGATGCATCGCCGTTCGATTATGCCAATGCTCCGTCTGTGCTGCATGGGCAACGTGATGCTCACAATGCAAAGGGGCCCAAGGGAGACAAAGGAGGTTTCAACGCATACGCGCGAGCTATGGATACGAAAGGCGGGCTGAAGAGGACTCAATTCGAGCGGCCAGGGAAGAGTGCTACATTCAAGAACTGACCGCGCTTGCTCACGATCGATGGGCAATTGCTTCTTCAGTGCCGCGAGAGAACGGACATCAAATGAGCCGCCCAAGGAAGCTTCAAAGGACAGAGAGCAACTCTCTCGACCAAGGCAAATGGCATAGCAGTGGCGCAATGGGCGTTTTGCAGCTGTGTGCCTAAGTAGGGCTTTACGGCTGGACAATGAAGGTCATCCATAACGTTCGGCTTGACTCTCCTACAACCGTGTTGTAAGTGAGCATCCAAGATACGTTGCTGCAAACTGTGAGTATCATATCGAATCCGCCATGTGCAGTGTTTGTTCATGTGATACACTCCGGAGTATGGTTATTCAGGGGAATTACGAGCTTCTTACTCCTGGCCGGCTGCGCAAAGTTCTTCAACAGTCGAGTGCACATAGAGCATTCTCCATCTTGATTAGTTATCTGAACATCAAGAGACAGCAGCGAGTCCCAGTACGGGATGCACAAGTGAAGCTGTTGAGGTACGTAATTGTGATTGTCAGGTAGCTACAAGCTAGTAAAGGCGCTGCTCGAGCGCATGACTACCTTCAGCTTTGCAGCTATCCAAGTGTACCTCCACAAAATCCGTTTTTCTCCTATTTCAATGCTTCTTCTTTGCGGAAAGTGTATCCGCAGCCCACATTCTTCAACAGCCTCGAGGCCGCAACAGTAGTGGTGTAACAGTAGTGGTGTAACAGTCAGTGAGTATCGAGTGATCTGGACCCCATGCAGAAGATGAACAGGGTGATCAGCATTGTAAGATGACAAAGCAGTCCACGCGGCCTATGAAGGCCACGACGAGAGTGTGATGAAGTGAGTCCCCCAATCAGAGTGATCATGATTCGTCGCTTGCTGGGACAAGCGAAGCAAAAAGCCATTGTGTGGTTATGCTCGAGGTGAGTTTGAGTAGTGAGCGAGTAGAGTGAGTGCCGGAGGGGTAGCGAAGTAGCTGTTAGCAGTGTGATGCGCATCCGCCAAGGCACCGGTCAGCGTTGCGGAGATCTCCATGAAGTCGCCGATTTCTGCAAAAGCCTGGCCAGTCGGAGAGACGGTGTTGAAAGGTCCAAGGAGAAGTCCATAACTCCAGACTCGAGCTTCGTAACCATGTCCTCTAGGGAGCCAGAGAAGCCGTAGAAGACGCAGGTCACATGAAAGGAAGGTCTCGTTGGCCCGTTTTAACATCACAACAACAAAAACGCCACAGGAAAACCCAAAGGAAGAACAGGTGAAGGGGACATGGTGGGCGGGCAAAAAGTGTTATGTACAAGAACGTAATTTGTTGAAGAGCAAAACATGTCGCTGACTTCGGTGCAGTGGATCGATGCAAACGGGAAGAAAGCCACTACATGAAGGGGTTCTCATGCATTTCTGACGAGCTTTGGTGCAGCAAGATGCACGTTGGGGTTTGAGCGTGACATGAGAAGACGTAAGAAAGTGACCTTGAGGTACAGAACAGAGCATGACAAAGCATTTCGTAGCGACATCTGGTCAAAAGTTGACCGTTGCGACCATCGGTATGGAGCTATGTCTGGGCTGCAGGGCCCGGAGCACGTTGAGCGTTGTAACCATTTTGCGGCTTATGAGGAGATTGCTGCTCACGAGTGGGACCACGTCTCGGATTTTGAAAGTTGCCAGTTCCCCGTGAGTTCCTCGAGAATCCCTGGCGGTTGTTGCTCCCTTGATTGGAGACAGAACGCTGAGTCTGAGCTACACCATCCTGATTCGCGGCACGATGTTGATTGTGATTGCGAGAAGAGTTCTGGCCGTGGTAGTGTCCCTGCATCTCACCTTGGTGCTGCGGAGCAGGATTGGAAACAGGCCGCGGAATACTCTCTGGCGAGTCGTACACATACAGTTTCTTGTCAATTGACTGAGGAATGGGTTGGATCTCGGTTCCCAATTCTTGCTCAATCTTATAAAGATTGAAACGGTCATCCCAGTTGATGAGATTGATTGCCAGGCCGAGATGGCCGAATCGACCTGATCGACCGATACGATGAAGATAGGTCTCGGCGTTTTTGGGAAAATCGAAATTGATAACAACGTTGACCGCCTGAATGTCGATACCTCGGGTGAGCAAGTCAGAGCACACTAGGTTCCGGCACACGCCGTTGCGAAAGTCATGGAAGACGCGATTACGGTTCTGTTGCAGCATCTTGGCGTGAGAGTAAAAGCAAGAATATCCGAGTTCCGTGATCTTCTTGGCGAGAAGCTCGACCCGGTTTGTGGAGTTGCAGAAGATGATTGACTGATTGATCTGCAGCTTGGAGAATAGTGTGTTGAGACAGTGCACCTTTTGCTTCTCCTCGACGAATGCGTAGTATTGCGTGATTCCGCGGAGGGTCAATTCGTCCATCAGATTGATCTCATAGGGGCTGTTCATATGCTTGTCCTGATAGAGAACATTAGCACTGGCAGACCATTTCCGCGAAGGTACGTACTTTGAAGCTCTTCACGACTATGGGAAAGGTAGCACTGAAAAGCATGACCTGTCGATCCTTTGGATGGAAAGCCAACAGTTGCTCGATAACAGGAGTGAATTCAGGAGACAGAAGCTTGTCTGCTTCGTCCATGACAAAGGTTGGACAGGCCGAGAGGTCGGCTACACCTTTGCTAGCGAGATCCAAGATCCTGCCAGGCGTTCCGACAATGATGTGGACGGGTTCATTGAGACGGATGATATCGTCTTTCAACCCAGTACCGCCCGTGGATACCATGACGTTGACCTTGAGGTGCTTGCCAAGTGTTTTGCAAACCTGCGAGGTCTGTAGAGCCAGCTCTCGTGTAGGAACGAGTATGAGGGCCTGAGTCTTGGTGCTCTTTGTGTTGATCCGCTCCAAAGTGGGAATGACGAACGCTGCCGTCTTCCCTGTGCCATTCTTTGCACGAGCAAGGATGTCCCGACCAGTCAATGCGACCGGGATTGTCTCTTCCTGAATCGGCGACGGTTTCTCAAAGCCAGCTTCGAATATGCCCATCATAAGCTCGCGCTTGATGTAGAAGTCTTCGAACTCGAGACCTTTCGTCGCCGTAACATCCTGAAAGTGACATCAGTGGGGCGTCCATAGGCTGTAAACAAGAGCATAGTCTTACCTCTGTTTGTGGCCTATGGTCTTTCACTGGAGCTTTCAGTCCAGCTTTCCAACTGGCCTGTGTTGCTGGTGGATCACTGCGCCATCGTTAGTGGCTGCCATTTGACTGCTGAGAGTTGCACACCTCAGCTTTGCAGACTCCATCTTAGCTGTGATCTCTGCAGCCATTGTAGGTTGTGTCGCGTTATGAACAGTTCAGAGGTGCTTCGCTGTAGAGAAAGAACTTCGTTTATCGTAAGGTGGCTGTTGATGTGGATCACCAAATAGACCTGTCAACTCGGAGGATGACGATTCCGGGTGGAGTAGAAGTCGCTCGCAAGGAGTGAGGATGCGGTATGTGTAACGTAGTCCGAAACAGAATGATTGTGTGCGAGCGTGTGTCGAGAGTCGGTGGGAAGGCGCACACGTTGCAGGTTGTGCTTGTGATTGAGGACTAATCGCAACGTCTTCGAACAAAATGTACTATCCGAGAATGGTGCGTCTGGGATAGAGCTCGACAACGCAGCCGGAGCAGATCTGTCGGGTAGCTGGCAGAGAGGATTTCTGTGAGGGAGCAAGGATACTTGCAGGAGCAGGTTGTATGAGAAGGGAACTGGGTCTACAAGATGATGTTGGTTGGATTCAGAGCTGCCACTGATGCTGCATTTCTTCCTCTGCAAGGCAGCCAAGAAAGGTTTAAAGGTTGAGCACCGGCATCACTGTTTTCCCGCCTCCGGATCTTGGCTCCCGAGGTCGGCCCTGGGTCCGGGCTTAACCCTAAAATAAAATAACTTCACTCAAGTTCAACATGTTCTTGGGGAGGAACTTGGAAGCAAAACACGCCGAATACCCTTAAGCAAGAGCGTCTCAACGCATGATTATGAATCATGCTTTTCCGCTGTCTCAGACTTCTCTCTAAAGGCCACCTTCGCTACTATGGCCGCATCTCACCGTCCTTTCCTGCCACCTCAGTTCGCAGCCGAATTGCTACGAGGATTGGAACGAGGAGTGCTCATTATTCTTCCCGTTTTGCAGAACTCAACAATGGTCAAAACGTTATAATAGCCATTATGGTAGCCAATGGCGTGGTGTTCTTAGCATGGCAGAACGCCATGGGTCGGTACCGTCAGGATCTGAATATAGATCTTTTGAAATTCCTCGACTCGCACTTCACAACAAGCATAAGCAATCTCAAGAAGGGTCGATATTGGACGCTCCTCACAGGCGCATTTTCTCACATGTCATTGGGTCATTTCTTGACCAACATGATCAGCATGTACGCTTTCGCAAGCGTACTCGTTCTACATCCAGGACTTAGCGGGGCCAGAATTCTCACGATCAGTCTTGGATCAGCTCTCGCAGGCAATGTTGGCTTTCTCATTCAGCAGATGATGCGTGATCCTAGAAAGCAGACTAATGCCATTGGCGCAAGTGGTATGGTGATGGGCCTTGGATGTGCAGCTGCTTTTCTAGCTCCTGCCGAGAAAATGTTGCTTCTCGCCGTGGTGCCTGTGCCTTTGTGGGGTTTGATGGCGGGATACTTTCTGTATGACGCGGTTTTCCTGAACCGGCAAGACAAAGTTGCTCACTCAGGACACTTGGGAGGACTTGCTTTTGGTGCTGCTTATTATTGGCTTTCACTCAGAAGACTCGGGTTTAGGCGCTTCTAAACCACTGTGGCATTTACTGGGAAAGATAGACATGCTTCCTTTTGGATCGGTTATCTCGTTCAGAAAGGTCAGCACTCAGCAACAATCATTACAGCTGTATCACCTATGCTGCTGCATGAGGTCTCCCAAAACACCCGCATCTGCAAGCATTCGCAGCCAGGCTTGGATCGCAGGCCCGTAGTCAGACCGCCGATCTGATGCTTTCTCGGCATCTGTTCGCGCACTTTCTTCTTCCTCCTTGATGGCAGCTTTTAGTGCTCCTTGCGCGTCGATCACAGCACCTCTCATTTCGATCAGCTTCGTTGCCTGGTCTTCCACGTCGCATTCGGGTGGTAATTGAGGCCGTACCTCGTCCAAAAGTTGAGATGTGATCCCATACAATACGCTCGCCTGTCTCAACGTTTGGGCATCTGCAGGGGTTCCGTCTCCCCCATAGTCTGTTGTATACGTTTTCCAATCAGGTAGAGAGGAGTCCAGACGTGCTTCAATCATTTGCAGAGTCTTGATGTTCTCCGCCAGGCGCGTCCTGTAATCAATGATGGGGTCTTTGACTAGACTCAAGAGGCCAAACTCAATCTGCCCTTCTTCATATTGGGCCATGCGCGCTGTTATGGTGGGTGAGACGACTTGCAACCAGTCGTTACTTCCGATGCTGCCTATTCTTCGCATTAGCCTTAGCCCGTATACCACCCACTGACGGACACCCGATACCTAGATTCTGGGGCTGCCTGTCCAGACCATCCAACTTCCACACTTCTCCTTCGATGGGCACAAAGGCAATGAAGTGGAATGCCGCATCATCCTCCTCTTGGTAGCCTTTAGCTTCCTTCTGTGATGTCTTTTGCCTTCTGGCCCAAAACTCTTCCCTCATATGTAAATCAATATTCATCATATCAAGTTTCCTAGGGGTGCATATCAGTTTAGCCCCTTATCTGTTAAAAAGCAAAACATCGTACCAAGCATCTCATCAGAGTTTTCCGGTACTCTGCTGTAGGTGCAATGGATAGGAGATGCAAGGAGGTTGTTTCACCACTCACCTTGCGAAAGAGTTATGGATTGCTTTGACAAACTCAAAGTTGGTGATCTGGTCTCCGCGTAATGCGGGATTGAAATCTCGGGTGAAGTCTTTGAATGTACGGAGATGGTCGCCTAGCTCAATGCCAGGAATATTGTTGACGATGTTTAAGAGCGCAACGGTGGCGCACGCATTTCCAGATATCTTTCCCTTTTAGCACGGCCAAGCAAATGGAGGGGATGCATACCTGGTTTGCGAACCAGACATGGTCCGGACAGGTGACTTCTTGTTTCTCGACATCGAGCTCTTTGTAACGAAACAGAAATATCAAGCCGTAAACTGGCTTCCTGTGGGCTGTGAGACATGTTGTATCCCGTCCTCACCGACACACTTACGGTAGCATCATAAGTAGCTCGTCTTCAAGGCCTAGCACTTCCTGCACCTTGACTCCTTGCACACCAAATTCTTTCAGCATGACATTGAAAAACGCCTGATCATAGTAGCCATATTATCAGCGCATCAGTTCAAGTAGGGTGCAGAAAGCCTGGGATCCCCCACCCACATACCGGATCAGACTCGATCTCGCAGAAGCCTTGCCATTTCTTCTTGTCCTCATCCGTCGCTGGAGCCGAGGGTGAGTGAGGAAAGGTCAGATCAGTAAGAAGCTCATCTGAGCGTGCTCGTTCTTGCTTTTTGTCATCAACACGTCGCCTTTTAGATTGTGGAGCCATCGGCCCAAATTCGCAGATCGATTTCGAAACTCAACGCTCCGCTTTGGTAGCAGAGTGGTGGAAGAAACGGTTCTCGCCAGAGGCGCGTTTATAGAGATAGCACTGGAAAGAACACCCTTTCAAAATGGTAGAAACGGGTCTTGAACTCGATAAAGAGATGATATACGGCAAGATAATAAGCACCACCTGTGTGGCTAACCAGTCATTGCAGGAAGAACTCAAGTCTAGAGAGGTCCCATGCAACTCAGACATGAAAAAGCCTGATTCAGGTCTAACCTGAGAGTGCATCTTGATTATTATGATCCGGTGTTTTAGACGGCTCGGAACATCCTGAGGTTTAAAGATCGTTTATCCGGCGATATCTCCATCTAATCGTGATATAGTGCGGACGGTGAGTGGTGATTGGCTTCCGAGCTCCGGCGGTGAGCGCGTCCATCAAACAAATCATCTGAGCTCGCGCAAAGCAAATGTACTTTGATACTGATTATTGCGGAGTTCACTCCACTCAAAGCGTCTTCTCACTGCATCACGAAACGCAAACGCTTGAGTGACGCGCCCACAACAGTTGCTGTTGGAAGACTGCACGATACGCCTCAACGATGCGATGAACGGAACCCCTCAGCTTCGTTCAGCCTTTCCCTCCACGCCCCAGGCCAGGAGCAACCATGCTTCAAGTCAACATGGTGCAGGTTCGGATGGCTCGAAGCTGCGATCCTCGTTGCCTGACGCGACGGCCCCGCGAACAAGCAGAGACGCCGATGCTTCAGTCATTCCCTTCGAAATAATCGACGCGCCTTCTCAGCGGCTCTATGTTGCGGGCTTCTACGTTGCGCTACTCGCTTGGCGACTTTACGACTTCTATCTTCTCGATGCCGATGAGGCGCAATCGCTTTGGCTTTTCATGAAATGGGTGGCAATAGACGGCATTTTTCTCTTTGGGTTACCGGCGCTGAGGATACCCTGGCTGGAATGGTCTTCGGTGACCATGACGGTCTTATTTCTGCTGCATGCTGTGTTGGATGGTGTGTTGATGTTTAGAATCAACGTGAGTCTTGTGGTCTACTTCTACTGTCATGTCGCTGACCCGCATAGCTTCCTTTCTCGGCCGTTTTCGTTGCGCTGAGCAAGCTGTTATATGACCGGGAAATTGCCATATCGGAGCGAAGCGTGAAGCCGGCGCACATCATACACAATGCCTCGGTGATTTTAGGCAAGCAAGTAGTTCACATTCTGCCTGATGGGTATGTATTGCCATCTCATTCGTGGGAGGAGAACCCAGCTGAATCATGTTAGGTCTGCAACGCTCAACCCCGAACAACAGCCCTTCTGCCTAGACACAACACGGACTTCAATATCTCTACCTATCCAGGTCAATCAGACGAACCCAATTCTGATCGAGCTGCTGCGTTTTGACCTTGACTTGTCACGCAATGAGACACTCACAATCTCCTCGTCGGCTGTGAAGAAATTGCGGAAGGACGCCGACAAGGCCCACAAATCGGGCAATCCGAACGATCCACTGGTCCTACATTACCCTGTGAAAAAGACTGGGATATATCTTTTGCAGCGAATTCTGGATGAGTCGAAGCTTGAGGTGCAGAAGACCGTGTCCAAAGCTGTCGTTGTGGCATGCCCCAAAGCTCGCATTAACCCACCAGGTCCGGACCGCTGTAAAGGACAACTCTCCAATGTCGCGCTGGAAGTGGAAGGCGTGCCTCCGTTGAAGCTAAAGTACCGCAAGATTGTTAATGGCGTGGAGCGTGAAGCCACTTTTCAGAGCATACAGCCGCACGACGTGCCTTCGCCAGCCGACAATCTGCGTGATGCACTCGTCGTTTTCAGTAACCCCATCGATGGGCTGAGGGCCACGTCAGAACGTATCGTCGTGCCACTCAATGAATCCCTGTCGACCTGCGGAAAATGGACCTATTCCGTGGAAGAAGTGCGGGACTCATACGGCAACTTCGTCAAATACGGTCCCGGTCACGCTCAAAGTGAGCATCCCAAACAGAAGCCCGGCCCTCAAGAACAGACCTTTATTGTTCATGACCGTCCCCAGGTTCAGTTTTCAAAATGCGACTCGCAACACCCAATCAGGGTTGCGAAGGATCAGCCCATCCAGCTTCCACTGCATATCACTTCGAGCGACTCATGGCAGCAACCGGCTTACCCCTTGAATATCAACTTGACGTTCACGCCGGAGCAAGACATGTTGCCGAATGGCGAGCCGAGCAAACCCGCCACCACGATAGGACTGGAGATAAAAGACGCACTGACGGGACCCGTCGTTCAGGACAATGGTCTTTACACACTGAAAACTATATCTTCGCCCTACTGTGAGGGCCAGATCCTTGAGCCATCCTCATGTCCTTTACAACACTCACCTCAACCTGAACTGTCCCTTTCCACAGAAGAAATCTTTGACAAGTGCGCTGGTAATCCCATCGGCCTCAGGGTCGCTATGGAACTGATTGGCACGCCGCCATTCAACATTGTATACACGCTGCAAAAGAAAGGTGACGGCCATCACAGGATACAGCATGAAACGCTCAATGAGCTGAGGGGCCAGATCGAACTGACCCCTCCACAAGCCGGTCATTACACGTACACTTTTACCGAAATAAGCGATTCAATATACAAAGGCCATTCGCTGAAGGACAAGAATCTGATCATCCAACAAGACGTTAAACCCGCGGCGTCGGCTCACTTTATGGAATTCCGTGAAAGGGCAGCCTGCATCGATGAGTCTGTTTCGTTCGCCGTAGAGCTGCAAGGTCAGAAACCTTGGACGCTTGAGTATGAACTCGTGCACGGCGGCAAGCGTACGAAGCATAAGCAGCAGTACGACGACCGCGGGGTTATTGAAGTTGTTACGGACAAACTGAAGAGCGGTGGTACGTACATTATTGCTCTTGTGAGCATCACAGATGGAATTGGCTGCAAAGAACTCCTCAATGAACAGAGGGTCATCAATGTTCGTCGTCAAAGGCCCAAAGCTGCTTTCGGGCAGATTGATGGATCGCGCTCGATCAGAACTCTGGAAGGCCGAGAAGTGCAACTGCCCTTGCGATTGTCAGGCGAATCACCTTGGAAGATACGTTATCAAAACACAGACAAGCCATCTGCTCAGCCTCGTGATAAAAACACAGACGGGGCCAACGATGTAATCCGTGTCAAGGAAGCGGGAACTTATGAGATTTTGAGTGTGCACGACGATGGCTGCCCAGGTCTGGTTGAAGAGTCTGCAAGCACTTTCAGTGTGGGATGGATTCCGCGGCCAGAGCTGGACGTTGCAGAAAGTTCATTGATTGAGGTCATAGGGAGTAAACTCAACAAACGTGGTGTTTGTGAGGAAGATGAAGATTCACTGGATTTAATCCTCCGAGGTAAGAAACCCTATGGCATACACGAACAGAGCTAATCAGGTCCGCAGGAAACCCTCCCTTTGACGTGAAGTACGAAGAACATCATATACCGGACAAGGGCGCCAAGTCCATGCGGAGAAGAGAGTTTAATGCTGCTCTGGACGTCGCCTCCATATCCATGACCACTACCAATGCCGGGCTCTATCTCTACAAGTTTACTGAGCTTGGGGATTCCCACTATGATCAGAGCAAACGGAAAGGTGGTCCTCTCATTGTCCAACAACGAGTCCACCCTCGGCCAACGGCACACTTTGACTCCCCGGGAAAGACATACAGTTACTGCTCGCGTGACGCAACGGGTGAAGAAGTCATTCCAATCACGTTCACAGGAGTACCACCCTTCCATCTTGAGCTCGAAATTAAACATCACTCGGCTGCTCCTCCAGAGACGATCAGCTTCCCTAACATCAACTCACTCAAGCACAACCTCAAGGTGCCGCACCGAAACCTTCAGCTCGGCCACTCGAGCCTGTCCATCAGGAAGATCCGCGACTCACGCGGCTGCCAGCGCAAGCCAGGCGCTGGCTCCTCGCGCGTCCAGATCTCCGTGCACGATCCTCCGTCCATAACCCCGCTGGAAAGCTACACGGACTACTGCGTCGGGGAGCGACTCTCCTTCGCCCTCGCCGGCGCCAGCCCCTTCACCGTCTTCTACACCTTCGAGGGCGTCGCCCGTCGCGCCAACTCCCAAGGTGCCACCTTCCGCCGCCTCGCCGAGAAGCCCGGCGTCTTCACCATCACCGGGGTCGAGGACAGCGCCTCCGAGTGCAAATCGACCGTGTCGATCACCAAGAGAGTCCACGGCATGCCGACGGTGCGGCTGTCGCAGGGGCGCGAGGCCGTCGTGGATATCCGAGCCGGCGGCGCCGCTGAACTGCTCTTCGAATTCGGCGGCACGCCTCCCTTTGAGTTTACATATGCGCGCAGTGCGAACGCGAAGAAGGGTAAGGCTGGCGAGGTTCTGGAGACGAGGACGGAGACGAGTCAGGAGCACAGTGTGCGCATCAGCGCCACTGAGGAAGGCACATATGAGGTCGTCTCAATCAAAGACGCTTATTGCTCGTTCAGGAAGCCGGGCTTCGAGAAGCAAAAGCCTGCACAGAAACTGCTCCAATTTTGAGTAATGCGCTGGTCTTTTTGTTTCTTTTCGATTGATTGACCAGTTCGGTTGACATGGCGTGAGAGAATCGAACTGGCGAAGATTTTCTTCGCTTTCGAGTGTTTTGTTGCATTTGTGGGCGTTTGAAATTGCTCATACTTGATGTATTGCTCTGCCCATTGAGGTCGTTGTAACATTCATAACGAAAGTCTTCAGGTTGAGGAGGCAGATGAGAATTGGGCCCAAGATTGCCCTTGATATAGAGTGATTGTATACCAACCGAATCTGATCCATGAGCGACAGAGTTCATTTCAAAACGTTGACGACAGACACCCGAACCTCTAATGGCCCCGCTCTAATTCCTCACCCCACTCTCACCAAGTACCAAAACAGCGTTCAACACAGAAAACGCCTATCCAAGCCTTAAATGGTCACATGATATATCCAGATGTCCGTCATTAGATCGCACAAAGCGCCAACCTCGTGATATGAAAGCCCACAACGGACCTCTTAGGTCTCGCTGCATCAGGTCACACTGTGCAGGTAGAGCGGCAAAACAGGCAAGGGCGCCGGCGAGTCTTTTTGGGTTGACGTATTGCTGCCGGGTTGCTCGGCGCCCCGTGTATCAATTCCCGCAGCCGTGGGAGGTGATTTCTGGGAATCCTCGGAGGGAGTGTCCTCAAGTTTCAAGTTCCGAACCTCGACAAGAGGCCCATGTTTCTCACTGTCAAATTGCCCTCCATTGCTCACTAGTGGCTGAGGCGGCGATCCCGTGTTAGTCTGCGTTTGGGCCTCTGATTTCGGTTCCTCAGCGGCCGAACTCATTTCCGCGTTGATCTTAGATTCAGTTTTGATGCGAGCGACCACCGAGTGACGCTGTTTTCCTTTCTCCGATCCCACAGCAACCGCGGTGAGGCCTCCATCGGTCAAATCCAACCTCAATGGTCCTGTGGGAAACGTCTTCCCGGTTCGCTGCTCTACCGGGGACTCCCAGTTCAGGGCAGCCTGAATGGCGGGCTCGAGATTTGGCATCA
>QQTW01001779.1_pt1 | contig 15357 bp, 12 predicted proteins | sample 1904831 | NCBI WGS metagenome assembly QQTW01 (sample SAMN09435610, study PRJNA476489) | Subsurface metagenome, whole genome shotgun sequencing project. | reverse complement strand
AACTCAGTTGAGCGCTTCCAGGTATAAAAGCCAGAGTTTTGAGGGAAAAGAATTAGTTTTGAGTTATATATTTTTACGTCAACTCAAGACTTGGTACTAAACAAGAAAGCAAATTACCTTGGCAATTTAATTGCTATTCTTGAACTCAAAACTTGATAGGGACAAGTTGAAAAGGCATTTTTGCGATCGCCTTTGACATCAAACCTGCTTCTAAATCTCAAAACACTGGCTTTTATACCTGGAAGCGCTCAACTGAGTTGAGCAATTCACCCGCTACCTGCACTAAGTTTTGCAGGGAGCCGGAAACTCGCTGGGCTTCCTGAGAAGTTTCTTGGGCTGTTAGCTCAACTGACTGCACCACAGATGCCACAGAACGCGATGTTTCGGTCTGCTGCACCGTATCAGCCGTAATCGATCCAACAAGAGTATCGATGCGATCTGATACTTGCACGATATCTTCCAGCGCTCGCTTGGCTTGTTCGGCTAGTTTTGTTCCTTCAATAACCTGCTGAGTGCCTTCCTCCATTGCAGTCATTACGGAACCAGTTTCACTTTGAATTTGCCGTACAATTTGTTCGATTTCCTTCAGTGCTTTAGCGACTCTATCTGCTAGCAGGCGCACTTCGTCTGCTACAATTGCAAAGCCCCGACCCGCTTCTCCAGCCCTTGCCGCCTCAATACTAGCATTGAGTGCCAACATATTCGTCCGCGAAGCAATTTGAGAAATCAGTGCTACAATCTTGGAAATTTCTTGAGACGATTCTGCTAGGCGTTTCACCTTACGGGTTGTTTCCGCTACAGTTTGCCGAATTTCCAAAATACCTGCCACTGTTCGCTCTACTGCCTCACCGCCTTTTTGAGCAGTGGCTGAGGCTGATTGCGCAACTTCTTCAGCTTCTCGTGCTGATTCTGCCACCCTTTGAATTACGTTCGTCAGCACCTGCACGGAATTTAGTGTTACCGCCAGTTCTTCTGCTTGCCGCAAGGCATCTTGAGACAAGGCACGGGCGAATGTTTCATTTTCGGTTGAACCTTGACTCACTTGACGCGCTGCTAGCTTCACCTGCTGCACAATTTCGCGCAGATTTTGAATTGTCAAGTTAAACGAGTCGGCAACTGCCCCTAAAACATCAGCTGTTACCTCAGCTTGTATGGTCAAATCTCCTCTAGCGGCTCCTTCTACATCATCAAGTAGCCGGATCACCTGACGTTGCAATTCTTCTTTGGCTTGTTCCTGCTCTTGTGCTTTGCGTTGTGTCTCCAGTGTAATTTTAGAGATGCCTTGCAGCATTTCATTGAACTCAGAAGCTAGAAGACCGAATTCATCTTCTGAATAAACTGTAGCTTGAGCATCAAGATTACCTGTTCGCACAGATGAAAATTGAGTTCTCAGATCCATTGTGGTTTGTTGAATCTGTTTCATTGTTGCTCGTCCTAAGTAGCGCGAACTGGCAAAACCTGCAACACCTGCTGCTACAGCCATTGCCAAACCTGTAGTTTGTACTGCTGCTCGACTTTCTTTTGGAGATAAAAAAGATCCCCCAAAGCCAACTACTGCTACAACTAAAGCTGAGGTAATTCCCACTGTACTGGCAGTGAGCCACTGTTTTTTCGTTAGGGATGCTTGCTCAATTTGCCCTAATAAGCCGCGATCGCTAGTATTTGCTTTGCTATTGGAACTATCTGTTGAAATAATGGTAGAGGTTTGTGCTGTAGCAAAACTGGAAAGACTGAACTCTTCTGTTCCTTGTCCATCGCTTTGTTCACCGCTTTTTGCTTCAGCTTCGGACGCTAACTGATGAGCTACATGAGCAGATGACAGCATTCCAGAATCGATTAATTGCGCTGCTTCTGGCAGTTCAAATTCTTCAATAAAATTAATGTTGCTTGACTGGTTCTGGGAGGCAGAATTCAAGTCTGACTCATAAGTGTTTACTCCTGGTTGAGAACCGAAGCGATCGTTTAACTTATTCAAGCCACCACCATCTTGGTTATCGGATTTATTAGGCTTTTTAAGCCGATCTAAATCAGCATCATGTTGGTGATAAAATCCATTTTGTTCAGCAGATGAAGATGAAAACATTGGTTCTTGTGCTGCTCCCAAGTTAGAATCAGCCTGCTCTGAGTTTGTTGAAGTCAAATCCTCGGACGAAAAGTGAGTAACTTTATTTTCTTCGTTCGTGTTTGGCTCGTTTGGTTTAAATCCTGGGGCTGAAATTAAAAAGGTTGCATCTTCTAGATCGGGTATATCTGATTGATACAACTGCTCGAAGCCAGATGATAAATATGGTTCGCAATCGGACAGGCTGTCATCACTACTACTGCTCGAAGCTCTGCTCGAATTTCTTTGATCAACTGACTCATAAGAGAAGTTGAAATTATCATCTGTCGCTTTAAAGCTATTAGAGTTGTCGCTATTTTCAATTAAATCACTACCATATTCATATTGATTTGCATTTGGTGCTGGTGAATTATCTGCTTGATTTAAGTTAAATGGATCTAGATAACTGCCAGTAAAATCTTTACTAGCGTTGTTCGATTCTTCATAAGTGCTGTCAAATGAATGCTGCTCTGCAAAAGCTGGTTCTGAACTGTTAGGAGTAAAATTTGTTAACTGATACCAATCTTGTGACTCTTGTTGGTCAGTTCCTGCTTTATAATCATCTGGAACTGAGGAATTAGCTGCTAGTAAAAAGGTATCCTCAGAGTCGTGATATTGTATACCACTGTCTAATTGCTCGGAGCTTTCGTACTGGTTGACAGATTCTAAACCGTTTTTGGCACAATCAACTAGTTCTATGTCCTCAGTAAGTTGTAGCACTAATTGATACTGTTCTCGTGCTGTTTCATAATGGCGGAGAACACAATAAATGTGACCTTTCAAAAGGCGACAATTAGGATCGTTAGGCAAGTCTTGAACTAACTTGTCAATTAAGATTGCTGCCTCTTCGTAGTTACCCTGAATATAAGCTTTTTGAGCTTGTTGATATTCCCGATCGTGATTGATACTTGATGTCATTTGCTGCCTCTGCTTGCCTTAACTTCATGCTGCCTCGCATGGAAACTGAACAATACTGAACCTTCATTAGATTTTGCGGAACATATAATTACACGAAAATTGGATAAAAAAGAGTTCAGCATGGTTAACTGTTTTTCCAACCCCAACGCTCGCTTTGAACAATTGCCTTTTGATCCAGCAGTCGAAGACACTGATGGGTATGTTCATCTAAAACCCATTCACCACGAACAAATGGTGCCATCTTGTCCATCGCTCGATCTAGCTGGCGCAATCCTTCCACATCCAGCCATTCCATGTTGATAATTCGGTCAACAGCTAATCCTAGTAATATGTCTTGATCTTCTACTGCAATTACTGGAATTTCTGGTCTTTCGGTGTTTAATGCCGTTGTTTCTCCTAGTAATTGACCCAGATCTGCTACCCAAATTACTCGCCCGCGCAAATTCAAACTACCTATTAGTAAAGGTGAGGAATTGGGAATTGGTGTAATTCGGTCGAGAGGTGCCGAAATTAGCTCTCGGAGCGCTACTGCTGGTAGCGCTAACTCCTGAGTGGGAGTTACGTAAAAACGCAGGTGCAGTTCGCCTTCCCGAATTTCTAATTGCTGAAATTCACCCTCAACTTGAACTAGATCGCTCATAGCATTTAACCTCATCCTCTTAGTAGTTGTTTGACTGTTGCCACCAACTCTTTCGGTTGAAACGGTTTGACAATATAAGCATCTGCACCTTGCTTCATACCCCAGTAGCGGTCAAATTCTTCACCTTTAGAAGAACACATTATCACTGGTACTTTTTGGGTTTTTGGGTCGGTTTTAAGTTTCCGACAAACCTCGTAGCCGTTCATTTTGGGCATGACAATATCCAGCACAACTAGGTCGGGGCAAGTCATCTGCATATGCTGCAAAGCTTCCATCCCATCGTTGACTGCCATAACTGTTAACCCACAACTTTGTAGGGCATCTATAATTAGTTCCCGTTGAGTAGGACTATCATCCACAACTAGCACTATACTCATACCTTTTATCTGCCTCCTTAACGTTCCTGCTTGAGAGAACGGCCTTCACGAACCACCTAAAAATGTTTAATCAATCAAGTAAGTTTTAGGATTTACTAATTGATTTAAAGATGCCAATGTGATGTAAGCTAATTGTGTGATATTAATTTCTATTTGAATTGGCATAAAAACACAACAATTAAATCTTGTAATTGAAAAAGTGTGGGAAAGCTAAAAGAATATATTGTTTTTATGGAGTTAGAGCGCGGCTGTTTCTGTTAAGAAGTTTTCTTATGCAAAAACTTGCGACCAAGCCGCAATTCCATAGAATGCATCTAATTCCTTCAGCTTTAAAATCGATTACTTAAGTAGCTGAGCTTTTCAGGTAGCATTACACCACAAAACTACAGAATCAACTTAACGCCACCTTAGTTATAGCTCCAAGCGAAAATCCACTGAGAACTTGAAAGGCTTTAAGTTGTAAATATGTTTTTTTCAGTGAATGTACAGAGGTGAATGAAGATGTGTTGTGTTTTGTTAAGTAGTTGTTACATATTTTTGCTGGGCAAAATTGATGTTATTCAGGTGTAAATGTTTTTCCACTAACATCAATAACTCGCACTCAGTAAATGGCTTAGTTAGATAATCTGTTGCTCCTAGCATTCTGGCTTTGACGCGATCGATAAATTGCTCTTTACCTGTGAGCATGACAATTGGTGTCTGACGAAATTTGCTGGAGTGGCGTAGCATGGCACAAAGTTCATAGCCATCTAGTTCGGGCATGGCAATATCGCAGAAGATTAAATCTGGTTTGAACTGAAAGATAAGACTGAACGCCTGTAAGGGATTACTACAACTAACTACCTCGTAACCCTGCGGCTTGAGAATAGACTCTATCACTTCACAGATAGCGATCGCATCGTCAATGCAAACAATTCGAGGCATTTTGGCTACACTCAAGGGTGGCAAATCAGCAGTTGGCGTGGGAGTAGTGGTGATGACTGGATTGAGCATTTGAATCCACCCTTGTTTGACAAAGGGATACATAGCTCTACCAACAGTCAAAATATCCCGATTCAAATAACGAGCTAGTTGGCGAAGGGAGGTTTTGCCATCGAGGCAACTCTTAAGATAATCCAATGTAGCTGTTGGTAATACTTGACCTAATCGGTTATAGTCAGCGATCGCCAGATACTGATTGGGAGATTGAATATGTGGATGTAATTGCTTCCACTCCTGCACCTGTTGCATAATTTTCGTCACCAGGTAGCTAATCTTCAACGTAGTCAACTGAGGTGACAGAGCAGAACTCTTCTCAAAGATGAAAAAACCTTGGTGTAAGCCGAGCAGGTCGAAAAGTGTTTCATGCACAATGCTTTGGAGAATGCTGCGACCTTGAGATGGAGTGAGAATATGGTTTTCCAGCAATACCCAAAGATTGGTATATTCTGGAGCATTGCGATCTACTAATGATGAAGCTGCTATGCGATCGAGACTGGTTTCTAAGCGATAACGTCGCAGGTAGTCGCGTAGACGGGATAAGCTAGTGTCGCTATCAGTAGCATAAACAATTTGACCATTGAGAAAAAAGACAAACCAGGACTGTTCTTTTGGCGATTGGAAGTTACGCAATAAGCCTTTATTCCCAGTATTGCTAGCAATGCTAATGGAACGAGTGCTGTAAGCTTCGACAAAAAGTTGCCCTGTGCGCTGTCCCAATTCAATCAACTGGAGAATACTGCGAATATCAATTTCATTTAAATTGCCCTGCATTTAACTAATAAAGCTCCAGAAAAATTGCATATGCCTCTGTTGTTAATTTTTCCCTCAGTTGTTGCCAATCTCTCAAAATTTGTCATTTTTTATTTGTCAAGAGTGAATGGCTATGGATCGAGAGTTCAGAGTCAACAATTGTAGACAAAGGACTAAAAGTCTATGTCAAAAATGTGTCAAACTTGGCATTTTGCCAGCCCCAAGCACTGGGGCACAAGCATCCTGCCCCGTGCCACAATTCATCCAACAGTTTTGAGATAGTGTCTAAGGACTAATGACAAAAGACAAATCGTGTTTGTAACTAATTGTAAAAATAACAGCATGAGTGAGTTAAGCAATAACTCGGAAGTGATATGGACTGGAGTCAGTCCAAAATAGAGGTCGGACAGTTAATCTGTAGGGTGTGCTAAAAATAGGTTTAATCCAAATGGAGTTTTAATCCAAATGGATCGAACCATGATGACAAGAATCCTTTCAAGCTTAGGCATCAGGTAAATCAAGAGGGCGATCGGTGTGCTGTATTTAGCAGAAGTACAAAAGCAGAAAACGTTTATAGGGGCGCTTAAGACAGAAATTAAGCTGCTGGCTTTTCAGCGGGGTGACTCTAGCTGGAACCCCGTGCAGCCAGAGGAAGTAATTCCGGCTGAGGAAGCTGGTAATTTCAATACTGGGGCGCTAGTGCTAGCTGATTTAAATTCCAATCGACAAGTGCAACGAATTCAGGAAGCTGGCCGTCCTTTGGTTAGTATTCTGCAAACTTTCTCGCGTCAAATAGAAAAGTCTAAAGGTCAAGACCAAGAAATTGAACAGTGGAAGGAATCTTTAAGGTTTCAGAGTGAGGAAATGAATCGCCGCCACATGGAAATGGAGGCGCGTTTAGAACAGCTCGAACAAATCGAGGAAGAGTACAATCGGGTACAGAACAATCCGCTACAGCCTGGGTTAGATGAGACGACTGTAAGCCAGGTTGAAGAATTACTCGATCGCTTGTCACAAGGTATGCCTACAGCATCTGTACGACAGGAAATTCTTTTCGCTCTGGAATTGGTTGAAACTCAGCAAGCTACTCTCAACCCACACTGGGAAAGATCGGAGGAGCAAAAACTTGCTGCTAATGAGAAACAAGCAGAAGTCGATCGCCAAGCCTTGATGGTGCAAAATGGCTTCCAAGAGTGGCAGATGTCACAAAAAGCTTTGGAGGACAATAAAGTAAGTTTACAGTTGCAAACTACTGAACTTAAAAACAAACAAGATTATGCTCAGGTGCTGAGGGAGCAACTGCGTCATCAAGAAGAGCTATACCAACAGCTTTACAGTTTGATTCAGCCACTCGATCAAATCATCTTCATCCAACAAGTCGATCTATCAGCGTTGGAGAAAATGCCTCTAGAACAGTTGCAGCAAGTTGTGCAAGACTTGCGTCGGGATTGGGACAATGCTTCTGATTTTGTACACGAGCAAGAAGAAGAGTTAACGTTGAGGCAACAGGCGATCGATGAACTGCAAGCACAGTTAAGCAATGCGCTAGATCGCACAAGTATAGAAGCGGAAATTGCAGACGAGCAAGATAGCTACGAGTTTCTGCATCAAACATTAGTTGGTCAACGCCAAAATCTACAAAATCGCAAGGAAACTCTACGTCAGCATCAATCAGTGTTGTGGCAGCGGCAAGGAATTAGTATTGGTAGCAGACAAGAAGACTACAAACTCGATCTAGATCCGGTTTTGAGTCAGATTCAGACGCAGAAACAACAACAACTGCAGGCGCTGAAAAAGTTGGAGCAAGAGATTGAACAGTTGCACTCTAGCATCGACTTAGCGCAGAGTATGGTAGGCAATCAAACTCAAGAACAAGAAAGAAAGTGGCAGGAACTGCAAAAGTGGGAGCAGGAATTGCTGTCTTTACGCGCAATGGTGGCAGAATATTGGGGACGGGTGAATCTTTATGAAGAAATGCTCAGACCAGTTCAGGATAGTTTGGATGGGTTGCGACATAAACTGCAAGGAATTGCTGGGATATTATCTCAGTCACAGGAAGCTGGACATCAGCGCCAAGCTATCGATCAAATCCGCCAAAAGATTGTTGTCAAAACTTAGTCATGTTTTAACCAGATCCAGTCTTTGTCTACAGAGGCGATCGCACCTCCGGGAAATGGATCTGTTTGTGTCCGATTGGGTGCTGTAATCAAGGCTGTTAGTTTCTCAATATGTTCAAAATTAGGATTACAAGGTAGGATTTGTTGCAAAATTTGACGCATGGCGCGACGTTGCAAAGCCAGGGGTGCCGATCGCAAGACGCGGCGATTTAGTTTGAGGGGCAAAGAACAAAGTAATTCGCCATAATCAGATGTAAATTGTTCATTCTCCCCCTGCTCTAAAATAGACATGGCTTGTTGCCTCAACTGATGGGCAGCTTGTTCAAGATATTCCACCTCAGCTTGTAACAGTTCAGCGGTTTGAGTTAATGTTGATTCAACTTGCGGGTTGAAGTGGGTTTGCAAATAAGGTATTATCTCTTGACGAATGCGGTTACGAGCATACTTTAATTCTTGATTGGTAGAATCCTCCCAAACTTTAATAAGCATATTTTGGCAAAATTGTCCAGTCTCCGACCTTGTGACTTCTAGAAGGGGACGCACCAGCATTAGTTCATCACCAAGCAAGCGTTTCCAAGTCAGGGCTTGCAATCCATCAGTACCACTGCCACGAATTAAGTTGTAAAGAAGGGTTTCGGCGCGATCGCTCTTTGTATGACCTGTAACAACGCAGCTGTAGCCATTTGCCATAGCGATCGCACTTAAAGTTTGATATCGCCATTGCCGCGCTGTTGCTTCACTTGGCAACGGCTGCGCAGCTGTATGACAATAAAATGGTGTTGACCAAGTTTTAGCTAGCTGTTCTACATAGTTGGCATTGGCTTGCGAGTCGGAACGCCAACGATGATCGCAGTGAGCAATTCCTAGTTGCCAGCCCCACTTTGGCTGTAGATCTAAGAGTAATTTGAATAAGCAAAGAGAATCTTGCCCACCGGATACGGCAACGAGTATTCTTTGGTTACGCTCCAACAACTGGCGCAATCGGATTGTACGATGCAGCTTGGCGTGAAGAGGTGTCCAGTTGGAGCGTGAGGGCATAGTGCAGAATTCACAAGTATGGTGGGCATTGCCCACGCGACACAACAATTATGCCTAATTATGATATTTCTGCTTATTTGAGAGTTTGACGAATATCATCCAGTGGTGATTCAGGTTCATCAGGACAAAATTCTAAGCTGATTCTGATTTTAATTTTACCTTTTTTCCAGTAACCACCTAGCTTGAGGATTTCACAGCTAACACCTTGACTATGCCACCTTTTCTTTTCTATGTAGTGTCGATCGCCTTCCCAGTAGCTACTGTCTATTCCTATAACTTGTGACTTCATTTTTTTGAGCAACTCAGCCAGCTTGAACATAGGGTGAGAAATGAAGACTCGCTCGTTAGAGTCTGATATGGACAAAACTGTATCTTCGTTATCTATTGGTTCAAAAGTATTTCCTATATAAATCTCCAATACATAAAGTTATAATTTCCAAACAATAATTACTCAAAGTCAAATCACTGGCTATTTTCAGTTTGTTTATGGTTTTGATCGAGATTGTTCAGAAGCAAGGGGGATTCACTCGGTTGACTTGGGCAAAACTCTAGATTGATTCTTACTTTTCCTTTGTGCCACTCCTTCGCACCCAATCTCAAGACTTCACACTCTATACCCTCTTTGCTAAACAAGGCTGCTACTTCTGTATTAGAGCCAAAGCACTCTTGAATTGCTTCGAGCAAGTGAATTACTTTAGAAGTGCGTGTTATGTCTAAATCTTCAAAAGTGTCGGGATCTACAGCTACAACATCATTACAGTTCAGTGGATCGAATTTATTGTTCATATTAATTTCTTATCTCTGAACTTATAATTCCCAAAAAATCAGCGGTTAACTGCAAATCATAAATAACTCTAGCAACTAAAGGGCGGCTATAAAAAAACCCGCATAAGCGGGTTTGATTCTTCCATAAATTCTTGTATGTGGGCAATGCCTAGCCTACAGATGCTTAGAAAAACCAGCCGTAGGAATGTAAGCCTTTACCTAAGAGATTTACACCTAAATAGCAAACCCAAACGACGACAAAGCCAGTAGCAGCTAGAATAGCAGGACGGCGACCTTGCCAGCCACGAGTAATCCGGGCGTGGAGATAGGCGGCAAAAACAAGCCAGGTGATTAATGCCCAGGTTTCTTTGGGGTCCCAACTCCAGTAGGAACCCCAAGCTTCATTTGCCCAAACTGCACCAGCGATGATACCGATAGTCAGTAGGGGAAATCCTAGTCCAATAATGCGATAGCTGATATTATCTAGGGTTTCAGCAAGGCTGAGACGTTGGGGTGAGAGGGGTTCGGTGGTAATTGGTGATTGGGAATTGGTAATTGGGGTAGTTGTAACTAAATCAAGGACGGCGGTTTTGGCGTTGCCGTTGCTTTCAACTAAGCTAGAGCTGACTGAATTATCGATCGCATTAGCTATCTGGGGTTGAGTTACTAAGTCTGTGGCGCGTTGTAAGCGATAACCGCCAGTACCGACAGAATTTCCTTGTAGTGCAATATTTTTACCACCAGAGACGAAGAGAAAGGCGATCGCTAGCAGTGAACCTACTAGCAAAGCCGAGTAACTTATCATCATGACGCTAACGTGCATCATTAACCAATTAGACTTCAGCGCTGGTACTAGGGGGGCTGATGTTTGCATATCTGATGGTAGTGTCAAAGCTGCAAAAGCAGTGATTCCCATTGCTGCGGGTGCAGTGAAAACTCCGACTAAGCGGCTACGGCTGTTGTTTTCAGCAATCAGATGAACGGCTGTAACTCCCCATGCGAGGAAAAACAAGGATTCATACAAGTTACTGATCGGAAAGTAGCCACCTTCTAGCCACCTAGCACCTAGAAGAGTAGCGATACAGAGGTTGGCGATCGCCATTCCTGCTGTTCCCAAAGTTGGGATAAAACTCAGCCCAGGAAAAGCTGCACCAATCCAATAAATCAGCATGGTAATGAAGAGGACGGCAAACGAGGCATTATCCAACCAGTTTTGGAGCAAAACTAGATTCATAAGTTAGTGTTCTCCTAAATCCTTTTTTTAATCGCTGATTCAGACAGTTTCGATCCTATACTTGTCTTGTTAATCCTTGCTGAAATCCAGTATTTAGAAAAGTAGCAACAAAAATTTACTTAAGAAATGCGATCGCGATCAAATGATAGCTTTCAACCGCTAGCCTTAAAATGTTTCACACTTACCGAGGATCTGACAATCTAGTTACTTTTGGCAGCCAAGATACTGGGAAGAATCAAGTTGATACTCTAATTAAAGGCTCTGGGCAGGATTTATTGTATCTCAGCATGGTGGTTGTTAACTCATCGCTCGTGACATCCCAAGTGTTATATGTCGGTGGTGGTAATGCTGACTCTGCTGTAATTAAAAACTAAATAACGATGAGTTTAGCGGTAAGTCTCAATGGCTTACCGTTTTTATTTAGTTACATGAGTTGGATGCGATCGCATTATGACAACTCTGCTTTTAAAATTAAGTACGGATTAAAGTATTAATTGTATCAAATTTTATCCGTATTTGTAAATTAGTAAAACATCTAAAAATTTGCATAAAGCTTTTTATAGCTTAATGGCGATAATACTTCAGGTCTAACCCTATTGGGAAATCATATGAGTTTTAATATCTTTGACGAAAATTATTACCTCAACAATAACCCTGATGTGAAAGCCGCTGTGCAGGCTGGAACAGTCAAATCAGGACTGGAACACTTTCAACAATACGGTTTAGCAGAAGGCAGAGCGGGAGTATCGCCTTATTTTGACGAAGGGCTATATTTGCAAAAGAACCCAGATGTAGCCACAGCTGTCGCTAATGGTAGTATAAAATCAGGCTTGCAACACTATATTCAGTATGGAGAGGCTGAAGGTCGTTCTCCTGGTGCTTTTGATGAGCAAGCTTACTTGAAGCTGTACCCCGATGTAGCAGCAGCAGTCAAGGCTGGAACTCTTAGTTCTGGTTTACAACACTTCATCCAATATGGACAAGCTGAGTCAAACCGGGTTGGCGTGTTGTCTGGAACTACTGGAAATGATAGCCTTACTGGCTTCAGTATTTCAGGTAAAATTGATTACATTACCGGAGTTGACGTATCAGAATATAGTTCACGTGCAAATGGCGATTTGAACTTCATAAGTCAAAATTTAGGCAAGGGTGAAGTTGACACCTTGACAGGTGGATCGGGAAATGATTTATTTGTTCTTGGCGCTTCAGTGCAACCGTTTGGTATTCCTCAAAGCTTTTATGTAGGTAACGGTGATGCTGACTATGCCGTGATTAAAAACTTTGAACCTGGTAAGGATGCGCTCAGTTTAGCAGGTTATTCACCAATTACCTACTCATTTGTGCCAGATAACGGCAATCTCAAAATCTCTACAGTGGCTGGAGACTTGATTGCAACTGTAGAAGGAGTTACGTCATTATCACAAATTTCAAGTAACAGCTCATCTGGAGGTATTCTGATGGGGTAGGAAACCGAAATATTTCCCCAAGTTAAGAATTTTACGTTGAGCTTAGCGGTAAATCTTCGCTGATTTACCGTTTGCTTTTTTATCTAACTTGCAAGAGTGTTAAGAGCGATCGCACCATGAGAATACAATATTGTTTAATCCCAATCTCATGCAGGCGATTGATATCTTAATTCTGTCAAATGGCCCTGGGGAAGTCACAACCTGGGTGCGCCCCGTCGTGCAAGCATTGCGACAACAACTGGGTGAAGATCGCTCTGTTGTACGCATTTCAGTTATACTATCACCGTGTCCGAATGCGAGTGGCTTTGAAGCCGCGATTGCCCGCAGCTATCCCCAAGTAGACAGAGTACAGGAAGCGCAACATTTTTGGCAGTTTTTATTATCAGGTAAAACCGCAGAAAATTGGGATTGGAGAACTCGCGGTGTAATTCTATTCTTAGGTGGCGATCAATTATTCCCTGTCCTGATTAGCAGACACCTAGGCTATCGTACCGTTGTTTATGCCGAGTGGGATACCCGATGGCATCGCTGGATAGATCGCTTTGGCGTGATGAAAGCAGATCTAATCGATCGCGTACCTGCTAAATATACCAATAAATTGACAGTGGTAGGCGATTTGATGGCAGAAGCTGCTAGTCATTCGTCATTAGCAGACGAAGAACAAAGGACTGAATTGATCGGATTGTTGCCAGGATCGAAAGCTGCAAAACTAGCTCAGGGAGTACCATTAGTTTTAGCGATCGCCGAATATATCCATAAGCATAGACCACAAACTGAGTTTGTAATTCCTGTCGCCCCAACTTTAGATATAGAAACTCTAGCTGATTTTGCCAATCCCGAAAAAAATCCAGTCATTAAACTAGTAAAAGGTTCTACCGCCGAACTCATCCTTCAGCCTACCCCTTCGCTTCAGCAAGCTACATCCTTCAGCCTACCCCTACGGGGAAGCAAGCTACATCCTTCTAAAGAAGTGCCGATGCTGAAAACACCTTCTGGCTTGTGTGTGGAATTGTGGACGCGATCGCCAGCTTATGACTTATTATCTCAGTGCAGCTTGTGTTTGACTACAGTAGGGGCAAATACGGCTGAATTAGGTGCTTTAGCCATACCGATGATTGTCTTGCTACCGACTCAACAGTTAGACGCTATGCGGGCGTGGGATGGAATACCTGGGTTGCTGGCAAATTTACCATTAGTTGGAACTAGCATGGCAAAGGTAATTAATTGGCTGGCTTTGCGGCGACTGGGTTTATTAGCATGGCCTAATATCTGGGCAAAATCCGAGGTAGTACCAGAATTAGTAGGTAAACTTCAACCCGAAAATGTAGCCGAGTTTGCACTTGATTTTTTGCAACATCCAGAGAAACTGGAACAAATGCGATCGCAGTTGCGTAGCATTAGAGGTGAACCTGGGGCGGCGCAAAAATTAGCTACTTTGGTGTGCGAAGAATTGCAGGGTGCGTAAACATCCTCCCTTACGCCCAAATCTCGTAGGGTGGGTTACGCTATCGCTAACCCACCAAGCACAGAATTCTAAAACACTCAATTATTAATCCATGAATGCAAGATGCTACGCAAGTGCGATCGCTTCACTCAGCATAACACTTGATACTTCTCAAACATCCTCTAAATATTAAGTAATTCCCCCTATATATTTTTTTTTGCGTTGGCATTGCCACCTTACTTAAGTAATCTTTCTCATATATTCAAGCTTTGTCTGGCGCAAATTACCCATCTTACTTAAGCAATTCCAAATATTTTTCGTTATTATCACTGACTCAGAATTAAATCCTATTTTTACTATAATTGACAAGGTAAAAATCACTGGTTTTTTCTATTAAAATATTATGATTAATTTCCGCAGTGTCACCGTTTAAGTAAATGGAAAGACAAGGCTAAGTTGGTGGGCATAAAAAATATGTGAAGTATTTTATATGTCCAAGTTACTAATTAGTCAATACCATACAGAGGTTGAAAAAATTATTCAATACGGCGGTTCGCGTAAAGAAACTGCTATTCGGACTGCATTTCAAAACTTACTCAACGAGTATTGCAAACCGAGAGATTTTCAACTTATTCCAGAATTAGATTATAAAACCAGAAACGGTAAAGTTGTTTATCCCGACGGTACAGTTAAAGACGCACTAAGGTTAGATTGGGGTTATTGGGAAAGCAAAGACCAAGATGACAATCTAGACCGAGAAATAGATAAAAAGCTTTCCAAAGGATACCCAGATAGTAACATTCTGTTTGAAGATTCCCAGACAGCAGTTTTGATTCAGAGTGGAAATGAAATATTGCGCGTTCCCATGAAAAATGGGGAAGCACTAGACGGGCTACTCAATCATTTTATTAACTATATTCGCCCGGAAGTTAAAGATTTTCGCACAGCTATTGAAGCATTTAAGCAAGATTTACCGAAAATTTTAGATGCACTGCGAGATACAATAGATAGTCAACCCGAAACGAATGCTGAATTTGGTAAATGCATAAATAGCTTTTGGGATATATGCAAAACTTCAATCAATCCCGAAGTCACATTATTGGATGTGCGGGAAATGATGATTCAGCATATTCTCACTGAAGATATTTTTATCAATATATTTAATGAAGCACAGTTTCACAGAGAAAACAATATTGCGCGTGAATTACAACGAGTTGTAGATACCTTTTTTATTGGTAGCACTAGAAAAAATATTCTCGGTACAATTGAACGATATTATGGAGTTATCAGAAGAACAGCAGCAAACATTTACAACCATCATGAAAAGCAGAAATTTTTAAAAGCAGTTTACGAAAACTTCTATAAAGCATATAATCCCAAGGCTGCTGACAGATTAGGAATCGTCTACACGCCAAATGAAATAGTCCGCTTCATGATTGAAAGCGTAGATTATTTAACACACAAACATTTTGGTAAACTGTTAGCTGATAAAGATGTAAGTAAGTGGGCAAAATTAAGCGTAGGAT
>QQTW01001778.1_pt1 | contig 15364 bp, 8 predicted proteins | sample 1904831 | NCBI WGS metagenome assembly QQTW01 (sample SAMN09435610, study PRJNA476489) | Subsurface metagenome, whole genome shotgun sequencing project. | reverse complement strand
GTGAGGATGGCAAATGGCAAGCTGATTTAGTATTTAATTCTTTATTTACGGCTGATATCATTGAGCGCAAAAGGTGCAGCACCAGGATTAATACTGCGGTGACTATTGTGATAGTCTTTAGCAATAGCTTTGATGGTGTCAGCTAGCCAATTTGTGCCAAAGTCATGATCGTCACCAGTTTGATCTTTTTCATGATTGACAAAACTAACTGATGAATCGCTTGCTGGCATTGTTTGCCAAACCGGAGCATTAGCTGCTTGTAACCATATATGTGTAGGTCCGCCGATATCAATTCTTCCATCACCTGCACGTGTGCTACGACCAGCAATAATAGATTGAAATAGCTTAATTGCTTGAATTGTGCCAGTTGTTATGGTCCTATTATTAGGATCGCCGACCCAAGTATATCCAAGCTCGTGTAAACGCTTTTTAACAGCTTTAGCATCTGCTTCTTTGTTGACTCCACCAGAGCCTACACTTCCACTTAAATTAATTACAATTGAACCTGAAGGGTGTGCAGTGTCTTCATCGTCTTTGGCATTGATAGGAGTAACCGCTTTAATTGAAATATCTACGCTTTCACTATCTACTGAAAACCTAATTCTACGCAAACCATCAGCCGTAAATAAAGAATTAAATACTAAATCAGCTTGCCATTTGCCATCCTCACCGATAGGAGTTCCTTGAGCATCAAAACGGCTATCTATTTTAATCAAGACAACTTTACCTTTATCGGCAGTCGATGCTACTCCTTTAACTCTAAAACTTTGTCTTAGTTCTACTTCTTGAGGAAAGTGGGTAACTTGGAGACCTTCCGGTACAGCAGGAATAACAATCCCGTTTTCTTTAACGAGTAGCGCGTTGGCTTCTGGAAGCAGGCGAATCACCTTATTCACATAGTCAAGATCGGCAGCATATCCCCTCCGTTGTAAAAAACCAATGAAAGTATCTGGAGAATTAGTATGTGCTTCTAAACCTTCATAGGGAGAACGAGCCAAAAACCTCCAATAACCAATAATAAAAGCATCAACACTATCAAACTTACAAAAATCAACTGGCGTAGGTTCAGAAGGAACTTGAATGTTTAGCTTAATGGCAAATCCTCCCATCTCATCTCGCCATTTCAAACCTGCAAAATTGTTAGCTTCAACTGAAAGCTTACTAGTTGCTCTACCTGATTCTAATAACCATTGAGCTATAGTAACTTCTTTCAAGTGTTGGTGATTAATTTCATTAATTTTACTAGAATCAATTTCGATACCATCAATGCTAACCTTGCTAAAAACTGTGTTTAAATCTGTCGTAGCATATTTTTTTACTAATTCATCTAGTAATGTCATAGCTTTGTCCTCTTTGACTTAAATAACTGTGATGTAAATATTGATTAATCGTTTGTGCTTGCTCTAAAACAAGCTACGACTAGAAAACTTTTGCGTGTTCATCAAAGACAAAATGCTCATCTCGATTGCCTATATCTTTATTGGGAAATTTTATCCAGTAGTGTCTTTCTTCGTAGCGAAAATCTAGCACTAGATAATCTCCAATATTGATATCAAATAAAGTTTCTGGAGATAACTCTGACGATTGCTCAGTAGAGGGTTTGAGAACGGTTTTTGTGGTAATTTTTAAAGTACCTGGTTGAGGTGTGGAAGTATCATCAGAATCGCCGATTAAGCCTACTTTAATTGCTTCTGCCATTTTTTCAGCATCAAAAAGATTCATGTCTACTTTTGAATCACAGAAACAACACTCAACTAAAATTGCTGGCATTGAGGTATTTTTGATAACAAAAAAACCCGTGTTTTTTACACCTCTATTTTTAAATCCTAACTTGAGAATTTCTTTCAAAACCGATTGTGCTATAGCTTTAGATGTATTACTAATGGCAAAAACTTCCGAGCCATTAGCTGTTCCATTAAAAGCATTAAAGTGAATTGAAACAAAAAGATCGACCAGATTAGTATTTGCTTTTTCAACCCGCTTTCTAAGAGATTCTCCTACTGTTGCAGCCGTGTTGGGAGTGCAATTAATTACGCTATGACCTGCGGCTGATAACTTTTTCATCAGCCTAGCACCTACATCTTTGGTTAATACATCTTCTGTTTTTGCTATTCCTTTCGCACCTGTGTCTGGTGGACAATTGTGTCCGATGTCAATACCAAATTTCATGTCTATAATCTCCTTGTGTTTTAACTGTTTTGTATTAAGGATGCTTTTTTAACCACTCAACAATCCCTCGACCAATTGCTTCACCTCCACGAGTTGAAAAATCTTTGAGATGAGGTTTTGGCAGTGTTCCATTACCTTTGAAGTCAATAAAATAAACTTCCGCTAGAACCGCAACTCGAACATAGTATCTTCAGCACCAGATAAAACCCCTAACTTTGCTTTCTTTGCGCCTGCATTGGGCATACTGAGAGTATTAGAAAGCTCTGTGGCTATCATTCCTGCCAGTTCGCTATCTAAGCCATCTCCTTTAGTCGCGTGGGAAAAAGCTTCTGCTCTCTGAACTGTTCCATTAAATGAGTTATGGTGAACGCTACAAAAAACGTCAAAACCAGATGACTGCAAACCAATACCGTGTAAACTTCCTACCGTGTCAATAACAGTACAGTTGATACCCGCTTTAGCAATTACATTCCGGTACATTCCGGGCAGCATTGGCAGCAATAATATTGAGAGAATGTTCTGTAGTTACGCTGTCATGAGCGATCGCACCAGGATCGAAAGGAACTCCAGGGCCATGTCCAATTTCTAGCATTACTCGATGTTTACTTGGTGGCAATGGTGGTGATGGTTTCCATTCAGTAACACTCCCGGAAATTGATAGGCCAGCAGGTGCAATTTGAAAAGTATTAGCGCTGGAGTGTCTGCTCAAGAAATCAATCAAGGCTGACTTAAGATTCCCTTTGTAAAACTCGATCGGGCTAGTACCATTGGTTGCAACCACAATGGGTTGACCATCATTATCGCTAAAAAATTGAAACCAAGTAGCATTGGGTGGCGCACTAGAATTAGTAGCTACATCTAAATCAGTACGTGCAAGAAGCTCAGAAGCTTCTACTTCATTATCAGTATCATTAGGTTTCGCTACTAAAAATGTACCTACTCCCGAAAAAAGCTTTAAAAATCCAATTAAATTAGCTTTAAGATTACTACTAAGGCTGTTTTCTAGAGTTCCGCCATTCATGGCAGATACCAGGGGCATACCGCTTGAATCGCGGGCAAATAAAATCCAATTAGCCATAAATATCCTTTTGATTAAAACTGTTCTGCACCAAATCTGAGCAGAGGCGATCGTCGCACAATTCAAAAAAAAGTTGGACTGCTGTGGTGCGAACAAGTCCAAGTTAACCGTTAAATATCGGCTTTGTCAGTCGGTAAAAGGTCAGGAAAAGGTTAGATAAAAGTCAGTAGTTAAGGTAAAAGCGATCGCACCAAGCCACCTTTTTGCTGGAATTTGAGGGCAAAAAGTTAAAACGATCTTGCAACGGAGAGGGAAGTCTTTTGCTTTCTACAATGTTGAGCGATCGCTTACTATTATTTGGCAGGAGTTTGAGTATTTATCCTATTACTACTTGCTAGGTATTGACTCAAGGCGTAAGCCATATCTGCACGAGTCATTGGCTGCAATGGATTTATATTCTTTTGCGTGTCTGTATTGACAAATCCTACGTTTAATGCAGTAGCTAGAGACTTTCTCGCCCAAGCAGGAATTGAAGCTGCATCTGGATATTGGGATAATATTTCTGCTACTGTGTTGTCGGGAAACTGAAAAACACCATAAGCTTGAGCAAAAATAGCCAACGCTTCTGCTCTTGTAACCTTCTGGTTGGGAAAGAACATATTGCCCCGATACCCTTTCATAATCCCAGTTTTTAGCACGGTCTGAATATCTTTAAATGCCCAGTACGAGGCAGGCACATCTTGAACTTCAACGGTGCCTGCTTGATTTGCGGCGGCTCTTTGAGCTAACCCAAACGATCTAACTAAAATTGATGCAAGTTCGGCACGACTAATAAATAATTCTGGGTGAAATTGTCCATCCGTAAGATTACTCATCAACCCCGCTGCAACTACTTGAGAAACCGCATCATTAGGCGATGGTGAAGCAGGTTGTTGGATTTGAGGTGGAATAGAATTAGGCGGCAGTGGCGCAGGGGATGGTGACAATGCAGGTAATGCGCTCTGGGCTTGAGCGTGCAGAGATCCTAGTAAAAATGTACTTGCTTTGCTAGTAAAACTACAAGCCAATAAAGTAATAAGTACAACTAAAGCATTCCTAAGACTTCTCATCTCAATTATTTTTCTCACTACTGCTAGTCAATCAAATTATTACAAATTTTCTGAGCATTAGTCTATTTTAGAACTTTTGTACTCGTCATCTATGTATTGTCTACCCGATCGCAAAACTTGCAAATTATTAAAGAGCGATCGCACTATTTAAGCGTTTTATCAGGAATTGCTGTGTTTTGAGGGCAAAAGGTTAAAAAAACCTGGCATTTAGCACAGATCGCCTCCGAAATTAAGACAATACTCTTTGTAGTGAATAAATCATCTATCCCCCTCCTGCCAATGACTGTTGAAGACGCGATCGCATTTATTGAGCAAGTTGTAGAACCAAAACAATTAAATAAACTGCAACGCCTTGTCCTTGCTTCTTCCTGGCAAGGTCATTCCTATCAAGAAATGGCGAGAATTTCTGGCTATGACTGCGGCTATATAAAAGACACTGGTTCTAAGTTGTGGCTTTTGCTTTCGGGTACTTTGGGAGAAAAAGTAAACAAGCAAAATTGTCAGGTAGTTCTAAAACGTTTTGCAAAACAAAATATAAATCGTGCTTCGCAATCGTCTCCTAGCCAAGATTGGGGAGAAGCTATAGATGTTTCTTTGTTTTACGGGCGATCGCAGGAACTAACTACTCTGCAACAATGGATAGAGCGCGATCGCTGTCGATTGGTGACAATTTTGGGTATGGGCGGTATTGGGAAAACGGCTCTAGCGGTGAAAGTTGCAGAACAAGTAAAAACAGATTTTAAGCTTGTAATTTGGCGGAGTTTGCGGAATGCACCACCCATTGAGAAGTTGCTATCCGACTTGATTTTATTTGTTTCCCAACAAAAAGAAGGTGAAAAACCCCTTGGAAATATTGACGAGCAAATTTCTTTATTAATCAAATACCTCAATTCCTCGCGCTGTCTATTAGTTCTTGACAACGCTGAATCAATCTTGCAAAGTGGCGAACAGGGAGGAAACTATCGCCAAGGTTATGAAGGTTACGGACAACTAATTAGACGCATCGCTGATGAGCGTCACCAAAGTTGCCTAGTATTAACCAGTCGCGAAAAACCCATCGGTTTGTCCGCTAGAGAAGGTGAAATACTCCCGGTAAAGTCGCTCTCTATTGCTGGACTTGCTGGAGAAACCGGGCAAATAATCCTTACATCTGTGGGTTTAACGCCTATTGAAGACGAAGCAAAGGAATTAAGCGATCGCACTTGCGGTAATCCTTTGGCGCTCAAAATTGCCGCCGCCACTATTAAGTCTGTATTTGGGGGAAATATTAGAGACTTTTTTAGTCAAGGAACAATTGTTTTTGGCGATATTTGGGACTTACTCGAACAACAATTTAATCGCTTGTCTTACTTAGAAAAGCAGGTAATGCGGTGGTTGGCAATTGCCCGCGAACGAGTAACGCTACAAGAATTACACGCAGACATCATTCCCAAAATCCCCCAGCGCGAACTAATGGAAGTGCTGGAATCGTTAAATGCGCGATCGCTAATTGAAATTAATGCTCTTGGTTGTACTCAGCAACCTGTAGTCATGGAGTATGTAACCGAGGGCTTAGTTAAGCAGTTTTATACCGAAATATCTCGCCACGAATTGCAGCTACTTAATAGCTACGTCTTAATTAGAGCCTCCGCTAAAGACTATATCCGAGAAGCACAAATTCGGCTAATTTTGCAACCTGTAACCGCAGCACTTAAAATTTCTTTTGAAAATAAGCAGCGACTTAAAGCTCATCTCGACGGGCTTTTGCAGATTTTGCGGACTAACGCTGCTTATCAAAATGGGTATGTTGCCGGAAACTTGCTTAACTTGTACTGGTATCTGCAAATCGATTTAGGCGATGCTACTAATTATTCTCACTTAGCTGTCCGCCAAGCTTATTTACCCAACGTGACGCTGCATCAATTCAACTTTACTCATGCAGAGATTGATCGCTGTGTATTTGCCGAAACCTTTGGGGGAATTACTGGCGTTGCTTTTAGTCCTGATGGTCAATTAGTTGCAACTAGCGATACTGGTGGCAAAATTCATATTTGGCAAGTTAGTGATGGTAAGCAATTAACTATCTGTATAGGTCATAAACATTGGGCTTGGGCTATTTCTTTTAGCCCTGATGGGCAAATTTTGGCAAGTGTGGCGGATGATTATTTGGTCAAGCTTTGGGATGTCAAAACTGGGAATTGTCTTGCTACTTTAGAAGGTCATACTTATTCAGTAAATACTATTTCTTTTAGTCCTGATGGGTGGACTATAGCTACTAGCGGTCAAGATCGAGAGATTCGGCTTTGGGATCTAAGTAATATTAAAACCCCTCCCCGCTTGCTGCGAGGACACTTTGAGCGCGTGTGGTCGGTGGCTTTTAGTCCCGATGGACAAACTCTTGCTAGTGGATCTGAAGACAATGCGATCGCACTATGGGATTTGGCAACAGGTAACTGTCATTACTTGCAAGGACATACAAACTGGGTAAGAAGTGTTGCTTTTAGTCCCGATGGACAAACTCTTGTTAGTGGCAGCTACGACCAAACTTTGAGACTGTGGGATATTGATACTAAGCAATGCTTGAACATCATCCCCGCCCATACAAGCATAATTACCGCCGTGACTTTTAGTCACAATGGGCGATGGTTAGCCAGTAGCAGTTACGATCAAACTCTCAAACTTTGGAACGTCCAAACCCTTGAGTGTGAAAAGACTTTCATCGGACATACCAATCGCATTTGGAATGTAGCGTTTAGCCCCGACGATCGCACTTTAGCTAGTGGCGGTGATGACCATGCAACTAAGTTATGGAATGTCAAAACCGGGGAATGCGATCGCACTATTATTGGACATACTAATGCAGTTTTAGCGATCGCTTTAACTAAAAACGGTAATTTATTAGCAAGCGGACATGAAGACCAATGTATTAGGTTATGGAATTTAGCTAAAGGTGAATGTTGCCAAACTATCCAAGGACATACTAACCGAGTTTGGAGCGTAGCTTTTGCCCCCAAAGAGGAAGTTTTAGCAACAGGTAGCGCTGATCGCACAATTAAATTATGGAACTATAAAACTGGAGAGTGTTTGCGGACTATACTCGGTCATTCTAGTTGGGTTTGGTCGGTGGTTTTTAGTCCTGATGGCGACTACTTAGCGAGCGCTAGTTACGACCAAACGGTCAAACTTTGGGAAGTCAGTACGGGAAAATGCCTGCAAACTTGGACAGATCATACAGCTTCAGTGACGGCAGTGGCTTTTAGTCCTGATGGCAAACAGTTGGCTAGTAGTAGTTTCGATCAAACTATCAAACTTTGGGAAGTCAGTACGGGAAAATGTATTTTTACGCTCCAAGGGCATACTAATAGTGTATGGGCTATTTCTTTTAGTCCTGATGGTCAGCAGTTGGCTAGTGGCAGTTTTGACCAAACTATTCGTGTCTGGAATATTACTACTGGAAGATGTACGCATATATTAACGGGACATACCGCGCCCGTTACCTCAGTTTCTTATCAACCTCTAGAAACGACTTTTTCAAGTTTGCCTACCATCGATAATTGGCAATTGGTAAGTGGTAGCTTTGATCAAACTATTCGCCAATGGAATTTATTTAATGGAGAATGCACCCAAATTTTGACTGGACATACAGGAATTGTCTATGCGCTTGTAGTATTGCCGTCGATATCAAAACAAATTGTTTTCAGTAGTAGCTTTGACGAAACAATTAAAGGCTGGAATCTGAAAACAAAAAATTGTTTTTTGTCTATGCGATCGCCTCGTCCCTACGAAGGAATGCAAATTACGGATATCAAAGGCTTGACCCAAGCCCAAAAATCAACTTTAAAAGCTTTAGGTGCAGTGGAAGATTAGTAGATACATTCCGCCGGAACGTATCTACCAAAATGTCTCTACTAGGCTTGCTTCTTGCGTTTTAGCCAATTACCAACACCAAATACTCCTAAGCCTAATATTCCTAAAACAGAACTTGGTTCGGGTACTGCTTTAGCAACATAGCCGCGCTGTTCGCCGTTAAAGTTGCCAATCCCAATAATATCTCCATTATTATTAATTTCAACTGCCGAAGTTAGTTCCCATCCTATTCCTGAGTCAACCAAGCTATTGAGGTCAATTAGTTCGCCATCTTCCCATAAAAAAGCGCGTTCTGTTGAATCATCGGCGAGGGTAGATGAACCAACTATCTGTTGAGAGTTATTAATACCTAGCGCATCGCTATTTTCACCACCTAAAGTCCCTAAACTAACTCCAGGTTGAGCGGGATCTTCCCACAAAGTAGCTTCTTCAAATCGTGAAGATGCATTTAGTACAACCGATCTACCGACGATGTTACCTGAATCATCAATATCGTTTGCAAAAGTTGCAGATGGTGGAAAAGAGGGATTGTTAGGATCGGCTGACGCTGCAATTAAAGTAGTTTGGTTGCCATTTTCAGAAAGTATGCCATTGACAAACCCTCCCGAAAATATACCCGTACTGACTACTTGATCTTGATTGTTGATGGCAGTATTAAGGATACCTCTAGCAAATAATGTCTCTGTTGTTGTTCCGTCGCTTTGTTGGATTAAACCGACGCGACCGTCGTAAACTAGCGCTACTGTGCCTGAATCGTTGATGCCTCCAGCCGTGATAGGAGGACAAGAGAAGTCGCAAAAGTAATTACGAGGTAAGTCAGAGATTGTAATTCCATCCGAGATAAAAGCTTGAGAGGGTATAGTTTCTTGGGTAGTAGTAGACTCATTTACAGTCAATCCGCCACCGACGATCGCACCGTTATTATTGATAGATGTAGCAAAAATATTGCTGTTGTTAGCACCAGGAAGGGTGGTTAGGTCAATAACGTTGCCGTTTTGCCACAAATACTGTTGTCCTACGACCTGGGCGCTGTCATTGATATCTGAAGGCAGAAAATCTAAACCAGTAATTTCATACAAGGAAGCTGCGGTAACGGGGGCAACAATTCCTGTGCTGGCTGCAACAATTGTGGCTGTAAAAATTGATATTTGTTTTACTGAAAACACTATTACTCCTCACACTACAGGTTGATAAAATAATCCCACTGATTTGTTATTAAATGATTTTTTATTTATTTCAAATTACTTAATAATCAACTCTCCTAGTGACTATGAAGCCTTAAATTTGTCACTAACTATAACTTGTTCACGCATCGTTTTATGTAAAATTACTGTAAAGACAACCTTGTTTTCGAGCTAAAAATTTGTTGAGCAAGTATGAAATTATACTATTACTTAATAGTTATTTATAAATTCAAGCTTAGAAGCTATTTTGGTATTCAAATATTGCCAAACTTTCCGCATTTAAATTAGTTGAAGCCCGAAGACGGACGCGATCGCTCAACCGATAACTTAAACCAAATTGCGTAGGTTCATTAGTTGTTACTATTTTCAGCACAGACACCGAAAGATTGCGAGAAAGATCGATATTACCTTCCGCCGCTAAGCCTAAAGTTGAGTTGCGCGATTTTTCGGAAGTTGTAACGGTGGGAAACAAACGTAGTTCGTCTAACCCAATAGCATTCCCAACTCGGCTTACCGTTCCTTGAAAATTGCCAAGTAGGGCGGAGCCTGCCAAATTTGCCAAACCCAAGGTACTGTCGCCCCGTCCCAGAGTATCAACAAAGCCACCGCCAATGAGCGCAACAATTTCGTTTTGGCTGCGACTAGGATCGCTGGTTAATTCTAGATTGTCAAAGATTTGACTTGCCGGGCCTTCTACCCTAGCTTGAACGCGCACGGTACGCAGAGAGCCAAAATCGGTAGCCAAAGTTTCACTAATTTCCGATGAGATTGGGGAAGTAGGAACCCTGCTAGATTGAGTAACTTCTGGTACTCTCGCCACCAATCGAACATCAAGAGTAGGGTCTAGTCCGCGATCAGGTAAAAAAGTTGCTTTGTTTTCGTAGCCGCGAGCGAGAACAAATTGGGTAGTAAATAAGTTTATACCCCCACTCCGCAAACGAATATTACCTTGGGGGCGAATATCGTCTAAAGAACCGTTGAGCGTAAGAGTACCGCCCGCTTGAAATTGCAAGATTGGTTGGAGAGTAATGGCAATATTATTGCCGAGAGTCAGGAGTAAATTATTAAACTCTGGAGAAGTAGAAGCTGGACTCGGGCTAGCTGGACGTAAAGAATTGGCTATTTGCTGGCTAGAAGTTGTTGCCGTTTGGGTTTCACCGAGCAATACTTGACCATCAGCCAATAACACCTCACCGCCAATTACTGGACGCAAGACTGCGCCAGTTACTGATACATCGCCACTCGCACCACCGCGATACAAGCCTCTGAGATTGAGAGCTAAATTGTTTAAGCTAAAAGTCAACGGGTTAGTTAGATCGGGGTCATTGGGTGGCAAGCTGCTAAAAATTGGTAGCACACCTTGCACTACTACTCGACCTTGAGAAAAATTGCCTTGGATATTTTCAACTTGCAGGCGGTCAAAATTAAAGTTTACACTGCCTGTTACATTGGTCAAGGGTTCGGGCAATGCTTGAGCGGTGATTGTGGCATTATTGACCGTAGCAACACCTGTGGCTACAGGTTGTTTTAGAGTTCCCCGGACTTGGAGTTGAACTCTGCCTTGACCGCTTTGCCAAGCTACTTGGTTGGTAAATAGATTGAGTAGTGCTAAACCTTCATCTTGAACGTTGATATCTAGAGTAATGCGATCGCTTTCTGGTTTAGCCGTTACAAAAGGCAATGGTACAGGCACGTTACCGCTAATCGTCACTGGCTGGGGACTATCAACTTTGATGTTGCTATCGAAGTTTAATCGAGCATTGTTATAACTAAAACTAGAAGTCGCGCTATTAATGGCTTTTTGATTAAGAGTGCCGTCTACTAAACTAAGTTCGCCTTCTACTTGAGGATTGGCAAGTTGACCAGTTAAGGTTGCTTGAGCATTTAGTTTGCCAGTTACATCTACAGGTAATCTCACAAAACTATTTAGCGCTTCAATTGGAAAATTGTTGACTTGCAATTGTCCTGATTGCCTTTGACTACCACCAAGTTGACCTGTAAATGCTACTAAAGATTGGTCTGATTGCAGACGCAAGGGAGCAAAAGTCAAAACACCATCAGTAAAGCTACCTTCTGCTGTTACACGGTTCGCCGTGTAATAGTTGCCTAGTTTCCAATCTGTGCCGTCGATGTCAAACTGCACAGCAAGATCGTTTGGCACAGAACCATTAATGGCAATGTCGGCATTAAAAATCCCTTCTAAGTCTTCAAGCTGGGGTAGAGGTGGAGTATTGCCACGGCGCTGTTGCTGTAGCTGGAGTAGCATATTAATTTCGGAGTAACGGCGCAATTGAGCAAGTAGAGGCGCACCCGGTAAGCCTACAGGTACAGTATTGAGATTATTTGCCCCCCCTGGGGTCGGTGACACATTGCTTTGAGAACCTTGCAAGTTGATCAATTGGAAAACAGAAATCGCATCGGCTACTTTGCCTTGGCTAACTTTGAGTTGTCCTTTGATTTGAGGAGCGCCGGAACCATTGGGACTATAGCTTCCGGTTGCCGCGTAGAGACTATTGCCAGTCTTGAATCGCGCATCGGTCAAACTTATAGCGCCATTATTGTAAGTAAATTCCCCCGTAAATTCTTCCCCTTGCAGCCGACCTAAAACGGGTTTAGAAATCGCTACATTGCCAGCAACGGCAATGGTTTGTTGATTAATTGTAAAATCCCCAGTTAATAGTCCAGCAACAGGTGCTGAACCCAACGCCGTACTTGGCAAGCGCAATTTTAGCGCGGATAAGGGGAAGTTTTCGACATTTACTAAGAGATTTTCGCCGCTAGTTCGACCAGTGGCGATCGCGCGATCACGTTGGACTGAAAAGGTATTAGGGCGATAATTAGGGTCTAAATTTAGAGCAATGCGATCGGTATTGCCTTTAACGTCCAAGTTTACGCCTTGTGTGGGTGTGACTTGCAAGTTGCCTGTCAAAACTCTTTCAAAAGCTAAGTTGTTGATTGCCAAGTCACGCAGACGCAGATCTCCGACTATGTTCGGGGTGGGTAGAGTACCGCTAATTCTCCCTGCAAAATCTCCCCGTCCAGCTAAACTTACAGCGCTGGGGAGAGTAAAAGGTAAGTCTTGCAGAGCGTAATTTTTTGCCTGGACTTGCAAGTTTAGCGATTCAATGGCAGGAATTTGCGGATTGACAAAAATAACTCCACTAGCAATAGTGTCTGGAGATGTGGCTTGTAAGACAGTAACTTTTCTGCCATCCCACTCAATTGCCGCCGTTAGCGGTTGCGTTACCAAAGACACGCCTTGAGACAACCGTACTCGTCCTTCAGCGCGGACACCTGCCAAGCTAAAATCTGCTACATTGCCAGCTACCTGCAATTGACCGTTCAAGCTACCGCGTAAATCTGGGGAAAATTGACTTAGTTGGAGTTGGTTGGCATTGACAAGGGCTTGAAAGTTGCCTCGTTCTAAGACAATATTTGTACCTACAAGCCTACCACTAGCAGCGTTTAATTGTCCTCTCCCAGTAGCTGAAATCGCATTTAACTCAAAGGATTCGGTTGTTCCTGCCGCAATAAATACTCCGCTTACTTTTCCACGAAACTGCGGCGGTACGGTGGTAGGAACTATTTGTTGTAGTTGTACGGCTTGAGCTTGAACGTTGGCGCGCCAGTTGCCTTTATTTAGTTGCACGTTTGTTGCCGTAACTATCCCCTCCGCAATATTTAATTGTCCGTTGCCTACTGCCGCGATCGCATTGGGTTGAAAAGATGCTGTAGTTCCTGCCGCCTGAAATACTCCGGTCAACTTGCCATTGCGTAACTGTGGCGGCACTTCGACGAGGCTACCCAACTGTACGTTTTGGGGTCTAACTACTGCTTGCCAGTTGCCTTTATTTAGTTGGATATTTGTTGCTGTAACTGTACCGCCACCTACCGCTAATTGTCCAATACCTGTAGCTACAAGCGTTTCTGGTTGAAAAGATTTCGTGGAACCAGAAACGTTAAATCGACCGCTTAAAGGCGCTTGCAAAGCTGGCGGCACGGAAGTTATTTGTCCTAACCTGACTCTATTTGCAACCACCGAGGCTCTAAAAACATCGCCTTTTAATTGTCCTGCTGCTTGGACTGTCCCACCTGCTACCGAAAGTTTGGTATCGCGGAAAGTAAAGGTATCGGCGTTATTAATGACAATTTGCCCGCTACCAGGGTAACTAGCTTGAGGTGCTTGCCAATTGACAATTGTTTGTAAATTATTGAGCGCACCGCCGACTAAAGTTTTAGCCGATACTGTGCCAAGCTTAAATTGTGGCGAGACATTGTACAGCCGCGCGATCGCATCTCCAGGAATATTTTGCGCTACGGTATCAAATCCTAGTTGGGGCGTTTCTCCTAGCTTGATAATACCGTTTCCAGCAATTTGTCCTCCGGCGGTGGGTAAAGCTTGAATATTTCTAAAAGCAATTACCGATTTTGCGGTTGCAAAAGCAAAATCACTGCGGATGTTTTTAAAATTTATTCTGTCAATCCGGGCAGTTTTGATACTAGCAACCGTACCGGATAAAATTGGTGTTTCTAAAGCGCCCACCAACTGCAAGTTGGCGCGGACTGTACCGCTTACAGGTACGGGTAATTGAAGGCGTAAAGTTTTCTGGGCATTAGCTAAAGTTACCGATGGTACGCTGGCGCTGATGTTGTAACCCCTTAAAGTATCTAAAGTTCCGTTGGCTGTAGCACCAATTAAACCGTAGTTAGTCGTAATTTTATCTAGTCCAATTAGCGTTTCTTTAAACCGCAGAGTACCATTAGTTTTGTTAAAAGCTTCGGGTAGTTGCCTTACTTTGGCTGTGACGGCATTCAAATTTACTGCCCCAAACAACAACATTGGCTGCTCTTGCTTGGTTTGAACTCTTAAGTTTCCACTGACTCTACCTGCTTGGAGTTCTAAGGGTAGTTTAATTAGCCGAGTCAATTCTGATGCTAAAACATCTTGGGCGCGTAGCTGTAGGTTTGTTTCTTCAGTTTTGAGGCGGGTTTCTCCTTGAAGCAACAAGCTACCTTTGGTTGCCAATTGACCGTTTAAATTGTATTTGATTAACTGGTTATTTTCTAAAAGTTGAGCCGCACCATTGCTGATGTTAAATTGTATTTCATTTCTGCCTTTGGTTTGGAGATTGGGCGTTAATACGACATCAGCATTTTGCACCCGAATATTATCTAATTGAGTTTTAAAAGCTCCTTCACCTTCCTGGGTTTTGATGCTAGTAGCAATCCATTGTCCAGTTCGATCTTGGTCGATATAAATATCAGGATTAATTAAAGTAACATCTAGCTTCAAAGTGCGCGTAAAAGCTAGTTGCAATAGATCGAATTTAACTTCTACCGCTTCCACCGTAGCGCGATCACGATCGGTAGGTGTAGCAGGGATAGCCGACGAGCCAAAACGCAAGCTAGTCAGGGAAACTCGTTCGACTTGCCCTAACTGAACATCTCTATTTAAAGTTTGAATTAAGTTTGCTTGCACTATCGGCGCTAATCGCTCTTGCACAAAAACCCACAACCACCAAGCACCCCCTATAGCTCCAATTAAGAGCGGAATGCCTAGATATATTCCCGTGCGTCTGAGCAAGATAAACCAGAAACGCTGGCGGGAGTTAGATGTAGATTGGCTATCAACTTCTGGGGACAATTTCGTCATTCCACCTCACTAGCTAGCAATAGCGATCAAACTGTCCATAGATGGTACAACTGCTGTGGTAAGACGGCAAGGGGAACAAGAAGTATTAATTAGCGAGATCGCCAATTATGAAAAATAAAGAGGCTAAATTCATCCCTCTTTTGTCAGACAAGCTACAGCAACGCCTAAATCCTGCCCTTTCCTTACAGCCAATTTCCTACCAGTACGTAGGGAGCCCAATAAACCGGATGTCTGTACTGAGGATTCTGTAAAAGATTCTGCTGGGCGCGACGCAGGGCTTCTGCTTTACTAACTGTAGTTTTCGCTAACTCTTGGTAGAACTGACTCAACCTGCTTGGAGTTCTAAGGGTAGTTTAATTAGCCGAGTCAATTCTGATGCTAAAAC
>QQTW01001777.1_pt1 | contig 15385 bp, 9 predicted proteins | sample 1904831 | NCBI WGS metagenome assembly QQTW01 (sample SAMN09435610, study PRJNA476489) | Subsurface metagenome, whole genome shotgun sequencing project. | reverse complement strand
ATACGGTGAAAGAGTCGCATTTCTTCTTTGTCTTTTTCTTAGGAAGTTCAGCTAATCCCAGAGCGGACATTAGGTAATCAGCGAGTGTATACCGAGCATCATTTATCGGTTGCCAGAAGCCTAAAAACAGGCAAGTCACCCAACAAAGTCATCATTTATTGTCGTGTCTCATCCTCTGGGCAGAAGGATGATCTGCAAAGTCAGGTGAAGGCGATGGAACAGTTCTGTCTGGCGCAAGGCGTTGTAATCACTGACCTGATTCAGGAAATTGGGGGCGGACTGAATTTCAAGCGTCCGAAGTTTTTACAGATTGTCCGATGGGCAGTTCAGGGAGAAGTGAAGACGGTCTATGTAGCACACAAGGATCGCTTGTGCCGATTCGGGTTTGAGCTAGTCGAACAGATTGTGCAGCTTCTGTGGGGGTTCAATTATTGTTGCCAACGCTGAAACTCTGTCCCCGCATGAAGAATTGACCCAAGACCTACTATCCATTATCCATTGCTTTTCCTCCCGTCTCTACGGACTGCGGAAATATAAAGCCAAGGTGAAGAAGATTGTTGGTGGTGTTGATCCGTGTACAGAATAGGCTATCCTTCTTTATGTAGAGAGCTTTGGTGAAGTTTAGCTATGTATGCCGTCAAGCGAGAGTTAAAGCTGAATAAAGTTGAAACGTCTCAAATGCGCGGCAATGCTGGCTTCAAGCGCTTTGTTTACAACTTTGGTCTAGATCTAATCAAAGCCAGTTGGGGCTTTAAAGATATTAAGGCTACAGATGGTAAACGCATTGACACAATAAAGAAGGTCTTCACTCAAGTCACAATGCAAAAACCTGAATATGCCTGGATGAGGAATTACCCATCCATGGTATATCAGTCTGCGTTCAAGGATTTGAAGGATGCTTTCTCCAGGTGGCGTAAGGGACTAGCTGAACTTCCTAAGAAAAAGACAAAGAAGAAATGCGACTCTTTCACCGTATACAAAACATCTGGCATCTACCCAGAAAAAGGCAAACCGGCACTACCTTTCACCAATCGGATTGTAATTAATCCAGGGAAACTAATAAAGTTGCCAGGGTTAAAGCAATTCCGATTAAAGGAGAAGATTGATTCTATCTGTAGTTCCCAGACATTTACAGTGTCTAGAACGGCGGACAGATGGTTTGTCTCATTCGTTATAGATGCTGAAAGACTTCCTCCTATCATCCACCCCATTCATCGAGTTGGGGTTGACTTAGGTGTGAAGTGTTTGGCTACTTGCTCCGATGGTTCAAAGTACGATATGCCTGCTACCACCAAAAAGGCGAAAACTCGCCGCGTCACTCGCCTTCTGGGTACAGAAGGCGACAACGCGCGGCGACTGGGTAAGCTGCAATGGCGTAATCGCAACAAGATTCTAGGAGATAAAAAACTTAAGGTTAAGGCATCCTCCAATGCCCGTAAGTTTTACATCAAGATTGCGAGTCAACATGTGAAAATTGCCAACATTAGGCAAGATACAACGCAGAAAATGACGACTGACTTGAGTCGTAAAGCTTACAACATTCGGATAGAAAACCTCAACGTGGCGGGGATGATTGCTAATCACAAGTTGGCGAGTGCGGTGAGCAATAACTGTTTCTACGAGATTCGTCGCCAGTTGACCTACAAACAGGCTCACTACGGCACTAAGGTAGAACTAGTGGATCGTTGGTATCCTAGCTCTAAAACTTGCTCTAAGTGCAATCATGTCCAACCGATGAAACTATCCGACCGCGTGTTTGAATGCCAAAATCTTGAATGTGGGCATATTCAAGACCGGGATGAAAACGCATCTATTAATCTGGAAAATGCCCCTGATGACAAAATAAGGTTGGCTTGACCTTAATTTACGCCTGTGGACAAGTAGGAGCCGACTCCCTTGGCAGAAGCAGGAAAAGGACGGATTAGCTCTGTCTGTAGCTAGCTACAGTTAACTATGATCAAGTTCCTTAGAGCAGGTCAATGAAAACTTAGCAATTCCAGCCAGCTTAAATCCCGGATTAATTGCAGGTGGGCTAGCCTTGTTGAACGTAGTACCAGCAATAACGCAGATTGCAGAAACCTTTGAAAATACAGACCCCGATGTTTCACTGCACATAGAAGCGTTTTACCAGCTGCAGCTCACGGATAACATCTCCATTACACCTGGGGTTATTTGGATCACTGCTCCAGGCTCTGTGTCTAACAACGCTGACCTTGTGATTGGTACCATCCGAACCACGTTTAGTTTCTAAGTATCAAAGCGCCTTTGGTGCAGGGAAAAGGGAACTTCCCTCCCCTCTCCGGAGCGGAGGCAAGGAATGTCTACCGATGAAAGTGTTGAGGTATCTCCAGGATCTTAAACGGGAAGACCAATCAGCGTAGTTGGAAAAACAGACACCGTTAGCCTGTAGTTAGAGGATGCGTCAGGCACACCTTGGTTAACTTGGATGAAGTAGGTGCCTGGGTTTAATCCAAAGAAGGTTACTGAGTCTCTAGCCGAACCGTCACTTGAGGAGAATTGGATAACATTACCATTAGTATCCACTAAGCCCAAATCCAGATCTGCACTTAAACCAGAAATCGCTGCAGAAAAGATGCGAGACTCGTTCAAGGTGAAACTGTAATAGTCACTAATGTCACTGCCACCCACAGAGTCATTGAATCCACTGATGCTACTAGCCGGGGAGCCAAGGTTGAGAGCAGTACCCAATGAGTTCCCAGGATCTGGTGTACCAGAGCGTCTATCAAACTCCGCACCATAGCTTACCCAGTGTTCCAAGAGTGAGCTGTTAGTTGTCAAACCCGCACTTGTCAGGTCTGGATATGTATTGCGATAAAAATTTACATCAAATGCCGGAGAAAATTGGCGTCCCTCCTCCAGCCCAAAGATTTCTAGATGCTCAAGCGCTGCGGTTCGATTACCCCCGAAGGCTTGATTGATATCTGAGTTGGTAGACAAATAGTAGCCTAAATCGACAAAGGGCGAGAAACTGCGTCCCTCGTTAACACCAGAGCCTCGCAAATGATCGAGTGCTTGCTCCCTATTGCCCACCAAGGCTCGACTCACATCAGGGTTAACACCCAAGTAGTAGTTGATATCAACAAACTGTGAAAAGCGACGTCCCTCGGCTACACCAGAGTTTTGCAGATGATCGTACAATTGTCTATTAGTATTCAAGCCTGCAGTTGCCAGGTCAGGGTTACTTGAGCGGTAGAAGTTGAGGTTAGCAACCGGTGAGAATGCACGACCTTCGTCCAGACCACTGTTCTGGAAGTGGGAAAAGGCTTGAGCATCATTCAAGCCCGCCAATTCTGGATTAGCAGCGCGATAGAAATTAGCATCGAATAAGTTGACTGACATCGATCCTGTCCTTAATAAAAGACATTACTGACAATATGCATTCGCTCTGACTGAGCCTAAAACGAGAGAGGCTGTAAAACCATAGTAAACTTACGGTGTTTGATCTGACCACGAGCAATTGTATCTGTACTAATACTGACAAGGGCGAGAAACCACCGTCTCCAGAGAAGGCAGTGGTCAAGTGCTTTCGCTTGCTTATGCGCCAGACGTAAACTACCCGTGCATTCCATACTCCACTAAAGCGATCGCCCAAACGTTACGATCGCTTACTGCGCCGACTTAAACAGCCGCATGCCCCAGGGCCAAACCAGCGACAAGCATCCCCAGGACGAGGAACGGTTGGGCACTTGCTTGATACTTGACATCGTTCTTCAGGGGGTCACGCAGGAAATACATATCCTGGAACGTGATTTGAGGGATGACGAGTAGCAGCAGAATCGTTGCGTACAGATTCTCGTGGATACTGATCAAATAAGCGGCTATTCCTGCTTGAAATAAATCAATCATCACCACACAAATCCACGCAGCGGTGGTGACGCCAAACATTACGGGTAGTGACTTCAACCCCAGTTGGCGATCGCCCTCCACACTCTTGAAGTCATTTACCACAGCAATCCCCAACCCAGCCAAGCTGTAAATCAGCGTTAGAATCGCGATCTTCCAATTGAGATCGCCAAACAAGGCATGACCTGCACACCAAGGCAGAGCAATATAGCTAGCACCAAGGGCATAGTTGCCCAGCCAGCCGTTGCGCTTCAGTTTCAGAGGTGGGGCAGAATAGATGTAGGCCAGAAATGAACCGCCCAGCGCGAGCGCTGTCATGGTGGGAAATTCATGACCAGCCCAGCGGTCAAGGGCAAATGCCACGCCAATCCCAGCAAGTAGCAACACTATAATCTGCGTTACTACTTGGGGAACCGAAATTGCCCCAGAGGGAATGGGGCGGTAAGGTTCGTTGATCGCATCGATGTCGCGATCATAAAAATCATTTAGTGTTTGAGTATAACCCGCCAACAACGGCCCGGACAGCAACATACATGCCGCTGCTATCAGCACATTTTCCAACGTCCAAGTGTAATGTCCCGACGAAGCCGCGCCGCACACTACGCCCCAAATCAGGGGTATCCAGGTGATTGGTTTCATCAACTGCAGGCGGATTTTCCAAATGGAGGTTTCCCCTGGTGCCGCCCCTTTCATCCCCAACAGCTGCCTTGTTTTGGCACCGCGATTGGCTACTATTGGAGCTGCCGTGTTGGGGTTAATAATCACCTCAGACGAGGGCGCGGGAGGCTCAACCGCTGACTCTGAGTTAGCATCTGGGAACACAGGAGAGGGAGTTGGGTCGGACATAAGGTTTATTTGACTTTAGGCTCTTACATATACGTTACTAGAACGAAATTATCAAATAACCATTTTGGAACTTGGCACCGCTAACGGTTCTGCCACTCAAACCTGGGGGTAGGAAGATATTACGTCGCTGGTCACCAGCTTCTATCGTGACTTCAGGACCAGACTGGGTGAGTTTTACCTGCTTTTTGTCAAATCCGGGCAGGAACAGGCGCACCTGAGCGGTTGCGACATCTATCTCAATCGGTTTGGGAACCGGTGCCGCTGGCGTGAAATTGGGCAGAGCATCCATCAGTGGTTGCCACTCACCAACCGCGCACCTGGGAACGGCGCTGACAGGCAGGGGAGAAAAGTCACCTGACACAGTTTCGGTCATGGCGGAGGAGTTAAGAATAATGCCGCCCACGATTAGACCCACTTGTTGAGCACTACCCCAAAGATAACGGGCAGTGGCAACACAAGCTGGGTCGTCAGTAGTTACTAAGTAGGCAGCAAGGCGGTTGGGGTCGGCAAGAGCGGCTTTACCCTGCTCCAGGATATTGGTGACTTGGTTAGTGGGTTGGGCGAAGTTATCGCCAGTCCAACCGACGTTGAAGACGGTGCTAACGAACGGTTGGATAAACGGTGAAACCGTTTTGCCGAGGTCGGAATCTTTTAGCAACTTCCCGAATCGGCGGCTGTACCAGCTGAGAGCTTCTGGCATCCCTAGCATCCGCAGTGTGGAGTCGTCGCCGCTGCCATCATAGACAATCACGTCATACTTGCCGCTGGCATCGTACTCCCGGATCGCATTGAGTACTAGAGCGCTGTCCATTCCCGGTAAGACTACCAGTTCCTGACCGTAGACATCTTTAATGATGGGTGTGCGGAGGTATTGAGCCTCCAGTTTTTTCACTTCCTCCCAGCTGCGTTCTAATAGCACAGATGGTTTCAACTGCACGAGTTGGAGGTTCGGAGCCAGTTCTTGAGGGTCGGGAGCAAGCGGGGCGTCTACCAGCAAACGAAACGCTGGTTCGGTTTCTTGGCTTGCCAGGAGTACGCGCTTTCCCTGGCTTGCCAATCGCTTGGCTGCTGCGATCGCTATGGTGGTGCGACCGGTGCCGCCTTTGCCCAAAAATGTCAATATCAGGGCCATTACTTAATTTCCTAAGCGGTTCAATTAAAAGGGCGATGTTTCAACGTCTGGTTAAGTGTCTACGACGCAGTCTTAGGGAGATATACCTTCATATTGCCCCTAAGATACGGTTTTGAGTTCATCTTCAAAGAACCAAGTGGCAAATTTGTCTTCAAACTGAACCACTACGCCAACGTTACTACCATCTAGCATTTTGAAGCCTTGAATGGTACCAAATTGCCCCAGTCGTTTAATGATCGGGGGAGACACCCGGTCTCTGAGACGAACTACTTTGACTTGTTGTCCGATTTCCATTCCAATTCACAATGCGATAAACCATGACCCAGTGTAGCGAAATCAGGGAGCGGGGGGAGCAGGGGGAGCAGGGGGAGCGGGGGGGGTGGCAGTGCCCACCCTACGGATTTTTAGAATTCGCCAACGGTATCCTTTCTTTTGCCAATGATGGTAAATATGTATTGTGTTTGTGTTACTTTCTTATACAATTTTCAATTTGGTAGAAGCGGTGTGTTACTAAAGCAAGCAAATTGAGAGGTAAAACAACAGTAAATTTGATGGTTGACTAGCTTTATAGGGAAAAATCGATTCGGTGTGTAGGTAGTGGGAGAAGCGGAATTTGTTGCGAACAATGAGAGGGGTAGTCCAGAAGGCTGGTAGAGTGAAGCGCTGGCTACCAGTTCATGAGCGGTGGTGGGCGAAGCTGGACTTGCTGCGAATACTGGTGCGGCGGGATTTGGAGGCGCGGTACAAGGGTTCAGTGTTAGGCAACTTGTGGCCTTTGCTGAATCAGCTGTCGCAGTTGCTGATTTACACCTATGTATTTTCGATTGTTCTAAAGGTGAAGCTGCCCCTTCAGGGGTTGCCAGCCAATAATTTGACTTTTGGTCTCTGGCTCTTTGCCGGGTTGCTGCCTTGGACGGCGTTCATAGGTGGATTTTTAGCTGCGGCGGGGTCAGTGATAAGCCAGCCGAATTTGGTCAAGAAGGTGGTGTTTCCACTAATGTTGTTACCATTGGTGCCTGTCTGTTCTACGTTTGTTGAAAGTTCGCTGGGATTGATGGTGTTGATTTTGTTAGTAGGGATAACGTCGCAGGTAGTTCATGCTACGCTGTGGCTGTTGCCGCTGGTCTGGGTGCCGCAGTTACTGCTAACGGCAGGGTTAGGTTATCTAGCAGCTGGCTTTACCGTCTTTCTACGGGATGTGCCGCAGACGTTGGCGGTTTTGGTGAATCTGTGGTTTTATGTGACGCCAATTATCTATCCGGCAACGATGATTCCAGAAGGATGGCGGGTTTGGATATTTTGGTTAAATCCTATGACGGCGATCGTAGAAGTCTATCGCGATTTAGTGTTAGTGGGAGAAGTGAAGCACTGGGGGGAATGGGGAGTTGCTTCCCTGCTGTCTTTACTGGTGTTTTATGCTGGTTTAAAAATCTATCGGCGGTTGCGTCCTGCATTTGCTGATGTGCTGTAGAATTTTACCCTCAAAATGCCATTGACTGGACTACACAGTTTGCCGTTTTCAACATAGCAGCAGTCCAATGAGAGAAATTGCTATTTCGCTGAAAAATGTCTCAAAGTGCTTTAAGCGGTATACTCACCCGGTGGAGCGCTTGAAGGAGATTTTATTGCCAGGCAAGAGCAGGGCAGATGAATTTTGGGCACTGCAAGACATTAACCTGGAAGTTCCAAAGGGACAGACGCTAGGAATTGTGGGCAGGAATGGTTCTGGGAAAAGTACACTTCTGCAAATTATTGCCGGAACCTTAACGCCAACTGCGGGGGAAGTAAGGGTGAATGGTCGGGTTTCGGCACTGTTGGAACTTGGGAGTGGATTCAATCTAGAGTTTACAGGGCGGCAAAATGTGTTTTTTAATGGGCGGTTGTTGGGGTTAAGTCAGAAGGAAATTGAAGATAAGTTTGATAATATTGCCGGATTTGCGGATATTGGTGATTTTATCGACCAGCCTGTTAAAACCTACTCAAGCGGGATGTTTGTCCGCCTGGCATTTGCCGTCGCAGTCAATGTTGAGCCTGAAGTTTTAATTGTTGATGAAGCCCTGGCTGTAGGCGATTTTGTGTTTCAGCATCGCTGCATGAGACTTATGCGAGCCTTGATGGATTCTGGGGTAACAACGCTATTTGTCTCACACGATTCAAGTGCAATTAAGACATTATGTAATTCGGCTGTAATGATCCATGAGGGAAAAGTTTATACTTCTGGCTTGCCTAATGCAGTAATTATAGAGTACTTGAAACTGTCGACAGAGCAGGAATTAGGGGAAGTAAAAGCAGAGCTAGAACAATCTTATAGTCACGCTAGTGATAACACCGAGTCAAATAATTTCTCGGCATTACACGAGGCTGAGGTTTTATCAAACCAGCAAGAGCAAAACAAGGTCAAGCCACCCAGGAGGGGAAACCGTAAAGCTCTTATTGAGGAAGTAAAGCTGTTGAACTTTATCGGCGAATGTATTAACGACAGCCACATTTTAGGTTTTAATGAGTCAGTAACGTTGCTAATTGATGTCCAGGTATATAAGCCACTTCAAGGATGCATTGTTGGTTTTTTTATATGTGACAAAAATGGTAATGAAATTATTGGTAGCAACACCTTTGAAGAGAATTTCCCAATTGGGAAATTGGACTCAGGAGATAGAATAACTATTGAATTCAAATTTAGTTTACCGCTGAGAGCTGGTTCTTATAGTTTAACTGTAGCTGGCTCAGAAAACTATTCGTCTGTGACTTTTGACTGGATTGATAATGCATTAGTTTTTCAAGTTTTACCGCCAGATACAGGTAAAAATATTCATGCCTTAGTGGATCAGCCCATGAGCGTGAATGTAATAAAGCAAAGTTTATCTCCATCCACTGTAGCGCCTTAAAAGGTAATTAATAATTTATGAGCTTGAGCGATAACTGGAAAAAAGATTATCCATCTGCCCAAGATATTACTGAAGAAGGCTTGGATGAAAATCATAGCCTCAAAAAAATGTTGCGCTTGGTAGGGGAAAATAAGCGGGTAATAGATTTTGGTTGTGCAACTGGCTATTTTTCTCAACTGCTTACAAGGAAAGGCTGCAGGGTAACAGGCATTGAGATTAACCCAGACGCTGCCAAGGTGGCTGAACTATATTGCGAACAAGTGATTGTTGCAGATTTAGATTTTGTGTCTGTTACTGAAGTACTGCCTATTCATGAGTTTGATGTTGCCGTATTCGGAGATGTCTTGGAACACCTTCGTAACCCCTGGAAAATGCTGGAAGAAACGCAGCAGTTATTGAAGCCAGAGGGCTATATAGTTGCTTCAATTCCAAACATCGCCCATGGGGCAATTCGTTTAGCCCTATTGCAAGGGAAATTTGAATATACAGAACTAGGAATTTTAGATAACACACATCTAAGATTTTTTACTCGCAAAACAGTCGAGGAACTGTTTGAGCGCTCAGGATACTTTATAGATGTTATCGATTCTACAAAGTTACCAATTTTTTCTAATTCTCCTCTCGTACCAGATATTGATAAAAATGATTTAGATTGTGAAATTTACCAAGAGATTGAAAAAAAAGAAGGAGTAGAGGATCTTCAGTTTATTGTCAGGGCATTTTGCTCATCTCAACAAGGTAAAAATGCAGCATTAAATCAACGGTATAAGCTTATTTATCAATTAGAACATTCGCAAGCCCAGCTGCAACAAACTCAGGCAGAGTTGGGGCAATTGCAAGCCCAACAGCAACAAACTCAGGCAGAGTTGGGGCAATTGCAAGCCCAACTGCAACAAGCTCAGGCAGAGTCGGGGCGATTGCAAGCCCAACTGCAACAAACTCAGGCAGAATTGGAGCGATCGCAAGCCCAACAGCAACAAACTCAGGCAGAATTGGAGCGATTGCAAGCCCAACACCAACAAACTCAGGCAGAATTGGAGCGATCGCAAGCCCAACAGCAACAAGCTCAGGCAGAGTCGGGGCGATTGCAAGCCCAACTGCAACAAACTCAAGCAGAGTCGGGGCGATCGCAAGCTATTATCAGCGGGATGGAGAGCAGTAAGTTTTGGAAATTGCGAACAGCATGGTTTCGATTAAAGCGGGTAATTGGCTTAACCGATAGTTCATCTCCAACTTCTTCAGCCGGTTCATCTTCTCCTCAAACAACAGATTCGCCAGCTGGCGCTGCCATCACTGGAGTCAACAATGTTGGAGAAATTAACTTCAAACCTGCTTATGAAAATTCCCCAAGTGGTCATCTCGATGCAATAAATGGCTCTAGTGCAACAACAATCGCCGTTGCGCAGGGAACTCCTATCACTGCCGGGGGTTGGGCTATTCTAGCTGACGAGGGCAGGCCAGCGGATAGCGTTATTATTACGTATGGTGATAATAATTTCTTGGTGGCAGTGGCTCCTGTAAATTGGGAGAGGCCAGATGTTGTAAAACTTTTAAATAATCCTGCATATAAGAACTCTGGTTGGGGCGTTACTTTTAACTCCTCTACCTTATCTGCTGGCAAAGTAGTTCTCAAAGCTTGGGCTTACAATTGTGCACTTAAGGAAGCTATACAGCTGAATTATACGCCAACTATTGAGGTACTACCAGCAGATTACCAGAATGACGATCCCTATTTAAAGTGGCTTAGCAAAAATTTTCCTAGGGAAGCAGACCTGAGAAAGATGGCTGAGACGGTAGAAATATTCGGTTATAAGCCATTCATCAGCGTTATTATGCCAGTGTTCAATACTCCTGAGCACTTCTTACGAGAAGCTATTGAATCAGTTTTGAATCAGGTGTATCCCTACTGGGAATTGTGCATCGCTGATGATGCCTCAACCAAGACTTATGTTAGAGCAATGTTAGAGGATTATACCTCAAAAGATCCTCGGATCAAAGTCGTTTTTAGAGATGAAAATGGACATATTGCCCGCGCTTCAAACTCAGCCATAGAGATAGCAATAGGTGAGTTTGTTACCTTGCTCGATCATGACGATTTGCTAACTCCAGATGCTTTGTACGAAGTAGCCTTGCTGCTAAATAAGCATCCTGATGCAGACATGATCTATTCAGATGAAGATAAGGTAGATGAGACTAATAAGTTCAAAGAACCGTTTTTCAAGCCAGATTGGTGTCCTGACTCATTCTTATCTCGAATGTACACTTGCCATCTAGGAACCTATCGGCGATCATTGGTGACCGAAATAGGAGGATTTAGAGCAGGTTATGAGGGTAGTCAAGATTATGATCTTGTGCTTAGATTAACTGAAAAAACTGAAAAGATATTCCACATTCCTAAAATTTTGTATCACTGGCGTATCCATCCTGCTTCTACTGCTAGCAGCTTAGATAATAAAACATATGCTATTGATGCATCTAAAAAAGCGCTTTTAGAGGCAATCAATAGAAGAGGAGAGCCTGGGGTAGTAACTCCTGCTCCGGGTCCTAATGGTTATTATGTTGTTAGATATCAAGTTGATACTTGCGATTTAGTAAGCATAATTATCCCGACAAAAAATTTAGGAAGTATAGTTGACAAATGCTTGCTATCAATTTTTGAAAAAACTACTTACGCTAACTATGAAGTTATTTTAATAGATAATGGTAGTAACGAGCCAGCAACACTTGAGGTTATTAACAAGTGGAAAATAAAAGAACCTAATAGATTTAGGTGTTACCCGTTAGATATTCCTTTTAACTATTCAAAGCTCAATAACTTTGCAGTTAAGCAAGCAAAAGGAAAATACCTTTTGTTCTTAAATAACGATACAGAAGTAGTAACTCCTGACTGGATCGAGGCAATGACCGAGCAAGCTCAGAGAGCATCTATCGGAGCTGTTGGTGCCTTACTTCTATATCCAGATAATACAATCCAGCATGCTGGCGTAGTAGCAGGTATCGGCGGTGTCGCCAACCATTGTCACAAGCACTTTACAGTGGGCTCACCAGGTTACTTTAATCACATCAATACTGTCAATAACTTTTCATCTGTTACAGCAGCTTGTTTGATGTGCAGACGGGAAGTATTTGAAGAAGTTGGAGGGTTTGAGGAAGAGTTAGCAGTTGCTTTTAATGATGTTGATTTTTGTTTTAAGTTACTAGAAAAAGAATATAGAAATATTTACTTACCTCATGTAGTTTTATATCATTATGAGTCTAAGAGTCGAGGTAGGGAGGATACTGCTGAAAAGCTAGCTCAATTCATCAAAGAAAATGAATATATGCAAAATAAATGGAAGAAGATTATCAAAGATGATCCCTGCTATAATCCAAATCTCCCAAGGAACCGAGAGGATTACAGTATAGAGATATAAGTGATACCCTACTGTTCCGGGAATCGTAACCTTTTTAGTTGAAAAATTCACTGGTAACTATGCTTCATAACAAACAAAGTTTTGTACCAAAAACATTAGTGATTTCACTAATAGCTATGTCATTATTTGGCTGTGCAGGCACTGAAAGCACTAATAGTCAAAATGATTCAGCTATTTCACCCCCAACTGATTTAGCCAGTTCATCTTCTCCTCAAACAACGGGGTCGGCAGCTAGTGTTGCTATTCCTGGGGTCAACAATGTTGGAGAAATTAAATTCAAAGCTGCTTCTAAAAATTCCCCGGTTGGTTATTTCGATGTAATAAATGGCTCTAGTGCATCAAAAATCGAGGTGTCGAAGGCAACTCCTCTTACTGCCGCTGGTTGGGCTGTTTTAGTTGACGAAGCCAGGCTACCGGATAGTATTATTATTACGCATGGGGATAATAATTCATTGGTTGCAGTGGCTCCCGTAAATGTGGAGAGGCCAGATGTGGTAAAACTATTGAAAAATCCTGCTTATAAAAACTCTGGCTGGAGCGCCACTTTTAAGTCCTCTACCTTACCTGATGACCCAGTAGTTCTCAAAGCTTGGGCTTACAATGCTGCACGTAAGGAAGCTACCCCTCTGGAGCATACACATGAAGTCGTTGTGGTTGAGTAATTAGTGGTTATAGCAAATTTATCAGTTAGCATGAAAACTAGCTAACTGATAAATTTGCCATCACTACATCATTCTAATCATTAGCTTAGCTTGACGGTGGCTGGAGCAGAAAAATATTCATCTGTAACCTTTGACTGGGCAATCTCAGATGCATCAAATTAAAGCAGAACTGGAGGAATTGCAATCTCAGCTGCAACAAGCTCTGGCGCAAAGAGATCAATACCAATCCCAACTACAACAAACTCAAGATCAGTTAGAGCAATCCCAAGCTATTATCAGCGGGATGGAAAGCAGTAAGTTTTGGAAATTGCGAACAGCATGGTCTCGAATCAAGCGTACAATTGGCTTAAACGATAGTTCACCCCCAACTTCTTCAGTCGGTTCATGTTCTCAAACAACGGATTCACAAGCTAGCGTTGCCATTTCTAAAGTAAGCAGTAATAAAGAAATTAAATTCAAAACTGCTTTTAGAAAATCTCTAAATGGTTATTTAGATGGAATAAACGGTTCTACAACAACAATTGCAATTCCGAAGGCAACTTCTCTTATCGTTAGTGGCTGGGCTATTCTAGCTGACGAAGGCAAACCAGCAGATAGTGTTATCATTACCTATGGAGATAATAACTCCTTAGTTGCAGTCGCTCCCGTCAATGTAGAAAGACCAGATGTTGTAAAAGCTTCACAAAACCCTGCATATAAAAATTCGGGTTGGAATGCCACTTTCAACTCCTCTATTTTACCTATCGGCAAAGTAATTATCAAAGCTTGGGCTTACAATTCAGCAACTAAGGAAGCTACACAGTTGAATTGTACACCAACTATTGAGGTATTACCAGCGTTACATATTGACGAAATATATTCCAGGTGGCTTAGTAAGAATTTTCCCAGGAAAGCGGATCTGAAAAAGATGGCTGAAACAGTGGAAGTACTGAGTTATAAGCCTAAATTAAGCATTGTTATGCCGGTTTTGAATACTCATGAGCAGTTCTTCCAAGAAGCTATTCAATCTGTGTTGAACCAGGTGTACCCATATTGGGAATTGTGTATCTCTGGTGATGCATCAACAAAGCCTTATTTCAGGTCACTATTAGAAGATTATATTTCAAAAGATTCTCGAATAAAAGTTGTTTTTCGAGAAAAAAGTGGGCAGATTTCCCACGCTTCCAACTCAGCCTTAGAGATTGCAACAGGTGAGTTTATTGCCAGGCTCGATTGTAATGATTTACTAACTCCAGATGCTTTATATGAAGTAGCCCTTTTGCTAAACCGGCATCCGGATGCAGACATAATCTATTCGGATGAAGACAAGGTTGATGAAGCTAATAATTTTAAAGACCCATTTTTTAAACCAGATTGGTGTCCTGACTCATTTTTATCTCGAATGTACACTTGCCACCTAGGGACCTATAGGCGATCGCTAGTGTTAGAAATAGGAGGATTTAGAGCAGGTTTTGAGGGTAGTCAAGATTACGATTTGGTTTTGAGATTAACAGAAAAGAGTACAAACATTTTTCATATCACTAAAATTCTCTACCATTGTAGAAGTGATTCTAAATTTAATACAAGTAACGTATTTACTAGTAAGCATTTTAATTGCCAATCTGCGGAAAAGGCTCTTACAGAGGCTACCCACAGAAGGGGTGAAAATGGGCAAATTACAAGAATTGAAGGACTTGCAGGACACTATACAGTTCGATATGAAATAGTGAGTTATAAGCTTGTAAGCATCATTATTCCAACCAAAGATATGGGAAACTTATTAGATAAATGCCTGAAGTCAATTTTCAAAAACAGTGTGTATCCAAATTATGAAGTTATTTTAGTAGATAACGGTAGTACCGAAGAAAATACAGCAAAAATTATTGCTGACTGGGCGCAAAAAGAACCAAATAGGTTTAGATGTTACCCACTTGATATTCACTTCAACTACTCCACAATTAATAACTATGCAGTTACCCAAGCAAAAGGGGAGTATTTGCTGTTCTTAAACAATGATACAGAAGTATTAACCTTTGATTGGATTGATGCAATGGTAGAGCAAGCTCAGAGACCTTCTATTGGAGCTGTTGGTGCTCTCCTGTTGTATCCTGATAAATCAATACAGCATGCTGGGATAGTATTAGGTCTTGGTGGTATTGCAGCCCATAGTCATAGGAATTTTCCACATACAACACCAGGATACTTCTGCCAGGTTCAAACTATCAATAATTTTTCGGCAGTTACAGCAGCTTGTCTAATGTGTAGGCGTGAAGTGTATGAAAGCGTTGAAGGATTCGATGAGAAGCTGGCTGCTGCATATAATGATGTTGATTTATGTTTGAAAATGATAGATAAAGGCTATAAGAATATTTACCTGCCTCATGTTGTTTTGTACCATTATGAGTCTAAAAGTCGGGGTTATGAAAATACTCCTGAAAAAATATCTCGAATTAACCAAGAAGCTCAGTATCTACGGAGTAAGTGGTCAAAAATAATTGACCACGATCCTTGCTACAGTCCACATTTAACTAGACAATATGAGGCAGGTAAATATTCTTATAGCCTTTATCTATCATTTTCAAACATAAATCAACATCATTATAT
>QQTW01001776.1_pt1 | contig 15387 bp, 16 predicted proteins | sample 1904831 | NCBI WGS metagenome assembly QQTW01 (sample SAMN09435610, study PRJNA476489) | Subsurface metagenome, whole genome shotgun sequencing project. | reverse complement strand
TGGGTGGTTCGTTAAAAATGCTAGGTGTGGGATTAAGCGCTCTGCTAGGTGTTGTACTAGGAGTAGTTTGAGCAATAGAGCTTACTGGAATACCTATTAGCAAGCTACCGCAGATTGCTCCAATTATGCCAATATTTTTGCTATAGAGTTGGTGTGGTTTTCTCATAGATTTACATTCCAACTTTATCGATTGATAGTTATTGACTTTAATTTTATTCAAGGTATACAACAGCTAACCTCTAACATTGGGTAGAGTCTATATTGCGATACCTGTCCTTTAATCTTGAGATTCTGCGCTTAACTAAATTTACTATACTTGTAAATATTAAGAACTTTAACTTATATCGTTGTTGCTAAATATTTTCGCTTCTAACTTCTTTAAATTGAGCAACTTCAAAAACTAATTCAAATTATTGACCCATCTCTTTTGCTATAAATACCTCTAAAAGTTTTACCTGTCTTGGTGTTACAACTCCTTTAGCACGAACGTTTAAACGTACTTGAGGCGGACTAGTTAACCAGTTGACATTGCTTTTAATTACGACTAATCGTTGAAATGTAATAGTTCTATTTACCAATGCACGTCTTAAACTAGCTTCAAGTCTAGTTTATCTAGTCAACTGAAAAAACTTACTCATAAAGGAATAGTAATAATAGTTGTTAAAATTGTTGTCCAAATTAGTGGTCTACGAGCGCGATGTAATGGGTATATCCTGCTATTAAAAAAGTCAGCATGCAAGCAAGAGTAATTCCCAATAAATTAGTTAAATATAAAATAGTCGCACTCGAACTCAAAGCAATTTTGCCTTGAGATAAACCTAAACCAATAACGCAAATTGGTGGCATCAAAGCAACAGCGATCGTAGTTCCGACTAAGGTTTCTGCTATTTTAGGCTGCACTTTAGCAAAACCACTAATTCCCCCTGCTACAACAGCAATTTCCAAGTCTAACAAAGTTGGTCGAGAACGGGCGCTAACTTTGCTACCAAATTCCGGAAATCCTACTAATAAACCTACAACTAAAGCTAAAAAAATTGCTAATACTGTTCCTATTCCTATAGAAATAGCTGCTCTACGAAAAAGTAAAATATTGCCATCTAAAACTCCAAATGCCAAGCCGCGAATAGGTAACATTAATGGAGCAACGATCATCGCCCCGATGATAACAGCGGCGCTATTAGAAAGTAGTCCTAAAGTAGCAATTAGACACGAACCAAGAAGTAAGACAATATAGTTAAGTTCTAAAGTTGATTCTTCTATTAAGCTACTTCGCATCTGTTGCAAGTTTTGTGAAATAGGTTGCCTATTTTTCAAATTATTAAACCGATTTTGAATACCTTTAAACAAGATGCGATAACTCCATAAAAAAGAAGAGGAAGGGTTAAAGGTTAAATGGTTGAGATTTTCTTTTATTCTTAAGTACATGACGATTTTGAGACTGTCGCTTACCTTCATCTGAAGGTGTAGAAGTTGGTATGTTGTTACGCCATAGAACTAAAGGTAGGCTGAATAAACCCAAAATCATTACTACTCCAGTCATCAGCCAAACTAATAGCCGATTGGGGCGATAATCTCCCCTTTCTATTTGCCAGAAAACTTGGTTGTAACGCCAAGCTGCCAAAGCGATTGCGATAATGCCAAAAACTACTAAACTAACTCCCAGGTTTTCCGAGTTAAAAATAGGAGGAGTTGCAACTTGTTGGTGCGGAGTAATAGTTGCTTGGAGTTGGCGGATAAATAAACCAAAACGAGCGATCGCAAAACCAAAACCAATTAACGCAATAGAAGTCCTCAGCCAAGCTAAAAAAGTCCGCTCGTTAGCTTGATGTTCCCGTTGGCGATCTACTTCTACTTTTTTTATCATTACTAAGCTAAATTAAGTTTAATTTGCATAAGCCGCTCGATCTAATAATCAGCTTATCTTTCCCTGCTTCCCCTACTTTCTAGGCGCGATCGCACCACTCCAAAATTCTATTCCACGCCCACCAAGGATCGGGATCTCCAGCTTGAGATTGACCCCAATCGCTGCTTAAATAGCCGACATGACCGCCAAAGCGGGTTAATACTAAGTCAATATGCGGATTAGCTTTACAGGCGGCTTGCAAGTCAGGAACGATCGCTGGATCGAACATCGGATCGTCAGCAGCATAAATTATTAGAGTTGGTTTTTCTAGATGCGGCAGTAAATGTAAGCCACTGCTGGCTTGATAATAAGCTTCTACAGTGGGAAAACCCAAGTGACCTATCACTAACTCTTGGTCAAAACCCCAAATGCTGTTGGCTCTCTCAATTGCCCCTAAATCGATTTTTCCAGGGTGAGCGTCATAAACTCTCATGACAAGCTTTTTCAGTTCTTTGGCGATCGCTTGTTCCAAATACTTGCCCCAAGGATCTTTAACTAAGTAGTTGAGCGATCTTATAGAATCTAAACTCGGACAAATAACCGCAGCGCCGCCAATATCTGCAAACTCTATTCCTTCATCAGTTAAATTCTGCGCCGCTTTCACTGCCCACAACGCTAGTTGTCCCCCCAAAGAAAACCCTGTAAACCAAAACTTTGCAGGGCAACCCATTGCTTTAGCTTGAGCAGCAATGCGCACAAAGTCTTCTCCTTCATACAAGCCATCAGAAGTCAAAGTTGGAGACAATAAAGCAGTTTTGCCATGCGCTCTCCAATCAAATAACACTACTGCATAGCCTTGAGCGTATGCCTTGCGTCCTAAAAGACGCAAATACCATTGATTGTCTAAAGAGCCTGTAATTCCATAAGTGCCGACAATTGTGCCGCGTGCATTTTGAGGGATAGCAACCCAGCCAAAAATTGGTACTCCTTGCGCCCCTGTAAAAATTGTTTCTTGGTAAGGTGGCTCTGGGTGTATCGTTGTACTTTCCCAATCTCGACTAGCAAATAGAGCAGTATAAACAGTCATCAACAGCCCATTTTGCAACCACCAAGGAGGACTATAGGCAGTATTTGTCATCTTTAGTTCAATAGACGCTAGTTTTTATCACTTGTAGCGTATTATCTTCGCTCGTTGCCTAGCGCCACTAATTTTAATTGGACAAATCTTTAGACTATATTCCGAATGCTCTATATAATAATTAGAGCAATCTTTGTATCCTGCAAAGGTTCTTATTTATCCTTATGTAGTTGTAACATTTCTTAATGCCTCGGATACTTGTTATTGATGACGACCCTGCTATTTCAGAATTAGTAGCAGTCAATCTAGAAATGGCTGGGTACGAAGTCAGCCAAGCAGAAGATGGCATCAAAGGTCAAGCTTTAGCGCTGCAACTATTGCCAGACTTGATTATGCTAGATCTGATGTTGCCCAAGGTAGACGGTTTTACTGTTTGCCAACGTTTACGCCGCGACGAGCGCACTGCAGAAATTCCTGTCTTGATGTTGACGGCTCTAAGTCAAACTCAAAATAAAGTAGAAGGTTTTAATGCTGGTGCTGATGATTATCTTACCAAGCCTTTTGAAGTTGAAGAATTACTAGCAAGGGTGCGGGCTTTGTTGCGGCGCACTGACAGGATTCCTCAAGCTGCCAAGCACAGCGAAATTCTCAACTATGGATCTTTAACTTTAGTACCTGAGCGCTTTGAGGCAATTTGGTTCAAAAAAACAATTAAGCTAACTCATCTAGAGTTTGAGCTATTACATTGTTTATTACAGCGTCACGGTCAAACTGTATCCCCTAGCGAAATCCTTAAAGAAGTTTGGGGCTACGATCCTGACGACGATATCGAGACAATTCGCGTCCACATTCGCCATCTACGCACTAAGCTAGAACCCGATCCCCGCCATCCTCAATATATTAAGACGGTTTACGGTGCAGGTTATTGTTTAGAATTACCTAATCCCGACGAATCGGTTGCAGATGATTCTGTTTTGTCTGCTACTGTAGCCCCAGAAAACTCGCCTTTAACTTAAAAAAGTATGAATAAAGAATTAAGGTTTTGACCAACTGTTACTATCTTTAATAGGATTTTTATGATATTATTGTTATAATGAGAATAGTGCTCAAACTTTTATTTAGATACATCTTTCGACTATATAATCATATGTCAATAGTATGAAAAACACAATATCTTAAACTAGAAAAACGTAGTTTTTTTCTCATAAAAACAACAAGAAAAAAGGGCGATCACTTGTATTTAGCGATCGCCCTTAAAATTGGATTAGCAAGTATGGGCGAATAGAATTCGCACGCCAGTCTACTTAAACGAAGTCCGCCTGCGCGGACTCGCGAGAATTTTTAAGTAAATGAACTTGGGCATCTAAGATTTTTGCTAGAAACAAAAGGTTAAAGGTAAGTTCTTCACCTTTAACCTTTACCCGCAAATCTAAGGCGCTAAGGCATTACCACGAATTAAACTGCCCAGAGTTTTAGCAGTAATCTTAAGTTGAGTAATTGGATTAGCTGGTACTACCGTCTTATAAAGATAGCTATCAAAAGTCAGCTTTTGGACATCTAAATCCGCACACATTTCTACGAAAGCTTCGCGGGTAGCATCAGTACGATAGAACACCGATTGCAAGATATCTAAAACTTTGTAAGTTAGCCCGTACTTTCTATCCCAGCGCTTCAAGTAAAGTTTCAAGTCACTTTCGGTAGGAATTTTCGCACCGCCATTCGTAGCTTCGACAATAGTTTCCGCGCACATCCGCCCAGATTTGGCAGCAAAGTAGATACCTTCTCCGGAAGACTTAGTGACGTAGCCAGCCGCATCGCCGACTAAAGCTACCCTACCAACAACGCGGCGAGGTCTGGGGTGTTCGGGGATGGGGTGAGCTTCAACCTTGATAATCTCACCGCCAACTAACTTATGAGCAGCACGAGCGCGAATACCAGCTTGCAACTGTTTGATACTAGCTTTGTGTACCTGCATCGTTCCAGTTCCCACAGCTACGTGGTCGTATTTGGGGAATACCCAAGCGTAGAAATCAGTAGAGACATCATTGCCTACATACATTTCTGCTAGGTCGTTGTAATAAGTCATCATTTCTTGAGGCAAACGGATGCGCTCTTGAAAAGCGATCGCATAGTTATAATCGCCAGCATCAATTTCTTTAGCGATGCGGGAATTAGCTCCATCTGCGCCAATAATTGCATCTACCTGCAAAGATTTGGCTACACCTTGCGATCCACCTTCGTTGTGGTCTATGTAGTGGATGGTATAAGGGTTTGTATTATTTGTGGGAATATCGATTTTATGAACGGTGGCATTAATTAAGTTTGCACCAAGTTCGGCAGCGCGATCACGCATAAAGCCATCTAGGACTTCGCGGCGGCACATGCCAATATATTCGTCTTCATTTACTAGATTGATATCTACCTCGCGGTTGGATGGCGAGATCATTTTCATCTTGCGCACGCGGCGATCGATGATGTGTGGCGGCAAGTCAAATTCGCTGACCATACATAAAGGAATTGCTCCACCGCAAGGCTTGGCATTGTCTAGCTTGCGCTCGAACAAGTATGTCTCAATCCCTGCTTTTGCCAGAGTTTCAGCAGCAGAGGAACCCGCTGGACCTGAGCCAACAACAGCAACTCGTATCAAAGCTATTCTCCAAATCATCAACAGCAATGGCAGCATGGTATCACGGACTTTTGGATGGTTTCACGGCTGTTGATAAAAGTATAGGGAAGGGAAGAGGGCAGGCTTTCAAGAGTAGGCTGGTAATAAAGCGCGCAAAAACAACAGCGAGGATGAAAAAAAATCGCGGTTACCAACAGTGGGTCATAACAGTAATCAGCAAAATGCCGCATTTAAGTAAGCCGCAGGCAGTAGTGTTAGCGATGTGGAGTTTTGGCATGGTGATGACAGGTTCATGTGGGGTATCAACAGTATCAGTGTTTCTGGCGACGCTATTAGGGAAAAAAGAAAATACAGTGCGTCAACAATGCCCGAGAATGGTAGAAAGATAAAAGTGCCGAGATTTCATTCCCTCCTCGCTTGTTAAGTTGTTTCCGTCGCGGTTTGTTAGTGATTCTTGCAGCTTTACTCAACCACTTGCCTTTACCTCCAAGCAGTTTTTCGCCCCGTTTCTGCGCCGATCTTTCGCCTTTTTCTTCTGCCTAAATCACTTGCTTTCTCAAAAACCTACCCCTGCTCCCCCTGCTCCCCCTGCCTCACCATCTCCCCACCTCTCCACCTCCCCAGCCCTTTTGCCAACTTTCTGTAACAAATGGCTCAGTGACGTGATATTCATAATAAAGCGGCTTAATCTCTACCTATCACTGCGCTCTTTCACATTATGGGTTTTGCAGACTTGTCCATTGCCGAAATAGCAGCGGATTATAACCTTCTTGAAGCGGAGGTACTCGCTCTATGCGATCGCTTGGGAATAGCTTATAAGACTTCTAAAACTCGTTTGGCTTTAGAAGATGCTAAGACAATTATTTCCCAAATTTTGGCTCAACAACAATCTTCAAACGCCGAGAAAGATTAAAATGCTGTCAAAACTAGATAATTGGCAAAATTTATTTAGATTGACAGCATTATGCCCGTTTTGCAGTGACTTTACAGGCAACAGCACTACAGTTAGAGTTGTTTTGCGGTTTTCGCCCAAATAACAGAAAAAAATTAAGCCGATGATAAATAGCTGTGTTCGGAGTCGAAACTTTTGAAGGGGAACTATGTTTAAAAAATTGATTGGGCTGGTGATGGCAACATTATTGCTGACATTCGGGCTAGTTGTTGGTCGTGCGGCAGCAGTCGAACTCAGCGAAGCTGTGCGTACAGTACCTTTAAACAGTCAGGGAGATACTACTGTACTTAGCCTCAAACAAGTCCAGGAAGGCAAACGCTTATTTAATTATGCTTGCGCTCAGTGTCATGCTGGGGGCGTAACAAAGACAAATCAAAACGTAGGACTCGATCCTGAAGCTTTAGCGTTAGCTACACCACCTCGCAATAATATTGAAGGATTAGTAGATTATCTGCACAATCCTACTACTTATGACGGCGAAGAAGAAATTGCTGAATTGCACCCCAGCACTAAGAGCGCAGACATTTACGCAGCAATGAGAAATCTATCAGAAGATGACTTAGTAGCGATTTCTGGTCACGTTCTCCTTCAACCAAAAATTGTTGGCGACAAGTGGGGCGGTGGCAAAATTTACTACTAAAGCCTGTATCGATTTCTAAATGGCTGTTATTCACTATTAATCAGCAGTCAGCATAAAGTTAGATCGCTAACCTATGTTGCTGACTGCTGATATTTTTTATTTCTCAAGACGGGTTATTTAAAAACTCAATTGCTGACTTGTTATTTGCCCACGCTTACAAACAGAAGGTTATACGTTAAATGCTACGTAGTTTACTATGTCTTGTCGCAGCATTACTAGTTTTAGTTTTGCCGAATAATCCTGCGCTTGCTGCCACTAATGATCGCTATCTCGTGCGATTTTTGCACGTTACTGAGCCAATTGATTTGCAGTTAGATGACAAAGGTGAGACACGCTCTTATTCTCCTGAATCTTTATTACGCGGTAAAGAGTTATTTACAACCAACTGCATAACCTGTCACGTCGGGGGCGCGACATTACCCGATCCGCAAGTGTCTTTGTCGCTCAAAAAACTCCAAGGAGCAACCCCCCCCCGCGATAATATCAACGCTCTAGTTGCCTTTTTGCGTCAACCGATGGTGTATGACGGTACTACAGAGACTTTTTGGTGTCGCCAAGTACCAGAAAGTTGGATGTCGCAAGATCAAATCGAAAGTTTGTCTGCATTTGTGCTTACCGCTGCCCAAAGAGCGCCTGGTTGGGGAACTGATCAATTTTGAATTTAGCTAAATTCAAAAAATGCGATCGCGCTTTTGTGATACCCAGAAACGGTATTATTAAATAGCAAAGATAAACCTTTTTGGAGAAAGCTATGAAATTGATTGCTGCAACTCTGCGGCGCTTAGGTGTAGCAGTATTAACAATGGTATTGTTTATCAGCAGCTTTGCTTTGTTTACTCCCTCCGCTGCGGCTGAAACTTACCAAGTTAAGTTGGGATCTGATAAAGGCATGTTAGTCTTTGATCCTGCAAAACTTACTATTAAACCTGGCGATACCGTTGAGTGGGTGAACAACAAAGTTCCTCCCCACAATGTTGTTTTTGATGCAGCTAACAACCCCGCCAAGAGTGCAGACTTGGCTAAAAGCTTGTCTCACAAGCAATTGCTAATGACTCCTGGACAAAGTGTAAAAGCAACCTTCCCTGAAGATGCAGCAGCAGGTGATTACACTTACTACTGCGAACCCCACCGTGGCGCAGGAATGATTGGCAAAATCACTGTAGAAGGCTAAAAATCTAGCTCCTCTATCAGTTGATAATTAACAAAAGGGAAAAGGTTAAAGGCGTACCTTTTTCCTTTTCCTTTTTACGCTCTAACGCATGAAAGCAAGGAGACACAGATGTGAGAAAATTCCTATCGCTTTTACTGTTGGTAAGCTTCGCGGTTGTATTTTTATGGGAAACTCCAGCCCTAGCAGGCGAACATCATCAAGGCGCAAAAATTTTTACTGCTAATTGTGCTGCGTGTCATATAGGCGGAGGTAATATTATCCTTGCCCACAAAAATTTAAAAAAATCCGTACTAGAAAAATATCACATGGACTCCATAGAGGCGATCGCCCATCAGGTAAAACACGGCAAAAAAGCGATGCCAGCATTTAAAGGTAGATTAGATGATCGCCAGATTGAAGAAGTTGCTGCCTATGTTTTAGAGCAGGCTGCATACGGCTGGCATAGTTGGCACATGTGGTAGATATTTTACAACCGCAAAATTAGCCGTGCTAGGTTGAAGTAGATAAGTACCCCCAAAACATCAACAGCAGTGGTGATAAACGGTGCAGACATCAACGCTGGATCTAAACGCAGAAAGCGAAATAAAAATGGTAAGGCAGAGCCAGAGATAGAAGCTAAGATCGAAATTGCTACCAAACTGACTCCTACGGCGATCGCAACAGACCAACTACCCTGCAACCAGTAAGCCCAAACTGTAGCAATACTACCTAACATTGTACCAAGTATCGCTCCAGCGAGAGCTTCTCGCAAAACTACCTGAACTTCCCCCATTGCCCGAATTTCATCGGTATTCATGCCTCTAATTACTACTGTTGAAGACTGCGCCCCCACATTTCCCCCCGTACCAGTTAGTAAGGGAATAAAGGCAGCTAGAGAGACTACTTGGCGTAAGATGGCTTCTTCTGACTTAATAATTGTGCCTGTAACAGTATTTGTAAATAGCAACACCAGCAGCCAAACTACACGTTTGCGCGCCACAGTGAGTAAATCTGTCTGGAAATAATTGTCTCCACCAGACTGCACACCACCACCTAATGCATAAATATCTTCGGTAGTTTCTTGCTGAATAATGTCGATCACATCATCTACAGTTACAATTCCTACTAAGCGCTGTTCGCGATCGACGACAGGTACAGCTAAAAAGTCATAGCGCTGGATTACTCTTGCTACTTCTTCTTGATCGGTGTCGGTGTAAACAAATACAGCCTCGCGCGTCATTATTTCCCCAATCGTTTCCTGGGGTTGCGCCGTCACCAAATCGCGCAGCGACAAAGTACCTGTGAGACGACGAGCATTGTCTGTAACGTACAAGTAGTAAATTGTTTCTGTAACATTAGCAAGGCGGCGAATCCGCTCTAAAGCTTGAGTAATAGTAAAGCCTTCTTTGAGCGAAATCAATTCTGGTGTCATGATTCGCCCCGCCGTACCTGCTTCGTAGCCTAATAGTTGGGCGGTAGCTTGGCGCTCTGTGGGGCTAAGTTGTTCTAAGAGACGATTAACAATTTTGGCTGGTAGTTCGTCAAACAATCTAGCGCGATCGTCAGGCGACATCTGATCGACAATATCTAAAACATCTTGGCGCTTAAAGTCTTCAATTAGCGCTTGCTGGATGCTGGAATCTAGATGCTCATAGACTTCAATCGCTTCTCCTTTGGAAAGCAAGCGAAAAGCGATCGCTTGCATAGCTTCAGGTAAGCCTTCAATTGCTTCGGCAATATCTGCTGGTTGTACGGGTACTAAAATCGCTTTAGCGCCCTGCAAGTCGTTTTGATCTAATAACGCTTGCAGTTGACTGCGCACCAAATCCCGTAATTCTCGGCGCGAAATATCTTGGAGGGTAGTAGTTGATAAATTGTTAGTTTCCGTCAAAGCCTACCTTCCTCAACTCAATCGCTCAATGTTGCTGTTTTTAGTCTAGGGGATAGGCGTATTTTTTAGGATAATATCTATTGTTTTTGGTTGAAATTACTTGAGCAAACGAGCTATTATTACTCCCAACTGTATGCTTGCAATTTTGCGCATGGTACTACCTAGCCAGTAAATTAAAGCTGGGATAAAACGTTGAGCGCACAGAGTAAAAGTATCTAATCCATAAGTAGAAAACATAGTGTAACCTAAAAACCCTGTTGCTATCAATAACTTAATTTCGGCAGAAATTGTCAGTATTCTTTCTGTTGCCATAAAAAAGAACCCCATCACAAAACAGTCTGTAATATTGATAACAAGAGTACCGTAAGGAAAGGCGCTGCCGAAGCGTTGCAAAAACCATAAGCTCACGTAGTAACGGCTTAAAGCCCCCGCGATCGCTCCTAATCTCACCGCTACTGGATTGCGGATTGATGGTTGCTGCAACACTTCTGGAACCAACTGTGGTGTCACGCCTAATAATTGGATGCTTTGCTCAATAAAGTTTTTCCAATTTAATCCTGTAACAATTTTTTAGTTTTGGCGTTAGCGAATCTAAATTGACTTATTTTTATTGTCTTCAACTACAATTACGGGAATTGAACTAGCTGCCAAAACAGCTTGAGACACCGAGCCAATCAGCATCTGTTCCCAAGGTTGGTGTCCTCGTTTACCCATAACAATATCTGTAGCTTGATACGCTTGGGCGGTGCGAATAATCTCTTCTGGTACAGCCCCTGTTGCTGTAATCACTTGATATCTAATATCAGATAGCAATTGATTTGCTTGCGCGCTTATTTGTGCTACAGCCTGCGGGCTAGCAACGTTAATGACGTGTAAGACTACCACCTCTGCGTTACTACGCCGCGCTAAATCGGCTGCTTTTTTCAAAACTCCCGTAGTTAAAGGAGAGTTATCCACCGCGGCTAGCAACAACATACGAGTCATAACAGTAACTTTGGTTGGATCTACCTCCCCTCTAGTTAACAACTTAGGTGCAAAGGTAACAGTTGCCCAAGCACCCAAAGGTGCAGTAATTAAAATCGATAGGGCAGCGATCGCTAATATAACTTCTCCTCCTGCAATTCCTTGCGCGAGGGGAATTGCCCCAATAGCAGCTTGGACTGTAGCTTTGGCTGAGTTTCCTGGTAGCAGAAACAGTCTTTCTCGCCAATTCCAATTACTTCCCAAAGTTGAGAGATACCAACCTACTGTGCGCCCAATCAGTAAACCAATTGCCAAGATCGCTATACCAGGTAGCAGTATATTTTCTAATACTTGTAATTGAATGCTTGCACCCAACAAGACAAATAAAATAATCTCTGCTACTACCCATAAACTATCGAAGCCGCCGCGTAAGCGTCTTGCTAGAGGAGCATCTAATTCAATTAAGAAAAATCCCATTGCCATTACTGCTAAGTAACCAGAATAAGGCAAAGCTTGAGCAACAATAACAAGTAATAATGCCGTGCTTGCTGTGATAACAACATCTTGAACAGCATTTTGCGTCCAGTTTTGTTGGGTTAGCAGTGAAACTAGCAACCGCGCCGCCAAGTAGCCAAATAATACTCCTAGCAAAATTTGTAGCAATATTTGTAGTGGTAGCAACTGCACAGCACTCAAAGTCAACCCTCCAGGCAAGGTAATATTTGCTACAGAGCCTTGACTTAAGAAGTTCACTAATAAGCTAAATACCAATAGAAGCAGCACGTCGGACAAGGCACTTCCAGTCAAGATCGCATCAGGAATGCCTTTAGTCACGCCCCATCCCAAACTTTTGAGCCGTAGCATTCCTGGCACAATTACTGCTGGAGATTCAGCACCAATTACACAACCTAACAACAACCCAGTAGTAAAATCAAATTGAAAAAGCCACATAGCCGCAACAGCGATCGCGCTTGCTTCTGTTGCTGCTGGCAAAAACCCTAAACGCAACGCTACAGTGCCTTGCTGCGCTAGTTTTTCTCGATCTAGCCCTAGTCCTGCTTTCATGAGTATAATCATTACTGCCACCGTTCTCAATTCGTCAGCAGCATCAAGTACATCTTGACTAATAACGTTGCTTACTTGAGAACCCAGAATAATCCCGACTAAAATCATGCCGATTAACGGCGGAGCGCCTAAACGACGGGCAATCTGACCCACGAAAAAGCCCATCAACAAGATCCACAATACACTCGTTAACATTCCAAGACTCCTAAAAACGCTAGTCGTAGACAGTTATTTTCTACGGGAGTCAGGTATGCAGGCATAAACCTACCTTCCCGCAGTCAGGAAAGTATGAGTCATCAGCCTTTCTTTTGTTGCTTGTTAACTACTCGCTGTTAGAGAGCAGTGCTAAGAATAGGAAGGGCGGTTATGGCGAACCCCATCGCCTATGATTCAAGTTGTAATATATCAAAGTAGCACTTCACCTGATAAAAATTCAATCTTGTTATTGCTGCTTTTGCGGAAATAGCTAAAAAACTCTGAATCGCTGGCTCGTGGGCGTTCAAAATCAAAAGCTGTAGTAATTGCAATGATTTCCAAACACCTAGGCGCTTGCTTGTTATATCTAAAGTATTAATTAAAAAATAATTTGTATATCATTAGGAATATTATTAGGTTAAATTGTTGCTTAAAATACAAAATTTTTAAGTTCAAAACTTCCTCAAGCAAATAATAATACTATCGAGCCAACAAATCTGAATTTAGGTCGATACAATAAAAGTATGGGTCAAGTAATGCTGTTAGTAAGAACAATTTACAAAGGCAACTTCAGCATTAGTAAAAATATGGGAAATCAATTAAAAACAGTTGCTCTATTAGGTTTGTTAAGCGCCCTACTAATTACGATTAGCTACTGGATAATTGGCGGTAGCACTGGGGTAATTATAGGGATTGCGATCGCTGCATTTACAAACTTAATGTCTTGGTATCAATCAGACAAGATTGCTCTATCCGCTTATCGCGCCCAGCCAATTAGCCAAAGCGAAGCTCCAGGGCTATATGCAATGGTACAGAGATTATGCACACGGGCAAATCTCCCTATGCCAGCAATATTTATCGTTCCTAGCCAAGCTGCTAACGCCTTTGCTACAGGGCGCGATCCCGAACACGCCGCTGTTGCTGTCACTGAAGGCATTATAAAATTACTGCCAGAAGATGAGTTAGAAGGTGTGATTGCTCACGAACTTACTCACGTAACCAATCGCGACACCTTAACTCAAGCTGTAGCGGCGACGGTTGCAGGAGCAATTTCCTTTTTAGCCCAAATGGTGAGCTATAGTTTGTGGTTTCCATCATCTAGAGATGGCAATAGAGGGGCAAATCCTTTAGGATTGCTACTAACTGTAATCCTTGCGCCTGTAGCTGCTAGCGTAATTCAATTAGCAATTTCCAGGACGAGGGAATTTGCCGCAGATGCCGGATCTGCAAGATTGACAGGCAATCCTCGCGCTTTGGCAAGAGCGCTAGAGCGCTTAGAAACCATAGGGCGGCAATTACCAATGGCAGGAAACCCAGCTTTTGAACCATTATTGATTACAAATTCATTTTCTGGTCAATTTTTGGGCAAATTGTTCTCTAGCCATCCACCTACCGAGGAGCGAGTCGCCCAACTATTGAAACTAGAGCAAGAATTACCAAAAACGCGCTCTGAAGTTTCATTTGGTAGATAAAGTTTCCAGCATTCTCATTAAGGAGCCAAAACCATGACGAACGAACCTAACGATATCCAAATTGAAATTATCCCCCAAAGCAGCGCAATCAGCCAAGAAACAAGCGCATTAGTAGAAAGGGAAATGGCTGGGGAAAGTGAAGCTGTCAAAAGCGAAACTAAAGCTCTAATTGACGCAATCAAAAAACGCGCTCAATCAGAAGCCCAATCAGCCGGAACCCTTACCCGCGAAGCTTATCTCAATGCCGTGAAACGGGCGCGGGCGACAATTGAAGAAAATAAACTAATCGAGCGCGATCGCATTGAACATTCTTTTGAGATGATTCAAAGCGAAGCTGAGAAAAATTGGCACTCGGTTGCCAAAGAAGTATCAGAATTAGGCGATCGCTTAGCTGAAGCCGCCAAAGCCGCCTGGGAGGTACTAACCGCACCCCGCCCACGATCGTAATCGATATGTAAAACGTTCGCGCGTTGTAGAGACGTTGCACTGCAACGTCTCTACACATATTTACAGGCAATACAACGTTCTTCTTTGAGCAAGATGACAGCGGATGCTAGATAATAGGAGAATTTGCGCTCATCCTAGCATCCTATTTTCAGCACCTATACAACTACTATGCGAACTCACTATTGCGGCGAACTCCGTACAGCAGATATTGGCAAAACAGTCACCCTTTACGGATGGGTAGATCGTCGCCGCGATCACGGGGGCGTGATATTTCTAGACTTGCGCGATCGCTCTGGAATAGTGCAAATCGTTAGCGATCCACAGCGCACTCCTACATCCTACGAGCCAGCAGAAGCACTGCGCAACGAATACGTTGTCAAAATCACAGGCAGAGTCACCAAGCGCCCAGAAGAGTCCTTAAACCCGCGATTGCCGACTGGTGAAGTCGAAATTTATGCTGACAATATCGAACAACTAAATGCCGTGCGCAAACAGCTACCATTTCAAGTTGCCACAGCCGAAACTGAGCCAGTAAGGGAAGAATTGCGGCTAAAGTATCGCTATTTGGATTTAAGACGCGATCGCATGAGTCGCAATATCCAGATCCGCCACCAAGTTATCAAAGCCATCCGCCGCTACCTAGAAGACGAGCAAAATTTCATTGAAGTTGAAACGCCAATATTGACTCGTTCTACTCCTGAAGGCGCAAGAGATTATTTAGTTCCCAGTCGCGTACATCCTGGAGAATGGTTTGCACTGCCGCAATCGCCGCAGTTATTCAAGCAACTACTAATGGTATCGGGCTTAGATCGCTACTATCAAGTTGCGCGCTGCTTCCGCGACGAAGACTTACGCGCTGACAGACAGCCAGAATTTACGCAACTAGACATGGAAATGAGTTTCATGTCGCAAGCAGAAATTATCAAGCTCAACGAAGATTTAGTTTCCTATATCTTCAAAACTGTTAAAGGCATAGACTTACCCCGTCCTTTTCCCCAGCTTACTTATGCTGAAGCGATGGAGCGCTATGGTAGCGACAAACCAGATACGCGCTACGCTTTGGAA
>QQTW01001775.1_pt1 | contig 15388 bp, 19 predicted proteins | sample 1904831 | NCBI WGS metagenome assembly QQTW01 (sample SAMN09435610, study PRJNA476489) | Subsurface metagenome, whole genome shotgun sequencing project. | reverse complement strand
CGAGTCGCTACCGAGATGCGTGGACCACGACGACGAACTCTCTCCAGCAGCGACAGGCCCTTGAGGTGGCCAAGTATCGTGCGACAAGGCCGCTGTAGTTCACATCGACTGACTCGAATACTTCAAAAATGGCTAGAGTGGATGAGCATCTTACACTGCGTTGCGGTCTCATTGACAACTCGCTCTTTCTGTCCGTGTGTCTGCGTTGCTCTGCATTCTTCTTCCTATGCGTGCGCATCATCGACGCGTCTCCATTCGTCGATGCTTAACATTCTATTCCGTCTCTTCAAGCGGGTTTATCATGTGGTCTGGTTGGAAGCAGTATGATAGAGTAGGACGCAAGCTCATCAGTGCACAACATAGAAATGGTAATTAGAGCATTCATGAGAGCTTTCAATGGAGCGTATATCCCATCAAGCTAATGCTCGCCTCAATGAGTATTGCATTGTCAGAGAGATCTTACTTCAGCCAACAGCCTCGTGGCTCTACTATCCTGTATCATTACCACCAGCCACATTGTGATGGATAATAATCGCCAGTGTTTGTCAGCTTGTGTTACATCTCACGTCGGACGCGTCAGGGCGTCGACTGACTGACTGTCATTTCTATTCTCGTTCGGGGCTGCGTTTCCCCTTCGGGGAGCTTAAGTCCGTTTCCGAGGGTATGCATCGTGAAGTCACTTCTGCATACATTTGTGTGAGAAAAGGTACTTCCGTCGGCATTCCCCCCTCCCCTTCTCACGAACACTGCCTCGACGTCCCTTCTTCCCGCCAAGGCATTCCAGAGAGGCAGGCCAACCCACCACCTTCTCAGCTGAGGACCAACCAACCTTCCTGCACGAGGACATCATCGCCACTGCAAGTCGAAAAACACCTGCATAGGAAATACTGTCACTCAGGATCGCGAGAAATGAGATATTGATCTCGACATACTATTCGATTCTATTGACCAGTCGCCTTACCTGGACATAGTCTACGAAGTACTACGAGTCTTACGCTGTGCCTGCATCTTCTGGTTGGCTCGGTCAGCGGTGCTCTGCTGAGACGTGCTCGACATGAAGATGATAGTTGTCTTCATCTGACGCCTAGGGTATCGTTGGTGCTCGACGCTGCTCGATTAGGATCAGGAGACATCGACGTTCGCAGGTTTCATCATCTCAGACCGTCATCGAGGACCAGGAACGGCTGTTGAATCTGGCATCGACGAAACACCCAACAGGTCAAAAACATCAACCTTCATTCCATGTCCATCATGACGCAGTTCTTTCGCTCCCCTTCCAATCCCCCAACGTTACCACCCGAGAAACGCCAGGTCGGCGGCACCTTCTCGAGCCAGTCGGGCAAGAGCGTCAACAGCTCCTCCTCGAATCGAGACTTTCCTCGGAAGGTCAAGAATTTCTTCCGCATCAGCAGCCTGAGCAGCAACAACAGCAATCAGAGCAATGATGGCACCAGCACCAAGTCCGAGACCAAGTCATCTTTTCGACAGTCGAGGTTTTTACCTTCCCTCGGCCGACATCGGTCCACGACCGTCGCCAGCGAGGGCAACCCGCTCGACGATACCGTATCACCCACGGCGTTGGCCAATCCCTATTTCGCTCATCAAGGACCTCCAGCGTTGAGACATCACAACGAGGGCAGCGTGCCGCCGTCGCCGCCTGATACGCCGAGCGTGCCCAGGATCGATGGAGACGTCGCATCGGGTGGAGCGGACACGAAGGCGGCCGCTGCGAAGAGGGAAGAGCTGGCGCGGAAGTTGCGACGGGTGGCCTCGGCGCCGAACGCGCAGGGATTATTTGCGAATGGCGAATCCACCGATCGACCGGCGACGGCGGATGTCACAGCCCCCGCGCTGGTCCCGAATGGAAATAAATCCGAGATCAACCTGCCCAACAAACCGATCGCGAAGCTGTTACCGGTGCCGATTGGTGAGCGAGGTGCATTGGCGTTCCGAAGGACGTACAGCTCGAATTCGATCAAGGTGCGCAACGTCGAGGTGGGGCCGGGCAGTTTCGACAAAATCAAATTGATCGGGAAAGGTGATGTGGGGAAGGTGTATCTGGTGCGGGAGAAGAAGTCGAGCCGGTTGTACGCGATGAAAGGTGAGGAGATCTATACTAGAAGAGAGTTCTTGGGATTCGGCTAATCAAAGATAGTGCTGAGTAAAAAGGAGATGATCAAGAGAAACAAGATCAAGCGAGCGTTGGCCGAGCAGGAGATTCTGGCGACGAGCAACCATCCGTTTATCGTGACGTTGTATCACTCGTTTCAGTCGGAGGACCATCTGTATCTCTGCATGGAATATTGCAGTGGGGGGGAGTTCTTCCGAGGTAATTGATTGCCACATGACATTCCCAAATATAACTGATTTCGTTTGTTGACGTGTTTAATAGCGCTCCAGACTCGACCCGGTAAATGTATCGCCGAAGATGACGCCCGATTCTATGCGGCTGAAGTCACGGCGGCACTCGAGTACCTGCATCTGATGGGATTCATCTATCGCGATCTAAAGCCCGAGAGTGCGTCTAAACACCTTTGTTACGACACATATCATCTCAGCTAATTTTATTATAGACATTCTCCTCCATCAATCCGGCCACATTATGCTCTCCGACTTTGATCTCTCCAAGCAATCCGACCCGGGTGGACAACCGACGATGATCGTCGGTCGTGGCGGAGCATCATCCACCTCTTTACCGACCATCGACACCAAATCCTGCATCGCCAATTTTCGGACCAACTCCTTTGTCGGGACGGAAGAGTACATCGCCCCCGAAGTGATTAAAGGAAACGGCCACACGAGCGCCGTCGACTGGTGGACCTTGGGCGTATTGATCTACGAGATGCTTTTCGGCACGACGCCCTTCAAGGGAAAGAATCGGAATGCGACCTTTGCGAACATCCTACGGGATGATGTTCCGTTTCCTGATCAGGCGGGGTCACCTCAAGTCTCGAAGTGAGCAGACATCACAATACTCCCCCCCAACTACCATTCAACATACTAATATGATATTTTAGTCTCTGCAAATCCCTAATCCGAAAACTCCTCATCAAAGACGAAAGTCGACGACTTGGTTCTCGAGCCGGAGCTTCGGACGTAAAAGGCCACCCGTTCTTCCGACCCACGCAATGGGCATTACTGCGACACATGAAACCGCCTATGATCCCGCATCAGGGACGAGGCGTGGAGACGCCGAATTTCAGAAACGTCAAAGAGAGCGAGAGTGTCGATATGAGCACCGCGAGAGTCAAAGGGGTGCCGCTCGATTCGGGGCTTGCGACCCCCGCAGGCGAAATGGCTGATCCGTTTGAGGAGTTTAATAGCGTTACGTTGCATCATGATGGGGATGATCATAGTCATAATCATGGGAATGGGGATGAGCAGGGAAGCGGGGGTGGAGATGGGCATCTACGGATGGGTGGCGATGGTGGTGTGGGGCAGAAGGTGGCTGCGGTGGGGTAGAAGGTGGCTGCGGTGGGGTAAGCTCGAAGAAAGGGGGTGTTGAGGGAAGTCATAAGGAAGAGGACGAGGAAGGAATGTGCTTGCTTGCTTGCTTGCTTGATGGTCGATGAGACGGACGAACAATACTGGCTGCTACGAACTCGTGAAGGGAGGGAGGAAAGGGGAGTGAATGGGAGGCGTACGCATGGCTGGCTGGACTTCCGTCTCTACTCGATTGATCCATTGCTATTGGTGATGGTGCTGGCGCTGGTGATGGAGGTGGTGCAGCTACGGTACAGTCCGAAAAAAGAACTAAGTCAGCTGAGGGAATGGCTAGCTAACTTTGCATGCGTTTCGAACTTGATTGAAGGTCATTTTTTCTATTTTCCATTGCAAATCTCGCTGGAATCAATTATTCCATCTCATTGTTTGTTATTCTTGCTTTGTCTTAAGCTACTCTACTCTACTATTTATGTCTGAAAAGTCAGTTAGGCATCTTAGCACGCAGCATTGCCTTGCAGTGGAAGATTTCCATGAGTGCTTCTATGAAGTATTAGCTATCAGGAATCATATTCGAAGCATCTCTCTACTTATTCCCGTACGAAGGTGCCATTACTGTTATACGCAGTCGCTATATAGTCAACTAGATGAGAAAGTTGCTTTAACCGCAAGGATGTCAGGGTCCTCTGCCATCTCTAATTGACCAACCCTGACATTTATTGTTGTAACTTGTTGATGTAGGAGATAGGTGATCACGTGCCAGCTCTAGGGAATCTCCAAGTGAATACATAGCTAGATAGACCTGACTCACTCAATATACAACACATCGCTCTCAACCTTCGATTCCTTCCCTAGTTGCTACAGTTGATGGCTTTGTTATGTTATGCTGTGCTGTGCTGGACCAGTAGTTGAGAGGGCTGGGCAGACTCTGGACTTGCTCATAACGTCACAGCAGGCGGAGAACATAAACGTCGATGCTCGATTCTAGTGGTGTACGACTGACAACAAATCAGACGATTGATTGTTGATGTAGCATTCCATCATACCCCCTCCGTACGCGACGTTCCTCTCGATATCATCAACCGTGATTACAGTACTTTCATCAACCACATACAACCAAACAGAACAGTCCTCCACTTCGTCTCCTGGTTCGTTCATTGGTGCCTATTATCCTCCTCCAATCGAAGCATTAGGCTATCTCGACGACTAAAAAGAGAACCACTTCGTCTCTTAATTCGTTCATTCGTGCCTGTCGTCCTCCAATTAATCAAAGTATCACGCTATTTCAACGACCAAAACAGACCCCCTTCCTGTTAATATTGATGTAAGTCAACGCCGAACAGAAAAATCCCAAGAACGTGGATACAGTCAGTCCATCATCCCAATGCAACCACCGCCCCGTTCAAACCCATTTCCTTCTTCCCTTCTTTTTCCTGGGCTAGCTGGAGTAATGAAGAAACATAACACTGTAACAAGGTTACACTTATACATGTTATATATTACATTTCTTCGGACCGTTAGACTGACTGATTGATCGCTCAATGATATCTAGCAAGCAAGCTAGAATAACTCTAGCTCCAAGGAAAGAAATAAAGAAAAAGATTATGACATCCACTTCATCATCAAATCCATTTTCCGGCTCCGGCTCTGGCTCTGGTTCCGGTCAGAACCAGAATCAGATGCAGATGCAGCAACAGCAGCAGCAGCAGCAGCAGCAAGTATCAGCAGGAGGAGGAGGAGCGTTATCAGACCTGGAAAAAGAGGTGTTGGATGAATATGCGAAGTTGTTGGGGAATATTAATCACGTATGTCAAATTTCAAGTATCTATTTCTTTCTTTCTCTCTTTCTTTCCTCTTTCGACTCGATTCTGGTTTCGAAGAAATTGAAATTGAAAATGTATAGCTGAATAATACCCTATCATCCCTCTCATCATCCACCTCGTCCTCGTCTCCCTCGCCGACCACCGCCATCTTGGAAGCGTTACGGGTTCTCGAGAGGAAGACGACGGTGGTTTGTACGTTGCTCAAGGCGAGTGTTTATAGCATTGTACTGCAGCAGGAGGAGTATACGTAATTATTTCATCTATTTCTTCATCTACCTCGTCCTCATCTCCCTCGCCGACCACCGCTATCCTCGAAGCGTTACGGGTTCTAGAGAGGAAGGCGACAGTGGTTTGTACTCTGTTGAAAGCGAGTGTTTATAGTATTGTGCTGCAGCAGGAGGAATATACTTAGTTTTGTTATTTCGTTCTATCATTCATTCTTGATTCGATTCGATTCGATTGGGTGGAGAGAGGGAGGAGGACGAGCTCCGTCTGGTCCGGTCTTTTGCCGATGACGACGACGCCGATACTCGAGGCGGCATGGGTACAGAGAGGAAGACGACGGTGGTTTGTACGTCGTACGTTGCTTGGTCATTGCATGGGTGGAGTCTTGTGTTGCAGCAGGAGGAGTATCTCTAATTCATTCTTCTTATTTTTCTTCTTCTTCGTGGACAAACGACCACACCTCGCTTTCGAATGAGAATGAGAACGATGACAGCAATCCTGGAAGACGTCAGCACTGTCGGGGAACGCAAAGTGACGGACGGGACGCTGGTTTAAACGTTGCAGATTACTTAATGATAGAAGGATATGTGCAATGAAGGTATGTAACAGGTGAAGTAAATACATACACTGTGCTGCTAGATGGAGACGGTTCGTGAGAGAAAGTGACAAGTACCTTCTTCTTTGTATTTGATACAAAATCGGGAAAATAACGAATATGCAATGCTGATATAGAACTCTATACTAACACCAGGGACGACATACGATACTTTGAAAATGTGCACTAAGAACAAGGGCAATAAACATCAAAGAGATATGCCAGAAGGGGGTATTATAGGATCAGGTCAGTGTTGATTCCCATAATACACCTTTCGAACATCAACCAACTTCTTACCTCTCGCGCGGGCAATCTCCTCTATTCATCAAATATCATTAGCATACGCCATCAATTCCATGGTCACCCGGGACGCCAACGCGGAGTTAAAGAAACTCCCGATTGTTCATCTAAACGAATACAACGTAAAAAGAAACAGACGTACCAGGATCACGCTGCGCCTTCAATGCTTCAAACGTAGCTTTAATCACGTTCATGGGATTTCTCGATCGAGCAACTCGGGCGGCCATATCAGTGATTCCAGCGCACCGACACATTTCGAAAATGTATTGTTGGCATCTTATTCCGAAGCCTATTCAATTTTTCCATCAGTAACCAATCCTTCGATCCAATCATTGTTCGCCATATGCGTAAACGTACCCGGCGGTCTCGACATAATCTTCACCACCGCTGCGCCCACCTTAGCCTCGACCTCCCCGAAAATCGTCCGTCTCTCGTATCGTTTAATCGGCTGCATATTTCTGATCGCCGCTCTTCTCGCCTGATTCCTTGTCGACTCAAATTCACTCGCCTTCCCCTCTCCTATTCCGAGCAAACCATCTTCATTGCCCGCCACGGTCAACATGTATATCGACGAGATCTTGCCCATCCTCGTCTGATTCACGACGCGATGCGTAACCAGCGTTTTAATCTTAAATCTTCTAACTTCGTCCGCGTCGAAGCCCGTCTGCTGATACACCCTCTGCATCAGGGGGTCTTTCTCAAACTCGTCTGTAGCGGGGTATCGGATCGCGGGGTTTGACATCTTCGGCAACACGGGTGACAAGACGCTCGTAGGGAATTTCTCGGCTTCGTATTTCCCACCAGTCGTGAATTGATGTTCGTCGTCCCATTTACGCATCATGAGCCGGGCTTCTTCGTTGGAGATATCAGGTTCGTCGGGGTCGTTGGCGTATAATTTCGAAGTCATCTGCGCGAGATCGTCGTGGAGCTCTTCTTCGGATTTGTACCGTAACTTCGGGTCGTAGTTGGACTCGGGTGCTCGGATCGCCTTGTCGATGATTGGTCGGACTTTGGAGAAGTCGTCGATGTAGGAAAGCGAGTCGTGATTCGCACGGAAGGTACCCTGGGTGATCAGGTCCCGTGGGTCGATCGCATCTTCCCCGGCTTTGATCGCTGAGAGTTGCGCCGGGGTGTATTTCTTGGAGAGAAGTTGCCATTCTTCGGGCGTATATTGGTGGAGAGAGGCGGTTGCTTCGGAGAATTCGTCGGTAGATGCTGGTTGAGTAGATTTATTTGGTGGAGATGCCGCACTGGGTGGCTTGGATGATGGAGGAGAGGTCGCTAGTCGAGAGGCAGTGCTGTGGTAGAGCTGGATTCGACCTCGAACGACTTTGGTTAGCGGGCGTGTTCGGCAGAACAGACATCTTGTCGGTGTCGATGCGCTCATGTTTGGGTTGGTTGAGGTTGGCGGGTCTGTCGTCGATAAAGGAGGTTGATTTCTCAATTTTTCTGCGCGGCGCGTAACGCGGCAATCTTCGGGGAAGCTAAAAAAAGACCGAAGTGGAACCTGAACACCACAACTAAAAAAACACCTCCATGCATGCATTGCGAAGAACATCTCCCGGCTTCTTTGCAACAATATTTCACAAAATCAAGTCTCGATCGAACTCGAAAATCGCGTTTCAATCAAATACAATCATCACCAGAAATATCTATATTTCAAAAATGTCATCTCGGAAACGTCCAGTGGCCATCAACCGCCAACCCGGTCACAAGCGAGCCAAGAAGCGCAAACCACTGGGCGAGGGTTCATCGGAGGAAGTCCTCCTACTTGATATCAAGGAGCTCCTCAAGACACATTCCGCTGGAAACGAAGATACGCAAGTTTCCGCGGAGGCTTTGCCAGAGCGATTCACTGAGATTGAACTAAAAATCATCTCGCTCTCTTCAACGGGAGACGGCCTGGCATATGATCCTGCAACGCAACACGTCTTTGTGGTCCCATTCTCTGTCCCAGGAGATACCGTCCTCGCCAAAGCTGTTCACTTTGTTGTGAATGAAAAATATGTCATGACGGATTTTATCCGCGTCATTTCTCCATCTCCAGAACGCAACGACTCGCTCATCAAATGTCCTTATTTCCAGACCTGTTCGGGATGTCAATTCCAGATGCTCGACTACGCCTCGCAACTGGAGCACAAGCGGGGTGTCATGGAGAAGGCCTACAAGAATTTCTCGACACTGGATCCCTCGCTTGTCCCACGTGTAGAATCCACACATGGCTCTCCTCGACAGTATGGCTATCGAACGAAACTGACCCCTCACTTCGACGGACCGAGTGGCTCGGATCCAGAAAAGATTGCGTATGTCGATGGCAAACGCCGATGGAAAGTGGCACCGCCAATTGGGTACATGCGAAGAGGCAAGCCGGGGACATTTGATGTCGAGGACTGCCCCATCGGAACGGACGTGGTGCGAGCAGGTGTGCGCCGAGAACGAGAACGAGTAGCGAGGGAAATTCAATCTTACAAACGTGGAGCAACCCTACTACTTCGAGAGAGCACGAAGAAGATCTCGAAGAAAGCAGTCGATGGTAGTGCTCAACAACCGGAGAATGCGGACGACAAGGATGTTATCCGAGAAGACCATCCAGAGTATGTTCTCGAAAAGACTTGCATCACCGAACAAACTGCCAAAGCAACCGAATATATCTCCTCTTTCAAATTCCAGATCGACGCGGGCACGTTCTTCCAGAACAACAACTCCGTCATGCCTGGGTTCATCGACTACATTCGTTCTTGCGTTCTCCCTGGTTCATCTGAGCATTCTCAAGATCAACCGAAACAAAAGGACATTAAATATCTCATGGACGCCTACTGCGGCGCCGGTCTCTTCACCGTCACGCTCGCCTCGCTATTCGAAGCTTGTACCGGGGTGGACATCGCCCCGGCGAGCATCGTCGCGGCAGAACACAACGTGAAAGAAAACGGGATCACGAACGCCGAGTTCCAGGCTGCGGATGCGGCGGCGTTGTTCAAATCGATTAAATTCCCTGCGGAAGAGACGGTAGTGATTATCGATCCGCCTCGAAAAGGGTGCGATCAGGATTTCCTGAGACAGTTGCTGCGATATGGACCGACGAGGATCGTGTATGTCAGCTGTAATGTGCATACGCAGGCGAGAGACGTGGGGTTTTTGATCAGAGGTGGGGAGGTGGAAAAGCAGGACCAGGAAGATGATGTAGGGAAGGATTGGCAAGGAGAAGAGCAGCGGAAGGGGGACTACGTGATTGAGAGTCTGAAGCCGTTTGATTTCTTTCCACAGACAAGTCATGTCGAGGGCGTGGCTGTTCTGAGTCGTCGTCGATTATCTCAAGATGGATAGATAGCACGGTGCAGATGTCTGCATGATGCATTCAAACTCCGCTTTTCTAAATATACATCCGAACGCGGCGAGCATAACAGACGGAAGAAGAACACTTTGATGAAAAAATCAATTTCATCCCTGCCCACCCGGTCCACCGAGCAGAGCAAATCTCCTGACGATACTTGGCCCAATCTCATCATACTCAGCCTTCGTATGACAATAATTCCGAAATTCCGGAGTCTGTCCCAACAAGCTCCCTCCGAACCACGGACCGTGTCGTTGTCGTTTATGCGTGATGACCTGCACCTCGAGACCCCCGGATTTAGCGCCGGTACCGGATCTAGCCTCGGAGGCCTTAATCCTGGCATCGACCAGATGTCGAATATCACGTTGCAGACGTCTTCCGAAATCTTTGTACAGCGTGCTTCCCCCCGACAGGACAATATTCTTATACAATCCTCTCCGGACATCGATTGGGGAGGACTGAATCACGCCGTCCACCACCACGGGCAACGGAGTCAGGAAATCCGACGAGTAGATCTCCGGATTGAAGAAGATCTCGGGGGCCAGGAACCGCTCGTATCCGACGTCGATCGTCACGGAACGGCCATTCGGATGATGTACCGTATGTTTCCCGAATCGGTCGGGTTCGCGGTCGTACCGACTGAATTCTTTGACCATGTCGGGACACACGTAGCAGAATTCTTCCTTGACTCGTTCCGCGGTTTTCAAGCTGCTGTCTGGTTCCCCGCGGTCACGCAGCAGGGATTGCACGAAGTAGGTGATGTCTCGACCGGCGATCGGGATCGACTTGATCGAGGAGCCAATCACGTACCCCTCCGCGACGGGAATGACGTGCGTCACGCCGTCGCCGGAGTCGACCACGATGCCTGTCAGAGAGCGATCGGACACTTTGGAGGATGTCCACGAGGCGGCGAGCGCGAGGACGGCTTGCACGGCGATGTAGAGACCGGCGCAGTTGAATGATTCAAACATGATTTCGGCGGTGTTTTCGCGGTTTTCGGGGGGATTCAATGGCTGTATATATGAATATATTGCGGTGAAGCGGGTTTGATGATGGTGATGGTGGTGATGTTGATAATGATAAAAATAATAAAATGACACTTACAGGCTCCGTGAGTAGAAAGTAGTGGTCTTCAGGTTCCACGCGAAGGTATTTGAAGATGGAATTCGACCAGAATCGCTCCATGTGGTCCTTTTGCACAAGGGTCAGCACAAAGCGCGCAGGATCACGGATGACAGGGCATACCCAGTTTTCAATCTGGCCATGTCGAATCGGATAATGCAGGCCATACCCTCAGTCAATCAGTCAGCATAACCAAGCTTGATATAGGCTGTATATGGATGCATTTACCAGGTCCACCGGCAGCGACCAATGCTTCATCTCCGATAAAGAAATCCAGGTCCTCGGTTCCTCGTTTGGCTGATAGATGCCCACCAGGTCCCGCTCCGCCGGTGAGAAAGGAAGGCTTGTTGGCGACTGCTGGTCGGCCGGATCCTGAGCCACCGGTCCCTCCGCCCGTGCCTTTAGTGGCAATAGCAGTGGGGAAGACAAATGATGGGGAGTCATTTCCTGCAAAGCCTGCATTTATATCATGTAAGCCCTGCTTGGGGTGTCGAGGATTATCGTGTATAGCTCACCGAGCTTGGAGAACCCGGTCCCGCTATGAATGTATTAGCATTGAGTCGGAAGATGATTCGATAATTGAAATTCCATGACATACTTGTCCATGACAACGGCCGGAGTTTGGGACGCCATGATGGTGGTTACCTACAGCTCTTGCGCCCACCAGGTTCCCTTACGGTGGTGTATTATAGTGGGGAGTTGTGGTGCCGCCTAAACGGGACGTTGGCTTATCGATAACGGGAAACGGCTCATCATGGACCCTCCCTCCCCACCAGCAAGGACCTCACCTTCAAAGCTCACCAGGTCAGGAAGCAGGCATCATGAAGACTCATGATGTTTCCGAGGAAAGTGCCATTGACTGTGGGCAGCCCGACTGCCCATCCAGGATATTTGAAAAGCAATGGCCGTACATTTCTTACCCGTCACCACTGTCCTTCTTGACATCTCGTCGTTCACTTCATCGTTACCTGCATCACGACTTTTCTCCAAAGCATCGCAACTCTCCCTAGGAGCAGACTTGTCTGCTCCTCAATACTGTCACTCCTTCTAGTCACTCGTTACTCTTTATCATCATCCAAGGGCCCGCGGTTCTTGCTTTAGAATCACCTAGGACACGCTTCAGGATATCCAGCGCTGCCTCGAAGGGCTCGCTGTTCATCTCAGCTCGAATATTCTACCTCACTGGTTACAGCATCGAGGAACTGGCTTGACTTGAGCGTCAGAGACTGAGCGTGGTGTCTGCTGATTCTGCTGGAGCACATCCTTGACCTGGTCAACTCCAGGACATCTACTGGTTGTCAGGCCGGAAGCGGACAGCATTATCTATCACCTACGATCGACTTCAAGCTCGGGTCGACCTTCAGACGACTCAATATCACGCTGAGATTGGAATCAGCTGAGGCACGAAGCTCATATTGGAGCCAGGTCGGTCTATCGCTCAATAGCTGGACACAGTGCTTCAGAATTTTCTCGGACCTCTACTCGGCCTCGTCGATCCATCTGGTCACTTCCGAACATTCTCAACGTGTCCATAACATTACAGTTCGCGTCCCCCTTCATCGGATCAGAGGCGGTGTTGCTACTCGCTGGAGAACACCGATCAGAAGCGTCATGTTCTCCCGCCCACGGATGCGGAAGTCTGGGGAGCAGTCGGTGATTATCGTGCATGCTGGCGCGGGATATCACAGTCGCGAGAATCAGAAGAAGCATCTTCAGGCGTGTAGCGAGTGAGTCGTAATTTACATCTCTGGGACAACGTCCTGCCGAGTAACGCTGAGCCGCTATGGCATATGCGCCGCGTTCTCGCTTGCCGCGGATATATCTGATCATCTCCTCCACTTTTACCATACTGATGGATCCGCAGTGCCGCAACGATGGCCATGACTACCCTCCGAGCTGGTGGATCAGCTGTGGATGCCGTTGAGATTGCCATCAAAGTCCTGGAAGATAAGGAGATCACCAACGCTGCGTACGGCAGCAATCTGACGCTCGATGGCACGGTCGAATGTGACGCCACCATCGTGGACGAGTTTGGTCGTAGTGGAGCCGTTGGAGCGGTATCTCGTAAGTGACATCTACTCACCAACTCCCCAACCAGTCTATGCCGCAAAATCGGTCAAACTCATCATTGATAATATCTAGACATTCGCAACCCCATCTCCCTAGCGCGGGTGCTTCTCGTTCGTTCTCAGCAGCCACTATCTCTCCGACGAATTCCGCCCAACCTGCTGGTGGGCGAAGGTGCGACGGCGTTCGCATTCATGCATGGTTTTCCGGTGCTCCCACATGATGCCATGGTCTCTCAGACAGCCAAAGCGCGCTGGAAGAAGTGGAAAGAGGAACTGGCCAACGTGGCGGAGAAGGAAGGCATTGACAAACTTCTGAGCGATATTGGCGCCTTCAGCCGAGAGGCCGGCCTCGACTCCGAAGAACGGGCACGCAGCCGGAACATTTACGAGCATTCCATGGCGATGCAGGGTTTGAAGCCGACTACGAATGGGATGATGCCAGCAGCCGCCAAGCCGTGTAAGCCTGGTCCGGCTCACTCGCCTCCACCATCCCTGGCTCTATCGGACGCCGACTCTCCCAAGACACCCGCCACGCCTGGTTTCTTGGATGCGGATTTCTTTTCTAGTTCGCCTTCTGGACCAGGAGGAGATCAAGGGTCGCCGCAACATGTGGTCGCCGATACGAGCATGATGGATATCACCACGGAGTCAGAACTTCCCCCACTACCACCTATGCTTTCACCGCCGAGACGTATCATGGAGCTGCTCAACGGACGTGGTGGCACGCATGACGGTGCGTTCGATGTTGAAGACGAGGAGGGATGGCCCTTTCAAGACATGATTACGGATACTGTCGGCGCCATCGCCATCGACAGCCAGGGCCGAATCGCGGCAGGGTCTTCGTCCGGGGGGATTGGCATGAAACATGGCGGACGTGTTGGTCCGGCGGCACTCGTGGGCGTCGGAACCGCTGTTGTGCCCGAGAACGCCGACGATAAAGACAAACTGAGCGTGGCGGCGGTTGCAAGCGGGACGGGAGAACACATTGCGACGACGATGGCGGCGTATACGTGTGCCGATCGACTCTATCATTCCGTGCGATCGTGCGGACAGGGAAGGATGGAACCTGCGGATGAAGACGCGGTGATGCGAAGTGTGATTGAGAAAGACTTTATGGGTGGGTCATCCACTCTCTCCTACTCCGTCGGCGCACATGGCTATTAAGATACTTCTCGTTTCTGACATGAGTTGATGGATATACAGGCCATCCAAGCGTCAAGAATAGTCCAGCAGCAGGCGCCATCGGATTGCTCGCAGCCAAGAAGTCTGTGGACGGGGTGTACATCTACTTTGCGCACAATACCGACTCCTTTGTAAGTCTTTTCTTCCATCCATTAATCTCCCCATCCCGCAACACATCCCGCATTGTGCAGGTCGAAGGTCAGAACTCGGAAATGGTTTGATAGCTACTGACTGACATGTCGAAATGCGATATGGATATGGTAGGCAGTAGCATCGATGCAATCCGACGAACGATCGCCATACTGCACCATGTCTCGAAATAAAGGCAATGGATCAATCGCACAGGGTGCAAGGGGTCTTCGCAGGAATAAGCGTTGAGAGCGAGACAGAGAAACATGGAGAGAAAATATTCTCTTGATCCCTTCGAAACACCCTGGTTTCTGTCCGGTCCTATTGGTGCTTTCAGACGACCCCCTTCGTCGAGCCGTCCCTTATCCGTATCCTCTTCTCCTAAGCTCTTGTCAACTGACTACCTACCTATACTGTACATAATATCTTCATCCAGCCGGGGTTTAAACTGACTAAGTTAGCATTTGTTCCCTTCTCCTATCGTAACGTCATTCTAAAATTGCTCACTTTTTGACATAATCCAAGGCCTCATCTGAAAGAAGCAGCTTCTCAGATCTACTTGATGGCTGGCTTGGCTATGGCCATGGCGTTTTCCACTGCTCGCCCACTGCAATATGGCGCTGCTCAAGAGACACCGCTGACAGATTGCGATGCTCAATGGTCTCACCAGCGATGGATAACTGTCTCCAGGTCTACAAGATGAGACTGATCTCGCAATACCTGCACAGCCCATAGACCACGAACCAAGCCATCATATCAGATCAGGAGAGGTGAAGCGGATGACATACATCGTTATTGTCTTTCTTTAATCAACCAGGTAAAGCCAATTCGTACATCAATCCTCATGTCTCCGTTCCTATCCCGCTACGTTCATCACCACCGACGCCGAAATGAGGTGAAGGTGCGCCATGGATGGCTACCAAGGACAGCAGCTCCTTTCTTTCGCTTCATTTATATCATCAGGGGCAATCTTATCACCCGTTGTTGTCGAGGGAGGCTAGAATGCCGGAGTTGGGTTTGTCCCAAAGGGCATACTCGAACGAATCGGTCGGTTTACGCCTCTAAAGTTCCATCCAGCTCACGAGATCCGTGTCACCTCTACACTAATTCATGTTCGCAGATCAGCTCCTACGCCGGCTGGTCTTCCCATATCACCACTCTACTCCCTAAA
>QQTW01001774.1_pt1 | contig 15394 bp, 12 predicted proteins | sample 1904831 | NCBI WGS metagenome assembly QQTW01 (sample SAMN09435610, study PRJNA476489) | Subsurface metagenome, whole genome shotgun sequencing project. | reverse complement strand
CAATATTAATAATTATTAAACATATATTTACAAATGTTAGACCTTTAAGGATTAAAGACAAATACGAGAAAACAACAAGTGTAGTGTTAAAAAAGATATAAAACAACGCTTTCAATACGTTTTTGATTATCTAGAAAAGGATCTTTAACATTGGGCCATATAGGGATATTCACCTCGATATAAAACACAAAAGATTTTTTGGGCAGTGTTTGGCTATGGCATATGCAGCTAGCTAATACCTGTAAATGAAGATCCAGATTCTGCTTGAGGGGGTATCACTGCGCAAATTCATTGGAAGGTGTTAATAAATCATTTACTGTCAATCATGCATGATGATGTGATCTCCATGCATGATAAAGCGTCTATTTATATTGCAAGCATTGTCAAAGATTGGTTGCAAGAGCAAAGTTACGATCCCATGACTTGGCCCGCATATTCGCCCAATCTCAATCTAATTGAAGATCTTGGGCTTTGTTAAAAGAAGCTATCTACAAAAGATGCCTTCATTTACTCGATATGGGTAACACTGAAGAAGCACTGGCTTTGTTGATTGCGGAAGCTCAAGTGTCGTGGGAAGATTTATCGGACAAACTATTGGCCAAGCTGATCACAACGATGTTGCATCGAGTCCAAGCGGTCATATCAGCAGATGGTTGGTATACAAAATATTGAATTCCATTGAGCTCTATTCTACCGTTCTATTCTACATGATATTTGTTGTTTGGCCGGCTCTTGTTGTCCCGCTCTGATTGCCATAGTGGAGATTTCTGTCACCCCACTGTACCTTCGTCGTAAGGGCAACGATGATGATACCTTCCCTTCTTCGTAAGGACGATGACGAAGATTCCTTCGCCGCAAGGATGACGATGATGAGACCTCCGCCATGAGGATGATGGTGATGATTCCTTCGCCTCAAGGATGACGATAATTTTTGTCGTAAGGATGGCGAAGATGATGATACCTGCGTCATAAGGATGACCATGATGATATCTTCATCGTGAGAACGGTGACAATGATGGTTCCTTCGCCATAAGGATGACGATGACCTTCGTCGTAAGGGCGACGATGATGATATCTTCGTCGTAAGAGCAATGAAGGGGTTACTCTTGAGCTGCTCAGTTCATTTTGGCATCCGTGTGCCCACCATCCATCTTGGGTCGAGATGCAGAAAACAGCTTAAAAAAATGACAAGCAATGGAATCCATGTCTCTTTGCACTCGCTTTGCCTTACAGCACACGAATACCCATCCTTGTTGATCCACCCATGGCTTGTCTCGGAATTTGAGCAAGACTCGATCGACCACTCGCCACGATGGCCGCCGCGTGACCAGGAATACCCCTCAGGACCGCGCTAGGATCCATTCTCTGCAACGATTGGGCCGTCGAGCGCATCAGACTGTTGGCCTGTGGGAGCAAAGACATCTTCTGGAATGCGAGCTCGTTAGGATTGCTGCTGCTGCTGCTGTCAACGTCCTTGGTCCTCCTCTTCTTTTCTTCTTCTTCTTTTGCTGTCTTCTCATCCAGTAAGCTCTTCAACTGTGCAACCTGCGCCCGAATTCGAGTGACCTCTACTTTGCATCTAGACTCGTTGGCCACGGCTTCGACAACTCTCCGTCGAGCAGCCTCAACTGCTGTCGTCGCCTGACAACCCTCCTTGACCGCTTTCTCTAGTTCTTTCTCTTTTGATTGTAGCTTCCGTTGCACCTCTCGCCTCGTTGCTGACTTCGGGATCGGCTTGTCGTACTCGTCATCATTGCTACGGAGGTATTTTCGCTCTTCCTCGTCGATCAACGGATCGAACTTATCCCAGAGCTCATTTCGAAGCGCAGTCTGTTCCGCTGAGGTGAGCGCTCGACCGCCTTTGGCGACGCGGAGAAGCTATGGTATCATCGATCAGATCAGTTTTTTGGAAGCCATTGAGATGAACGAAATCAAATCAAATTCCACCAGTGGAGTGCCGGAGATGTTCTTTCACCCACCATCTCCTCGATCTCCGAGAAATATTGTCTCTTGATGTCCTGTCTTTGTTCCCAGCTTATTTCTCGGTCGAAGAGATAGTCTCGCGGGATCCACATAGGACCAAGATTCGGCCGGTCGAAAGCAGGAGCCTTGCCACCGAGCATGTGGATAGTCCGACGGTTCCATTGCTGTTTCTGTTTGAATCGGTAGTTGATGGGATGCTGAGGGTCGGATCGATCGATTGGCCCTGGAAGCGCAGTGACGAGTAGCATCAAGCTGGTGAGGGCATGGTAGTAGATGATGAGCTGCATGCTGCCTGTGGGGCCCTTGCTAGAGGGCGAGGTCAAGGAATATCATCCGCCCTCGGCTTCGACGTGGGCGCCTCATGACTGTAAACTTGTTCCCGGGACCCTTATAGCTTGATTTCTTGATTCAAATCCCGCTCGTACGGGACGATGTATTGAGGTCAGCGGATAGCCGCGGATACGACCATTCACTGAGAACGAACTCACGCTTATGGCGCAATGAAACGATGGTCGCCAACTATTCGTAAAAGCCAGGTAAGTATACGAGTAACCAAGAAGCCGGGAGAACGTGGGCGTCACACAATAGAGATTCAACAGATCACGAAGACGAGCAGACCTTATTGGTTTCCATAGCTGGCAAAACACTATCGCGGTCCCTGCGATACATCCGATGCCGTGATCGCGTCTGAAGTTATGTCTTTGGAAAAGCTCTTTCACGCACCATCTGATTACCGTTCACCACACTGTTTGCTTGTTACAGAAGATTCTTCGATGTAACTCTGGTCCTCGAGAACTCGTGTGGCTGGTTGTTGACACTGCCCTGTTAGTTGGCATCGTTGTTGGCTATCTTCTCTTCTGTCGTCGTCTGAGATTAGCTGTCTATTTGGTCTTTACCGTTCGAGAACATTGGCATTTTCCGAATGCCGAATTAAGAAATCAAACGCGAGTGGTCTGAGTCAGTAATCGGTCACGACGAGAGCAATGAAAGGTATACAAGAACGCGAGAGAAATTTTAACCAAAGCAACATCACGCATAAAACAGGACATGGGAGCGTGACAAGCTGATGAACTACCATTTCTTTACCCCGACGCATCCCACCTAGACGGTTCTAAGCGAGCTGATGTCGAGTCTTGCATTTCGAACATCGCAGCGTGACCGGTCCAGTTGCATCGACAGGGAGCTCCATGTAGGCCGAGATCTCCGCTTTGCAATGCCTGCATTCGGACGTCGATTCCAGAACCCTCATCAGATCGGCTGTAATGGTACGTGAGCGTTGCAGCTGGTGAGTCAGCGAGTCGATGGTTTTGTTGGCGGTCTGAAGCTTCTCACAGAAGCGGGTCGATTCGGCCAACAGATGGGCCACCTTCCTCTGGTGTTCCTTTCGCTCGGCCGAGTTCTTGATCACCACATTCTTGAGCAGGTCCAGACTGAACGAACCCAGGTCGGCTGCCGTGGTTTGAAAGTCCTCCAATGCTTGTACCTCTTCTAGCTTGATCGACGCAAGGCGAGCAACCACATCCCGGAGATCATGATCCGTCTCGGGAGTGGTGGTGTACACAGTCGTCACCAGATGGTTGAAGTTGGTCGGAGGCCAGTGCAGATTGGCGCAAGCGGCGAACTTGTTCTTGGCGAGGAGCTTGAGTTCGGGGATGTTGAACTTGTCGGCCATGGCGTACACCAGGACGTTGTTTTGCATCGCCTGTTCCATATCGCTCTTCACAATGACCCGCGCGCCGGCTGGGAGATTTGTTGATGTAGCATGCTGGGTTGTTTTCGGAAACCCCGGGGGATCTCCTTTGAAAGCAACCCATACATTGTTGCTGTCAAAGTCCACCTGCACTCCGTCGTCGTAGTCCAGCGTGTAGAGGTAGATAATCATGCGATTGACCGTCTCGAGGTCGTCCTCCTTCAAGTCGATCTTTCCCGTGAATGCCTCCTGATTAGAGTTAGAAGTTGTGCGGGTGGCGGGTGCGCCGGCACGGGTAGGTTCAGCCACACCTTAAATTTTCCCGAGCACGCCGCTGCGAAGACCTTCGACCGACTGCACAGGATGACACGGTGGAGCTTGAATTCATGCCCTTGGCATCGCACCGTCACGTCCGAATAATCGCCAGCCTCAAAGCACTTGAAGATGGCTTTGCTCCGAGCTTGCTCGTGTAGGTTGGATGCCATTTTGGACGCTGGCCAGTCGGCGATGACAAGAGGACGTGATATTGAGTCCGCAAACGGTGAAGACGCCTAAAAAGGCGATGCTACTGTGAGAAATGAAGCTTTGTCTAGCTCAGAGGAAGTGCAGTAACGAGTGAGAGGCTACAGTAGCTATCCGGCAAGCTACTTCATGGAACCCGCCATTATCCTCAACAGGCCTTTGGATATCGCCGGACATTGAATCGGCTCATGCAGCTAGTCTGCTGGGTGTTTTCATTGGCGATTGATCCGTTCTATGTCCACTGATGTGTAGTGAATACACGGTAGCCCGGCTAATGCCTTTATCATATCACCTATGATCATGATTCTACGAACTCCGCCTACTTCCTCAGGAGGATACAGAAAACCTATTTTAATAGCCAGGATTCGGATGTTTCCAACTCCACTTTGTGACACGTGCCAGCGTCAATGAAGGCCTGCTCACTTCACTCTTTGCCGCACGGTCGATAAGTCTCTCAAGCTTTCAATCCTCACGGCATTGACTACCTACCTCTCACCCTGATCCAGCCTTACGCTTCACCATTAGATGTGTTGAAGGCGCAAGCAGGATTGGACACCAGAAAAGGACTTACTCGCCTCCGGACCTCAACCCCAGCCATCCGCTCCTTTCATGTTCACAACGCATCTTACTGACGCGTTGCGAGCGCTGCACATCTAAGTACGTTTTTTCGTTTGCACTGAACCTCCTTGGACTTATCAGTGTTACTTCACTAACTCTTCAGCAGCTAGCAAAATGTCTACTGAAAGACATATAATCGATCCGGACGGCGACGTGATCCTGATCCTAACGCTACCAAACACGGCCCCTCCAACTGGCCCTGAGTCGGATACGGCGGGTAAAGTCCAGGATGTCAAATCAGACGCAGCCCAGAAGGATGAGGAGACAGATGGAGAGCCAGAAAAAGATAAGACGGAGGCACCCAAGGACAGCGCTTCCACGAATCTATCGAGCGAAACGCCTCAACTCGCGCCGCTCAGCGAAGTTGAGATGGTTGTGTCATCCAAACACCTCTCGTTAGCATCGGAGGTATTCAAGAAAATGCTAGGTGGAAACTTCCGGGAGGGTGTCACGCTCATCGCCGTCAAGAAAGTAGAGATTCGACTGCCAGATGATGACGTGGACATCATGCTCCTGCTGATGAAGATCATCCACAGCCGTTGGAGGTCGATCTCTCGTGGGATGGATTTTGCCACAGTTAGGAAGGTCGCTCTCCTCGTGGACAAATACGTGGTTCAAGAATCTGCCATTCCCGCCTTCTATCTCTGGCTTGATCTTCTGAAAGATCAGGAGCCCAAGACTCTCGATTCGACGATAGCGCCTTGGCTGTTCATTTACTGGACCAGCAAACTGCCAGTTGGCTTTCGACGTCTGACACAGCTTGTGGAGCGACAGAGTCGTGGTAGACTTGTGAAAGAGGAGGAGTTGCCGCTCCCCAATTCGGTGCTTGGTCAGTCTCTACAGATCCAGCTAAATTGGAAGTGCTGATATCAAACAGACGCGATTGAGGAGAACAGGAAGAAGGCCCTGCACTTTATGTTCGCGGAACTCCGAAAGTGCCTGGATGAATATGAAACGGCCGCGACCCCTCGGTGCAAATTAGGAAACAGACAATGTGACTTCATGGTTCTCGGGGCGCTTCGAGTGGGGCTCGCGTCCAAGAAGCTATTGCCACTTCCGAAGAGTCCTTATGGTGGCAGCTTTGATCAACTAGCTGCGATGGTCCGGAAGCTGCCACACGCGACGCCCGAGCTTCTCCAAATGCACTATCGCACAGATTGCGGCCTGAAGGCAAAGATCGACACTCTCGTCAATCAGGCGGCTGCGAACCTCACCGGCCTTGAGCTTGCGGACTTCGAGGGCAAGCTCCCCAATCGGGACAGAACTTGATTTGCTACATGGCGGTCGTGAGTGGCTATCAGCCCTCCTGTGCGGAGCTTTCATTGAATCAGCTAGCTGACAAATGATAAGCTTAAGTGAACGCCGCAATCCCGTGTACTTCACGTTGGAGTCTTTTACGGGTGGTGAGCTCGTAAAGGGAATTGCTGCACAAGCTGGACGGGGTAGTATCGACATCATGTACGCATTTCGAAGTTTTCATATCTGCTTGAATCCTTATTCTTGCTCATTCCCTACGTTAAATGGAGGATGTTCTGCCTACATCCATTAGGCCTGCACTGGTCGTTCGGACGATGTTCTATACAGCTCCACTGGTATCGTCGTGGAAAATACATTGAAAGAAGCCGAACTTCACTATCACAAAATGTATGAAGATTCCTTCCAGGTTTGTCAACTACACAATGAAAATTGAATTGCGGCCTCGTCGACTATATTTATGGTAACCGTTACCTTCATCTTCATATCAGACTGGCAGATGGCGGACAAATTCAACGAACAGCTCAGCCGTAATCGCTTCATCACCCTTCCGACGAATGATCTTATCTTCGTCACTTGGCAACGGTGATGTAACCTCCTCCTCATCGAACTCATTATGAAGATTACCTAACCGTCATTACGCTTGTGATAACGATCATTGGCGATTGTGAACCACATCTCATTGGCAGTGACAGCTTAACTGTTTCATCCATCTACCACCCGCGTGACTGGCAATAGGTAAGTGTCGAGCTTTGCCTTCTAGGAGAGCCTCTAATCCGGTATATTTCAGACCTGTTGCCGCTGCCGTTGCCTCACCGTTATGAGCAGGGACAAGGGCACATACCGTATCATTGATCCAAGCGCCCTGCTCCTGTCCAAACCTCCGAGCCCACATCCGCATCTGTGCTTGCAAGCAACTGCGAATATATCCCTCGTATCCCCAAAACTCAACCTCCATCAGAGACAGCAATGGATTCCCGCTACGATCCTTCATAAAGAAGCTCGTGTGCTTAACTCTCGTACAAGCCGAGCCTGACCAATCAGGACGGATCAGAGTACGAAGGCTGCTCCGAGGTGGGGTTGACGTCCGACCTCGAATCCACTTGGCAGATCATGCTTCGCAAGATACCTTCATGCGTGAATCCTCCGGGGCAGGTGGGCATCAACATTTCCTTTCAAACCTTAGAAGATGGCACGTCAACGCAAGATGCTCGTATCCGGACCGGAAGGAAGGAAGGAGGACTACCATCTGAGCCATGCCTAGATTGTTTTCAGGACGTTCAGTTCATATACCGTATGAACTGAACTGGAGCCCGAAATAAAAGAGGATGGATCACCCCATCCTGCCTTCTTTCCATTTCGTCGCTGGCCTCTATTCGCAAGCTCTTTCCTTTCTTTCATCTTGAGTTCCTTCGTCGACTCCATTCATCGTCGGTCAATCGACGATATCCCCTTCCCTTTCCGATCATTCCTGAGGACGTGCCCTCCCATCCACCATGCGTCTCGAGATTTTGCTTGCTCTGGCCTCCATGCTAGAACTCGGACTATGCAGTCCAATCCTTTTTCGAAAACGACATACGGAATCGTTGTATCCTCAAGGTCGCCAACTCAATCCCATCCCAGGAGGAACCTCAGGGAATGGATACTTCCCCGACAGCCAGAAGTCAGGCAATTTCGACATACACGCCGACTGCATCGCCAAGAAAAAGGCCGAGATCCGGGCGGAGAATGTAACGTCGTCCCTTCCCTTTTCCTTTACTTTTCTTTGATATCATCATACAGTCTTCCGCATCCCAGAGACCAGCATCCTAGACAACATGTAGCTCCCAAACATTAAAAACTGACGTATCAAAGAGATATTATCACAAACTCGGAGAAAACTAGAAAAGCTGACTTTGAACTTCTGTCGACATAGCCCGGAGTAACCATCGCCGAAGAAATTCTTCACGCCATGGCCGTTGAACGGTGCAATGTTCCCAAGAACCATGTCCTGTACAAATTCGTCCCGATAAAAGTCTCAAACATGTACGACAAGACATCGATCAACGCGAATTACAAAACGAACCCCGAGACCCAGCAGCCTAAGAACCAAGGGGCGACGAACAAGAAGGATACTACTACTCCGAACAATCAGCCCAACACAGACGGTACCCCGCCCGATCAACCCAGACAAGTGCCAAGTCGAGCGCAGATGATTCAGGACCTCACCAATGGTGCAGGCTACAGCGCCATGTGGTTGCTGAAACTCGACTTGTTGGTCTTGACGACGCTTTGGAAGGGTCTTTTTTATCCAATTTATTGGTACACGAAGATGAATCCAGCTTGAACTCTAATGCGGGCTGGCGTTGATTGGTTATTGATTACTGGGTTTTATTCGAGTTCATTAGCTGGTGGAGGGTTGATCAGCACGGCCCCTCCTTCATCTGTTCTTACTTCTTGCAGCTCCTGTTGCAATCTTCTTTATATAAAGCTCTTTGCGTACGTTACTTTCGATGGTCCTAGAGATATCCACCCGTTCCCCTTCTAATCTTTCTGCTTTTTTGCGCGGTTCGTTAATTCATGTGTCCTGACTTCCCGGAATATCTGTTTTCACTAGAGCCTTTTAGAATGATTTGTGGGCAGTTCTGTCGTCACAGAAGCTGACGGAAATCACGTAGACCATCCGCTACTACAAATAGCGAACTGCTTATCGGCTACAGCTGATCAAATCAAAACGACCGAACTGATAATGATAGATTGTAGAACTCGCCAGCTACTTGTACACATGGAAATACGCACAACCGCTCTCAAGCCCCCTTTATCGCTAGTTCATCCGCTGAAACCGCTCCTTGGCTTTGTCCTTGGCTCGCTCGAGAAACTGACCATAACCACCCGTCGTGTTACGCTGGGCTTCATCAACGGCGTCGCCAACCTTTCCACCCTGCGCGCCCAGTCCTACACCCTGCACATACATGTCTGTCGCCACGGGTGCGGTGATACCCGTCCCCTGAGCACCGAGTCCTTCACCGGCTGTCCAGCCCATCTTTCCAAGCAAAGCTGCTCCCTTGGATTGCACCGGTGGTTCCTCCTTCGGCTCTTCTTTTGGCGGACTATTTGCAGGTTTTGCCCCGGTCGAGTCAGGCGCCGGTCGTCGAGGCTGGTTGAACATCACTCGGCGCTCTTTGGCCCGATCTCGATACGCGGGAGCATCGGGCACGTCGATGCCTGCTTTGGCCAATCGAGCATGTGCTTTGATCTTCATCTCTTCGTTCCTCAGATTGTCACGGTGTAGCTGGCTTAGACGCTCGTGTTTGTTGACCTCCGCTTCCGTCTTGAATTGCCTGGCACATAACAGGCAGCATTTCCGATTCATGTCTGCATAGGACTGCGTCGGCGGGCTGTTGTCCTCGTCCCCTCGATTCTTGGGCATGGTTTTTGCCTCCTTCGCTGTCTCGGATGAAACTGCTTCGGACTCCGTCGGGAGACCATGCAATTCAGCGTGGCGATTGCGCCAGAAGTTCAGATGTGCCGGGACGGTCTACGGATTAGCTATTGATCAACCTTGATGGGAAACAGCCGTACCTTTTTGTTGGTTGACGAGGTTGCTACATCCGCCTTGCGTTTCTTGTTCTTGGCGTCACCCTCCTTGATTGGCTTGATCAAGTTCTTTTCGACCGAAGTCGCCACAGACTTGCTGAGGTTATCGTTTGCTAATGGTTGGTCGTCAACATTCGCCAGCACCAACTCAGACAGATACCCCTGATCATCCCAGTAGGCAAGCTTCATCGATGAATTATGGAGCGGACTGAATGTGAACCTGGCCTCGGTTTGTTCATCCAGCACTGGCACGAACACCCCGGCATGTATGAAACTGACCATAACCGGTTTGGACGAGATAGTGAACTTGTCGAGCGAATTGTACTTGGCCAACGCGGCTTGGGAGTCCTTGTAAGATATTAGATACTGCAATTCTAGTTGTGTAGATGCACGCACCTCGACACCGGCAAACTCAACGAAGCCGTACCGCCAGCTGTCGTCAGTGCGTCGATCTTTCACGAGCAAAACTCTTCGAATGGAGCCGATCTTGGCACCAAAGCTGGATCCAGCCGTTGTCGACGAGATCTTAGGCCCGGACTTCTTTGACGCAGCTGGCGGGGGAGGAGAGTTTCCGCTCGATTTGTAGAGTTTCGCTGCACCTTTGGCAAGTAACTGCATTGTCACGGTAGCTTCGAGGCCGCGAAAGAGGAGGAATTGCGAGGGCGTCCCATCAGGCGAAACATCACTATCCCCAGTGTTGATGTGCACCACCACAGGGGGATTGTATTCAACGGTAGGATCTATACTGGTCAGGCATAGATGCAGAGCTTCACCGCGGATACTCACCAATATGCAGGGCCTGACACTTGCGGCACTCGGAACGTCGAGCATAATTTGCGAACGAGCACTTTGTCCGTCAGCAAGCCTGTAAATTATATCTGGACCAAGACACGCACCACATGACAAGTCCAGTCATCATCCGGTGGGCCAGGTCGGTCTCGCTCTCCACGCTCTCGACAGAAGGAGATGTGCACTTTGGTTGCTTGATCTCGGCCGGTTCGACTACCCGATCCGCTGCCATAGAGATAGATGTAAGGATGGTTCTCGTCCACAAATGCCTTGGCAGCTGCGATGGTGCCGAAGTTGAGATATCCAAACTGACGTGATTCTCCTGGGTGGTATGAGCTGCAGTTCAAGTCGTGACCAGAAGCATCCAACCTGTTTGCCGATCTTTGATCACCCGCACGTCCTTGAGCTCATCGACGTGGTACCCTTTCTTTAGCTGTTCGGAAACCTGTACCAGCACCACCCAACGCCACGCCTTAGCCCAGATTCACTAGATGACTGATGGAGCACTTAGGCTGCGCAACGAGCCGAAATAATCGGAGAGGTGGAGGCCAACGTCATGTGAACTTAGATCCGGGGGCAAGCCCTCCATGATGATGTCCCTAGAGGGTTGTGATCTGTGTAAGGGCGACCGGCTGCGGCGACCAGACCGACTGGAACCGCGACTGTCGTCCCGATGACGATGTTGTTGATGATCCTCTCGATCCCAGTCTTGATATCTACCTCGAGAGGTTCTACGAGATGAGAGCGATCGCTCCCGATAGTCCCTGTCGCGATCGTATGCGCGGTCTCGGTCTCGGCGGTCATCCCATTCTCGACGATGGCCTTGGGAGTCGTTGGCAGGTGGCCCTCGTCCAGACGTCCGATGATGGTCTTCTTGAGGCCAGTATATTAGTCATTTTCGGGTATGTACGGTGTTTAGCCCCAGTCGATCGATTACCATGAGGCGAAGAGCGCCGTCGGGGTGAAGGGGAGCTTCTTCTGGGGCGATCATCGTAATGGAGGTTACGGGAGGAGCCAGCAGGATTGGGCAAAGTGCGATAGGTCTCTGCGCCTCGCTCGCCGGGGCGATAAGACGACATGATGAGAGATGAATAACTGTAGTAAAACACTGGCGATGATGTTGTTGTTGTTGTTGTCTGCCGATAATGAAGTGATATTGACGTCGATTAATCTGGCGCGCTGACTCAGCTTCAGGCGAGCGTCAAAAGTAGTGCAATGCAGGTTGCCTTTTGCTAGGCAGGTCTAAGCAAAAGTAGTTATGACACACTGCGACCTCGCTACACTTCATTGCTTGGCCAGGATAAGCAACTCGGTCGACACAGCCATATCGACGGGCAAGCTAGAGCTATCCCATACCTTTAAGGGCGCGTCTATCCACCCCAACACCAGCCCACGTGAAGACATATTTCAATTCAGGGGAACTTACTCTCAATTATCCAGACACAACCTGCTAGGATCGAGATTCTAGGATCGAGATTCTAGGAGTTGAGGAGCAATGGACGCAGTCTCCCCTCCATCCACTGAAATGACTCTCAGTCACTCCGAAGACTGTATTCATGTTTCTCTTACCTACTCTCCCTTGGACATATCTCGGACCATCGACCTAGTTCGTAGTCCCTCGGCTGGGGCTATCGTTCTCTTCGCCGGCACTACACGCGAGGATCGTGACGAAGTTAACGACACACGCACGGCAGCTCTCACATACAGCGCGTACGCTCCTTTAGCGCTACGCTCTCTAATTGAAATCGGTCATCGCTGCCAAAAGAAGTACAATCTGACTGGTCTAGCCATTGTGCATCGGCTAGGACGAGTCTTACTAGAAGAAGAGAGCATCTTGGTGGTGGTCAGTGCTCCCCATCGCAAGGAAGCATTCCAGGCAGGTGAGGAGGCTCTAGAAGGATGCAAGGCGAAAGTGGAGATCTGGAAAAAGGACGAGATGGTATTCATGAATAGGGATAACGCAGAGAACGGACAGAGATCGAAAGAGGAGTGGAAGGCCAATGACACGAGCGTCGTTGGTTCTAATAAGCAGAGGGCAACACTCCAGGGTGGCTCAGATAAAGGCGATTGATCACCATTTTGCAACAAAACCTGGACATCGGGCTATGGCACACCGCATGTCTATCATCTGATGGACTAGACCACGTATTGCGAGTGTCGACCTGGTATTTTGTCTTGGTGTTGGCACGGCGGGACTGGAAGTGGGCTCAACCCGTACTAGAATGTGATGATGGAGTTTGACCGAGATTCGTAAGTTTAGTCTTTCTCATTATAGCCTACAATGTCATCAAAGAGCTCTATTCAGTAGAGGGCGTCCTTGTTGGGACAAACGATCTTTCTATTTTTGATACATAATGGTCTTTTTGCTGATGCGGGTTCTGTATTTCCTGGAGGTAGACAATGTCAACGGCGTGTTCATGAAGTACTCAATATTCACACATCGGCTACAACTTGAAGTGAGTAAACCCTCAAGACTTTCAACCCTATATCGACGTTTGATGGCTGGCTTAATGTGATGGTAGACTCATAAACTGAAGCGATTTACAGTAGGGTAACTTGCTTCTCTACTGGATAGTTGGGTCCCTTTATGACTGGGGATGCAAGGACAACGGAAGGTGAAGTGTTCATCGTTCTTGGTATGATAAAGACTGAACACATCTCATTATGCTATTAATGAGAAAGGGAGGTTGCTCATTGTTGTCACAGGGCGACGCAGACAATGTTCTAAGCGCCAAGCAAGAGGCTGATGCGGTACACGGAGCTTATTCGATCATCGCATGCTAGAAAAGCCGCTCTCAATTACCCACTGAATCGTTTAACCATCAGTCTCCTGGAAACTCTGAAACTCTTTGCTAATTTCCAACGCTAAATCAAGTCGGACCTTCAGACTGAACGATATCGGTGCGTTATGAGCAATTTCGATGGTGATGTCACCTTAAATGAGGTTCAGACTAAAATTACTGGCAAGAGAGAAATTCTTCGAATCGGACTTAATCGCCAGGGACAAGAGGAAGATTTGACTGAACCCCACGTTCCATACGCTGTCCCCAGCTTCCGCCAAGACTGGCAAGGCGGCTGAATAACCAAGCCGCATGGCATCAACGATCAACGGTGGAACGTTCCACACCAGAATTGACTTCCCCGATGGTGCGACTTCGATTTCGGCGGTGGCGCGTAATCGGGACGCTGCATGTCACGCAGCCGCGCCTATCAGAATCCTTCGAACGGGGAACCTTATTCTTAAGCGCGGTAGGGCGGACCGCGGAATACGAGGGCGTTGTCTCAACTCGACGTTGACGAGATCAAGAGGAGAAGCTTGCGAGCCCCTGCTTTCGATCGAGGACCTCTATGGTCTGTGCAATACGAGGGAAATCTCCCATCTCATCGAAATCAGATCTGGCGTTGAAGAGAAGAACTGCAAAACGGATATAGCGACTGGAGTTCGAACAGCTGCCATAATTGAGCTCGTCTCGACGACGATGGACTTTTCTTGCTCGGACAGAATCCGCGCGCAGACCGTGGATGCAAGACATGGTTTGGGACCTGCATCTCTGACTTTAGCATCAACATGTGTCAGGCCAGCCAGACCACCCGCGTCACGGTGTGCCGCCGTCGCAGATAGCATCTCCCGATACGAGGAGAGCTGAGACTTAATGCGTCCGAGTTCCTGAACTCTGGTTCCAGCCATTGAACTCTGGTTCCAGTCGTTGATGATCGAGGCGAAAAGAAAGCCTCACCCGACCCGTTGTGGATCGCAACCCGCCCATCGACATCGTCAACCCCGGTCATCATTTCCCTCGAGCCATGAGCTTCTCTGCCAGGACTGCAGCACGATCAGTGCCAAATGAGCCCGGCGTGGTGTGCAAGGATAGCCTGAACCCACCTCCCCTTCCTAATATCCGTCGGAGGAGGCCGAGATCGCCGTTGACCATGAATATAAAGAGTGCCCCCGGTGCGCAGCCTCTGTTCTCCATCCTCGCATTAATTTGATATCCTCTAGTCCATACATCTCTTACAACACACTCGTTCTTCTACAGTCGTTCATTCTTCTTACATCGTCTCAGTCGCTCTTCAGCCTCTTTCTTCTCTCAACTCAACATGCGTTCCTTCACTTTCGCTGGCCTTCTGACCGTCACGGCTCTGCTGTCCTCGAGCGTCATTGCCCAGGGAACGACCCTGAACAGGCGGAACGTGCTGCTCCCTCGCCAGGATGGCGGCTCCCAGGCCGTCGAGGCTACGAGCGTGACGGGCGAGGGCGACACCTGCGAGGAGGCCTTCGGTCCGGGCTCCCTTGAGTGCGCCCCGGCCACAGAGACGGAGAGCCGGTGGTGCTGGAACCCCGCCGATGGAGATTCGTGCTGTGCCAACAAATGTTTGTCATGTCCTTGTTCTTATATATTTACACTCAGGCTGACCATTCGATACAGACGCCTGCGGAGCTAATTTGTACTGCCTCGTCGACAACAAGTGCTGCCCTGAGGTAAGTTGTTAGTCGTCAGACATCATCATCATTATACTTATTCTCCCTGTAGGGTCTGGATCCGGCTACTTGCGCCATCAACAACGGTGTGACTCTTCCCGGCGGCTGGACCAACCCCAACGAGACCTCGCCGAAACCCAACACCACCCACCCCGCCTACCCCACCAACATGACCACGGGCACCATGCCGCCTTACCCGACCTTCACCGGCGCCGCTTCGTCCCAGCGCGTCAATGGTGGTGTTGCCGCCGTCGTCCTGGGTCTGGCTGGTCTGATGGCCTATGCTCTGTAAGAAGGGGGAGGCAGGTTTCTCAGTATCGGCGCCACACTCGTCATCTCGAGCATGCAAATCGGGGGGTGGAGGTCAATCGAGCAACTGGTATTTTTGAGCCGGACTGAGCTTCAGTGTGTTTTTTCATTACTTCGTCTCTTGTCTTTGGACTAGATTGGGTATATACCCCTTAATTGATAGTATTGATTGA
>QQTW01001773.1_pt1 | contig 15396 bp, 12 predicted proteins | sample 1904831 | NCBI WGS metagenome assembly QQTW01 (sample SAMN09435610, study PRJNA476489) | Subsurface metagenome, whole genome shotgun sequencing project. | reverse complement strand
GGCTCGAGCAGCCGTTCATCTTCCATGTTCCGCGGGAATTGGAGGACTCCCTCATCTCCGTGAATCCCAACGAGGAAGACCACGGATGTTTTGACCGGACGTTGACGGCGTACTGTGCGGCATTCGAGGTGGACACCTCCAACATCCGATACGCCATCAACTACGACGTCGAGGATGCGCCGCAGTTCACACTTCTCCCGACCGGCTCCCCTCGCCGGTCAAGTTACTCGGTGTTGGAGCTGCTAGCGGTGCTCCGGACGCTTCGCTACAACGAGACCTTTCACTCCATTTCATTTCACGGCATCCGTCTCGACAGTCTACATCAGCTGCACGACGCATTTGGAATCGACCAGATCGCATGGGCCAATCGATCGGGCATCATGCTGGACATTCAAGGCTTGGGTCAGAAGTCGGTGTTGATCCAGGATCTGCAGGCCATCGCGCTGAAGAGCAAGAAGCTGAGGCGGATGAATTTCACGGATTGCATCTCGCGGAAACCACAGGATGACGAGGGCGGGGCGAGAGATCCCGGATGCGAGATCGTGGAGGCTTTGTTCCCGCTGTGTCGAAGACAACTGACGAACCTCGACTGGATCGTGCTGAATGGGATCGAGCTGGGGGAGACGGATCTTGATTATCTCGGTAAGACCATCTCCAAGCTGGCCCACTAAGGTCCGCTGACATGTAGCAGTCGACGCTGCAGTGGAGCGGGCATGCCACCTGCGGGCATTAGAGATCAGTCGCTGCGGCTTGACGGACCGGAGTCTACAGCTGATCCTCAACGCCATGGTCTCACAGGACAACACATTGGAGTCAATTGACATCTCGGGCAACCTTGCGCGGCTGAGCCCCGCAACGTTTCAAAGCCAGATTGGGCACTTTGGATATATCCGGAAACTCAACCTGTCGCGCGTGCATCGTACCTCTGGTCCGGAGCCGCTCGTGGCGCCGGAGACCATTCTCACGTGGAGGCTGGAAGAGTTGCATCTGAGCGAGACGCCGGTGAGTACACTGATCATATCCACGCCGAGATAGTATTGACGAAACTAGATCAACGAGCAAACGGTCGATTCCATCTCGGCATATCTAGCCAGCGGGATGTCCGACACGCTGCGACAACTGCGACTGAATCAGTGCGGTCTGACGGGCAAGGACGTGGCCGTGTTCCTGCATTCGATGTCACGCTGTCCCGGCAAGGCCAGGGATCTGCATCTGTAAATCATCCCACAACATGATCAAGCGGAGGATGTGACTAATGCTGTGCCCAGACACGTCAGCGAGAACCGATTGGAACGCGACCATGACGCGCTCGTAGCGGCCATTGGAAGAGGCTACTCCCCCTCGCACCTGACGATGCGGATGGTCGAGTACCAAAAAGAGGACCACTTCCGGGAGCTCGTGCTGGCGATCAAGCAGAACACCACCCTCAAATACCTCGACATCTCGAAAGCCTCCTTACCCTACGACGCCAGCCACGAGACCTGTGAGGCTCTGCAGCAGATGTTCACCGAGAACGAAACGCTCGAAGAGCTCGACATCTCGGGAGAATATGCCCACTTGGAGGTGGCCAAATTCGGCATCGGCCTCAATCACGCCCTGACCGGTTTGAAGCGCAACCGTGCCCTGAAAGTGCTACGGATCGAATGTGTGTATTTTTGGACCTCCATCTTTTCGTCCATCCCTCTATCCCTCAATGTATCATGTCTGTAGCTAGCAGCTGATGAGCACCAAAAAACAGATCAGAAACTCGGTCTCCAAGGTGCCAGCACCCTTTCTTCTGTCCTCGAAGAAAACAGCACCCTGCGCGAAATCTACTGCGAATACAACGACATCAGCCTCCAAGCGATGACCATTCTCGTCGGTGGATTGTCAAAGAACTACTCGGTGCTGTACATGCCCCGACTCGACTCGGATCGCCTTGCTTCTCTTCAGAACTTGCAAAAAGAAATCCAATCGATCCGCAACGATCCTCCTGTGTCGAGTAGTAGTAGCTCGATCATCAAACCAGGCAGCACGGTACGGAGGACGCTAGCGACTGTCAACAAACATACCAAGTTATCTTCCTCATCATCCTCATCGTCGGCCTCTTCGTCGGCAGCAGCAGCTGCAGCAGCGGCGAATGCGGCCAATTACACCGAGCAAGATATCCGAGAAGCGTTGCGTCTGATGAGCGACAAATGGGATCGACAGGTGGCGTTGATGCAGAAGTATCTTCAACGGAATTATCATCTGGTGAATGGAATCAGGGATGGTACAGACTCGATTATGGAAAGACAAGATGAAGAGGAGGGGAGACCAACGACCGGGAGAAGTTCGTTTAGTGGGATGCTTGAAAAAGCCGCGTTGGATCGAACCCCGACCATGGAAGAGGATGATGGTCTCGCGAATGCTGCGGGGTATGGCACTACTCCCTATCCTTACGGTGGCGGGATGCTAGGTGGCATGAACGGTGCAAATGGTACGATCGGAGCAGGAGCCGGGGCCTACGGAATGAATGGAGGAGGGGGAAGATACTCGGAAGACAGAAGATACGATTCATCACGACCGACCACCGCAACGACACTGACGGGATCTTCGACCGCAACGATTACTACGAATGGGAGTCGGCCCACGACTGCGACTCTCACTGGGTCTGCTGCTCCGTCTATCGGGGCAGCGAGTGGGACTGGCAATGGTGCAGCAGTGGGGCAAGAGCAAGGCCCAGGGAAAGGGAAAGGACCGAGTGGGAGTTCACCAAGGAAGGGAAGCCATGCGGGGACAGGGACGGGGATAAGGCGGAAGGAATTACATATTTGATTTTCTATGGGCTGAGTGGACTTTGTCGTTCATCACCTACCGCACAACACTGAACAAACATCACATCATATCACATCATATCACATCACGCCACACCACCTCACCCGATGCAATACACACACCGCCCGAGCGAACACGGCAGAAGGTAGCTCCTAAGGACTGGGAGGCTGAAGTGGGGGAGAGAGTGTGAGTTGCCCAACGAAGCGAAAAAAAAGAAAGCACAAAACACAAGGAACGAGAACGAAGCCCAAAGGCGAAGCATATGGGAGCTGGGAGGGAAGAGGAGGAGAAGGGAGAAGAAGAAGAGCAGCTCCCAAAGTCGAGCGAAAGAAAACAAAAAGAAGATTCTTAATGATCGACACATACGATTTGATGAAAATACCATACATTACTGTACATACATCCTGTCCTGCCTCTTTTTCCATGGGAGGGCCAATTGAGGGCGTAAAGTCTAGACATATAGCATCTTCAGCGGTGTTACTGTTATTCTTTCTAGTTCCTTTCGCAGAGACTTGTTCTGGCCAATTAGCTCTGTTAGTCAACTGGCCTAGCCAGTTACGCCGGTGACAAAATAAACGGAACAGCTCAGCAATAACGATTTTATCACCCTCACGCCGAAGGTGTCGACATCATCACCATCGTCGTCGACAGGGCAAAAGGTACCCTCGTCATACCCACGACGAAGGTCCCACCACCGTCCTTATGACGAAGGGGAACTTCATCGTTTTTATGGTGATGGAACGAACCCTCGTCACGCTTATATTATGACGAATGACTTAATCTTCATTAGACTAATGATGATGGTGTGGTTACTTTTCATCGTAACCATAATGAAGGTAGGTTCAGAGAACCCCCCGTCGTCACTTTGGTGAAGGTTAAGGCAATCTTCATCGTAAGGGTGACGATGAATATTGCCAAGCAGTGGCGATTACTGCTGAGCTGTTCCGTTTATTTCGTCACCCGCGTGCCACTGACCACAGAGTGGATTCAGAAGAATTTGAGTAACATCGGTCGAGCAGCGGGCTTTGCAGATCCTGTCGTTAGCTACTGTCCCCAGCGTGGTGCCGCATATGCTCTGTCGGTTGGGACCAGCAATGAGAATCTATGATCCTTGCTAGGTCATGGAAACGACAACTCGACCTACTACGATCACTACAAGTCCGAGATCTCTACCATCGACTTTCAAGCCATCGCTCGTGAACTAGAAGCCGAAGACGAAGACATCACCAAGATTGCTGGGATGAGTTGTGATCGTCGACCGGACGCACCACAAAGGATATCAAAGGGAGGGCCTTAAACAAGTGATGATGGACCCACGTCTGCCTGCGACCAATGGACGAAGCAGTACGAGAGGGTTCTGGACGAAGTCGTTCAGCAGCATGGCTCTGTAGCTAGTGCGTCCAAGGCCGCCGGTCCGTTCTACGAAAGGTATCGGAATGTTTGATATCAAAGAAACACCATGCAACGGTTTCTCATTCACCGGACTTACAAAGAAGAGTATCGTGCTCACTTCAGTAAAATGACCCGACAAAACATATGCTGCACCACGCCGGGGACAGTAGCTGAAGATAGAATCTGCAAATCCTGCTGCTCGACCGACTGATGAGACCCAAATTCTTCCGAATCTAATCCGCGCTGAGTGGTACCGGGGGTACCACGGCAAAGATTTCGGGCAGTAACCGGCTGCCATTCATGTAGAAAATAAACTAAATGGCACAGCCCAGCAGTCATCGCGATGAGAGGAGGTTCGCATTCATCAATGATCATCGTCATAAATATGATGAAGGCTGGGTAATCTCTATTATGAGGTCTTTGACGGACCAAAAATCTGCTTCTACATTTGCGTGAAGGACTGATTCAATCGTCAATTGATGCCTTACTACTCGGTGGAATCTATAATCGCATCAACCTTCTGCATCTCCATCCTTAATCCTGTTGCCCACCCTTATATACTGTCATACTTCCACGCAATGAAACTCGAAGCGTGATGGAACTATAGCTCAAGTCACACTTGCGAACAGGAGTTCATTGATCTTCTCCCTATCAAGTAATACCATTGTAAAGGTAAATGCACAATCACAATGATCGAAGAACAACAGTTGGGAAATGCTCAACATGGCTCACTTGCTTAAGAAACATGGAGATGGGATGACAGTTCGCTGTTCTTATGGATAGACTGGTCCTAAGATCTCGAGTCAAGAAATAGAAAGGGGCTGATTCCTCATCCTTGACGGCCCCGGCCAAGCATGACCCTTTGATCAACTGGGCGGCTTGCTAGTTTAGACGAGTCGTCCTGGAAGTCACCCTACCTTTACAATCCTCCCCTCATGTGCTTTTGTTTTACACGGATATCTCTTCTAACTTTCTCACCACCTGGGTGATGAACGCTAGACCAACAACAACATCGTCTTGGTCTTTGAGGATACCAGCATCCTTTTCTGCCTTCAAGCCAGTTAAACAAGCGACGACCGCGTCGGAGTACTTCTGTCCCAAAGCCCTCGGTATATCCACTTTCGCGGCATCGATAAAGAGCTGCTGTAGCTGCGTCGGACTCCTGATGGTATCATGATCTTGCCATAACCGCTTCCCGAAACCCGATTTACGATCGGTGAAATCTGTCCACAACGCAATCTCTAAGAGAACCACACCGAGGGAATACACATCGTGTTGCATCGTGAATTCATCGCCGACCTGTAACCGATGCCGTTCAGGGTTGAGATAGATATTCTTCTTCCAATTCTTGACCAGAAGGCGTTGTGAGACTGCGTCGACTTTGCGGACACCGTCATAGCCGACTAGGAACGGGGTGCCCAGTGCGCGAGGGTATTGATGATACTTAGCTTGTTTCGGATCGAGGTTTGATGTGAATGTTGGCTCGAAGATGAGGATATTATCCGGACGGATGTTCTTATGGACAAAGTCGCCGGAATGGATATAGAAAACGGCCGACGCGAGCCGTTTGGCTAGATTGATGCGATGATTGAGAGGATGCGCAATACCGACTTTTTGATTGATGGGTGCTCGAAGGAGGTCACGTAAACTGTGTGGACGATGTCCGTCTGGGGGAAAATCGAAGTGTAGCTCGAATCGATTCTGGCTGGGTTCTTGCCGGAAACCTCGACATTGGAGAACACCCATGGCGTCTGGGTCGGCTTCGTGAAGAATCGAGGCGATATCTCGAACTGTTTTACGGATTGCGTTGATGGAGGTTGCATCTGCGTCGTCGCTGTATTGACGATCCTCGACCAGACAGGGTCGTGCATCCGGAGCTCGCTTTATCATCCATATCGACGAGTAGGGTAGTGGTTCTCGGGCAATGATGTCATCGTCAGCTTCCAGTAATAGTTTTTTAGGGCTTGATGCAGTGGATAGTGTTGCCTGAACGGCTCGACGAAGTGAGTTGACATGATCCAATGCGGCGTAACCGGCAAGTGCTCTTTCTCGTTCGCTGGATGTAGGTCGGTTGTTGTCGCCCAAGAAAAGAAAGACGATGACTCGCTTCAAGAACCGGTCGTTCCATTCTTCTAACTCTTTGACTCCAGCTTTAATCCGGCTGACATCTCGTGAAGAAATCTTTCGTTGCACCGGAGCAGACAAGGCTGAGGACACCTTGGTCGGGGGAAAGGCCTGAATGAGATTCTCAAAGATCCTCCGTAAAGTTTGAAATAGGTCATGTAACTCTTCTTGAAAATCTTGAGGAATATTATCGGCAATGTTATGGAAGAAGTATAGTAAGTCTTTTAGTTGAGATTTGTTTACTCGGATGATGAGGTCGTACAACTCGCGATGTTCATCAATTTGCTGATAGACTTTGACTCGTTCGATGAGGGAGTCGGAAAGCCGAATTAAACAGTCGGTGAGTGCTGGGATGCCGAGAACGACCCCGGCAATGGCAAGTCCTTCGGCCATGGTGTCCCTGTGCTCTAGGTCGTCGAAGAGAGGCGTGACGGTCGGTGGGGAAGGACCAACGTCATGCTTGCGGTGGTGGTACGGCAAAGTATGCAAGCAGTAGTTAACTGGTGCTCCGCAAAACGGCCGACATATTTATAGGACACCGGTTAACTTACTGCTTGTGTACTTTGCCGTGTTACCTCCTTGTACGTACATCGTTTACATGAGGAAGAGTGATGCTAACCCCTCAGTTGATGCCTTGCAGCTGGAACACTCCCAAACGACTTCGAAGCGTTCAGCTTACCTATATCCGCCCTGTAATCAGTCCGCAGACCATCCAATTCGACAACAGCGGCTAATAGCAGCCAGGGTGCGCCCCGAATCGACCAGAAGTCGTCATATGCCAGATATCGAAGTAAACGGTCGTCAAAACTAGTTTCAGCAAAGGCCGGGTGGGAGGACCCAAGACGGAACCTATCCCAATAACCGCACGTACGGTTAGCGGGCGAGATTCCTTACGGCCAATCTCTGACAGCGCTTTCGATTGAATGGCTTCTACGCCATCTCAAGAAGATGAAGAACATCGCACATATGAACCGAGCAAGGGCCAGATCAGCAGCCTGGGAAGACTGCGAATTGCTTCTGAAGATTGGTCGTCTTCAACCTCCTTGAAACCCCTTCCTTACAAGTTTGCGGAAAGATCACTTGGGAGCAATATAACCAATGCTCTTCAAGATCATTCCTACTTCAGCCTACCCTCACAAAACCCTTTGACAAGCGTGGTAGATTTTATTGAATTGCTACGCGGATGCGGTCTTGCAGGCCCGTTCACTGTTGAGGGGCCCCGAACATTCCTTGGAGGGGGCGCGCAGTTTGCCGTGTACGCTCAGCATTGCCTGGCTGGGAACCTGAGCAAGGTATGGATCGCGGCGATCAAGCGGCCACTATTCCTTCTGGACGCACATCAGCAGCTGAGTTTGGCAGACGGAAGAGTCAAACAGCAGATTCATGACATGTACTTGGAGATCTTGGCCCTCTCTCATCCGGCATTATACAAGCACAAGAACATTGCGGATCCGTTCGGATGGGGTATAGACGATGAGACGAGCTGGCATAGGGCCCCTTTCCTCATTCAAGAACGGGCCGAAACGAACTTGGATGCCTTGTTGGCTACCGATAAGCTTGAAGAGAAATGGGATTTGAAGGTTCGAATCTGCTCAGATATTGGAGCTGCACTGGATGTCATACACGAAAACACCATTGTGCACGGAGATCTAAAACCAGCCAATGTGCTGATGTTTTGGGAAGATGACTATACGGCGAAACTGGCTGATTTTGGATTGTCAACGAGAGATCCTGACGCTGGTTCTGGTCCGCAGATAAGAGGTACTCCCGGCTGGCAAGCACCGGAAGTGAAGGCGGAGCAGATCATTGCCCCGGACGAACTGTGCAAGACGGACAATTATTCATACGGGCTCCTGATCTGGAGTGTGTTTCTTCTGAAAGGAAAGCCACCTCTTATCACTTGTCCCGAAGATGCCGTCGCCATATTCGCCAACGCATTGGCTGGCATCAAGTCCAAAATCCCTCAATCCATCTACATGGCTGTCAAAGATGCAGTATCGTCCTTGCTGCAAGTGGACCCCAAAACTCGGCCTAGATCAGTTCATGATCTATTCAAAGACGTTCTCTTGGAGAATGACCAATGGCAAGTGCAGGCATGAATAAATCTGGTTTGCAGATTGAGGTCGCTAATGACTTCTATCAGCACAATGAAATCTGATCGGAACGCCGATGAAATTAATACTGATGGCGATCCTTGGGGCGAATGTAACATGAAAAGACTGCAACGATATCCATGGCTACCTCCAGGCCTAAACGACAAACTGGCGCCTTCGTTTTTTGATGCGTTTAACAATAGTGTCGCCTCTTTGAGTGCGCCAACGATGTTCAATCTTTTTCTCGCTCTTACGCCTCGATTGCTGCATGACACCAAACAAGACTCCGTCCTCAGACCACTGTTGGCTGCCGCAAATCTGGGCTATGAACCCGCACAAGGTGTGATACCACTGGTGTATCGATCCCTGGAGAAGAATATGCCGGATGATGTCCAGGAGCACACGGTCCAATGGCTCTCGAAAACAGTTGCTACAGGCTCTACTGCAGCTGCTTCTGAACTTCAGACACTGGACCCGGCCGCATACCAGATAGCAAGACGCTCCTTTCGAGACGCTGGAGGTTACCTTGTGTTCTATTCATCTATAGACACTGAGCTCTATGCCAAAAACTTAGCCTCTGGATGGTCCCTTCCGGAGTTGACGGACACATTGGGGAACCATGTGATCCACTATCTGGCCGCCAATGGAAAGAAAGAACAGATCTCCAAGTTCCTCAGGACGCATTCGGTTGACGTTAATGCTCAAAACACAAACCATGAAACGGCACTATACATTGCCTGTTTATTGGGATCATGGGATGCCGTGAATGAGCTCCTCGACCACGGCGCTGATCCCTCGATTCCACAGCACGAGACAGGCATCACATGCTTACACTGGTTATTCAACTTTGACGAAGATGTGATGGAGGTAGTCGCTCAGAAGCTACTCCAGCATGGTGCTCACATCGATGCTCTGTCGAAAACCATGTTGCCCACCTATCACTTTCCATTCCATCTACCAGCAGGAACACCACTCCACTGGGCGGTGGCAACGGCACGACAAGGCGCAATCCGGGCTCTTCTCAACGGTGGGGCTTCAGCAACCATTCGCAACCGAATCGATCCCTATCGTTTCGATCGCGAAGTCCGATTCCTTGAAAATGTGAGCCCCGACGCCGGGAGACTATACGGTAATGCGAATGGAGTCCTTGGTTTGTCGCCTTTGGATGCGGCGGTTCAAGAACGGCAGCCTTTCATCTTGCAATATCTGAAAGAGCAAGGGATCCAAGTTGACGTGAACGATGTGGATGAAGAGGGATACTCAGCTTTTCATCGCTTGGATAGTGCCTTCGGAGAAACCACTGCCACCGGGACGTCGTACTGGAAACAAGTCTTCCGAGGCGATCCCAGTCATCGCCGGAATACGCTGGAAACGACCATTCGAGCGCTGCAGCAACTAGGCGGGGATATCAACAAGTTGACCAGTCCACGCAACGAACTGCTGGCCAGTCAAACGCCATTGATGCTCGCCATGCTTACTGGATCGACCGAGACGGTCGCTGCCTTGCTGGATTGCGGCGCCGATCCCAACATCACCAACGAGCGAGGCCAGACGGCGATGCACCACTCGCATGAGAACGCACGTGAGGATGGTCGGATGAACTACGCCGAAGTTGCGAGACTGCTACTGGCCAAAGGGTATAACGTTTCACATCGGGATCATTCCGGCTGGACCGCGTTGCGAAGAGCTGCCGATCGAGGAGGCGTTGAACTTGTCGGGGTTCTCTTGGAGGATGGGGCTGAACTTTTGGAAGACAATACCAAACAGAGCCCTGGTAACGATCCCTCCATTCTAGCATACCTTGCGCCCCGGAATTCCAAACCGCATCCATCATACGACGAAAAAGTGGCGTCGTTGGTGACGAAGCACGTTCTCTCTTTGCCAGATGGGACGAAGAAGCATCTTTTATTGGAATACGCTGATCCAACGGGCGGAAGTCTTCTGTATTATGTTGCAGGGGCCGGGATGCGAAAATGTGTGAAGACCCTCCTGGATGCTGGAGTACAGATCAATCCAATTCGACGAGGTATGGCATGGAGAAATAGAGAGAGAATCACCACGAAATCTACCCCATTGGACGCTGTGATGGGTCGAAGTGGTGACCTTTTACCTCTAAGCAAGCAAGGTAGGTTGCCCCGCTCCATTGAATAACAATTGCTCATTAAAGTCCACCTGTGTAGAACTCGAACAATGGCGACAGAACGACAGGGAGATTATCACGATGCTTCAAGAGGCTGGTGGGACGTCGGCATCCGTGTCTCCTGGCTTCGGATGCTTCTGCGAAGAACGTACCACCGAGTTCCGCCGGATCATGCGTCCGTGTTGGCACGGGAAGACGGAGCCTTAACGTCTATCCACCGATTGTTCGTGAAAGACAAACGTAAAGTAAGGACCACAAGTTTGGCTGGGGAGAGTTACTTGAGCCAGCCCAGGACGAGATACGACAGGATGTGAGTCGATAGAGCAGAGGGAAGACAGGTTTTAGTGCTCAGAACAAACGAAAAGAAGACATGAGAGGGATGTGTTCCCATTTTTCCTATCTCTAACCCTAACCGTCCACGTGCCCCGATCCGGAGAGAAGTGGGTCTTGAGTTCGAAAACGGGATCATTGAAATGCATCTTCGCCAAGGAGTCGCCGCCCTTTGTAACTTAGTAAGTGGCGAGATCTCATAAAAATGCTCCACCGTGGCCGTCGCCAAAGATGGCCAGTTCTTTCTCCCCTATAGCTCCATAAACACAAAACCAGATGACGAACGTAGACAACGTACTCTTCTCTACCCCGCGAATTCGTGTCCCCATCTCTCTCGAAGTGACGCGTACTCGAGTAATTCGGCAGCAGCAGCAGTGGCCCCAACCCACGCAGCGAGACCAGCTCATACCGTTAGCGATCATCCGCATCCTCCAGCAACTGTCCAAGGTTGTTTCTTGCCGCTAAGCACGGACAGAAGGTTACCAAGCACATCCACATTCAAGAAGACCCCGTAGTACCGAATTGGATGCGTGACGGGGGCATATATCATATCCAGGAAGAGCCTTAGGAGATCACACAAGGAGGGTAACAGCACGACGTGTCGTCGTCCGAAGCGCCGTTCATTTTGCCGGTGATTCTGGTAAGGTTTATACGGTATGTATATACGGTTCGGTAAGGTGCAGGAAGGGCACAGGCGAGTCGATTGACCGATTATTGTAGAAGATGTGCGATGGTAGGTAACTGGTCCTTCCAGTTGACGAAGTTGCTCTCGAAGCAGGATATTGGAACGCTCTAGGGGCTTGGAAGGTCGTGGAAGGTTCTGATATCCCCCCGATGCGGTGGGCGTGCTAGAAGGTGCCATCGTCGGGGCTTGAGACGCTGGAACGGTGGGAATTTGAGATGAGGGTGAAAGCTGCCATCTCTGCAGTCTCTGCAGTCTCTCTTCTTCTTCGTCTGGGCGGTTGACCGTAACAGACCATCATCCCTTACGATAATGACGACCGAATGGTCTGTAATGCGCTGGGAATTCAACCACATCCAAGTCAGTTACCCTTCTCGCCTCGTCTATGAACACCACGCTCGGCTGGGGCTCGCAGTAACGATACGCTGTCTCAGCGTTGGTACTGATAGTAACGACGGCTTGGGCGTTGCTCAGAAGGTAATCTTATAATTTGCACAACTCGATGCTCAGATCATCGTCGTTCTCCAGATCCTGTTGAATCTTATCGCTGTAGTGCTTTCGAAGCATCTGGGATTGCACGTCGTTGGGATCCTCTAGCCCACACTTCATGACCCGGCGCTTGCATCCGCATCACCGCCGCGTTTTCTTGCGGCCGAACCGATGTCCACGACCCACGTAGTTATCAAGATTGTTCTCGAACGTCGTTCCGTACGTCTTGAAGGGCTAGCTTCGAGCAATATCTGCCAGCCTAGACTGATCTTGATGAGCTGCAAGCGTTGGTCTCAGGTATCCCACTTCCAAGCAGTAGAGGTTATATAATGAGGGTTGATAAACCTGGGCCTTTCAATCTCATTCATGACGAGCGCTTCTTCCACTGTTGCGTCCTGTCGGATCGGAAAGCTGGGTAGCTCGATTACGTATCCAGCTTGATCTTTCGGTCGACGACGGTGGCCTCTGGGTCATTGGGGTGTCGTCCGATGACCTGAACATGCTGATGTCCCATGGTGTCGAGTTTCTTCTTGATGGCCAATGTATGATCTTCGACTCAATGTATACCTCGCCACCAGAACGAGCTCGATAGATCAGATTCACTTTTCGCTCCACAAACTCTGGTTTCTGCAAATCCGCGTCAATGTAAACGTGATTGGGATCGAGTTCTAAGATTTGTTCGAGGGTTGAGTCGGCCCCCTCGCTTTTTGGATCGAAGGCATCGTCACTGCCGGCATTCTCGCCTTGCTGACCATCCTCCTCCTTACTCTCAGCTTCATCGGACAATACGTCTCCAACGTGTCGGAACGCTGAGGTGACGATCGCGAAGGATCCGGGTTCCCAGGGGCGCCCTACTAAGGTTATCTGAAACTCCCCCTAACGTCGGCGCCCGACCGGGGGGATTGCATCGTGTCTTTTGCGGAAGGCTTCGAAAAGACTGAGATTGAGCTAGTATCGGCTGCTCCACAGCTTGCTTGGCCCACTTTGCATCCTCTGAATCGTGGATCTTTTGAACCTCCACCTGAGCCTGGTTCGATAGCTTGACCATAAGGACACGAAAGGCAGGCTCATGCGCCCGTGTGGGTAGCTTAAGCAGGCGTGATGCAAGTTGAGACCTTGCGCTAAGACATTGTACTGTACGGTCTTGAATTCGTATTACACATCTGGCCGTGGAAACCTAGTGCCCTTCGAATAATACGCTCGCAACCTATATATACACCTTAATGTCAAGTTAGCATAGATCTTAACTTGGAAAGAGAAAGTGATTGAGCCTCTGAAAGATATAGGAACCAAGCACTTACTGGTATCACGGTCTGCCGAGTTGGCGTAGCTAGCTCGAAATGTATTGCACGGTGATGAACCGGAGCAAGGAATGGAAGAGAAGAGAAAGGTCATAGGGGAACTCTTTATATAACCCATAAGACGGGTGGATCCGGTGGCCAGCATTTATGAATGGAACTTTCAGCAAGATCAACCACGTCGTGACGAAGCAAGCTTGCCGGCGCGACGGCGTGCGAGCAGGGATATGAGAAGGACATCGACAACAGGGGCGTGACGTCAGCGAGGACGTTGTCAACGGACTTTGTCGATAGACGCTGTGGAAGGACTTGTTTGACGAAGATTTCGACGTTGTTGACGAAGATAGTTCCGTAATGATATTGCTCTTGCTATCATTTTATTTATAGTAGAATAAACGTGAGGATCGTCACAGGACGGCCGTTTCTTTTCGCAAGGTCGCCGGTCTGAGCGTCGAGATAGCCTCGCTATACTCATACGATTCCGGTTCGGCGAGAGATACTGCTCCTTTGGTATCGTGAACAGGTGTCTTTCTGATTGCTCCGCTCTGCTTCATTCTTCGCCGCCTGTCGGCTAATTTTTTCCGCTTTCTTCTTCTACCCCGTTCTTGCAGTTCTCGCTCATTTGCAAATTCACTAAATCCTCGAAGCGGACATTGCCATTCAATTTAACAATCTCTTTTTCAAAAGCAGCCGCCAAAAAACTAGATTCTTGACTGGTTAATCATAGAGCTTGCTTCTTTTCGAAGTCGAGCTGAGCAACTCTTTCGCCGAACCTTAAGTGAGACGACGTCGTCGGTGCTTGCTCCTCCGCTCACTCTTATCGGGTTCGCAATCCCAGACTGTGGTTGCTGCTTTGCCGCCGGGGTTGCAGCGCTCTTGTTGTATGCTGCATAAAGCAGTTATGTATCCTCAGTGCCCAGAAGAAGTAATGAATGGGGGTTGTAAAATCAAGCAGTCCCGTTAACAGCGTTATTAACGGGGTGATTGTCCAGCTGGTCAACCGCCGTTCTTATCACCGTGGCGCCGTCCTGTGCTGGTTCCAGCAACCTCCATTCGCACTTGATCCCCTCTTCAGCAAACTTGGCCAGAATGACACAGGCAATCTCGTCGAAAGCGTGCGTGGCCAGTGCTAAGATTGTTGGCCCCGCTCCAGAGAGACAGATGCCGAGCAAGCCCGGGTGTGATTTTGGCGTAACAGATTGCAAGATCCCCGTGAGTCCCGGAATCAGCCCAGCGCGGTACGGCTGGTGCAGTCGGTCTTGCATGCCCTCATAGATCATCGCGGGATCCGGTGGAGATTGACCCAATGCACCAACGAGCAGGGCGAGCCGTTGCAGATTGAAGATGGTGTCCTTGCGCGCATACATCGCTGGAAGCACGCCGCGGGCGGTGGCCGTCGAAACCTCAAAATCCGGAATGATGGCCACAGCCTTGATTTCCGTCGCCCAGTTGAACTTTTTGAAATGGCCAATATCGTACGGCGGCTCTGGCGGCTTGACACCGGTGTCCAATCCGCCTGCAGGCTCTGGTAGGACTTCGCTGAGAGGAATCTCCTTGCGTTCTGTATCGACCGGATCCAGTTCGTTGAGATACGTCCCGACAAAGCCTCCGTACAGCGCCGCCGCCACATTATCTGGGTGTCTTTCGATCATCAGGCAATAGTCCAGCATTCGAGCTTTGGACAACCCAAGTTCTCCGACTTCATTGGCGAGCACCACTCCTGCAACGACGGCTGCTCCAGACGATCCCAAACCGCGGCCGAGTGGAATTGGGTTCTTGATATGGACATGCGTCTCGATCGGGAACGCATGCTGGCCAGAACACCGCAGTACGTACAGAGCCGTCCGAGTGAGCAGATTTCGGTCCGCATTGAGATCGACTTCCCCTGCGCTTTCGCCTTCGTAGGTCACGACGCAGTTGAGAGGGGCATCGGAGGTTGTTTTTGAATGGTCGATTCGGACTTGTAATTCTAGCCATATGGAGAGAGCAAGTCCAATAACATCAAATCCAGGACCTACAGTAGCATTAAAATCTAGGACGGATTATCAGCTA
>QQTW01001772.1_pt1 | contig 15399 bp, 15 predicted proteins | sample 1904831 | NCBI WGS metagenome assembly QQTW01 (sample SAMN09435610, study PRJNA476489) | Subsurface metagenome, whole genome shotgun sequencing project. | reverse complement strand
GTATTCCACAACACCGTCTCCCTTCCAAACCACCGGAGCATAAAAACCAACATGGTCAGGATCTCCGCCTTCGCCGATTCCATACCAATGCATACTCGACTGCCTCTGCCGAAAGGAATGCAGTACCTAAAGGACGAATTCGCGACCTCTCAGCGTGACGGGCGGATAGTATAGGAACTAGGGAAAGCAATGTATCCTTTGCCGGGATTTGCATTGCTAATATCGCACCGTCGGCGACGGAAATGTTCTCTGTGGCCGGTGAGATGCGGCGTGGAGCATTCGCGGATTTTGGTGCAAGTGGCCATAAGGTTGGCATCTGTTCCAAAGCGCCCAGAAGCAGTGATGTATATAGATTTGGCATATAGACTTCAATTCTACAAGGCTAGAATCCGAAGCTTTAATAGTGGGCCCTGGGCGCTGACGGCTACAGCAATGGGTGATGATCACTCACCGCTCACCTGATCGTCAGCTATGAACACCACCTACCAACTTGACGGTGAAGCTGCTGCACGCCAGCCATATTTGAAGAGGACTCTGCACGAAGACTATTGATGGAATGCCCCAGCTTGCCAAGCGTACGTAGAGAATGATTCGGGTCGACCACCCTCCTAGGGGCTGGCCTTTTTCAAACAGTTGTGATACTTTATCACATTAACTTATTCACATGCGCTCTACCTGACCAATAGAACGGTCAGACACAACGGATAGCAGCAGCTTGTCAAAGTCACAGCACATGCTGTCACATCTGCAGAAAGTCTTCCAGGATTAATTCAGATTCCAACCCCGATGCGGGAGGCCATCTTCCGCCGAGTTCTAGCCTTGCCTTTGGCCGAAAAACCCCTGTACACGGGCGATATCCGTGGCTGCATCAGCTCTTACCGGAAAAAGGACAGTTTCTGATGGTGGCTTTTTGTTGGCTTCTTGTTGGCTCTTCTTGCCATGCGATCATGTCACCGGCTCGTCTGGCTCTGAGTAATACTGCCCAAGGCTCCCGATCCTGCTTCACAAGTACCCATCACCTAGACTCATCGTCCCCATAAATTACCTGTCATCAGAAATCAAGTTTTCGACATCGCACTACGAAAGATCTGTGGAACAATCTACTGCTGTGTATATCATTTGTTGAGGTCACTTCTTGAGATTTCCAACTTCATCATTCTATCTCCTTGACACTCCCTCCAACTGCACAAGTATCTCTTCACATCCTTTCGCAAATCTATTTCGCTCCACATACCACTCTCCGCCTCTATCGACAACTCGCAACTTAGACCTAGCACCACTTGACTTCTTATTATCACTACATCCATCATGCGCTCCCGTTCGGCATCTAACGCTTCAGCCATCTCATCATCATCCGACTCAACAGCAGCAGAGAACTCCCAAATCATCGTCAAGTTGCTGAATGGCGAGAGTAAGTTTCCAAAGCCACACTGATTTCCGGCAGATCTCGTTTTGTTTCCAGGCTAACCTTGGCCTCCAGCAATTCCGTTGACCCTCCCTTCCAATACAACTCTTTCCACTCTCCGCCACCTTATATCTCTCCGCCTTTCGCTTCCAGCTCCGTCATTTCGCCTACAACATGCCGGCCACCACTTAACATCGCCCTCCTCGCCCCTCGCTTCACTTCCTACAAACGCTACCATAGACGTCACCCTGCCAGTCCGTGGCGGTGGACCCAAGAAGATTCGCTGCACATTCAAGGATTGTAAAGATCAGGCCCAGCGCATTGTTGGCGACTGCTCTTTCTGTCAAGGTCAGTTCTGCGGTAAGCATCGCATGTTGGAAGATCACAAATGCAGCGGCCTTGAGGACTGCAAGAAGGAGAGTCATGAACGAAACGCAGATAAATTGAATAGTGAGAGAACGATCGTCGTCAAGGGCATTTAGATGGGTGTGTCTCGACATCCGAACGGGCCATATATGGTGTTCTGCGAGGGGTTTGGTCATACGGGAGATATTGTAAGGTCGGCCGAGAGAACCGTGGTTTCGGATCTGGTCTTTGCTTACCATGTCTCTGCTTTATTGTTGCCTGGGCGAGCGAGGTGCTTCGGCTGCGTTATCTGTACCAAAGAGAAATAAAGAGAATCCAATACTCTCCGAGTCAAGTCGTTGCTTCATGTTTCCCGAAATCTTCGCCGCACTTCCGACCGGAAGTCACCATATGTAGCGACAACCCTGTTCAAAACCGACATAGCCATCAAATTCATGTGTATGTTTTGTACGACATCGTTGCGCAAAGAGAACCTTGGAGGATAGCGTCCCAATGTAGCTAAAGCTATTGTTAAACCCATTTAGGCACTCTGATGTTCATCCCAGCTCACCCACCCAAACCATACTTTTCTTCACACCCACCATGTCCACCATCATAACTACCTCCTCATCCTCATCCTCCACCTCACCTCCAACTACTCCTCCCTCCCGAACATGGATTCCGACCTCCACTCCCATCTCCCTCCTCCCCAACCCAACCGCCCGCCTTTACCACCACATCCATCCTATCCTCATCCTCTCCCTCCTCTACCTCTCCTTCCCCTCCCTCGTCGCCAACCCCGTCTCCACCCTTTCCAAACTCCTTTTCCCAGTCGCAGGATCACAAATGCTTTACTGCGTCCTCAGCCTCCCTATCGCAAAAGCAGGTGTATTACCCAAAATCATACCCGGGGCGCGGAAAACCAAACCCAAGCCGGGGGGTAAGAAGATGCGGTCGGAGATGGGTGTTCTTTGGGAGAAAGTCGTTGTATGTATACCCCGGTTTAAACCGCTATTGATATCTATGCCCGGAGATTGTCAATGGCTAATCCAACGCAACGCACTTCTACAGCCCTCAACCCTCGCTACACTCCTAACGCTACTCCTCGCAACCCCGCTCGTCACAATCATGATTATCCTCTTCGGCGCGCCGCTCACGACTCATTTCGCGCATAATATCCTCTGCGCGACACATATGGCCTTGCTGATGTTCCAGCCGTTGTTTTACGTCTATGGGGTCGATGCGATTATCTGGAGGGAGATTTGCAGTGCGTTTTTGCCGTGGGATGGTGTCTGGGGAGGGACGGTAGGGACGGCGATTGGGGCGTGGTGTGGGGCGATCCCGATACCGTTGGATTGGTACGTGGATTTCCCTTTTGAGACGTTGCGGGGATGGGAAGGATAGGGCCAGTTGGAGGTCTTGATTGCATGCATTGGGACGAAAAGTGAGATTATTGGGACTCTATGGCTGACGATGTGCTTGGTGTAGGGATCGTGAATGGCAGAAATGGCCTGTCACAATCGTCACCGGAGCATATATCGGCTGGGCAATAGGACGACTAGGAGGGGAATTCTTATTCAAAGGCATGCGGATCCAGTTCGATTCATGAAGTTTCAAAGAAGATACCCAACAACGGGGTTTACGTTCGATTCACGTTATGTACATTCAATGTCTCCAATCGAAATACAGCCCCCATCCACCAGAAGAGATCCCCCGAGATACCTCAGGCTTTCCGCATATCGACCACACACCGGATACAGTCACCTTGCTTCATATCCGCAAAGGCTTTGTTAATGCCATCCAGTGGCTGCCGGTGCGTGATGAACTCATCCACCTTCAGCTTCCCCGTCATATAATCGTCGACAAGATCGGGCAACTGGCTTCGACCCTTGATACCTCCAAAAGCGCAACCTTTCCATACGCGGCCCGTGACCAGCTGGAAAGCTGCATCCCAGTCAGCACCACTCATCATCATGGAAAGGGAAGATAACTCACGTCTCGTACTAATCTCCTGCCCGGCCGCCGCAACGCCAATAATGATACTCTGTCCCCACCCCTTATGACACGCCTCCAACGCCGCTCGCATAACACCGACATTACCCGTACAATCAAACGTATAATCACACCCGCCATCCGTCATCTCCACCAACGTCTCCTGTATACTCTTGCCCCCCAACTTCGTCGGATTTACGAAATCCGTGGCCCCGAACTTCTTGCCCCAAGCTTCCTTCCCATCATTCACATCCACCGCAATGATCTTCCCCGCGCCATTCTTCACCGCCCCCTGGATAACACTGAGACCCACACATCCAGCGCCGAAGACCGCAACCGTCGAATCCTTCTCCACACCCGCCGTCACGACCGCAGCGCCGTATCCCGTCGTAATACCGCAACCGAGCAAACACGTCCGATCCATGGGCGCTTTATCCGTGATGGCGACAACGGAGATATCCGCGACGACGGTATACTGGCTGAACGTGCTGGTGCCCATGAAATGCAGGAGATCTTTGCCCTTGGCTTTAAAACGCGAAGTGCCGTCGGGCATGACGCCTTTACCTTGCGTGGCGCGGATTTTGCCGCAGAGGTTCGTCTTGCCGGATTTGCAGAATTTGCATTCGCGGCATTCGGGGGTGCTGTGGGTGGAGAAAAGGGGCAATTAGCATGGTGGTGAAGACTGATGTGTGTGTGGAACACAATTGAAGGGCGAGGGGGTTATACTAGAGCGCGACGACATTATCCCCTGGTTTGACGGATGTCACGCCCTCGCCGACTGATTCGACGATGCCAGCGCCTTCATGACCGAGGACGATTGGGAAGGCGCCTTCTGGGTCTTTGCCTGATAGCGTATATGCGTCTGGGAACATCTCAGTCTTGCTAGCGATCCATAGCCCCTGACTGGTGGACCGTACCCGTATGGCAGACGCCAGTGTAGTAAATCTCTATTCGAACTTCATGCGCTTTTGGTGGAGCAACTTCGACGTCTTCGACGGAGAGGTCTTTGCCTGCTTCCCAGGCCACCGCGGCCTATTGCCCATCAATTGGGGACCATATGGGCTGGCGCACAAGGCATTCTACCTTGCAAGTGATCGTCTGCGGAGAAAAGATTCAGTCAAAGTAGCAGGGAATGGTAGAATGGGCTTACTGACTTTTCCTACTGTGTCGCCTGCCATTCCGCCGAATACTCTTGATATTCTTTTGAAAAATCTTGCAATTGTAGATGAAGTCAAGAAAAGATCCCACGAGCGCAAAAGTCTCACCTGCCGTTCGTTCACTGATATCGTCAAAAACTATAAAATATTTCAGTGACGAGATGAGGGGCCATTGAGGGGGACTAGCTCGCGTGCGCCAAGGATACCATATACACATCGAGGTATCATTTCCGGGTCCCACGCGTCAAAACATAACGACATACTGCTCCTGGTATCACTATGATCAAACATAAGAGAAACATGGTCAGCTCACACTGAAACTTTCGGATTCCAACGAAAACGGTAATGATGGATTGACCAATCGCAATGTTGGGAGACACGAAGAAACCGACCCAATCAGGTACGTAGAAAGGAATTAAATCATCAGGATAAAAATTACCATATTTGCTGGCAGGGCAAAGCGAACAAGCACGCTGTCACTGAGTACACCAGAATCAGTACAAGAAGCTTAGGAGACAAGATATCCAATATCCTGGATTCATGAACTTGACTCTATCCCTGCGCTCCGCAAAGTGGGCACTCGATACCGCAATTGACACCCAACCCGAATGCACTGCCAGGGCAAGGGTTAATGCATGGAATGGTACCGAGTAGCAAGGAATCTCGAAACCAAATTGCGAGGGCTCGCCTCGACATAGCAAAGCCCAAGTCACAGAACGGGTAGAGATCCGAGAGGATCGATTGTTATATAGAGTTACTCTCGATCGGTCTCTGTCCACGAGCAATTTTTGTAATTTTGCCCAAATATTGTTGTTCCCATCACAGTTAGATAAGGAAAAATCGTTCCGAGCACTTGTGCTCAGCGTCCTAAAAGCGGTGGGGCCGAAGAATAAAATAGGTATCGTCAACCCAGGACGGCTCGCTTGTTGTACATGAATGATTTGTCTCTGCACCAGTGCTCGACCAGAGCGGAGATGGACAGTCGCTACCACATCGTACAACCTCGTCGAGTACGCAAGTACCCAGATGGTCCTCGATTGCTTCTTTGGGCTATCCGAGATGTTCGCGCTATCGTATTCAAAATTTCGGTCCATAGCCGTGCGGCTTCTACCGGCCAGGGATCTGTCCGGACTGCATCAAAGCAGCATTCTGTTCTTGAAATCTCAGGCCAACTCTTTCCGCTGCTTTTTGGTGCTTGTCCACACAGCGCATTACACAGTTCTCTTCCCGGGAACCAAGCGTTTTGCTCGTGAAGTCATTGACGCATGAATCGAAACAATTCTGTACGAGTTTTGAATACATCTGTGAAGAGCAGATGGTCAGCCAGTCGTTTGATACACTTCTCAATCGTGTAGTCTTGACGGGAGCATATATACAGTCATAAACTCTTTGATTTGCTTCCTCTCCATTCTAGTCTGCAGCTCACGCTGCTCACTGGCATTAAGTCTGGTTTGTTCATCGTCAGCTGCCGCAATATTGTACAACTTCTGGAGCTCTGAGGGACCACCAACGCTTCCATTGTGCTTTCAGGGATCAGGGAATAATGCAGACCAGATCATGCACAGCTAGATAATGTCAGGTATTGCAGCAGAGACGTTCAAACCACACTAAAGTCAGGGCAGGATCGATGGAGGTCTAGAGCTGATTTCAGGGAGATTTCCATAGAACTTGGGTTGCTACGGCGGTCCATAGCGCGATTCACGCTAAGGTAACCTCGGACCCCTAGGCCACTAGGCCTGAACTTGACAGACTGAACCGTAAAATAGGCACTGGATTGCTTTTTCCGTCTCATTTCTTTTGCTCTCGCGTTTACTCGATTGTTTTCAAGTCAAGAGGAAGGAGCGAGATCATCACTGTTTTGCTCATCAGCTTTGGCATTTATTTAGCCATTGGGTGCAGAGCTCCCATCCACTCGTTCAGTCGTAAAGCGTGGCTAGGTTGTCATACATGCCACCTGCCACTTCTTAGCGAGGCTTGTTCGTGACGGCTGAGCTCTCCCCCGTCATATCGAGCCACACCCTCCTGCTGTCTCCTCCTGCGCAAAGTCGAATACTGCACGAACGACAGGTCGACTGCGTTCGCACTATTATCGACGATTCTTGTATTACCACCGTTAGTTGATTGCTTTTCCACCAACGCTGAGATTCCTCCGAGCAATCCGCTCCCAGAATAACCTCTTGGCACCGCCTGGTCTGCAACAGCCTGGGATCGCCCAACCAGTCCTCATCATCATCACCTCTTTTGCGCTGTCGATCATCCCAGCCGGTTTACTCCTCGATTTGTCAGAGGCTCGTGACAGCATTCAACGCTGCTGCAGCTGCAAGCGGCAACTACGGCGCGTCCAACCTTCTACCGGCACTCCGCCAAACGCTTTCTGCTGGCTCGTCTACCTGCAGTGACTACCACTTTACCCTCTCAGCCTACTTTCATTTTCAACAAGAAACCCAGCTACCACGGCCCAAAGTGTCTGGAAAGGGAATGCTGGGCTCGCAAAGCTGGAGGCCATCCGCTCGTTGACAAATCCGAGCATACCGAACACATCGACCCTGGACAGTGACTTTTGAGAGTATTACAACTTCCAACCACCACTATTGCAATTGAAGCCAATATGGCGACCGGTAATCCTGCCACGCCCTCTACTCGTCAGGCTTTCAATCAGCCTGTCCCAGTCACACCGCAGAACACGATGACTCCTGCGTCCAAGCGCGATCTCGCATCGTGGTGGAAGAATTTCAAGAAGAACACCAAGAAAGAGGAAGAAAAAGTTGAAAGCACCGAGCCTCCCAGTGGTATCTTTGGCGTTCCACTACAAGATAGTATCAGATATGCCAACGTTGCGATTTCTTTGACCAACGAGCGCGGCGAAAGCTACATCTATGGCTACGTGCCAATCGTCGTCGCGAAATGTGGCGTCTTCCTGAAGGAAAAGGGTATGTCCTCATTAATTTTCTCCAGCTAGACCATTGCCAGAAGCTTATGTTGCACTAGCTACCGATGTCGAAGGAATCTTCCGATTAAGCGGATCCAACAAGCGCATCAAGGAGCTTCAGACAGTCTTCGACTCCCCGGATCGCTACGGCAAAGGCCTCGACTGGACAGGGTACACCGTACATGATGCAGCCAATATACTCCGGCGTTATCTGAACAACCTACCGCAGCCGATTGTGCCCCTCGAGTTTTATGAAAGGTTTCGAGACCCTTTAAGGAGCCACCAATCTCAAGCTGTGGGCACGGAACACCTCGAATCAACAGCCCAAGATACTGGTGATTTCGACCACGCACAAGCGATCGCCACGTATCAAAAGCTTATCACGGAGTTGCCAGCTTTGAATCGACAGCTGCTTTTGTACATTCTTGATTTGTTAGCTGTGTTCGCCTCGAAATCCGACCTGAACCGCATGAATTCAGGCAATCTGTCAGCAATCTTCCAGCCTGGCCTACTGTCGCATCCAAATCATGACATGGAGCCTAAAGAATACCGGCTCAGCCAAGATGTACTTATTTTTTTGATCGAGAATCAGGATAGTTTCCTCGTTGGGATGAGTGGTACTGCCGCCGACGAGAAAACTGTGAAAGATGTTCAAAGTGGCGTGCACACCCGTCACCCAAGCTCACCTGCAACACCGAAATCTGGAATGGGCAGGTCCAACTCGAACGCAAGCGGTGGGACAGATAGTCTCCGGAAGCTCGGCGGCCTTCGAAGGAATGTGTCGGTCTCGTCCAACGGTTCCAAGCACTCTGGTCATGTGCCGAGTCCCGTTGGATCAACGCCTGGTAGCCCACATACCATCGGCAGTGGTGTCCACAGGAGCAACACCGTCCCGTCGAAAAGGTCACCCGGTATACCATCGAGATTCAGCCGGCCTCTGGACCTTACCGATTCGAAGGAAAGCGCACCTGTGGCAAATAATTACCTTGCAGCGGGAAATATCGCAGCACGTAATCGGTCTCTTTCGCCAGGGACCCACAATGGGCCTGGTACACAGGCCCCTTCGCCCTCAAGCAACTCATCTGTCACGCCTACTGCAGAAAAGCCTTCCGGTCTCGGCATCGGAAATGATTCGAAGATCAAGGCTCACAGTCAAGAAGAACTCCCTCAGCAGGAAGTAAAGATCGAAGCTAAGCCAGATACCAAGCTGGAAGCTTTGACACTCCAACCACCCGCACCAGTCCTTAGTAGACCTGAGTCCAGTACGCCAACGAAAGAACGGAAGCTTTCGGGGCTGTTTGCCAAATCTCCTTCGAGCGAAAGCGAACGCCGAGACGGCCGTCAAACGAATAAGCTCAAGAAGAAGCGACCCGAAAGCGCCAACCCCAGTGCTCAGAGCTCGACCCACTCACTTCATGGTCTACCCGATTCCCCGGCAGGCCAGTCTTTCTACACACCTCTACCTACGCCTGGAGGGATTAGTCAATACCAAGTTGATCCAATGGCCAACGCGATAGCTCAACCTCCGCCGCTGTTGTCCAACACCAGCGCCACGCCGACATCAGAAGCACCGCCGAACAGCAATGCTACACCGGACGTTGATCAATTAGTTACACAAGCACAAAGCCCACTGTCAAAGGCCAAAAAGTCCCCTGTCCCCTCTCTTCGTTCTCGTGCATCGGCAACAGATGTCACCAGCCAATCGGAAGCAGAGCATGCAGATGATCTAGTCTCCAACGGTAAGAAGAAAGAGAAGAAGCATCGGTGGCGGTTCTCTTCCACGGCCAAGAAGAATGGAGAGCATCCGGTTTTAGGGTCTAGTACATCTGAAATCAGTTCCAACGCCATTACTGAGCAAAGCACCACATCCGTCGTCAGCACGGGCAGAGTGAGACAAGAAGCTACAGCGGAATACCAGGCATCGCCTGTCGTCGACGTCCATCCCTCAACTGTTCAAGGCTCGAGCCCAGAGACGACACCTTCAAAAGAGCGCGCTTTTCTTAGCCCGAAAGAAACCAGTCCTGAACCCGCAGAGAAACGAGGGCCAATTGGATGGATTAAAGGCAAAGTGGCCAAGGTTAAGGAGGAAAGGAAAGAGCGAGAAGCAGAGAAAGAACGAGCCAAGAGTCCTCCGCGGAACGTTATGGAGGGAGGATCTGTTAGCAAGCAGAGTCTGTCGGCCATTGCTAATGAGGGAATGGCTGTTCGCGGCAGGTCCATGGAAGTGGGAAGAGAGGGTGATACGATCAACGGCGGCGAGTCTACTATTCAAACCCCAGCCGGTGGAAGTTGAGTGGGCGCTTTTGGCGAGTGACGACCGGCTTGGTGTTCGATACATGTTTCATGCTACATTTCAACGAGTCTATATAATGTTGATTGATCGAAAAGGATTCGAGGGGGTGAGGTGGCTTTATCGTGGGCGGATACCCCAGGTTTGGCGAGGCAGCGTTAATAATATACGATCTGGTGCAAGGGGGCAGTTGTGATTTCTCTGTGTCATCTTATCCACATATAAAACAAGGCGCGTGGATCACGATCTCGTACCAGTTTGTTTTGGACACGAGAGTTTGTCTTGGCCTATGTCAGGTTCCAAAAATAGACGGCCAATGGCGATTGCTGGCTAGTTGAATTGGGTTTGGACGGTCTTGGCACCCGTCTCCCTTCTGCCAACTTACGCCTCAACGGCCTCACAAGACCTTCTGCTTCTGCTTCTGTTGTGGTCATTCACTTCACGTTAACCAGCATTGAGTTGCAGCTCACAATGTTGCCACGCCGTGGCATCCTCGCTGGCGTCCTCTTTGGACTCCTTACTGTCGCTAAAGCTGATGATAGCTATCAGAAATCGTTGGATAAGGAGGCACAGGCGGATATTGAAGAATTCAGTAAACTATTGGACCAGGCCGACCTGCCATCGTTGCATGCAGCTCTCCACGATTATTCACCAAGGAAGTTCAAGCATGGCATGTTCAGGGAAGATCGCACTGCCGTTGAAGCAATTCATCGAGAACAACCTTCGCTGGCCAGCAGCATAGTCGTCAAAGCTAAACGTCAAGACACCCCAACCAACGGCACCACCCCTTCGGCCACGCCTCCTCCTAACAGTCCATCACCAACGACGCCCGCGCCCGGAGACCCCTCTGATGCAGATCCTGAGCCCGGATCTCCTACAGATGAAGGTCCTCCGCCCGAAACTCCCACCAATGAAGGTCCTGCGCCCGAATCTCCTACCAATGGAGGTCCTGCACCCGAATCTCCTACTGATGGGGGTCCCGCGCCCGAAACTCCTACTGATGGGGGTCCCGCTCCCGAATCTCCTACCAATGGGGGTTCTGCACCCGAATCTCCTACCGACGGAGCTCCTGCGTCCCCTCCTACCGATGAAGATGAGGGTCCTGTATCCGAATCTCCCAATGATACTGGTCCATCTCCCACAGCTCCTTCCGTTGCAACACCGAACCCAGTAGGCCCCGTCGAAGGCAGCTCGCCCGGAAGTCCTGAGGATACGCCTACTACCGCGGATGGCGGCTCTCCCAACGAACCAGCGACGACCACCACCGGCAACTCTCCCGATGCACCCATAGGTGAGGGCGGGTCTGAAACCACGGGCGGCGACGAAGAGGATAGCCCGCTGGCCACCTCAAGCTCCTTCCCAGACGGCTCCAGCCCGTCCCTGACTGCCGGCCAAGTCATCACTACCACCGATGCCCAAGGCATCACCATCGTGTCAACCGTTGGAGGCGGCTATGTGACTCTGTCGAGATCTTCACGCAGTGGCTCTTCGTCACCCGTGACAACCACGGGCTCAACACGCACGACTCGCCGTCCCTCCAGTACCTCGTTCGTGCTGCAGACAACGACTTTACCAGATGGCAGTCAAAGCACCGTCACTGCTGTTACCGTTGTGCCAGGAAATGGCGGCCCTGCTGCTACGCCTTCAGGAGAAGCAGGAGCGGGAGGCGGGAGCACCACGCAAGGCGGTAACCCAGCGCTGCAAACGGGGGTTGCGCCGGGCAGGATGGGGAGCATCGGGTGGGAGATTGTGTGTTTACTTGGGGGAGCGGTAGGCGTGGCGATGATGATGTGAAGAAACGAACAGGAAGATAGCAAGCACATGCATGAGATGGCGTTCTGGGATTTTGGCTCAACGCTATGCAAGAAATTGCGAGTGTTGCCTTGAGAGAATGGCAGAGCAAGGGGATGAGAGAGAGCGAGAGCAAAGACGAATACGAGGAAAGGCTGTGAAAAGAGTCGAAAATGTATGGAGCATTAGCAAGCACAAGAAGCAGCTCCTGGGATATTTGTCCATATTGGAAGGTATCACCGATAATAGTCGAATCAATGTATTTTAACGATATCAAATTACCGAGCTTTCTCGCACATCCAATTTTCGGAATTCCGCAAACCACCTAACAAGCTCTGCTTACTGTTGATATCCGCTGCACCCTTCTTTCCCCCTCTCGAAGCTCACATAGAATAGACCCTAACCCTACCCATCACCAACCACCTTATTAATTCTTCTTCATCTCCTCCCACTCACCCCTCCACCATGCCCACCAAAAAGAACCCGGGAAACCGCATCAGAGATACCTCCAAACCCTCCCCCAAATCTAAATCCAAAACCTCTAATAGTAGTACCTCCAAACCACCCTCAAAGCCGCAATCTCATCCTCTTCCTCCTCCTAATACCAAACTCCCACCCCCTCTTCCTTCTTCTACTTCTACAACCCATGCCCATCTACAGGAGATAGAACAACAGCAAACCCTACTAAACATCTTCTCTCATGCTTTCAAGTACCGTTTACATGATATTGCGAAGCTTAGGAATGATATCCAATCCCTGAAGCATCATCTTTACAACCGCGATTTCGGGAAAGCGTTTGCCGAGGAAGGGGGGTTGGAAGCGTATGCGGTGCGGTGGAGTCCCGGGAGGGCGTTGGCTTATGCGGAGTTGTTCAGGGAGGTTGATGGTTTGGAAAAGGGGTTGGAGGATGAAGGGAGGAGGAGGAAAATTGTATGTATAGGTGGGGGAGCCGGGGCAGAGGTTGTGGCTTTGGCGGGATTATTAGGGCTTACTTCTGGTGATGAGTATGGAGGAGGGAAGGGGGTTGGGGTTGGGGATGATGATGACGAGGGACTAAGGGGGAGGAAGTGGGATATCGTTATTGTGGATATTGCGCCCTGGGCTTCTGTGATTTCGAAATTGGTGGATGCCGTCACTTTGCAGCCGATATCATCACCTGATGATGCTTCGGATTCTACAAAGGCGGTCAACGGAATGCTTGTAGAAGCAGAGCACTTTGCTGTGGGTTTCCAGCAGCGGGACGTTCTCGCTATGGAGAGTGACGAGTTGAGCGAGCTGTGTCTCAAGGCCAGCATGGTGACGCTCACCTTCACACTCAACGAACTGTACACCACATCTATTTCTAAGACAACAAAATTGCTGTTAGATCTGACCAGTTTTGTGGAGAAGGGATGCGTGCTGCTTGTGGTGGATAGCCCGGGAAGTTATTCGACTTTGGCGTTGAACAAATCGAAAGAAATGGATGAGGATACAGCCAGGCAGCAGCTCGATGATGTGGATGTTGGCAGGGAACGAAGACCAACAGAGAAGGAAGGGAAGAAGTACCCCATGCAATGGCTTCTCGATCACACGCTTTTGGAAGTCGCGAGTACGAGTTCAGGGGTGGAAGGAAAGCATTGGGAGAAAGTGCGTAGTGCGGATTCAAGATGGTTCAGGTTGAGGGAGGAAATGAAGTATCCCATTGCTTTGGAGGACATGAGAATGCAGGTCCACGTTTATAGGAGGTTGTGATATCCTTGTTTTGAATGTCTGTTCATTCCCAGCGCCCTGAATCAGCTGGACTACAAAAACCGGTAGGCAAATGAACTGCGACAGTGCAGACATCCATCTTCCGCCGGGGCTTCCCCCACATGCTCAGATGCTTTGTACTGAGTCGAAATTCTTTGGGCTCGGACAACGCTTACTGGATTTGTGGATGTGGTAATTCGCACATGCGTCTTTGGCCTCGTCGGGGATTTCGTAAGGCAAACGCCGTGCACAGGTCTTCACGACGTCGAAAAGGCATTCCTGCGGTGCATTGACAAGCTCGGGAGAACTGTCGAAATCTACTTGCCAAGCGAGTATATCCACGAGGATGGTACGAAGCACAGAATTCGGCAAAGTACATGCGTAGACGAAATGTAGAGTGGTAGGCTCTATAAAAGGTTCTCCCTCTTTATTGTCGTCGCCGTCCTTTTTGTCGTCGGGGTGTTCTCCAGGCGAGGGAGCGTGGTCAATGATCTTGTCGATGACCAGATTCTGAAGAACCTCGCTTCCATATTTCTCAGCCAAGACATACAGATGACAGTGCCCGTCGAGTTGGATCGCCGTGTCAGCCTCGCTAGATCGGAGATTTCCAGTGTAGAGCCACAAGAGGTAATCCGGGAAAACTTTGGGATCATCTTCTGGCAAGCGTATGGTTTTTTCTGCTGCTTCTTTGAAGGAGCCTTCGAAGGCGGCTTTGAAAAACGGAGAGTTGGAGGAGAGCAACTCCTTGGAAACGTGAAAGGGTTCCTCTTCGGGGCCAATGAGGATGGTAACAACCTCGTCAGTCAAGCCCCTAAAGAAATTAGCCAGTTGAGCGCAGACTGCCTAAAGATATCAGTAGCTTACTTGTATGTCGGAGGATCAGCTGTCCTCGATGAAGTGGCCATGATGCTACCAAGAGTATGAAATAGTCTTGGGGCAGACTTCGTTAACGGACGGATCGATCATAGCGGGCAACTGATGTTATATTCTATGGTCATATGCAATATTCGTGTCAAACGTTTGGAGACTTTGGTCAACACTTTTTGACAGAACCATGAATCTAGGCTACGGTCACGTCCCTACTACTGTCACATCCCCTTCTCATTGGCTCGGTCAATTTTCGGCCCGCCCTCCCGCAGCGGCAAGGCTAGAGCCTTAACTGAGACGCTAAGGCGACTCTGCTAACGCGATGACGACAAGCTTCAGAATCTAGGATAAGTTTTCAGCTCTTTCCACTGAATCCTGCAAGTGTTATGGTGATTGGATGCCCGCTGAGCCATGTATCATTGTGAATGTGGACGGCGATGAAATCTATACTGAGTCTTGGCGATGTATTCCCTCGCATCTCATAGCGAATCCGGATTATTTGTGGTGAGTCAGGTTAGTAAAAGAAGGGATGTGACGTTAAGTGACCCTGAGAGCTGTGACAGCAGCCGCTCCCAATTTATATCATGATGACCATGGAGCTTGCCTCAAATCGGCTTTCCATCGCAGCTCGTTCGTTGGTCAGATTTTTTCAATCAATGGGCTGGATGCACATCTTCGGGCTTATCGCTTGGCTACGGCTCTGATCCGCCACCGACGACGTCAGCCGGAGAACGATCACCTTTTGTCCCAGGATCACCGTATAGCATGTAGAGGTTATTACCATTTACAACAATTCAATTGACTAGGCCAAAGTCAGACGTGCCACTCAAGGTGCGTAGAGGTTGGAGGAAGTTTTACGCGTGCTTGAACAGCATTCGAGAAAGGATGACTAGTA
>QQTW01001771.1_pt1 | contig 15400 bp, 16 predicted proteins | sample 1904831 | NCBI WGS metagenome assembly QQTW01 (sample SAMN09435610, study PRJNA476489) | Subsurface metagenome, whole genome shotgun sequencing project. | reverse complement strand
ACATCACAACGTCAATCTGGTCTAAAAATGAAAATAATATGAGAACAGTATAGTCGAAAAATGAAAACAATATGAGAATTAATTTATCAAGATTATGCGAGTGACAACTCAGTCGCAAGGTAGAAAGCACAAGTTAAGAGCAGGTTACACTGCCGTATTACTGGGACTGTGGCTAAGTGCGTGTGGTTCTGCCGCCACTAATCGAGCTAGTTCTGAGACAGATGCCAAGCCAAATGTGGTTTCAACCAGTACCGTAATTGCAGATTGGACGGAGCAAATAGGGGGGGATGAAATTCAGCTGACTGGAATTTTGCAACCAGGAGCCGACCCCCACATCTATGAACCAGTGCCGAAAGATAGTATTGCCCTAGAAAAAGCAGACTTAATTCTCTACAACGGTTACAACCTAGAGCCGGGGCTGATTAAGCTGATGAACGCTGCTGGTGTTAAGGCACGTAAAATAGCAGTGGGGGAAGTGGTGAAGCCGCTGCGGCTGGATAAAGAAGGCAAAACGGTCCCAGATCCGCATGTTTGGGGTGATGTTGAAAATGTTATGGCGATGGTCAATGCGATTCGAGACGCTTTAAGTGAGCTGTCGCCAGAAGATCGCGAGGAATTCACGCAGAATGCAGCGCGATTCACTCAGGAGTTGAAGCAACTCGATGCTTGGACGAGAGCGCAGATTCAAACTATCCCGGTAGGCAAGCGGAAACTAGTGACCACACACGACGCCTTTCAATACTATGCCAAGGCTTACGGACTAGACGTTTTCGGTACTTTAATCGGCATTAGCACTGAGGAGCAACCGAGTGCGCGGACAGTAAAAAGCTTGTCGGATTCAATCAAATCAACTGGTGTTACGGCAATTTTTGCGGAGACGACAATTAATCCGGTTTTGATTAAAACGGTTGCTCAGGAATCAGGGGCAAAATTGGCAGCACGCTCTCTTTACTCTGACTCCATCGGCGCACCGGGTAGTGATGGTGATTCCTACATCAAGATGGTGGTTGCCAATACGCGCACTATTGTGGAAGCACTGGGGGGAAATTACACGCCATTTCAGCCAACTGCCGGAGCTGAAAAGTGAGTGATTACACTCAGTACTTATGGAAATTAAGAACCGAGCAGAGGCTTTGGCAGGCATAGCTATGAAAGTCTGGTTGTTTCCGTCCGTTCAGTTGGAAATTAAAAATTTGCATATTCATGAGACTCCTCACAGTAATTATTCAGAATACCTACAAGGTGAAATTTTGGAGTTGTTTGAGGCGCTTCGTAAACGAATTCTGAATTTGGATGCTTCGGTCAAAGAAGAGTTTAAGAAGTTTTACATAGCTTACAAAACCACAAATAATTTTGCAGATATCGTACCTCAAGAAAATCGCCTGCTCTTGTTGCTTACTATGCAATTTGACGAAATAAATGATTCCAAAGGTCTGTGTCGGGACGTGACTAATGTAGGGCATTGGGGCAATGGTGATGTGGAAGTTAGTTTTTCATTTTTAGACCAGATTGACGTTGTGATGTTCTTAGCTCGTCAAGCTTTTCATAAGTACAGTTATGAGCTTAATGAATAAAAGGTAGACTGAAGATTGCTAAATATGTTTTTAAATCTAGGAAAATAATTCTGATAGCAACTCGTCGCGGCTCAAACCAAAATGAGCAGAAATATTACGCAAAATTGCGTTGAGTGTGCCAATTTTGATGGGGTCATGTGCTGGGATAGTCACATGATGCTCACCGCCTTGCTGTGTAGTCAGGCGTATATGACTACCAGTCTGGCGATCAACAACATATTCAAGTCGAGCAAGTGCTTTGACTAACTCATCACAAGACAAATCTCGCGGAAGTTTCATGAAGCTATTACTTCATCGTGGACAACGTGCAAGTGGATTAACTTGGGTCGGCTCTGTTCATCAGGAAAATGACACCGAACTGCGTCACGAACCATTTCTCGCAGCGCATCCATATTATCTGCTTGGGTGAAAATCGACTCTTCCAATGCGCGGGCAGTGTAGCCGCCATCAGGGTCATCCTCAACCAGAAAAACAATTTCAGTCATGATGGCGTTGACGATACTCTGATTACGCTCTTTGTTAGGAATCGCCTGACGATCTTATCTTATCAAAGGGGTCTCTTCCAGCGACTCTAGCTACTCGTGAGGGAAGAGATCAGGAAGTCGATTTGGGAACCTAGTGGACCTCCCCTCAAACACAAAGCCGTGAAATCACCATGAGCGAATAAGTTTAATTTTGTCTTAATATTTTTGATAAAATAGTGTGCCGCATGGAGATAAAGCGATGGCAACAGCCCATCCAGAGATTGATATCACGCCGTTCATCGACCATGCCCTGCTGAATCCGACTGCCACTCCGGAGCAAGTCGCGAAGTGGTGTGAGGAGGCAGACCGATTTCAATTTGCAGCGGTTTGTGTTTACCCCGCTTATGTACGTACTGTAGCTGAATTGCTGAAAGGGAAGAATCCCAAAGTCTGTACGGTAATTGGCTTTCCTTCTGGAGCGACAACCCCAGCAGTGAAGCTGTATGAGGCTCAGGAAGCGGTAGAGAATGGGGCGACAGAATTAGATGTCGTGATCAATTTAAGCTGGTTGAAGATTGGAAAAACCGAGCAACTGCACCGAGAAATTGCCGAAATTTGCTCGGAAACTGGGCAAACGGTTAAGGCTATTTTGGAAACTGCCCTGCTGACAGATGCCGAAAAGCGACTAGCAGCTGAAATATGTATAGATGCGGGTGTGAGGTTTTTAAAAACCAGTACGGGCTTGAATGGAGGCGCAACGGTAGCTGATGTGAAACTTTTGCAGGAAGTGGCACGGGAGCAGGTGGGTATTAAGGCAGCGGGTGGAATTCGTACCATTGACCAAGCACTTGAGTTAATCTTGGCAGGTGCCACTCGCTTAGGCACGTCGCGTGGTCCTGACTTGATTCGCCAGCGCGATACCCTGGAAAAGAAAGATTAATAAAAGTTATTGAGTTCGTACGGGCGGGGTTAACAGTTATAACCTGTGAGAATACAGATAAAATGGCAAAACCCGTCCGCACAGCTTCCAACTCAAAATGTAAAGGCCGAAAGTTTCAATGAGTCGAACTTATAAAGCCACTGGAATTAATCTCAAAAGTATGCCCTTGGGCGACTCGGATCGGCTACTAACAATTTTGACGCGGGAGTTTGGTCTGATGCGGGCAGTAGCACCAGGGGCGCGCAAGCTCAACTCTAGCTTAAGCGGCAGGAGTGGGTTGTTTGTGGTCAATGAGCTACTGATTGCTAAAGGGCGCTCACTCGATAAAATTACTCAAGCAGAAACCCTCGAATCATATCCAGGTTTAAGTCAAGACTTAGGCAAACTGGTAGCCAGCCAGTATCTAGCGGAAATGGTACTCGCTCAGGCTTTGAGCGAACAACCCCAAGAGGAACTATTTTGCTTACTAAATGAACATCTTAGCCGGTTGGAGCGGTTACCCCACACCAAAGCCTATCTAGTCTTAGCCCATTTGTCTCATGCGATCTTTCACCTGCTAGCCTTGGCGGGAATAACACCCCAAGTGCAAGTTTGTTGCCTCACTCAGCATCCCTTGATACCAGACTTTACCGCTCCAAATTGGCAGGTAGGGTTTAGTGTATCAGCTGGTGGAACAATTAGTTTACCAGCGTTGGAACGCCTACAAGCGGAGGGGAGGAAGAAACCAAAATTGCCCTCCTATAATCACTCTGGAGGCGGGGCAAGCATTGTGGCTGAGTCAACAGGTACAAGCTATCAGACCGTTGTCCACCGGCAAGAAACACCAGTCCTAAATACGCGCCTTGATGCAACACAACTCTCCTTACTTCAACAGTTGGCGGTCGCGGAGCTAACCCCGCTGGATTTATCCCTACTAGAGCAGCCGATTTCCCCAGATACCAGATGGCAATCTGTTGAGCGAATTTTGCGCCAGTACGTTCAATACCACTTAGGTCAACCCATTCGCTCTGCTGCCTTGCTCGATAGTTATTTTGCTTCCATGCCGACTTCTTCCACAAACCATGATGCAACCGTCTGATTTGGATACAGAACTTTTCATGCCGTCCCCTACCCTGACAAACTTGCAGAAGAAAACGGCGGTGGGGATGGGGGATCAAACCCTCCCAGATTCAAAGTCGCAACCCAGTCAGATGTCCGCGAAGGAACACTACTCTGACCAAACCTGGTCATCGGAGCTGCCTTCATCCGATACCGTCCCAAGTGAAAAGAGTGAAGCCAACAACACTTCCCCTTCAACCTCCCAGAATGAACACGAAAGTACTGTGGCTTCAGTTGGTTCCGATTCTGGTAACCAGCCTAGTGTCGCCGTTAGTAATGAATCTGAGGAGGTTCTAGAGCTTGGGTTTCTACCCGTCCTGAGAAATCGCAATTTCCTGACTCTGTGGAGTGGTCAAGTCTTTTCTCAGCTGGCAGACAAGGTATATTTGGTGCTGATGATTGCGCTGATCTCCGGTCACTTTCAAACGGGTAACCAAAGCATCAGTGGCTGGGTATCTGCGATCATGATGGCTTTTACCATCCCAGCAGTGCTGTTTGGTTCGGTCGCGGGTGTGTTTGTGGACAGGTGGCCCAAAAAGGAGGTGCTGGTAGGAACGAATTTGCTGCGCGGCATCTTGGTGTTGGTAATCCCACTGCTGCTGGGGGTGACTCAAGGTTGGGCACCCCTGGCTGGGTTACCGGTGGGCTTTGGCATTTTACTGGGCCTTTCTTTCCTGATTTCTACCCTCACACAATTCTTTGCACCAGCTGAACAGGCGGCGATTCCCCTCGTAGTGGAGCGTCGGCATTTACTATCAGCTAACTCTCTATACACGACCACGATGATGGCTTTGGTGGTAGTGGGATTTGCTGTGGGCGAGCCGTTGCTGGCGCTCGCAGATACCGTAGCGCATCAGTTGGGTGCTGGTGCTGAAATTGGCAAAGAATTGGTGGTGGGGGGCAGTTATGCGATCGCTGGTTTATTTTTGTTGCTGCTTAAAACAGGCGAAAAACTGCTACGTACCGAACAAGCAACTCCCCATGTTTGGCAAGACCTAAACGATGGTTTGCGATATTTAGGGAAAAATAATACCATCCGCACGGCTCTGATTCAACTTGTAATTTTATTTTCCGTCTTTGGTGCTCTTACCGTCTTAGCTGTTCGGATGGCTGAGGTGATTCCCGGCTTGAGATCTTCCCAGTTTGGCTTTTTGCTGGCAGCTGGAGGCGTTGGCATCGCTGCAGGTGCTACAATTCTGGGTCAGTTTGGTCAGCGTTTCTCTGATACCCAGCTCAGTCTTTGTGGCTCTACAGGGATTGCCGCCACCCTGATTGGTCTTTCCATATTCACCAAACAACTGTGGGTTGTGCTGCTGTTAATAGCACTCTTAGGCAGTTTTGCCTCTTTAGTGGCTATTCCTATGCAGACTACAATCCAAAAAGAAACCCATCCCGAAATGCGCGGCAAAGTCTTTGGTCTTCAGAACAATGTGATCAATATTGCCATGACTTTGCCCCTCGCTTTAGCAGGTGTGGCGGAGACCTTGTTTGGTTTACAGACTGTTTTTCTAAGTTTAGCTGTGACAGTGATCTCAGGAGGTCTCCTAAACTGGTATATTTGCCGTACAGAGATAAAACCTGTCAATTAACGCTCAAAAAGAAGCAAGATGGCTGTAGGCAACTTTTTCCTAGTTGCTCATGTCGTCTCGCGTCTTAATGAGAAACTCGCGCCTCAACCTGAATGCATATTGCCTGGATTGGAAAAAAATCACCCTTTTGTGGCAATGTCACTTATAGTCGGGAAATAACCAATGCCTTATTAGATCAGAATCATCAAGTTAGCTTCCTGCACTTTGCCCAAGAAGAATCTGGACCAGATAATTGGCCAGAATGCCCAGAAGTCTCTCTGCCCTTTTTTTACAAATCTCAGGTTTACACCATCCCCACTTTGAGAGCGAGTAAAGTTTTGACTCAGTCGCTGCGTCAGAGTAGACCAGATTTGGTGCATGCCTCCCTCACCTTGTCTCCTTTAGACTTTCTTTTACCAGAAATTTGTGCAGAACTGAATTTACCGCTAATTGCGACTTTCCACACCCCCTTTGCTGGCAAGGGCGCAAAGTTAAAGTCGGGAACACAACTCTTGGCGTATCAGCTCTACGCGCCTTTCCTGTTTAACTATGATCGTGTCATCGTCTTCTCTCAAGTTCAGCGAGACTTGTTGGCGCGATTAGGTGTACCGGCTCGTAACGTCGCTGTGATTCCCAATGGGGTAGATGTTGAAAAGTATTCGCCTGGTCCTTCCACGCTGAAGGTAGAATTGAAAGCTAAGCGCCTCTTTGTTTACCAAGGACGGCTTGCTCCTGAGAAAAACGTAGAAGCGCTCCTACGGGCTTGGAAGCGGTCAGAAATGGGGCCAGACAGCAAGTTGCTCATTGTCGGCGATGGTCCGTTGATGTCGTCTTTAAAGCCGTTTTATGGTCGGGAATACGGAATTATCTGGTTAGGATTTGTTGGCGATGAAAACCGGCGAATCGAAATTCTGCGGGGCTCTGACGTGTTTATTCTGCCTTCTTTAGTGGAAGGTCTATCACTTTCTTTGCTAGAAGCAATGGCTTGTGGTCTCGCCTGTCTAGCAACGGATGTGGGTGCAGATGGAGAAGTTTTGGAAAAGGGAGCAGGTGTGATTCTTGATACTAAGAGAGTGGCATCAGAATTGCATACTCTGCTGCCGCTATTCCAAGACCATCCTGAGTTAACAACCTTGTTGGGTGAAAAAGCAAGACAGCGCGTATTAGAGCGCTATACGCTCAAAGACAATATCGCTCAGTTAGTACAACTCTATAAGCAGGTGTTGCAGCAGCGACGGGACAAAACAGTTTTGAGTAAAAGTGGATAAGGCGTAAAACTGGGGCTCCCCTAGTCTTCACCGCCCCAGCCAATTCGCGCTCAAAACTACAGTTAAACCGAGAAAAATCACTGTTAGCGCCCAAGTAACCCGGTTTAGCGTAGTTTCTGCACTTTTGGTGCTACTAAACAATTGGGCTTGTCCTCCAATGGCACCAATTCCATCGCCCTTGGGACTGTGTAGCATTACCAAAATGGTCATGCCTATCGCGGAAACTACCCAGATCGTTTCTAAGACGTTGGAAATCGTCATGGCAACAACAAGTTTATTAAATAATCATTGTATCTTGAATTTACAAAACTGCTTGCAGAGGAGTGCGAGTCGGTTGAACTTCATATGCAGCTGATTTGATCAATGAGCTACCTGTCATCTCCAGGGGCTGAGACAGCTTCAGAATTTCCAGAATTGTCGGGGCGATGTCGGCAAGACAACCATCAGTTCGTAAGCTAACGTCAGCGCCATGTCCGGGAATTATGGCTTTTTCTCCTTCAACTAGAATTAGGGGAACTGGGTTAGTGGTGTGAGCTGTCCAAGGATTGCCCTGTTCATCTCGCATATATTCGGCGTTGCCGTGGTCGGCAGTGACAATCGCTGTGCCACCTACTTTACTAATACCTTCGAGCAGACGACCCAAACACCGATCAACGGTTTCAACTGCCTCAATTGTTGCTGGGATCTGACCAGTATGTCCCACCATGTCTGGGTTGGCGTAGTTAATTACGATTAGGGAGTAAATGCGTTTTTCAACGGCTGCGATCGCTACGTCAGTAACAGCCTCAGCTGACATTGCTGGAGCGCGATCATATGTCGCTACCATTGGACTCATTACTAGTTCCCGGTCTTCTCCCGCAAAAGGCTCCTCAAGACCGCCGTTGAAGAAATAAGTAACGTGAGCGTATTTCTCCGTCTCAGCAGTACGCAACTGCTTTAGGCCATGTTGAGCGATCACTTCTCCCAGGATGTTATGCAGGTTCTGAGGCTCAAAGGCAACCTGAACCGGCAATTCTGATTCGTATTGAGTAAACGTAACAAAAGAGAGAGGGAGAATTTGCTTGCATTCAAAGCCTTGGAAACCTACAGTGACCAAAGCTTGGGTGAGTTGTCTAGCTCTGTCAGGGCGGAAGTTGAAAAATATCACTCCATCCCCTGGTTCTATTGCTCCGGGGGCAATTCGTCTCGGCAGGACAAACTCGTCTGTGACTCCTTCTGCATAGGAGGCTTGCAAGGCTTCAAGCGCAGAAAGACCATCTCCCATTCCGTCCTGCGTCATGACATCGTAGGCGCGTTTAACCCTGTCCCAGCGCCGGTCTCGGTCCATCGCGTAATAGCGACCGCTGAGGGTAACTATGCGTCCAACTCCCAGTTTTTCAGTATGGTCTTGAATAGCCCGAATTGCTTCTACACCCTCTGATGGGGAAGTATCACGACCATCTGTGATGGCATGAATGCAAACCTGTGAAATTTCTTGTGCTTTGGCTAAGTCAAGTAACCCTAACAAATGGCTAAGATGGGAGTGTACACCGCCATTCGAGCAAAGACCTACTAAATGCAGCTTGCTATTCCGACTACGAATGTCCTGGCAAATTTTTACCAATGCTGGGTTGCTCCGGATGGAACCATCTTCAAAGGCATCTGAGATGCGGACTAATTCTTGCGGTACCACTCGCCCAGCGCCAATGTTCAGATGACCTACTTCGGAGTTGCCCATTTGGCCTTCTGGTAGCCCAACTGCTTTGCCGGAAGTTCGGATCAGGGTTTTGGGATAAGCAGCCCAAAGACTTTCCATTACAGGGGTTTTAGCGGATGCAACAGCGTTGCCTTCAGACTCCTCACGGTAGCCCCAACCGTCTAGAATGACTAGCACCACAGCAGCCACAGGTGCTTGGGTCATATTATTACTACCCTTTATTTTTGTATCATTCACAGCAATAATACCATTGCCACTTCTAGCCGCAAGGGGATTTTTGCTTATTTATTGTATTTTTGATATCTTTCCTAAGGAGAAAAGTGATGCAGCTTCGACCCACACTACAGCTATTAGTGATGAGTCTAAGTATCTTAAGTTTTGGTATCGCAGGATGCAGCAAAAAAGCCGAAAATAACATTCAAGCTCCACAAACGGAGACTAAAGATCAAAGCATCCAATGTCAACTTGATGCGCCCTATCTACCAACACCTCAAGTAGTTGTAGAAGAAATGCTCAAATTGGCAGATGTGAAGGGAAACGACATTCTCTACGACTTAGGTAGTGGCGACGGGCGGATCGTTGTTATGGCAGCAAAAAAGTTGGGTACGCGTGGTGTAGGTGTGGAGCTTGACCCGCAGCGTATTCAGGAAGCCAATGAAAATGCCCAAAAGGCTGGAGTTAGCGATCACGTGCAGTTTCTCCAAAAAGACCTTTTCCAAGTTGACTTTAGTAAAGCAACGGTAGTTACCCTCTACCTACTTCCTGAACTCAACTTAAAGCTTCGGTCTACACTGTTGAGTCAACTAAAACCTGGCACCCGGGTTGTTTCACACGACTTCGATATGGGTGATTGGAAACCTCAGCGTGTGGTGCAGGTAAAGGGTCCACAACAGGGTGAAGAAACCCTTTACCGTGACGAAAGCTGTTACACCAGGCTGTTGCCCGCTCCACAACGTGTACATAACCTTTATTATTGGGTTATCCCCAAGCATGTCCCAGATTCTTTGCTATGAAGCCTAGCTTATTAAGAGTGGGTGTAGTGAGAAGAGACAAATTTTCTCTCTCAAGGGTGGGGTAAGACTCAGATTGATGTTGATAAGCTGAAATAAGATTTTGCTAAATGTACCTATGAACAAGTCACTGGTGACGATTCTAGGGTTTGTTGGGTTACTCCTGTTCATTACCTCACCCTTTGCCGCACTTGCTAGCTTAATGCTTGGGCTCTTAGTTACAGCATTCTTCTGGACAGTCTGGACAGTAGTGCAAACACTTGTTATTGGCGCTCCCAAAAGGGACTCCCAACAACAGTAAATGTGTAGCCTGGCCCGCACCCGGCACTCTTTTCTATCTATTTGCGCTTGGTCGTGGCTTTTGCAGCTTTCTTAGCTGCTTTCTCAGCAGCGATTGCAACTTGTCGGGCCTGTTCTTTTTCCTCAGCAATTTTGTCCAGATAGTAGTGATAATCCCCTCGGTAGAGGCGAAATTCACCGTCACGGATTTCCACAATTTTGTTGGCAACCTGAGAAATAAAATAGCGGTCGTGGGAAACTACAATTACCGTGCCATCATAATGCTGAATTGCTTCTTCTAGCATTTCTTTAGCAGGGATATCTAAGTGGTTGGTCGGCTCGTCTAAAATCAGCAAATTGGCTGGACGCAAAAGCATTTTTGCTAGGGCGAGGCGGGCTTTCTCACCCCCGCTCAAGGCTGCCACTTGTTTAAACGCCGTATCCCCACTGAATAAGAACCGTCCCAGTAGTGTGCGGACTTCCTCGTTACTCCAGTCCGGTACTTCGTCATGGATCGTTTCCATGACAGTTTTAGAAAGCACCAGGGCTTCCGCCTGATTCTGCTCGAAGTAGCCGGGGGTCACATTGTGGTCACCTATTTTTGCTGTACCTTCCGTAGGTTTTTCCATGCCCATAATCAGGCGCAGCAGGGTAGATTTGCCAGCTCCGTTAGGACCGAGAAAGGCAATGCGATCACCTCGTTCAATCACCAAGTTCGCCGCCAAAAATAGGATCTTAGCGTCATATGTATGTACTAAGTCTTCAATTATTACCACCTCTCTGCCACTGCGGGGTGTGGGCGGAAAGCGGAAGTGCAGGGTTCTTAACCCACCTGTCGGCGCTTCGATTCGCTCGATTTTGTCCAGTTGCTTTTCTCGGCTCTTAGCCTGAGTGCTACGAGTGGCACTGGCACGGAAGCGGTCAACAAACGTTTGCTGTTTTTCCAGTTCTTTCTGCTGCCGTTCAAAGGCACTCATTTGAGCTGCTTGCGCTTCGGCTTTTTGTTGTAGATAGGCGGAGTAGTTGCCCAAGTAAGTGGCAGAAACGCCGCGCTCAGTTTCCACAATCTGTGTGCAGAGGCGATCAAGGAACTCCCGGTCATGAGAAACGATCACCATCGGGGTTGTCAAACCCTTGAGGTAAGTTTCTAGCCACTCAATGGTTTCTAGATCCAGGTGGTTAGTTGGCTCGTCTAACAGTAATACGTCAGGTTTTTGCAGCAGGATCTTGCCCAAGCTCATCCGCATCTGCCAACCGCCACTAAAAGCACTGACGAGGCGATCGCCATCGGCTAGCTCAAACCCCATTTCTGGCAATATCTTCTCAATCTGTGTATCTAATCCGTAGCCATTGAGAGCCTCAAACTGCCGCTGTAACTTATCCAACTTGTTAATTAAGCGGTCTAGCTGCTCTGGATTGGCAGTTTCCATCTCTCGCTGCACCTGTGACAGGGATTGCTGCACCTGGTTAGCTTCTGTGAATACCGTCCAAAATTCTTCCCGTACTGTGCGGGTGGGGTCTACCTCAAATTCTTGGGTAAGGTAGGCAATGTGCAAGCTGGCAGGGCGGATAACTTCTCCAGCAGTGGGTTCAATTTCCCCAGCCACGATTTTGAGTTGGGTAGATTTGCCTGCACCGTTAACGCCAACTAAGCCAATGCGATCGCCAGGCTTGACTTCCCAGTTGACATCCTTGAGGACTTCACCTGTAGGGTAAATTTTACTGATATGTTCGAGTCGCAGCATCAAGTGTCTCCAAGGAATGTTTCAGCAGGGGAAATTTCGCGTCAGACGAGGGGGGGAGTTATAAATTGATTTAGTGGCAGCGATCGCACAAAGTGTTATGCCGCGCTGTATTGCTAAGATCTAGTAAATATTAACAAAATTTAATTATTTTTAGGGCTACTATCGTCCCGCTTTTTGACTTCCTCAACGTTTAAAGCTAGCGCTGCTACTTAGCATAGCCAGTCGGTTACTCTCTACCAAACACAGCAAGCTTTTTACCGCCGTAGCCCTCAAAGCTCCACTTTTCTCGGTGAGTCCAGTGCGGTCTTGGGCTTTGAAGCGGTTTTGCCGGGGGAAGCAACCCGAACCGGCAAACTCGCGCCCCAAGTAGAGCAACGGGCGTTCCCAAAGGGCACCGGACGCCTAATTGGTGTACTGATATAAATCGATAACCGCTGAGCTGCTCAATCTCCGGTTCGTTAATCATGTTATCCGGGCTACTGATTTTAGTTACACAGAACGACAGTTTTAATAGTGCACTGTACAAAAGCTTGTCAGGCACCCACTCCACTCTCACCTCTAGAAGCGAAGAGATATTGAGTACCCGCAACGCTGACGCTCAGTTTTACCGAAGTTTGCGTAGGAACGGCATCTGGCAAGAAATGAAACAGGAGCATGTTCACAACTTCCCTGAAGGGGGTATGGTGGGCGCTGGCTCAAGAACAGAAGCCCCACGTTACCGAGCTGGTCAACGAGTGGGCGGAGATACAAATGTCACCATTGTGCAAAACATCTATACGCCAGACGCTAACTCGTTTAGACGGAGCGAGGGGCAGATGGCACGGGATTCAGCCGCTACCGCTAGGAGAGCGTATGAGAGGAATGGTTAATGCTGTCTTCTTAGGTCTTCGTTCAACTGCTCTAATCGAAGAACACCAAGCTTCAAGACTTGACTGCACGATTCCTGATTGCCTTGATCGCACTTTGTACTAGCTTCTTTAAAAGCTAGGTCTAGTTGGGCTGCGCGTTCCATTCTATCTTGTTTTTCTAACCAAGCAATTAGGTAATTCCAGCAGAAAAGTCCTAGTACGATGCCAATTGCGATCTTAATTGGATTCATCATTTTTGCACCTGGTTGACTCTAACGCTATTATTCCCGGCTCTAACCCTAGATCAATCAATCTTGAACTCACTTCTGCCAAACACAGTTAACATCCTGCCGCCATACCCTTCAAACATCCACTGCTCCCGACGCCGAACACCCAGGTGTTGTACAGATACAAAGCGGCAACCGTCAATATGCTCAATCTCTGGTTCGTCAATCATATTATCGGGACCACTGATTTTAGACACGCAGAAAGATAGTTTTGATAGTGCGCTATTTAAAAGCTTGTCTGGCACCCACGCCACCTGATCTAGATTGTTTTGATCTTCACTCAGGTAGTCTGCTAGAACGGTAGCCAACGCTTGTCGCTCTGGATGCGACCAAAGCTTAACTGTACCTAGCAGTACAGAGCGGTCACAGTTCACGGAATCTGCAAATTCTACCCAAGACGAGATAATAGGGACTACAGGCGTCGCCCTGAGCTTGCCGAAGGGTGCTGGCGATTTGACTTGTTGCTTCAGATGAATTATCTCGCGCTGCATCCGAATGTGTTCGTCCCGCATCTCAGTCACTGCCGCCTGCATCTCTTCTTGGTGTTGGCGTTTCAGCTCAGTGATTGTCGGTTGCTCAGTGTAGGCAATGATCGCCTCTTCCACTACCATGATCGCTCTCACGCCCTGCTCCTCTGCCAACGTCTCTATCTTCATCGCTGCTTCTTCGTTGTACATCGGTGGTAGCTGGTAGTGCCGCCCACCACCACTTGGATCGCGCCGCCATCCCGAACCGGGTTCAGTTTGTTGCTTCTTCCTTCGCTCAACCCTAACAGCATCGCGCACTTCCTTGACTAGGTTTTTCACGAATTCCTTAGTTAGGTTTGCTGATGATTTAAATTGCTCAACAATTGCAGCAAACTTGGGGTGGCACAACGTAACAAGACTCACTGCACCGTTAATGATTAAAAGCCTTTCCTGTTCCCAGTTGCCGAACTGCTCAAAAACCTTCATCGCCTTCCTACCTTCCGCCGGAGTGATAGGCTGTTCTGCCTGAAACTTGGTGAATTCCTTGCGGCGAGTGAATCTCTCCTTTGCTTCCAACCAATCGCGCCCGATCCGAAAGGTTGCTTCTATCTGACTGATTACGTTCTGGTTAGTAGACTTTGGCGCGATCAACGCCGCTTGGCTTTCTAGGTGGTCGCATAGTTCGGCAGAAGCTCTTGTCAGTTCGTCAGCAAATACAGTTATCATAATATCTGTGTACCCTAATAGCGGTGCTTGACCAGAGGCTATAGAACGGCTAACTCGACAGCCTCTGGTTCTGATCTGATTACTAATATAATAAACGTATACGGCAATTAAGTCAATATGGCAAGAAAAGGTGGAAACCCATTAATTTACGCAAAACCTCTCCAAGACAAACCGATGGCAGAAGCGCCGTTTTCAGTTCGGTTGCCGGTTGATTTGGCTGAGTATGTGAAATCTTTACCCAATCGAACAGACTGGCTGAGAGAAGCGATCGCGGAAAAGCGGCAACGTGAGTCACAGGCAGTCAATCAAGAAAACTGATTTGGACGCTTGGTTGCTGATCTAAATGCAAAGCATTGTATTTAAATACAATGCCTACCAGTTCTTTCGCAGAAGTTCGGTTCTTGTCTAGCATAATACCCCGTGGCTCTGGCGGCATCACATTCAAAAACACAGTCGTCAAGAGCGGGGGTGACTTTGAGAGTCGTTTTCCCACAACTTTCTACGATTCAGCGCTAGAAGCTGCCAACTCCGCCAAGCGTTCTTGCTGGTCTTGAGAGATGCAATCTTGAATTACTGGCTCCAAATCGCCTTCTAAAAACGGATTGAGCGAATAGTTCTGATTCAAACGGTGATCAGTGACGCGGTTGTCCTTGTAATTGTATGTACGGATCTTTTCTGAGCGTGACCCGGTGCCAACCTGCGATCGCCGCATTGAAGTTACCTCGTCCTGTTGTTCACGCAGCTTCATCTCGTAGAGCTTAGCCCGGAGAATTTGTAGCGCCCGTTCTTTGTTTTGCAGCTGACTTCGCTCTTCCGTACAGAAAATGCGAATGCCGGTGGGTTTGTGGTACAGATCAGCCGCTGTTTCAACCTTGTTAACGTTTTGCCCACCAGCGCCTCCCGACCGAGCCGTACTCATTTCAATATCTTTCGGGTCAATGTGTATCTCTACATCATCCACCTCAGGCATCACTGCCGCCGTTGCCGTTGAGGTGTGAACACGTCCCCCAGCCTCGGTTACTGGCACTCGCTGCACGCGATGAACTCCAGCTTCAAACTTCAGCTTGCTATATACCTGATCGCCCTGAATTTCTAAAACAGCTTCTTTAAATCCGCCCATTTCAGCCAGCGATTCGCTCACCAGCTTCACCTTCCAATTTTGTCTTTCGGCATAGCGTGAGTACATTCGTACCAAATCTCCAGCCCAGATGCTCGCTTCATCGCCGCCAGTACCCGCCCGAATTTCTAGCATGATGTTTTTGTCATCATTCGGATCACGGGGTAAGAGCAAAAACTTCAAACGAGTCTCCAGGTACTCTAGCTTCGCCTCTAAGTCTTCCACTTCCAGTGCTGCCATCTGTTGTAACTCTAAGTCACTTGCCGATTCCTTCAGCACCTGGCGAGTTCCTGCCAGTTCTTCCTGGGTGGTT
>QQTW01001770.1_pt1 | contig 15401 bp, 10 predicted proteins | sample 1904831 | NCBI WGS metagenome assembly QQTW01 (sample SAMN09435610, study PRJNA476489) | Subsurface metagenome, whole genome shotgun sequencing project. | reverse complement strand
CGACGATGATACAAGGCGTAGAACAGCTTCTTGTCGAGTTGTGCCGGCAGCATCCTGGACATGTCGATCGTCATCGAGACGACGGTAAAGCTTATCAAGCTGCTGTTTGAACTCAGTCGAGATTGAGCTCTCGAGCTTCTTGATCTCCTTGTCAAGCCGGTTTCCGGAGACGTCGACACTGACTATTTCCTTGCTGCCATCAGAGCTGGTAGGTGTCTGAGATGGACCAGGTGGCTGACCGCTTGCCATGGTGTCGGTACGATGAGAGCCAGAAATTTGGTTGTGGAGATCGGTTGCGGGGATGGAAGGTTTAGATGGTGAGAGAGATGGAGAGGGAGATTTGGATGGGCGTGGATCTTTACTTGAATGTGGTGCCAAAAGGGTATTAGCGCCAGATTTCTTTTTCTTTTTCCTCTCTTTCTCGGAAGCTAATGCGCCTGACTGAATGTTTCCTTCACCACCTTTGAGTCCATTCACCAAATCGGCTTCAGCAGCTGCTGTAGAGACAAGCGGAAATTGTTCAAGCTTCTCAGTGGTGCTGGTGGGTTCTGGAACTAGATCCGCGGTACTCTTTGCTAGCCTCTTCTTTGAAGCCTTAAAAGGCTGAGGCGTTTCCGGAGCACCGTTCAAATCTGGTTCCACAACAGGTCCAATGTTTCTTAGCTTATCCACACGGATCAAACCCGTTTCCACAGCGTTGTCGATCGGATGCAAGACTTTGCTGTCAGGGCCCCATCCAAGGTCCTCCTTCTTGATTGTGAGACAGGTAACGCCTCTAGAATGCACAGCATACAGCTCGAAGAGAATCTGAGAATCAGCAGCATCTTTTGGCGCATCTGTAGACTTGTGGACCGAGAGTAAGTCTATGCTGCGAAGGTGTCCCTTAGAGGCAAAAGACATCTCGCGCATGCCGCTAATAACAGCTGTTGCTTCAGGCTTTGGAAGATCTGGATCCCTGATTGCAATCCGTTCGAGATAGGTGGCTTGAGACATGGCCTGTAGTGTATACCGCGGCGCAGAAAGATGAAGGAAGAAGATGGAATTCCGCGTTGGATGCCCGACAACAATGATGCCCGAGTTTGGGTGGTAAGCAACACTGCAGATGCCATCTGTTTCCGTATCGTGTGGGAAGTTTAATTCTTGTACCACCTTGCCAAGGCCAATATCCCAAAGTTGGAAAGTGTGATTCTGCTTCATGCCCACCAGAATGTATCTCAACGCGGTACCTTTGACATAAGGTCGAACCTTGTCGACGAAAAGGACAGAAGTCGGCCAGGATTTCTCTGCTGGAGAGGCAGTGGCAAAACTGAGGATAGGCATATTTACGTCTTCAACCTGAACTTTACATGCCGTAGCATTTGACTCGTCGACAAGCCTTCGAATGTCCCAAAACTTCAGCCTTCCAGCCTTATCTAAGGAGGCAATCAGAGTGTCGTCTTCGCTGAAGACGAAATCTTTGCCAGCCTTCCCAGTCGTTATCTTGAGAGGACGATCGTTGTAGAGCTTTTCAACATCTACTGTACGATTCGAACCATCGACACCGTATTTGGTGGAAATGGCAGTAGCAGGCCAAATAATATAGATGGACTTTCCACGGCCAATGGCAAAGAATTCTGGATGACGGGAACTCCGTCTGACCCTAGTCTTTAGCGAACCACCGGACGAATTGTCATCACCAGCTGGATACGGTGGGAAGAGAAGACTCTCGGTGTCAAGGCTATCATTTTCGAAGAAGTCGTTCCCTTCCTTGGAAATGGTAGCATAGTACACAGCCCCACTGAGACCGATACCAAGCACAGCTTGTTGGTCTGTTGGTGGTGCAGTCATGGCAGTTGTGCAGAGGGTTACGTGGAAAACGCGGTCGCCCGAGTGTTTAAAGACATGACGATCGTTACCATCGTCTTGTCTGATTACTCGCATCCCTCCGTTCTTGACGAATGCATAAGTGATGTACTTGCTGGTGGCTGATGCAAGTGTACGATCGAGTTGATCGAAGTCCTTTTTGAATCTTGAGATCTCCATAACTCCATCCTCACGAAGCCCGACCTCAGACGATGGCAGATCCAGGATCGTGATCGAGACGAATGGCTTCAATGGGAAGTTGTAAACAGGAACATCACGCGGAGAAGGTTCGGGGGGTCCGTCTGAGGTCTCCCAGCCATCAGGAGGTGCCGCTTCCGCTGCCGCGTCATTGATCAGATCCTTGACTGCCTCGGCTACTGGCTTGGACATTGATTGTTCGAGCACGTCTTTGTTCTCTTCCTTGTCCAACTCTTTCTTGACTTCGACTGCTGCATTGATTGCGGTCTCTTCCAATTTGGCGGCCATAGCATCGATATCTGCATCAGTATCATGGTCCTCTTGCTTGATCTGTACTTCTTCTAGTGCCTTCTCGGCTTCTGCACTGGCCTGATTTGCAATGCGATCAAGCTTGGCAGCCGCGCTTTCCATTCCGTTCACAGGTTCTATGGAGCTGGAGGATCTCAAGGGCCCTTTCGGGGTCAATTTTCGCCTAGTAGCTTTCTGCTCTGGAGTAGCCTCCATAAACCTTTTATCCCCGTTCCCTTGAGGTCGATTGGATATACCGGTTGGGTTTGGGATTCCAGCAGGGGATGCAGATGGTTGGGGTGTGGCATTCCTTGACGCTTGAAGGAGCTCAAAGGGATTGGTGTAAGTGAAGATAGGCTTGTTCTCTTTTGTTGCACCTGTGGAAGGAGGATCGAATGGTGTTGCTTCTCTGCTCTCACTAGATCCGAACATGCGAATTGGAGATGCTTTGCGAGTAGGAGAATCTCCCTGCACAACTTTTGCTGGCTGCTGCTTTTTCATGAGGTCAAGATTTGCATTGGGCGGGCCGTCGAAAGAGAATGCGGTATCATGTCCTTTACCTACTTCTGTGCTATACGAGGCAGACCTTTTGAGAAGGTTGAGCAAAGCATCTTGTGAGCTCTCTTGAGCAGTGTTACCTGCTTTCAAAGCGTTCGTATTCTCGACTGTGCTGCTTAGAATGGGAGGATTTGACAATGTGTTTCCACCACCTCGAATTCCTGGAGCAGCTTGGTGACCAAAGAACCTTGACATCGGATCTGACGCCTTGACAGCTTTTCCATGAGCAGTTTCCTGACGCATGGTATGACTCTCAGACGTAGATCGTGCAAATGGAGCTGACTGTTGTTGTTGTTGTTGTTGCTGCTGTTGTTGTGTAGAACTTGCGTTTGAGGGCTGACTGAATTTTAACAAACTCAACAAGCTTTGTGTTTTGTCGCTACCTCCAACTGCTCCACCGGTTGGATTTGATGGAGCCATATTGGAGGGTGCTAATGTGGATGGGGCATTGATAGCAGGCGAAGCCAGCGCTGGGCTGGCTTGCGATTGAAGGAAAGCGTTTGGGTCAAATGAAGGTTGGGATGATTGCTGGCTCGGCTGCCCATTGGCAGCAGTAGCTGGCGAAGAACGTGAGTTGAGGTTGGCTAGAAGCGCCTGCAGGTCACCAGTTCCAGACATGATGTAGAAGTAGAATGTGTTTGGAAAACACAGCTAGCGGGGCTGGAGTGGTGCGGTTGGAAAAGTTGGCAGCACGATGTAGCTGAAATCAAGTCAATTATAACTCGCCTTGCTACAGGAGAGTATTGACCCAAAACAAGAAAGAGAAAGTATTAAGCAAGGCAAATAGATGTCGAAGTTTGGGGGCATGTGAAGAGGAGAAAAGGTGCGATGTGTTTGGAAAATGATGATTGCATCTCCGAAGCTTTCTGCCTAAATCGATCGGATCAATTCCTGTCAAACCTTAAGTCATGCAAGCATACCTTACTCCGTACATAACTACTACTTCCATACATAACTAGTTACAGCGTTACTGTGCCATGTAATTAGCATTTTCCTGCCCCATGGTGCTGTACTCCTTCATACCATTTATAATCATTGATTTGGGCGTTCAGTGAGAGATCATGGTGCGCTCCTTCTAGGGTCCTCATACAACGAACTCCACAATCTTCACCAGGTGGCTTACTCGAAATCATCGACCGCCTTCGCTACAGCCCTCTCCTACCAATCCGCCCCAGGCGGCTCACTTCTCTATTGCAATGATGTACTGCCTGCGCAGGTACGCACACCTGCCTCCTCAACCCCATCGAATCCACTGACCACATATCCCTGCCAGCTACATTCCTCTCCTCCTCCTCCCCCTTCCCCTCTCGCTCTCTCCACTCCACCTGGCTCTCCTCCTCGCGACAACCTACTTCCTTAACCGGCCCTGCATATACTGCTCCTTCTTGCTCCTCATCCTCTTCGCCTCTTCCTGCCACTGGAGCGGACGGTGTTTTGTCGATTTCTCCTCTTCTGAAGGAGGATATGGCTATGCCGAGTGGTTTACTCCTAGGATATACACCATCCGTTCGAAAGAGAGCGGAGCCGCCAGCGGGAGCAACAACATTAGCGCAAATAGAGATGGAATGACTGGTCCAGGGATAGCAGACTTCCTGAACACCACTATCAATCATACGATATCTGCCTTGGCTGGCGCGGCGTTCGAGGAGGCGAGGAGAAGGTTAGCACCTAGCTCCGTGCTGTCTTTCAACAATGGTGACAGTGGTGGAGGGCTGTCTGAAAGTGCTGGGATAGGATTGGGTTGGCTGAGGAGTCTGCTTGGGAGAAGCGAATGGACACTTCCTTGTGTAGATATCAAGGTCAGGTTATGATGGCTTGGGGTTTATGGAGAGGAGGAATGGTGTTTGTATGTATGCATGGCCTTGCGAATACGGATTGGAGATTTTATACAAGCGAAACGTGCGTCCACTGTTTCGAAGACCTGAATCAATGGCACATCAAACACGGGATTACTTCTTGTGGGTGTTGTGGGGTAGCAATTTTTGGCCTCACTCTGCCTCACCCGAGTCTACGTGTACATAACGGATCGTATTTTGCCCCAGAGTCCCAGACTCAACTCACATGGCTTCCCCATCCCATGGATCAGTTATGAACGCATCAGCATCAGCTGATGCAAGATTTGACAAGCTTAAATACAATCATCGTACTCCACTCCACAAGTGACATACTCTCCATTGAACTGGTCTTTCATACTGTGAGACTATGCTCTTGTGTACAGCGCAGAGCACTGTCAATATCTACCAGCACCACAATCCAATCCTCGAAGCGCAGACTCCTACCGATGCGTCCAACGCAGGCCTCCTAACCATTATCGATATGGATCAACCATATCCTAGCCCCCTCCCCCTCCCCCTCCGCACTACCCACCGGGGCCTTGGTAGTAACAGTTCGTCTACACCTGGGATGATCTGACAATCAAGTAAATCCCCAACCAAGAAGCGAACAAGAGCGGAAAATGAAACAAGTACACAGAAAATTAGTGTAAGCCCAGAAGCTGGCGGTTCTTGCGCCACGCTAAATCGTTAAAATTCATAAACACCAAAAAGTGCACCCATATTTGCATTTTCCATGCGCGTTCAAAGTAAATTATATGTCTCTACCTGGCCATGAAATCGGATGTCATGTGTACGTCGACCCTGATATAGGCATTGGCCAATCATCTTCGGTAATCTCACTCCAGAACTTCCATATTGCTACCACACTCAGTAACGTAAAGAGAGTCTCGAAGAACGCGCCATTGATCCTGCCATTGGTGGAATTGCACAGATGTACCGAGATGACGTATTGAAAGATCTGGCCGATTGCGAATAGTAACGCCGCGATGATGAGGTCGCGCATTGGTTTCTTCTCACCAAGAACTCTCAGGACGAGGATGGTTTCGCAGATGAAGAAAAGGACGAGGCAGACGAGTGGAAAGAGCTGGTAGAGGACGTAGAGTCCTATTGCGCGGTTGGGGGGTTGGTAGGTCGAGTCGAAAAAGCCAGTATAGCTGAATCCGACGTCGAGGGCGATGTAGCCAGTTCCAATCGCTATGGCGGATGCGGAACCAATTAATAGCGCCAGACTTATTGGTGTACCATCGTCCAACAGTTGAAATCCGACCAATGCATTCAGGAGCAAGACCCAGCAGGTAGCTGCTATCGCGGCCAAATGCACTGCACTGAAGCCTTTGCGCACTGAATGATTCAAAGGAAAGCCCCCAACCGTGAATATCTCGCAGATCTCGATGATAATGTAGCCTAGAAGGAAGACTTGCATTTCTCTTCGACCCACAGCAGCAGCTTTCTTGTTGGACCTTAGGATTAGATAGGCCGTTATGAGGATAGCGATGAAGGCGACGAGGATGGAGCCGAGATTGGCAAGGTTGCGACCACCACTGAGAGAAATGCCGGTAAGCTCGCAGCCGCCATATTCGTTGCCTGGGGGCTGGTTGTTGTCCACGAAGAGCTGTGAAATGAATATCAGCTATGTGAAGGTTTGCTTTCGGTGTCAATTCATGTCTTACATTGCACACTGGTAAGGTCGAGTCGCGGCAGAAGTCCTGAGAACGATGCTTGTCAGTCAATTGTGAATATAGAGGTTTCTCTGGGCGGGCAAATACTGACGCGAAAGTTTCCGAATTGTGTAGAGCCCATGATAAAAGATTAATTGCCTTTCTCAGCTTCTGACGATAAATTCCTCCCGCTGGACGGCTGAACGGTCCTGGAACCACGTTCGTAACGTCTCGCCGCTTTGCATGCGCGAAGAGGTCGGCGACGGCCTCGACAGCAGAGAAAATCGACTGCGACCACCTTCACTCTATTCTCGCCGCCAATGTACTCCGATATTATCGCTTTCTGCGTTTCAATTGTGTGCCGTGACGGGGGAGAATAGAAAAGTTGGCAGAGGCAGGAGATTGAGCCAAGCGGCGATCAAGTTCAAGTTGGTCTAAGCTAAAACATGCCAGGAACAAGGATATGAGTGGCTGGGCAGGACGGACTGGAGATGACGAGAGTACTCGTACTACGTAGGCAACTGGGCAGCGCAGAAACAGCGAAAATTAGCGAGCTTCGGCAGTAACTGGAGGACAGCGTATACAGCGCAGTTACTAGTAAAAGCGAGGTTCAAGTTGGATGAAAGCGATCGAAAGACGAACGAGAGTGGGAAATCCTGACTTACACAGGGTAGTTAGGTAACTTACTAGGCGCAAGGGAGGGAGGACAACAACGGGGCCTAATTAACTAACTACTTAGTGGGTGCTAACTACGTACTTGCTACGTAGTAGTACGAGTAATTTCAACCCACAGTGGCTAACTAGTTTATTAACTAACAAGCTCATGTCAATTAGACGAAGCGAAATGGCGAAGCAGCTGTTTAGCTCAAGCCTCTGGCCGAAAATGGCCCAAGCTCACAAAGAAGAGCTTCAACAGAGCTCTCTGGTTGGTGGGTCACTTTAACTATTGGCAACTGTGGAGTGGCCCGGGGTTAGGGGAAGCTAACAGAGAAGAAATGGCATTTGATCCCGCCCTCAATTTGGCTGCCTGCATCGGCCTCTGTTTCTTCTTTGCTTCTTCTATTATTATTCTGCTATTTTTGCAGGGATCGACCCTTCCTACGCTTGTTTCATCTTGCTTCCACCGCAGCACTCTAGCCCTCAATGGGCATGCGCCCGTGTCTCGACTCTCGAAGGGGAACAATATCGACCTCTTAGCATGCATGACGATATGCTATGGTGATCGCAACGCTGATGTGGGAATCAATAATAATCGACAATGCGATCATGCGAGCTGCGGCAAGGTAAGTTCGCTCAATCGGCAGTAGAACAGGATTGGCCAACCCCATACTAATTAGTATTCCCTTATCTCATCTGCTATTCATTGTTATCTCAAGCATCCAGTATCAGCTTCTGACTGCGCCAATTCGCTGAGCAATGTATTGTACTTGATAAATTCCGTCGAGGCTGCATTGAGACGCAAAGCTTCCAGCCGACGCCAGAGGCAGCTGTCAAGAGTTTGTCAAAAGAGTGCATCAGAAATGATAGAGGTAACACTTCGTAACCACTTACCACCCTTTTCACAGGCTCCCAAGAACCAAGAGCACCAAACCCTCCTCTTCTCTCTGCCACCATGACGACACCAAGATTAGAGGAGAATTGACCGTCGATATGATCTGCTTAATTCTAACAGCTCACCTCATTACAAGACTTACGTTCTAGCGTTCTAGCCTGTCCTAAATTTGATAAGGTGTTCGCAGCCTTCAAGGTGGTGATCCTGTCGAGTTCTTGCCGAAAACGCGATACGTCCTAATAATGTATTTCCGCACATGCTTCTTGCTGTACGCGCCTCAACCCTTAATTTGTGGCTCGAGAAAGCTGCCGCGAGCGCTTCAGAAGAACTATTAGCAGCTTATTGGAACTGTATCGTGAGCAGAACGAAAACTGATCGAAGAATGTGACATCTATCGAGGAATTAGTGTATGTATGCGGGCTTCAAACTGTCTTCGAAATATATACTTCAATAAGGACTATTCCAAGCTTACCTTCCCATGCTTCAGCCTCCCGGATCCAAGGGTGAGGACATCAAAGAGCCAAAAATATGGGCATCCTTACACTTCTCACGGTACGGACTTACGCCGTGGGAACTAGAGGAGATTGGTTGGACTCGTCAGTACAATGTCCCCTGTGTTGAACAGGCATTCGACCAACTCGAAGACGACTATATTAAGGCCTTCAAACGTTCTGAAGGGCGAACGTGACCAGAGGACGCCTCGGCAATCCAAAACCCCGATGAGGATGACACGCAACGAAAGAGCAGAATATTTGGCATTTCACAGAAGCTATATCCAGAGCTTCCTGAGATGTATCACCTTGCTACGTCCTATGGCTCAGCCTTCAAGCGCAATCAGCCTACAAGCTTCTCCTTAACGGAAGGGAAGTCAGAAAATCACAAAAGTACCACAATCACCTGGCCAGCCAGCCATTGTCCGTGCTGAATTCATTTTTCCAATCTGATTTAAAACCAAGGTTGTGCATGGCAATGACTTTGGAGTTCCATACAGTTCAATTTGATCACATTTTTAGCAATGGAGCGCGTTCCCAGGATGGGATATTCGCATCAGAGAGCGAAGGGAAAAGGAAGGATCGAGAGATCCAATTTGAGAAAGATGCACTCAATTTTCACAACAAAGCCTGGGTCTGGGCCACAATGCTCACCCAGAACCGGACTACTACCAGACAAAGACCTATGACCCAAGGGAACAGGACCATTTTTTTCTTGGATAGCGACCATCGGGGCAAGTCAAATGCCCGCGAAACAGCCTGCGAAAGAGCCCGCGAAGACATGAAGAGGATTAAGGCATTCTCGGAAAAGTGACAACATTGATGAGAGCCATGTTATGAAATAGAGACTTCTCAAATGGATCCGTCCTAAGGAGGCGTGGCGAAAACTTGGCGTGATTATTAGGTGCGAACAGTCTGCAAGTTTGTATATCCAAACTTGTGCCAAGAGCGACAGCTTTGATGCCCTTAAGATAGGTAGATCCAGCACCCAAAAACCCCGCAAGCATGGTAGAGACACTTGAAACACCGTTGTTGCTCGTACCCGGAACTAAATTGTGGAAACGTTGCAACGCCACCTCGAATTCCTGGTGTTCTCACTCTCCATCAACTTTCTCCTTCTCCCTCGTGAATCACGTCGCTTGGCAAAATACGAATCCGTCTTGTCCTCCCTCCAGACGTACCAGTTCTTAGTATATCTCTCACCCCAAGAGAGTCCTCTACTCAACACCTGTCTCGCCCTAGACCGGAGCAATAACATCAACCCATGGCCATGCGCAACCACGACCCCAGAAAAAATCCGAGCACGTGCCATCCCCAACAAGAAACTCCCTCCGTCTTCCACATCTCGACGGTCGTGCTGGATCATTTTTGTCATCTCTATCCATCAGCTCTACGGGCGAGGCTTCTCGAGAAAAGCCAGAAAGTCATACATATACTCCTATACCTAGAAAGTCTAGTAGAAAAGTTACTGGTTGATGTAGCTTACAGTATGTATCTCAATGGAGATCGATCGTAAGTTATAGTCAGACGATCTACTTCTGGGGTAGGCAAGATTTTGCTGGGGTCCGCGATTTTGTTCTCCTTCCGAAGGTTCGCGAAAGGAGATTCTCGGATGATACGGACATCTTCATTGTAACAAGGATAATTTCAGATTAGTCTGGTATCTTGGGGTCCTCGATTTCAGGATTCTGTAACTAGCAGAGAAGAATTCTGCGATGGGTATGCTAGATAGTTAACAACCTGAGACTTCAAGATCACACAGTAACATCAGCATTTCAAATTCAAACTTCCATCCGGCTTCTCTCTTCATCTCCCCTTCTCCCTCCCTTCAAATTTTCCAAAACCAGTAACAACTTTTCTGACTCAAGATTTCCGCATCCCCCTTTCCCCACACAGCAGCAAACGACTAGTAGGAAGTAGTCAAACATCCCTCCTCTTCATGCGGACCCTAACATCCCTCCTAGGCACGAGCGTTCCACTGCCCCATATCCTGCCGGGATCGCTCCACCTGCCCGTGCCATCCGCGGGCTCAATATCCCATGAGGTCAGCACTGCCGCCACACAGGAGAGCACCTCCCTCTCGGCAAAGTTGCGTCCCTTGCACATGGTCGCGCCGCCGCCGAAGACTTTCATCGTTCCCATATCCACCACCGTCTTGCCGGCCGAAGGGCGCTCCTTTTCATCACCATCATTTTCGCCCTTCGTGTCGCTGTGGCTATCAGCGCTGACGAAGAAGCGGCGCGGGTTGAAGCGCTTCGGATCCTTCCAGTACCGGCCGTCCATCTGGTGCGCGCCGTGCGGGATGCAGATGTAACTTCCCTTTTTGAACTTGTAGGTTTGGGGCTGGCGCTTGCAGTCGAGGGCGGCGTCTTCGGCGGATTCGGTGACGTTAAAGGATTCCGTTACCGTTTTGTAGGAGGTGGGTTGTGCTTCCAGCCGTAGGGTCTCGAAATAGGTCGCTTTCAGCAGGGGGCATTTGTAGAGAAGGCCGTCCAGGTCGATGTTTAGTTTTGGCGGTTCTTTGATAGGGAGGTCAGAGTGGACAGGTGTCAAGGTGGCGTGGGGCGCTATTTCGGCGCGGATCTCGGAGCACAATTTTGCGTCTTGGTAGATGTGCCAGAGTGTCCAGAAGATGATTGGATTCGCGTTTGCGTTCAAGGCCCATACTATGGACAGGTCGCTTGTGGAGTATAGATCCGGCTCCGCGCGCATGCTGCGCCAGATCTTTGCGCGTTCCGCCAGCACAGTCGAGACATCCGACATGTCGCCCCACCCAGGACCGGGGTCGCGGTCCTCCCAGACGGCGTAGAGGGCTTCTTGATGTTCGCGCATGGCTCGGACGACGCGCCTTTGGGCGGCGTAGGCGGGCGCCATGCCGGGAAACCACCAGGGAAGTCCGGCGAGGAGTTTGCCGAAGGAGCCGTCCAGGGTAAAGAGGTCGGAGAGAAAGTTGGGGTTGTTGATCATAAAGTCCTGACCGGTTAGGACCCCGCAGGCAAGGTCGCCAACAAAATAACGGATCAGTGGGAAGAAGCTGGCCACGGCGGAGGTGCCGGAAGGATCAATGGTGATGTTGGCGGCCCTTTCCCAGGTGCTTTGGTCGACCCAACTGTGGGAGAAGGAGACTAGGTTGTAGATTCGCTCCTGGATAGCGCGGACGGTGATGTCTGCTGCGTTGGACAGGAACGGATCCCGGTTTAGTTTGAAGATGGCTTGATGCGCTGGGCCAAAGACAATGGCTGGATCTGCCTTCCGGAGACTGCCTTTGTCGCCGAAGAACTTCTCCAGAGCTCGGTAAGCAAAGTCATTGGATGAGATGATGGTAGATTTCTGCAGAAGAATCTGCTTAACTACGCTTGGGGGAATGGCGATGTTGTGAACGGTACCGGCGAGGACGAGATGAAAGACGCTATCTTTGGTCGACTTGCTGGCTTCGGGTCAGCATGACCTTCCTTTACAGACTACAAACAGGGAGAATAGTGACCTGGCTTCTGCGAGAAAAACTTGAAACCGCGTTACGAATGGTATTGCATGTCCCAACCAGGGAATCCAGTAAGGCAAGACTGCGATATCCTTGGGTTCTGCTTTTGATACAGATTGTCTTTTATTTTGAATCCCGGTCCGGATGCGTGTGATGAGACAGGTGACAAGGACTAATGTTAGGATAAATGTGAGAGGTGAGGTAGTGGTCTTTGGATTTCCAAACGTGCTTGCCACAAGGTTAGAGTGGCCTGATTCTGAAGCAAAGACTGCCATGCTTCTCAATGTTGATGACAGAACAGGGCAGTGGAATTTTGGATCTTGACAGATGGAAAGATGAATGGAATAATATTATATTTCGTGCAATTCCAACACGCGCGATTGCGGCGCAGGATTGTGGATGTTATTTAGCTTAAAGGATGCCGGGGAGAATTCAGGAGTGCCGCGGCTGCCAGATATTATTAGGAGGGTTTCAAAAGTGCAGGCCATCTTCAGTCTTCGATCTTCAATCTTTGATGTTTGATCTTGATCTTCTCTTCGTTTTTGATGGTGATAAATTTATTCTGGCCGCCATTAAGGGCTCTTGCATAGCTTACTTATAAGTCATCACAAGCAAATGGATTGCGCGGAGTCGGAATAGCTATTGGACTTGATAGTGTTGGAATAATATTACTACTACGGACTTGTGCCCCAAAGGCTGTTAAAGTACGCTAATATTAGCTCCAGGATGCTACTCTAGACTAGCTATTCTAGCGCTCATATCATTCTATTAGTAATCAAGAATTACTGCCAGGCTCATATAATTGGCTGAAATGTGCTGTAAGCTTAAATTGCGGCCCGCGGGAATCAATTTTCTAATTGGTGTAAAGCTGACGTTCCTGCCTTCTTGAGTTTAAGTTGTAATTTTAGGGCGCCAAGGCTGAAGAATCTTGCCAAGGCGTACCCCATCAAAAATCCGTAGAAAGAACACATAGGATGCGCAGATAAAACGCATGGAATACGTAGTTAGAATGCACAGAATGCACACACAGAATGCGTACACATAGAACGCACAGAATGCGCACAGAATGCGTACACAGAATGCGTAGAAAGAACGCCTAAGAATGCGCACACAGAATCCACAGAATACGCAGAATCTACAGAATTTATATAAAATACTCAGAATACTCAGAACCTTCTACTTATTTCTCCTTTTTATAAAGAGAGTTACCTCCTAGATATTATATCGCTTTAGGTCAATTAAGAATACTCACTTCTAAAACACTTAAAATAACGTTGTGTGCCAAGATTCTTACTGCTTTTGATGCACACCTTCGTACTGCTTACCACTACGAAGGGGTAATAAAAGATATGGGCTAAGTGCCGTTAGTGGGAATGGTAACTATTCTGTCAAATGAGGACCATATTAGTACGATAAGAGAGACATATCAGGACCGTACCAGGACCATATTTCTGGCAAAATACGTTATAGAGAATGAAATCTTACTGGATTAGAGATGTCTTAGCTGCATATTCTGATACACTCTAAGCAATCTTATGGTTAGGCTAACTCAAAGCGCACTTTAATGGCTTTTCTACCATTTTTTAAAGAGGCCTTCTTCCTGCTAAGTGCTTGTGGCTTGCTAAGCGCCTGGGCCTGCAATCACCTACCACGCCTCCGACCACCTTCCCGCGCCTGAAACCACCTTTTACACCTAGGTAAGACCATCTATCGTGCCTGAGGCCTACCGTTCCTGGGAAACACTCGCTATCTCCTCTCCAGACCGTTCAAGCTCCTCTTTGAACATGGCTCACTTCCTTGTCAGCGTTTTGTGCAGCTTGTGCTCCTTCATACACAAACTTGCCAGACTCGCCAGGACTACCGTAATTAAAGCCGCCACAAAGGCACCTCTAAATGCACCCATGTAGCTCTCTTTTGCTTTGTATCGCAAAACCTCAGTTGGCAATGTTGCAATCTTATGATAATCATCCCGGATAGCCTTGATGATATCGTCCGCTTGGGGAAGGTTTATCAACGCTTGTGTCAATGACCGATTTAGCAAATTTTGAAAGACAGCAGATGCCACCGTGATCCCAATGGTGCTCCCAGTGGTTCGAAACGCATACGACGCAGATGTGACGACGGCTTGATTTTCGAGGTCGACAGCTGCGATCATAGCCACAAGGGTGACAGTCAGCATGGTCCCTAAGCCTAGTCCCACTAGCACTAGGTATAGATAGGTCTGCCATGCTGGCGATGAGAAACTTGAGGTGCAAATGAAAGCGCTTCCGATAACGTAGCTTAACATTCCGAGGCAGCTCGTCAAATAGTATCTGCCTGTCAACTTCATGGCGAGGCCAGAACTAAAAGAGCCAACAGAGCTGGCGACAGCGTGGGGGATGAATCGTAATCCAGCCTGTGTGGCAGTAGCCCCTTTCATCTGGATAAAATAGGGAATGTAGAGGTGGTAGACATACGTGGTCATCAACGACAGCATGTTGGTGATGCACGCACTGAACACTGTGCGATGGAGGAATAAGCGAACGGGGATGATAGGCTCCGGCGCTATCTTGTCTTCGACGTAGATAAAAGACAGAAAACATACTACGGACAAGGGCAGAGCTGTAACCACCAGAGGATGGCTCCAGGGCACCTGGTTGCCCCCAGAGTTGAGGCCCATGAGCAAGAGGACCAGCGAGAGTGTAATGAGCCCGGCCCCGAGAAAATCGACTCGTTTCAAAGCTGACAATTCAGTCTTCTTGACGGGTATCCTGACCAAAAAGAACACGAGCAACCCCGATGCGACCGTGAGGGGCACCTGAAGAAGAAAAGCATATCTCCAGCCCCACGTGTCATGGAGCCAGCCACCCACCAAGCCACCCAAACTCATTCCAACACCGAAGATGATATTGCCCATACCCTGCCACAGCCCCCTCCTTCTCAGTGGCAGCAGGTCGGAGCAGATGAAAGTAGAGATGGCATTCATGGCGCCTCCGCCAGCACCGGACAAGGCTCGACCAGTGATCATGACGGCTTCATTTCTGGCAAGACCACATATAAGACAGCCGGTACCGAAGAGGATGTAGCAGAAGATCAAGCCAGTCCGACGAGAGTAGATGTCAGTCAGTTTACCTGCGACTGGCTGCGTAGCGGCACTAGCAATTAAATAGGCAGATGCAAACCACGACAGGAGAGTCATGGAATCAAACTCGGATGCGATTGGTGTCATCAGTGTCGCGATGATGGTTATGTCCGGAAGCCATGTCAGTCTTGCGTCTTGTACGTTGTTCATCCAAACCGAATGTAGGTATAGACATACCTAGCGCAGAGAGAAAAGTGCCCATCCAGACTGAGAGCATGATGGCCAGAAGCTTGGGTGTACTGATTTCCTTCTCCTGAAACTCATGAACCGGATCTTGTACATGCTGGTGGATAGTGTCCCCAATTTCTGGGACATATCCATCGAGTGAGCCATTCTCATTCACCAGCAACCGAGTTCGCTCATTGACTTTGTCCAGC
>QQTW01001769.1_pt1 | contig 15411 bp, 8 predicted proteins | sample 1904831 | NCBI WGS metagenome assembly QQTW01 (sample SAMN09435610, study PRJNA476489) | Subsurface metagenome, whole genome shotgun sequencing project. | reverse complement strand
ATCTGATTGATGTGACAGACAGATAGATAGACAGACCCGAAGATCCAATACATACATACAAGCATCTACGACTTCTATCCGCCGATATTGAATTGCACAGCGCAGGCGTCGGTATGGGTTTGCTATTAATGCCATATAGACGCACAAGACCACGAGAATGAGGGTGAAGATGAGGATGACGATGAGCAAGAACCGGGAGCGCCCAACTTACCAATACAATATCATTATATATCCTTTTTATATATCTATATCCATATTGGATACCAGATGCCGGGATATCGACGCATCGCTCTCCTCTCCTCTCCTCTCCACACCATTGAGCATCCAACGACGGACGGACGAGATACATACATACATAGCGCCAGAGCTAGCTCGGCGTATCTATAGAAGAAACCAGCAGTGAGTGCTGCAAACGTCGTTATTGCCAGATCGGTATGTATGTATGTATGTATGTATGTATGTATGTATGTATTGGATCTTCGGGTCTGTCTATCTATCTGTCTGTCACATCAATCAGATATGGAAAGTTGGAGAATTGGAGAGTTGGAGAGTTGGAAAGTAGAACTCAGTCAGTGAGTGAGTTATTAGAGAGAGAGAGGAGAGAGGAGGGAGGGATACGTATGTAGTGTCGCTGCCTTGAAGTGTGGATGTGAATATGAATATGATTATAGATATAAATATAGATATGAATGCGCAAGTCGGGATGATATGTCAGATGGAATCGGTAGGACATGGCAATATTCAGAGTCAGAGGGGCTGGTAGGTGTTTGGAAGGCTGTCGAGCTGGCTGGCAACCGAATGGGGACTACTACTACTAGTAGTAGTGAATGGAACCTTTGATGACTCGGCCTCGTGCTGCAGAACCTCCAATATCCAACCCTGAACCACAAATCTACGTATCCATCCCACCCCGTTCCAAACCCAGGGGTATGTAAAGCCCATAACCATGACCAGCCCACAGACACAGCATGACCTGCCTCACAACCAAAGGCTCTCGCCACTCCCTCCCAGCACGCCCTCGACACCCTTTCCCGACACCGCAATTCCACTACCACTACCACCCCTTCTACTGTCCCCAAACTCCTCCGCAGGAGAGGTCAACACGTACTCCCACGTCAGCTCCCCATCGACATACAGACTATAGCGCATCAGACTCTTGACTCGGTCCCCTTCCACGCCCTCGACGTGCACCACGCCCACCTTACTATTGCCGTCCGGGACATACTTGATCGCGACGTCCTCATCGTCAAGCTGTTTGAAAGTGCGGAAGGGCAGATAAAACATCGAAAGAGGCCCCACAGAAAATTCATGGGGTCCCGATTGCGACGTTGAGCGCAGATTGGGTGGGATGCATCTACTACTCGATGTGAGGAGGGCGCCAGGTGCCAGTGATGGAGGAGGAGGGAGGAGATAAGGCTGAGGATGCGGAAAGCGGATGGCGCCGAACTCGTGGCGGTCGCCGCTCAGTATGACGACGCGGATGCCGAGTCTGCGCTCGGCGGAGTGCATCGCCGATAAGACGGTGGCGCGTTCGGCGGGGAAGCCGGCCCAGGTGTCGAGGGCGCCGAAGCGCCAGTTTTTGGTAAAGGGAACGGAGGTGCTGACGATTTTCCAGTGGATGTGTGATGGTTCGGGAGTGCGCAGGTAGGTTAGGAGGGTTTGGAGTTGGGTAGCACCGAGGATGGTGGTCTTGGGACTTAAGGGGTCCAAGGGATCGGGGGTGGTGCGGTAGGTACGCGTGTCGAGCATGAAGAAGGAGGCTGGGCCGTTGGCGAATTGGAAATAGGTTATGTTGGAATCGGAAGGTGGGAGGGGATGCGGTGTTGGTGGGTTGACGCTGACGTGGTAATGGTGGAAAGGGTCGCGGGCGGAGGGATATGGCGGAGTGGTGTTTCCGTTGGACCAGTCGTTAGCGATTTCGTGGTCATCAAGGGTGTGCAGCCATGGGAGATGTTGAAGGTGAGGCAGAGACCACGAGGGTGAGGCGTAGACGCGGCGATATTCGGCCCGGTAGTGAGAGGCGGTGGCGGAGAGACGAAGAGGGACGTCTACGTAAATGAAATCACCAAGAAAAAGCATAAATTGAGCTGGGGAAGGAATGGAGGCCAGAATCTTTGACAAGTGTTTGAAGCCAGGCATTTCGAGGGCATTATTAAGAGGATTATAAGGAAAGTTGGCCTTGATACAGGAAGATGTGACGAATGTGAGCGATGTTGCAGGGGGTGTCCCTGGAGCGGCTGGTGTGGTGAAGTTGCCTGTAAGATTGTTAGACAAAGCATAATCGTATGTTGTCGCTGGATGTAGACCAGTGAAGGTAAGAGGATAGGTGTAATCGGTTTCCTCGTCCAGATAGTAGATCCTGTCAGCTGTTCTCCAAGAGGTCGAATCCTCGGGTTTGTAGTAAGCGTAAATGGGGAGCTGCTTGCTGTCTGGTTCCCTAAATAGTATCTTCGCTGACGCGCTGTCCACAAATCCCACACGTGAAAATCGGAGATTCTGGCCCGAGTACAGGGTAGGTGCTCGGAGAATGAAATCAAGGGTGAAGAGGGTAAGCAGAGCATTCAATGCAATAGTGGCATAGCTCCACTCTTTTAGACGAGGATGTGGAAGACCGCTGAGAAGGACACTGCGGATGGTAGAGGTCTTGGGCTCTTCGTACATGGCAGGCGTTTCCAGCTCTGTGCCCGTGGTGCCATGAACCAGCTCATCATGCTTCCGGTGGGCCTCTACAACCGCACCGGAAGTCCTCTTTCTCAACGGGACGAAGATGTACTGGTGGTTGAGGACAATGCTTGCAATGTAGATGGCAAAAGCAGTGAGGACGAGCGGAGGAAAGTGATGGCCTGGTATCTGCAGCAGAAGTCAGTCATACTCGACGCTCACAAGGGGATGAAAGAGAGGAAGCTTACCCAGCGCAAGAAGACGTAAGCAGAGAGTCTGATAATGAACGAGCTGCCGATAGTCACGATATCTGACGCATTCCACATCTTGTCCTTCAACTTGACTTTTGGCTATCAGCTCACTGCCAACTGCAGGGAGCGTGCCAGCAGCTGTGGCATTTTATTTTGCGACAACGTCACCTTGCGGAGTAATATACCATGCTTGGTGTTTGTGTTAGACCAAAAGGACCGCGGCCATCAAATGACCATAAACTAGCTTTTGTTGACAGTTTGTTTGTTGTATTGCGATGATCATAGCAATCAAAGAGCTAGAATCTAGAGTGGATGACACCGTCTGGGGTCAAGGCTAAACACACAACCTCGCTCAGGACTAAATGTTTCTTCAGTCAAGGTCAATCACTTCTCACCCAGCTGCATATCCAACAGGACATCGAAGTTCGGATTTCGCAATCCGGTGGTAAAAGCTGATCATCCATCCCATTGTCACCACGGCTATCTGAGGCTGGTTGTCTGACAACAGCCTCCTTCATTTCTACACATGATAAAGATGCTTCAAAAGAGAATTTCTAGACAGTCTAACATTGACGGCGCGAAGGAGAGGCACCAGCAAGGCCTAGACGATGAAAAATGGTACCATATTCAATCCTTTTGACCAAGATCTTCCATCCTAGATAGCTGGAATCTACACTTGGTCAGTATTGCAATCTCCTTTTGTTGATTCCTCTGATCTTCCTTATCCCGCTTCCTTTTGATATCAAATCAGGGAGGTCTTCTCGGTCATTACTCGTCTCCCACCATATCAATGAAATTATGTTTTTAGAGTTTTTTGAAGGACGAGCCGACTCCATTTTGTTTTATCAGCCTAATTTATGAGTCCTTGTACAGATCTAAACTTCTCGCTCACATCATTTCTGCCACAATCTTTTGATCGTTGTTTCAAACCTTTTCATGCTCAGCATCATATGTAACTCTCCCTTGACCGAGCGCACACCAGGGATTAGAGCTTGTGTCACAAGCTATGATTTTGTAGCAATGGACGACTTATCATGGTGAAACGAAGCCGATAAGATATGCTCTTACCGACGGACCGACAAAGCAGACGACTGGCATCCGAATACAGCTTAATGGAGAACCCTCCCGAATAGATATACGACAAAACTCGGATCGCCAAATTTACGACATTTGGTCATCTGCGCCTCGGCGCCCATGTTCTCTCCTTCCTGCCTCATTCACCCTGACATATATTACTACTTTTCAGCCTAGTAAGCCTTAGCCAAGGATCAATCACGATCTCTACCATATTTGCAGACAATGAACTTGATGCTGATGATGCTTGATGTTCTCGCAGCAGCCGCGGCGGCGGTAGCAGCAGCAGTGCTGAATAACTAATCAATACACTCCAGGTCTAAATGGAAACATATATGGATCCACCATTTGCGCCACACAACACTGATCTTTACCTTGCACAGCTCGGGCAAAATGAAACCAGAACAGACGCTTCCTCACCAAATGACCGATCGCTCCAGAAAATAAGCTAGATTTTGACAAGAGTGGTTTGGGGAGTTCTCCAAGCGTATGATGAGAACCCCACTGAGACGCCCTGAAAAATTCTCAAAGAACGTGAGAGCTAACGGAAAGAGGAGAGCCAGTAATATGGCTGACTCGAAACATCACTGCGGTAAGAAGGAATACTCGGGAGCAAAGAAGACGGAAAGAGAAGACCGCCATCCGTCATGCTCATATCATCTAAGTGACTCTATCTACTCTCCTATTCTTTACAGTCATATTTCGTCCGTTCTACCTCCTCCCGTTTGTGCTTCAATGCACCGTTGAAAACTCTGTCTCTACTGCTCCTCCTCCCTCTTACCACTTAAATCAAAGTTTCAATCAAATGTATTTGCGAACTTTCACTTATCGGCTATCTTCCTCCCTCATGCTCCTTGCCCTTGGCCGTCGGCAAATACCATGAACATGTGTGCGCCGGCTTTTTCCCCTTGGTGCAGCATCTCTTCACGCTGGGCGCCCGGTTCCAGCACCAAGGTCCGAGCATGGCCAGATGTGGTTTCCGGCAGTAATAGCGCCACTCGGCCAGGGCGACTTCGGCGTTTTTGGCACAGGTGTGTTCTGAGCTTTGGGGGTCGAGAGGTTCACCCCGGGGTTTCGGTGTGGCGATGAGTTTGATGTGATCCGTTTCTTCTGGTCGCAGTTGGGGTGCTTGAGATGGGTTTGACAGAGGTGCTGTCATGCCATTGGGAACCGGTGGAGGGATTGGAAGGCCCCCAGAGAGGGTCACGCTTGGTACCGGTCTTGTTTCCGATATGGTATGGAAGAGCCCCGAGTGTATGCTTGGAGGTGTAGGTGTTCTCGGGGTTGGCTCAGGAGCTTGATTGGTTGAGAGGACGGGGATGATCGTGGTTGACAGGGTGGAGGGCCGCCAGAGATCAGTGTCTGCATAGACAAAGGAGCTGATGAATAGAGTGAGAAGAGCAAGGGTGAGAAGGACAAAGGCAAGAAAGCTGGCCATGATCGCTGTTTATGAAAGATGAACTATATGATTGCTTGTTTGAAGATTTCAAGATTCAAAGTGCAAGTTGTGAGTGTCTTGCAAGAGAATATATGATAAGATGAATGAAGATTTCGGACTGAGAATATCAATCTTGAAGAAGAGAGCATGCAAAACACTATATATAAATATGAAAAAGCTATCATCTCTAGACGTGCTTGAGAAACAGTTTACAGAGAAACGTCTACAGGAAAATATCCACATAGAAAGATCCACTAAATAAGGTCCTCCAAGTAAGATCTCCAAGAGAGATGCTCCAGATCTCTTGTTTAGAGTTGTGATTATACTCGGGATCATCTTATGCTAGACACAGTTTTGCTGATCCGGTCTCTCATGATTCTTATGTACTATGTTCGCTACTAAGATGAATAAGTACTTCAATACAGAAAGGTGCTTCATGATAGATAGGTACTCTAGTGATCTGCTAAATCTCTAGACAAGACTAGTCTTAACTTTGACGTACTTAATGCCGCCTAGTAAGAATGCTTCAAGGCTCCTGTAGTACAAGCCTACTGCTAGTACTTTTAAACGGTAGCCACTTAGTAAGAACTACAGGTCTTAATCTAAGTCTTGCTAGCTGCGTTGTTTAACAATTCCGTACCTCCATCAGCCTCTCAAGTACCAATTTGAAATTAATCTCGCACTAAGTGCCTTGTACCTCATCGCTAAATCTCTGCTGTCACATATATTTCCAGCGTAGCGACGTCCAAACGAGCTACGCGTATACTTGATGTTCCTTCAGACCGTTTTCTTGTCATAGTGTTTTGCATGTCTTTCGCAATGCTAGCAAGGTGGGTTGTTGATGAGCAGACTGAGGGTGCCCATGCGCGTTTTCACCTTTCCCATGCTAGGACGGGGCTCAGACACGGAGATATGACTTGCAGGTAACCACGTTGTTCCGAAGTGCTTGTGGCAATGGTATCCAGGATGGCGAACGCCTGCTACAAACACGATGAAACAACGCAAGATCAGACGAAGAACTATTATTGGGAGAGCAGGTATCGAAACTTGGCCCTGGACGGGTGGATTTCCGGCATAACGTAATACATGGTACTACATACTACGTACTGTGTTAGTTGTGAAAGAGACGAGTAGTGAGCCCTACGTTATAGTTAAGGAGTCGCCTGAAGTGGTGTAACCAGCCCTAACTCCCGTTTCAGCAGACCATCAATATCGCCTATTGCGTAGTAGCCACCAGCTAGCTCCTCACTAGTGACTTCAAGTTAGGATGTGAGACTCGACTAGTTCCACAACCACCCACCGCAGCCACCACACCCACCACACCACGACAACCTCCTCAACCTGCAGCGAAATGACGAAACAAGGCCCTCAAGGTAGAGCCAAACCCCCGGTGTGATCTCTCAATGCTTCATTTCAAACACAACGGTCACCATGCAGCTATTACCATATACAAATGTTTGGAGCTGCACCAGGACTGGGGAGCCGAGACTCTGTGCACGTCAAGTAAGGATGGACCCAGGTGAAGCTTCAACTCTATTTTGTTGAGACTATCAACGGTAAGAGCCTCAGTCTATTAAGTACAAGGAGGCGAAGGGGCGCCGCGCGGCATAAAAGACGTGAATGTTGATCTTAATCGTCGTCTCGTACTCGTTTCTATAATTCAAGTTATATCCTTTGCTACTACCACTCTAGCTTCCAATATTGCAGGCTCATCGCGCTTCGAATCACTTGTTCGAACTAGCGAGCGGCTTAAACATGTCTGGATCTCGACCGCCTCCGGGTGGGCAAAGGCAAAGTCAGGCAGCATCGACCAGTCCACGCACAGCTCTGGCTAGAAACACATCTGCGGGGTCATCAGACGTTGCAGTAGTCCCTGATGTAGCTAATCCCGCATCCAGAAACCCCTCCAGAGCACAGCGCGATCGGCAGCCTGTCAGGGAAGGCCATCATCAACCCAGCAAAGGAGCTGCTGCACCATCTGGCAACAACAGTTCGAGACCTGGCGAACGGCCCGCTACTCACGCCAGTGGGAGTGCACGCTCGCAGTCTGGGGAGCTAGCAGGATCTCAAAGAGTGAAAGATCCGTATCGACATGGCCTTCTGGTAGATCGTCTGAAATGCAAGGGCTACATCGCACAGGGAAAGCTGCTTCTTTCCAGAGCCGAGTCCATGTCGAGGAAAGAGCCGAAGACCGCGTCTGACGCCGAGATGGCAAATGAGTTACGCAGACGGGGTGATTATCTATGCAAAGAAGGCACCGATAGTGCGTTGAGGCTCGAACAAGAATTTCTAAACTCCTACAGCCCCACGATGAAAGATTTCTACACCCCTGCCGAAGTTTCGTTTTGCACCGCTATCAGAGACGTCTTGAAGGAAGAGACCGATCCCGCCAAGCGCCTGGAGAAATTCCGAGCCCGTCTACGCACCCTGTCACACGGCTCTACTATCGAATCAGATGCCAACTTGCGATGTGAATACGTGCAGGTCATCGACCAAGAACTGAGATTGATAGCAGGTAACGGTCCGAAGTCGGCAACCGGTAGTGCGGCGAAGAGAAGCAATCAAGGGAGCGTGGTGGAAGACAGTGTTGCTGGGGTTGGTGGGCCTACCGAGGGAGCTGGCCGCAGTGCTGGCCGCAGCGCCGGCGTCAGCGAAGGTGGCAGCCCGTCTAAGAAAAGGGACGCCCCGGATACGTTTGAAAGACCGACTTCCGATTTAATTAGGAGGAACACCTCCCAAAGCGCTGCTCCTGGACGGCCACATAATGATCCGTCAAGGATGAACACCACCCTAGGCATACCGATTCAAGTGGATCCTGCTCGAGTGGCCGCTCGCTCTGCAGGTCCCGCCGGCCCGAAAAACCCACTCTCCAACCAGCCCAGCGCCAATCCCAGTGCCAAGCAAGCCATCTCCAGTCATCCCATCGAATCCGGTCGTGCTCGCGCCCAACTCCATCCCCATCCCGCCGGCATCCACGCCACCGGCTCCGGCCCTGCTGGCGTCTCGCTCAGCGCAGGCAATGGTGGTGGTGAAGGAGGAGCTCGCCAGCCAGGCGCGGGTGGGACCGGGACTCCCGAACGCGTATCCAGCGTCGGCACCTCCGTGCTCGCTCACTCCAGCGGTACCAGCTCTGCTGCCTATGATCCTGCTCGCGGCAGTAGTAGTTCCGGCGGCAGCCACGCGGTCGGCGGTCGCGCTCCGTCCGTCTCCGATAGCAGCATGCTGACTCCTGCGGCTGCTGGGGCAAGCCCGCGCGCCATGGACATCTCGGCTTCCCATGGTGCTGCGTCCGGGCGGAAACCAAGGGTCCCGTGACGGGTTAGGTAGGCATGTTGATCAGAAATAGAAAGGGGACTCGGACTGGGGAGGTTGTCTTTGTTGTTTGGTTGGTTGGGGGAAGGAGAGAGGGCAGGAGAAGAGTGTCGGATGGGAAAATGGCCTGTTCCTTGTTCGGCTTAGCCAGATGGTAGTTTTTCTAAAAGAACTTTGTTCCTTCTGCTTCTTCTTCCTCTTCTTTGGCTTACTGCCTCCTCCTCCTCCTCCTCCTCCTCCTCCTCGTTCTCTTTCTCTTTCTCCGTTCACTCCCCCCCTGTTTCCCCAATACAGCAACCCCCCCCGGCCCCACAACATCTTCTTTTCTCCTCCCCCCCTCCCCCCGCATCGATTGGTACTGTAAGTGACTTGGCTCGTTGGATGTAGGATAGGATGGGAAGGGGGCACGGGTGACGTTGGATTAATTTTTCTTCGTCTTTTCTGGTATGCGTGTGCGTGTACATACCTCGCACCGACTCAGGAGTGATGGAGGTTCATGCAAGGGTCGGGAGCGTGAGGCCAGCCAAGCTCCTCGCCGCCGCAACCACCAGCGCGCGATCTCGAATCTCCTTCAGGGCGAAGATCCAGCGCATTCTCCACGCCCACCGCCAGTAGGGCGTCATTTCCTCCTCTTCCCCGCCTGCCGCGTCAGACCCGCGGGGAACAGCAGACGACACCAGATCCACCTCCCTTGCCGCCATCCAGTACTCCCAGCCACTGACGCCCGCAAACGCGGGATACCTGTCCAGCAGCCCGGCCAGCACCCGCGTCACCCCCTCCCAGCCGACGTAGCCACTCCCGCCGTGCCGCGGATTCGTCAGCAGGCCCACCACCACCCGCTCCGGTCTCCACCCCGCGCTCCGCACAATGTAGTCGTACAGGCCGTCTGAAAAGCCCCAGCCTTCCAAGCCCAACCCCGGGAGCGATTCATCCAGGCTGCCCCACCCGTTGTAGAATTGCGTGTTGTACCAGTCGATGCTGGCGCCCCGCAGGCGCTCGAGTAAGAAGTAGGAGAAGCCGGACAGGTGGCGCAGACCGGGGATCAGGGCGGTGGCGACGGGCGCGAGGGTGATGGTGAAGCCGGCCGGCTTTGCGTTGGAGCCTGACTTGTCGGAGAGGGTTCGGGCGGAGGGCCCAAAATCGCTGCGTAGCCGGTCTAACAGGTGTATGATTCCGGGCAGGGACGTGGGTTCCTCAACGTCGAGATCTATCCCGTCGAGGTTGCGCAAGCGCAGGAAATCGCGGAGAGGGGTGTAGAATCGCTCGAAGGTGGAGGGTGTCGGAAGGGCTCCAGGGCGGTAACTTTGACTCGGGCTGTCGCTGTAGTTGAGACTGGAAGTGGAAATGGTGATTGGTTCAGGGTCTGCTGATGGTGGTGGTGGAGGTAATAGTGCTAGTTCTTCGGCGTTATAGTCGAGACACTTGAAGCTGCCCTGAGCGGCTCCGCCGAGCATGCACATGACTCTTACGCCGGAGTCCTGGAGTAGAAGGACTTCGTCCCAGAGCTGAGTGAAGCGGGGGTGGGTCGGCAGGTGGTCGTTTAGGGTCAGGAACGGGGTCCCTGTGCCTGAATCAGGCGAGGATTGGTTGAGATGGATGGCCCCGAGGATCAGGTGCGTTATTGCTGGCGGTTGCTCCGGTTCGGCGGCCAAAAGGGGAAGCAGGGAGACGGGTTGTTCGGAGGAGGAGTGGTGGGTTTGTTGGTACATGATTATTCGGGGAGTGGTAGAGCGTGACGGTTGGCCGAGAAGGGTTTGAGCTGGGACGGGAGGCATGTTGTTATGAGTATTGCTATGAGAGTGTTGAAGCTGTGGGCCAATTCGGCCTCTTCTTGTGTGTAAGACTGATGTTTCTGGGTTGTTTAAATTCAAGGAGAGAATAAAGCATCAGATGTCAAAACTGGCGAATAGCTTCAAAGTACAACATAGGTTGAACAAGTACGTCTTCTTCATAAACCGGATGCCAACCCCTCATCCAAAAAAAGCATTCGGTTCCTCGAGCATGACCGTTCAAGACGAGTGATGCTTGATTTCTGTAGATCAAATGTGGGACGGGCAAGGTGGAAGTAATCTCCCAACAGAACGAGCAACGAATCGAGGTCACCAAGGTAGGAAGAGTACAAGAAGAGTACAAGACGACTTCACCGATCTGATTAACTCCGTCATCAGTGGAACCACTTACTCTCACTGGCAAGATAGAAATACCACATTGTCATTATTTGATAAGCATCGGTATAGGTTGTGTGGCGCTATACGGCTAATGCAAGTGGGGCGAAGGGTAAATAGGACTCCATAGCCCATGTAAATGCGATGTATACAGCCAGAAATAATATTGGGAGATAGAAAGAGTATGTCATGGATAGTTAGGGTAGTCAGCCCTCCAGTGATATCGACATGTGCAGAACAGCTATCAAAGTACTACAGCATCACAGCATTCCATCATCCTCCATCATCCTCCATCACTCGCTGACAACAAGCAAGATGACCTCGATTTTGTACTCCGTATGTTTACGGCGAATAAATGCGCACAGCTGTCTAGGATGTCTGCCTGCCATGAACGGGCTTCGCAGCAAAGAACTCCAGGGTATGGACTGACCACGTCCATACAAAACGCCAACAAGGGGCAAGAAGACATCAAGATCCAGCTTATTTCGAATTACTTCGTCCAGCTGTCACCCGGTGCAGCAAATTGTTGAGCGGCGATCCAAAGGACAGCGACCACAAGTGACTGGGCGAATGAGACGAGGAATCCATCGGACTTGTCGGGCTCAACTGCAGATCACCAGCATTAGTGCTAGATTCTCCACTATCCAACGATGGCCTCGATGCCGAACTCTTCTTGTCATGTTGTCCATCGAAAAAGTGGCTTGCCCGCTGTGCTTCTTCCCCTCGCCCCAACACGCTGTTAAAATTTTCCTCCATGTTTGGTGTGGATAGAGCGGGGACAGAGGGAATGTAAAAGTCATACGGTGGCAGTGATTCATGGAATTCAAGGTATAGATTTCTCATCCCCGTGTATTGCGCGCCGGTATGCACGGCCCTGTTTGACAATGAGCCTTTGCTGCTCGCTTCAAACACCCACTGTACCATGGTTTTATCGCCTCGCTTGGCATATGAGTAAAGTTTGCAAATGTTGATCTTGCTTTCATGTGCTATAGATGGCGGGAGAGAGTGGGTGAGGATGGCACCTGTGCCGAGACAGGTGGTCACAAAATCCCACTCACCTTGATGCATCGCCCATTCAATGAGTTCGCGGTAGACTGGGTCTCTCTGTGTCACATGATAATGCAGACAATCCAGTTGATAAAGTTTAACCAGAATATAGGCCATGAGATTGAAGTCCTGGTATCCCCGAGCAAGAACCCACGCACTCTGGCCTTTGTTGTCATACACGACAAGGTTGGCTCCCTTTTGCACCAGTAGATCGACAAACTCCGTCCGATTTCCATTGGCCTCAATCACCCTGTGCTTGCCACTTCGACATGCTGATAACAAAGGCGTGGCACCATCAGCGTCCAACATGTCTATTTCGGGGCTGTACTCGAGTATGACCTGCGCGACATCAGCACGAGCAGCCAGTGCAGCCACATGCAGTGGAGTTTGTAAGGTGCCGTTGACAGCATTGATGTCCAGAACCCCTGTCTGGACAAGTTTGTCCAATAGAATTCTCATCGTGGCTGGGTCTGCTTGCTCGGCGGCAAGATGCAAAATGGTATACGACGGTCTTTCTGTGGCGATGTCGGGGGAACTATGGTTAAGCAGCTTTTCCACAAGTGCTGGAGACTTGTTAAGAACAGCAGCCCGGAGTGCGTTCACTCTGGAGCTGTTTCGCAGGTACACGTTGGCACCGTGCTCTAGAAGAATCTGAACAATGTCGTTGCGTCCACTCTGAGCAGCTAGAATCAATGGCGTGTTGTTGTCGCGATCTCGAGCATTGATAGGCGCTTTGCCTTGCACAAGCGAGTACACTGAGCCCTTACTCTTTTTAAACACCGCACAATGAAGTGGACTTCCAAGGTCGTTGTTGCAGAGGTCCAGTTTCGCGCCTCGCTTAACAAGCTCAGCAACAATGTCGTCCGCACCAACCGAAGCCGCTAGATGAATCGCAGCAAGACCTCTTTCATTGGTGTAGTCGATCATAGCTCCGTGGTCAAGCAATGCTACCACGTTGGCTAGAGAGCGCGCATAGTGCAACGGGGAGGCGCCATCTATATCTTCAGCATCTTTCGGGGTGTTGTGGAAGAGAAGAAATCTTGTCACCCTGCTTGATGACCCGGTCACGCTCATGTGAAGCGCGGTCCTCAATCTGCTGTCTCGGTCGCGCACCGCTTCTGGATGAAGTTGCAAGATCCGACTCGCTATGTCGGTTGTTCCCTCACTATCGCACCGCGAGGCAATCTGACATGCAAAGTGAAAAGGGTAGGTATGTGCCCCTCTCTCACTGGGGTCTCTAAACGGCGCGGAAGCTAGATTCGGGCTATGATCTAGCAGGATAGATGCCAGATCATAGTCGTTGTTATCGATTGCCTGCATCAACGCTGTCTGCCCATCCGAACATCTCCATCCCAGGCTTCTCGAAGGCAGAATATCGAGTATTTCAGTGATTCTTCGTCTATATTGTCCACCATGGATACCATATCTCTCCGCTGGCGTCACGTGTCCCAGGACGCAAGGCAGCTGTAAATCTGGAAACTCTAGCAGAGCGTCTGCCAGCAGAGCCTCTGACATGTCCCCGCCTCTCCATTCCTGTCCCCAGAAGGCATTCCTGAAATTCTCCGTGGATATCCCAAGCTCTTCCAGTGGGTTGGGTGAAGATTTAATGATCTCGCCTGCCTTTTGCACCAGTGCAGTCAGGATCTGGGGAAAGTGATATTTCGTGGCAAGGTGAAGGGCTGTCCACTTCGATCGCACCCCATCGTCGGTAGGGGCGTATACGGGTGCTCTGGGATCAGCGCCGTGTTGAAGGAGAGCTTCGACTGTCTTTAGACTTCCACTGGTCACAGCAAACGCAAGTGGTGTTCCAAGTAACTGCAATGGCCATTGAGTGTGGAGCACATACGGCGTGGTACATGCGTGCTCAAGAGCCTCGGCATGGAATAGAAGAGCTGTAAAGACAGAGTCCACATCGGCTTCCTCACTATCCTCCGCAAGTGAAAAGAGCCAGTGATATACAGAGCCGCCGGACTCATCACACATACCGGGATTGTGGGAGGCATTCAACAGCAGTAGGACCATCTTGGCATTGCCGCGTCGTGTAGCTTGCAGAAGCGGTGTCTCTCCCCAGGCCCCAATTTTATCCCAGTCAGAATCTCTAATTTTCAGCAGATTTGAAAATAGTACCTCGTCGTCAAACGCGATGGCGCATTCTAAGAGGTTCATTTCGGGTCCAGTTCCGATGGTGACTTGCCATTGCGTCAAGTCGCCCCTCAGACGATCAGAGGACAACAGCCATGCGCGAAAATCTTGGAAATCGGCGAAACTATGGAGCTGTGTAGCATCACTGTCAAGCTCAAGCCCATTCAATTCACGATCTGTTGACTTGGCAGTCATGGTGGTCATGGTGATTTTTGTGCTTCTGCTGAAGAATCGCTTGGCACGAAATCCCCTGCGGACCATACTGGTGTAGTCGAGAAGTCCCGGGTTGGGGAGATTGGAGATTCTGCTCAAGAGCCTGGGACCAAACAGCTGCGCCATGGGATGTGCTTTTTCTTCTGCTTTCCGTAGATATTGAGTGGCTGTGGAATATTCCACTTTGGTGCCGAATCCGAGAATGTAACATAAAGCGACGTGAAAGGCGGCAGCAGTGGATTGCTCGCCACCTTGACGCAGATTGGCAACCCGCTCGAAGTCTGAAAGCATAGATACCTGATGCTCCCATGGTATGTCTCTCCCCTGGAACATCTGGAAGATTGTCAATAAAAATGCGGCTTGAAGGGATGCGCGTTATACCTCAAAAGTAAACTCAGAAGTGCCAAAGTGCATAGCAAGCTGGTGCTGAAGCGAGCTGGCACCTGAGCTGTTCCACACCGAAACAATCGGCAATCGGTTAAGGTCTGAAAGACGCGAGGCTGGATCTTCTTGCAAGGTAAGCCTGAAAAGTGGTCCTAGACAGCCTTTCTCGAAGATGGGGAACTTCATCGTGTTGACAAATTGAATGGCAAGATTTCTCAAATGTTTTGAGTCGAAAGTGCCCATCACGCCCTCTTCTTCTGGTTAGATGGATTCTTCCTGGGTGCCTTCACCTGTTGTCGAACACCTTGATTCACTCAACGTGGTCCCCGAAAGTGCTTCTTTGGTCGTCCGAGCAAAATTGGGATCGAGCCGCCACTTTCGCTTGAAGTAGATCTCCCCATTTGCTAAAATCTCCCACACGAGGAGGCCATATGACCAGATGTCGCACTTGTGTAGGTTCTCCGATTCGATTGGGGTGTGCTTCTGCTTGGCCACCTCTGGAGCGTTGTACCTGAAACAAGATTAGCAATTGTCAGCTTTATTAGAAACCGTGACACCCACAAGGTCGTGCCCACATATCGTAGTTGACTCGGGTTTTCGACTGCCAGCAGTATTGAATGTCCAAAATCACACAGTTTAGCGATAGTCCCTGAAGGTCGATCCCACGATTCAAAAATGATGACATTGTTGAGCTTCAGATCGCCATGAACAATTCCGCATTTTT
>QQTW01001768.1_pt1 | contig 15412 bp, 25 predicted proteins | sample 1904831 | NCBI WGS metagenome assembly QQTW01 (sample SAMN09435610, study PRJNA476489) | Subsurface metagenome, whole genome shotgun sequencing project. | reverse complement strand
CCTCTCCTCCACAATCGCCAGTGCGGCGAAAAACTCCCCATAGATCCGTTGGATCTCTTCGGGAGTCGTCTCCCCCTCTGCGCTGTCGGCCGGTGCCGACTCCTCCTCGGTGGCGGAATCCGCCGGTGAGGGAGGGTGGTGGGCACGAGGCCCGGCAGCGACGAGGGTTTTCACGGTCCTCTTGACCGTGGTGATGGCCTTCTTGGCCTTGGCCTTTAACTTGGCCGAAAGTCGGGACGCGCCCGACGAAGTGGTCTCCTCCGAAGCACGGCGGAGGGGCAGTCTGAAATTGATCGCCATTGTTGAATGGCGGTGAGTGTCGTGAGAGTTTCAAGTCAGCGATTTGAATTGAATTGAGAATTGTCTGTGCGTGTTGAAACTCTTCGTGCTTATGGTGAAGAGAAGAAGAAGAAGAAGAAGAAGAAGACGTCGAGGAAGAAGTCTTATATACCATAACAACACGCTAAGGACTAGGTAGATGATCTCGGGTAATTATTCTGTTGGCGACGACAAATGCCTGTCTTGGAAGGAACGAGGCTCGGTTTGACGATGTGGTGGCGAGGCTTTAGTGATGACGACTGCCTGTTCGGGGAGGAACGAGCACCGGCAACAGGTGACGGGGCGGCGATGTACCGTATGTTCCGGCAGGAATGAGGTCCGCCAACACAGGTAGGTGAAGTTGCAGTCTGCCTCCCCGTCTCGATGAACACAGTACGACCGGTCACCATTTACACATGAAGGGAAAGCGGCGACGACTGTATACTCGGTAATGAAAGAGGACTGGCAGCAATAGGAAGTAGAGGATTGCACTCGAGAAGTCGTATCCTACCTGCTAACGAAGTTCTCCAAGTGAGTATGCAACTGCCTCATCAACATGATGGTTCAAGGCACACAGGGACAGCACGATAGAAAGAGGTCGAGCTTGAGTTGCAGAAAAAACAGTATAATACATGTCATCAAAATGAATCCGAAGCCCGCTATTTGCAATTTAATAAATTGAAACCCTCCACGCTGGATCAACGTGATGTAGATATCCATCTTCCGCGGCCTATCGTACACCTTCTCCGCCATCCCCCTCCGCCACCAATTCCGTAAGCCAGTCTAGAATCGATACTTACCGCCGACACCACTAAGTTCACCGCTTACGTTGCGCTCCTGGTAGTCCTTGGCGCTCGAGGTCCGAATAGAAGTTCTGGTATCCCACGCTCGCTGGACTTGGCTGCGAAGAGTTGCTGACGCGGGTGGTAGCCGTGTTCGAAGGGCTAAGCTGACCACCGGAGTTCTTACGACCCTTGAGCAGATCTGATGGTTGTTGTTTGACTCAGGTGGAGGTTAAGGCCTCCCTGGCAATGATCACGGGACAGAGAGAGGCTCGTGGTCCTTTGGTGGGAGTTCCTCCCAGGGAAGTTCGGTCGCCGCAGCCGACGCGGCCGATCATGCTACAACGGTTCTTGGACGACTGGAACTAGAGCTTCCTTGGGAGGAACTGGATGTTATAGGTACGTATTATTGCTAACCTATCCTTATCCTATCCCTAACCTATCCTCATCCTATCCTCATCCTATTCTTATCCTATTCTTTTCCTATTCTTTTCCTATTCTTTTCCTATTCTTTTCCTATTCTTATCTTATATTTTTACCCCAGCGAAGATTCACACCTCTACGTGGTGCTGGGGACTAGTACTCTGCAGACTTGATATGCAGAGGAAGCCAAGATGAATCACGTATTGGACTGGCCTTTCCATAAGTCAGTATGGTAGTCGTAGAATTCAAGAACGTATTTCGATATTCTCACACCTTCTCCACAAATAGGTATAGGTGTGCTCCAGGTTTGAAAGGGATTTCTGCAATCTGGATCCCAATAATGTGAGGATGCTCGCGAAACATCTCTTCTACAATAGGTCATGTCTAACTATAAGCGCTAATTTACCCTAGAAACCTGCTGTACCGGAACAGGCTTAGATCAAAGCGCATGGAGGGCATCCAAAAGCGGTCAAGCCCACCCCACCCATCAATCATACGTACCTGTACCGTACCTAAGGTAACTTACCTTACCTTATAGTTAGAGGGGCTGACTGCTGACTGCAAGCAACTCTCTACATCACTGCCTCCACTGATCAAAACTCGATTCTCCCATCAACAATCCCATCCGGTTCTGACGGCAGGAAGAAAGGAATCTGCTTAACTCCGATACCCCACGGATGTTGCACGGCACATGCTTTTCGGTAGCCTCGGATGCGTCGCTAACGTTTTAGCCTACAACGACCAAACTACCTTACCCCACGCCCGAGCCGGGGGCGTCGATATTTCCACAGCCAATCGTTCATGAAGGGAAAGGGTAGATCCTGGAGCATATAACAGTCGTCGGGGAATACCATTTCTTCTCTACGAGATCAAACACCGAGAAGACACAGTTGGGGCCTTGGCTCTATCCGAGTTCCCCTATCACGAAGAACCGCGCGAGAGGATAAGTTATTCGGCGGCCGCAAACAGCCTGGTACTGTAACGTCCAGCAGAGGTATAAATTTATCTCCAGTCGGCCCTTATCCTACGAGTCCAGCAATCCGGCTTCCGCGCATTCACCACTTCGTTCCCGCGAGAGTGGTATCACGACGACCCCGACTCTAACCTCCCATACTCCTCCAACGACCCCCTTCTGCCCAGCTCAATGGCAGCCGCCCCTCTCCCCTCCCCTACTGCCCCACAAGCACCCCGCTACTTCACCCAAACCTCACCCGCCGCCTCAAAACCTCACCATCATCAACAAGCTCAGCAATACACCATCTCCAACCCCGCACAATCGCAACAAAGCGCATTCCAACCACCGCAAACTTCACCACAGCAGCCGCAACCGCCACCGCCATACTCGCCTCCGCGAAGAGGCACGGTCGACAGCGGACCGTCGGCGACGTCGCCCTTTCTGCGCGATTTCAATCTCGTGGCCGAGGCGGCGAAGAGAGCGGAGATGGCGGTTTTGATGAGGGATTTGGATGCTGTGGCGTTGTAAATAACTCGTGGGAGGGAGGGTTTGGTCTTGGTGGGGTGGTGTTATTGATCGATGAAGGAAGAAAGGGGAAAGAGGACGAAGAAGAGAGAGAGGAGATAGAAAAGACATTTGAGAGTGTATACATGGGGAATCTTGGGTTCGGGCATGGGATTATAAGGTATCTGGGTCTGGTATTCGATGATTGTGGTTTACGGGCGTGGGGAAGGTAGCTGTGGGTGGCTATATCGTTGCTTTGGGTTATATCAGTAGAGTATCCAGCCATAAGAATTTATCACGCCATTCTTCTGCATTTCACGGCCGCTGATGATTTCAGACAACCCACCAACTCAAGTCCGGCTTATTCTCTTCTAGCCCACTGACTCAAGGCCAACTCTACCTAAAGCCCATACCGAGCGCATAAACCCACCTTTCCTCGACAGTTTGCCCTCTTCTCGATAATGAAAACGACATAGAAATTCAAATGTCTGGCTTCTGAATACCAATATCAGGGCTCGCAAGGTGTTAGAGAACTCTCCGCACTTTGAATCGTCTATACTTGGATCTTAGACATTCTTCCGTCGGCGACAGTTGAGTAAATTGCCGCCCGGGCAGTGATGGCAAGTCTCAGAACCGTGGAAGTACTGCCATCATCGTACGAATGGATGACGTGGCGCTCTCTGATAAGCTCGATGAAGGGTTCCAAAGGTATACTCTCCTATTCGCCCTTGAGGGACGGAGTCTGCATCCACAGCCATCCGTGGTGAAAGTTGATGCTTCTGCAATGGAGGCTAAAGGGGGAACGAGGTGTGTCTCGTATGTACCAGTACCTTATGCTTGTGTAGCTTTCCTAGGATATTTCAGATACCGAGTAAGATAATCTCAGGGATGCTTCGGTCCAGAGTATCGAAGCTGTCTGAGATTCGAGACAGTGAGCACGGTTAAGAGTAATGTTGTATATGTTGGGTTTCACATGCCGTGACTCTCTCTAGTTGGTCAGGTATGGGCCAGTAAATCGGTAGCTGAGAGGTAGCTCCGACTCGGGCTCAGAGACATCATGTCCTGGTTTTAAGAAGATTGGTTGTTCTGAAACTGTTGCCTTGTCCATGGCTGGTCGAGAGCCACGGCGGCTATCTTGAAGCATTTCAAGTCCAGACAGTATCATGTCGACTCTATTTGTCTGGCTTCTTCAACGAGAGCAATCGATGTTCGAGGAAGGTAACTGATACGATATTGATTTATTCGCTCTGGCAAACACAAGAATGTCTCTGTGATAATTGACACCTGTAGGAGACAGACTGGCTTATAGGTTCCTGTAGAGAAACTGATCGGTAGATCAGTTTCTAGAGGTCTTTTGGCCGTTTGGCCTAAGCGAAACATGACTACAGGCTTGATTCCTACACACCGAGTTACTAGAATGTGACAGCAAAACGAAAAAACCACAGCTGAGCCCTGAGCACAGGCAAGATTGTTGTGTCTTCGAAGAACAATTTGAGGGGCAAGCTTTCAAGCTGCTCTATGGTAATTAGTGTGAATGCAGACGCCGAGAATGTCAAAGTATTGCTGGTGAAAGTAAGATAAAACAGCCCAGTGTTGACCAAAACAGTGCCCAATGGGATCATCGGTGAAGCTGCGGCGTGGGTTCGCAACACCGTGCGCACGGACCACACGGACCTCGATCGCATAGCTGTCATCTTCGCGACAGTGAGCACCGAACCATGTTGACGATCCCCAATTGAAGTGCAACCCTCTGCAATACACATTCATTAATCGCATGAGCTCCTGACGCTCCATATGAATGGATTCGCCCACCATCGCCTGGACGAGAGCGCATTCGGGGAGAAGAAAGGCTTCACCGAAGGCCTGAGGACATTCGATGCATTCCGTAAGGCCACCCACACGCAAGCATATATCCCAGCGCAGATAGCGCATTTGGGCGTTGCTTCTCCCCGGCTCACTGATCTCAACCCAAACTGATACACTCCCACCACAGCCAAAACCAAACCAACCTACTCCCTCCCCTCCCGACGCGGCGGCCAAATAACCGCCCTCCTCCTCGCCATCTGCCTCCTCCTCTCCTTCACCGAACTACACCGCTGGTGGCAAGGGCACCAAACGCACAACTTCAGCGTCGAAAAAGGCGTCTCGCACGAGTTACAAATCAACCTAGACATAGTGGTGGCCATGAAATGCGGCGACCTGCACATCAACGTTCAAGATGCGTCGGGCGATCGCATCCTGGCGGGCGATATGTTGAAGCGGGATGCGACGAATTGGGAGCAGTGGGTTGATGCGAAGGGGGTGCATCGCTTGCATGCTGCGGAGGTGGGGGAGCTGGAGGAAGAGGAGATGCACGTGCATGATGTTTTGGCGTTGGGCAGGAGGGGGCGGAAGTTCGGCAAGACGCCGAGGGTGAGGGGCGAGGCGAGGGCTTGTAGGGTTTATGGGAGTCTGGAGGGGAACAAGGTGCAGGGGGATTTTCATATCACGGCGAGAGGGCATGGGTATATGGAGTTTGGCGAGCATCTGGATCACTCCGGTAAGTTTCTGTGCCCTTACTCTTCCAACCCGATCCAACCCACGACCTCAAGGTCCGACAACAACAACAACAACAAAACTAATCTGAGTTGCCAAAACGTAATAGCATTCAACTTCTCGCACATCATCTCCGAACTCTCCTTCGGGCCCCTCTACCCGTCCCTCCAAAACCCGCTCGACCGCACCATCGCCACAACCCCCTTCCACTTCTACAAATTCCAGTACTACCTCTCCGTCGTCCCCACCATTTACACGCGTGATACCTCGAACCCCACCTCCGCATCCGCCAACACCATCGTTACCAACCAGTACGCCGTCACCCAGCAATCGCACATGATCGGCGAACAGCAGATTCCTGGCGTGTTTTTCAAGTTCGACATCGAGCCCATCCTGCTGACGGTCGCGGAGGAGAGGGGTGGGTTGTTGGCGCTGTTGGTTCGGTTGGTTAATGTGGTTAGTGGGGTGCTGGTGGGTGGTGGTTGGTTGTATCAGTTGAGTGGGTGGGTAGTCGAGGTTGTGGGGAGGAGGAGAAAGGGCGGTGGGCAAGGGGTTTTGCATGGGAGGCCGACGGTTGAGGATGTAGATGAGGAGTGAAGGATAGATGCTAGATAGTTTGTATTCATCTGTTTTTTGTGCATTGTTGTCACACTTCTTGACATGCAGCTTTCGCCAAAGAATGTGTTGTTTGAACGCCGCCCGATCATGCAACAAAAGTCAACCGACAGCATCGAGTACAAATGTGCCTCTTGTTTATTGTATGGTTGAGCGGAAGAGATCTGAGGGGATTTCCATTGGAGAAACAGGAATACAGATATTCAGAAAAACCCATGCGGCAGGGTGGAGTCGGCTCTCAAGTTGGCGTAACAGAAAAAAGTGATCCGAAAGATGAAGGAAAGGGTTCGGTATGATGTTGGCGTGTGAGTGCAAGATGTATGCCAACATCCTTTGCCGATCCTTCAAGATGGTGTGATGATGGAAAAGTAAGGTGTCCCATGTGATTGTCGTTCATATCTTGTCCCAAAACCCAAGGACATAAGCGGGGGAGATCGAGCAATGCGATGGGTAGCTACAAGATAGGATGTGATCCCCGGTGATGGTCTGCCAGTTAAGTGGTAACGTAGACGGTCATGACACGCTTGCTGGGTTCTGTAACTATATAAAGCGTACCATAACCGTTCATGTGACCGGCTTTTCTCAAAATCTCATCTTACAGTGTAGTGTGATGTGGAAAGTATGAGATCCTTAGTGGATAGGCGTGGAGAGCTCCAGCTGAGGGAAATGAGAAGATCAGATGATTTGTGGAAGGTTGAAGGAGAGGGAGAAGTCGGTTCAAAAGGGTATTAAATGGATGAAGTCCGTGTCAATTGGAGATGGGAAAGGTGCGTTGCAATTCGATGGACGCATGGTAAGATAACAAATGTATGGGCTATTCTGATGTGAGATTGAAAGAGAGCTGCGGAGACTCGTTCTTGAAATGTTGCTTGGAGAGAATGAGTTGAACTTGGTGGTTCTCATAGGATGAGATGATGGTGTTGCATTCCAAGATGACGCAGAAAGCGAGAATAGATCAGGACAAAACGAGGTGACAAGAACGTGATATTAAGATCTGCTCTTGTTTCTATGTGTGGTTGTGGGTGCTGTGTTCCCCACAATGCCGGCACAACGAAGAGTCACGCAAAGAGAATAGGGAGATTTCATCGAGCGGTACTTTTCCTTTCTGCTCCCCAACTGCATTCTTATCCCACGGAACAAATATTTGAATCTTGGATAGTTATATGTGGACTGAAATGCTTTGCTTATAATGCCTTTGATATTTCCCTTCAACCGTCATCCTCATCTTGAAAAGGGCAATGGGCCACTGAATAAAATTGCTATAGCCGATGACACAAAATGCGACGCCCTAGGACCGTACAAAGGTCGATCTCTCCAATAATACGCTACTATTGCTTCCCCAGACGCAGCGTAAAACTTTTTGATAGCTAACGTAACTGAAACCCCTTCCCGATCTCGAGATACATCGCCTTTTCCTCTCGAAACCACGCAGGGATGGGGCCAGAGCATGTTGGCCTGATAGCAGCAATTGGCCGAACGGACTGTTTGCCCTTACAGTTGTCCAGCCTCCTAGGCTCAAGCATGACATCATATTGGCATATATTTCCGTCCGCAATTGCACCTTGGCTGGATTTCAAGTTCAGAATAGGGAGACCCGTAAACCTGATTGCGGAATCAAAGTTGATGAAAATAATGGCGCGTTCTTGTGAAGGTGGAGGAAACTCTGCCATGTAGATAAGGGATCGCTCATCTGAGGTTGCTTCAACCTCACTCGTATTTAAAGAGGGGTTAAGGATGTTAATAAGGTCTGTAGGGGTGTTCTCAGGAGGCCACAGTCGGATTCCTCGATCAACGAATCTTTCCTGTTCCTCTGGAATGACGTGTCCCGTGTCTTCGTTGCGCTTAAGCTTGGCACGCTTCCGGGATCCAATACGTAGGCGTATCTGATGTCCAAGAAGACAATTGGGTGCGATCGATGCAGATACTCTATTGTCTAGAACGAGGTCGAGAAAAGATGAGCTGCAAGGGTTGTACGTTCGATATCTTGTTTTGGCTAGAGTGAAGATACGATTCTGGGTAGAACATCTCTCCTCTTCTGGGTCCCTTTCTGGGTGGTAGTCACGTTTGAGGCGTTTCCGTGGCGGTGCCCAGTGTGGCTTGCTGTTCTCATCCAGCGTACTTGTCAAGGGATCGTCGATTGGTAAAGCCTGTAGACATGAGCTTGTGCTTGTTGACTGAATTCCATCACCAGATGATTCCTCAGCTTTCAACGCTTCCAATTCGTCATTTAATCGAAATTCGATCTTTTGCGTATAGAACGTGCGTAGACTTTCACTCCCCCCATCCTGCCATTCACGGCGACCCTCTACAATCAACAATTCACCGGATCTTTCATCGACACGCATTCCAAGATCTGTCCATGAATCATTGATTGGACCCTCAATATGTTGCCTTCGCCAGATTTCTCTGTTGACCTGTATGCATTCTTTCTGAGGCTTATCGAGAGGGAACCGCAAGCAGTGATAGTATGATGTCCAATCAACTTCCTCTACGTCGAAAGAGGTCTGGTTTGAAAGAGCGTAGAAATAGTCGTTATGGATCTCGAATGCAACAGTACAGGCTAAGTCGGAACCCACGAAATTTGAAAGTTGCAATGAGGGTTGTTCGGTAGGACCATGTAGTTCAAAACTTTTGATAATCCATTCATGATGTCCATGAGAGGCAGTGCCGGAGTGCGTGCCGTAGTATAGATGTTTCTTGTTGTGACGGACGAATAGCTTTTCGGTTGTTTCAAGTGGGAGTGCCAGTCTGATCCTTCTCCGTGTGGCTGGACCAGGCCGAATATCGATAGCAACAAGCCAAGCTTTTCCGCCATCATCCCCAACCTCATATAAGCACGCTAGAATGCGGTCACAGTAGTTCAAAAAGGTGAGTTGGCCAATATGTTTTGCGCTATCCGTGTAAACCGCAAGGCCGATTAGGGTGGGTATGTGGATGACATTCTCCGTTTGGACCGCATCGTGGACGTTCAAGACTCGTATATGCTGACCATGAATGTAGCACAAGACTCCCGATTGATATAGGTACGAGGTCCCATAGCCGAGGACAAGAACAGAATGTGGCTGTGCGGTTGCGAATGCTTCCCTTCTGCGGAACACCCTCCTTGCAGCGTCCGCGTACGTGATCACTCCATCCCTTGCCAGACGTGCCTCTTTCGTATGCATGATATAAGTCTGTGGTCCCATCATCAAACGATGTTGTGCAGATTCCATTGTGCTGCGAAGTCACGGACATACCTCGACAGTCCTTTTGCTAAGGGCATCGCCACCAAACACCCATCTCAATTGCCTGTCCGTATCTCTAAGACTAAGATGATCCTCGAGATTGAGGCTCGTCGAGATGTTGTACAGAATGTCGAAAGGCAGGGAATTAAGATTTAAAGGCATCCTTTTACAGGAAAAGCTCCGGCGTTGGACAAGTACAAAGCAGTACATAAAATACAATGTTGGAAGAAAGCTGCTTTTAGAAGATCTAACGTAGAGGGAGAAAGTAGATAGGAGTCACTGTGCGGGATAGGGACAGATTGAATAGACAACGAGGCGAGAAAGACCGGCTCCTGGCATCGCACATCGTAGCACACAAGGTTTTGAGACTCAAAGGCGACGCACCGGATTGTTAGCGAGGAGCACATACAGTCGGATTCTGTTGAGGCTGTCATGTTGACGGCTCTACTTATCTGATGATCATTCATTTGAGCCGCACGTTATGTGGGGAATGTTGACAAAAGATCAGATTTCAATTTGATGCACAGCCTTCGGCAAACGACTCGGTTCAGTGAGATTACGAGGCTGCGAGTCTCAAACTTGAGCCTCTCACATGGTGGAATGACCGGAAATAAGATGCCAAGTGATCAGAGTAATGTCACACCTTGAGGATGTCGTGGACCGAAATTGGTGGGTACTATGAGGCTCAAGGCAGGGATCAGCATGGGGTCTGAAAAACCACCAATGTAACCTCGAATCTGCTAACTTACCTTCCCTTAGTGTGCGGCTCTTGTGAAGGTCGCAAATCGTTGAGGCTCTTACTTGGTAGAGTACCTACCTGGTACCTTAGTAGAAGGACCAACCATCCCAGAATATTAAATAAGGTAATGTAGTTCACTCAAGTGTCATAAACCCAGTCCGATGCGGGGGCACTTACTTTACTAAGGTAAGGTACCTTATTGCCGTGTGTGCAGAGCCAGTGCAGTAGCACTCTGTTATTGTACCAGGTAGGCTTGCTGAACGGCAGGTTCAGCATTTCCACACTAGTTTACAAATGGACCCCATCTTCCGTGTTTACTTGTCAATCTGTGGCCCCAGCCTCACTCTCCTTTGCTCGCACAGAGTCTAAATGAAAGACATTCCAGAGGCCAACAATTCCACATCGAGAGCGCATACATCTATGCGGGGGCTAAATTGATTTATCTTCTCAGATCGAGCCCTACTGTGCAGTGTTAGTTGCAGCGCTCCAATGAGATAGCTCCCCAGTATGTACTACCATCGGGAGTTGCGGTTGTCTATCAGTGGTTTGACGCATATTTCCGTAACATGAAACGTCATTGGATAAAGATATTTGTGTTGTAGCCGATGCTGTCGTGTGTCAAGACCGCAAACGGCACCTTTGAACTACCGTATCATCTGTGAGCTAATTCCATGATCCGGAGCACATATGAACCACAAAAAGTAATCGGGCCCACTCTAGAGTCTATGCCTATGAAGGGAATAATCAATCCAAGAATTCAGAATGCGGAAGGAGAGAGAGAGAGAGGCGACGAATAAGGAGGACATTGGGGCAAGCCTTGCTGCTGTGAACCCCAAAAAGGAAAAAGGCCTTGTCCAAGTCAAGTGATTGAAACATAGAAGGCGTAACAAAAAGAACCTGGGAGCCCCAAGTAATGACGTTACCTTACAGAGACAGATGCATAAGGTAAGCAAAGATAAAAACATCCATGGATTTGCATGGACAGGCGTCCTTATTAGTAAACACAATTAACCATGCGAGTCGATGGAAAGAACAACGCCAGACAAGGCAGAAAGAGGTCGACCGGCCAGGCCTAGAATCCTCCAAAAGAAACCATCGCCAGTAGAAGCACCAGCATTCTCCAATCATCCCTTCATTTGTTTTGTACAACATGAGCAGTCAATCACTGCGGGTATATGTCCGGAGAGTGCCTCAATGGCTTGAACAACAGCCAATGCCAATGAGTGGGACATGAGACACTACGGATAATCAAGTTCGCAGAAGACTGACGAGGCTCAGGTCAAAACGATCCTAGCTCTCTCACTCGATGAAAGCTGCTGTAGTTGATCTGTCGACTTCAAAAGCCTGCACCAAGCTGAGAAGAGTCAAGATGGAGAAACTCATTGGTGTTGTCCCTACAACATGTTACATAGCTGAAAACTACCCCGCCAAACATTCTCACCCCACCAAGACTCATCCAAAACCTGTTCGATCCATCAGAACTTCTCACCAATACAGTTCTACTGCAAGGAGAACAACTATCAGCACTTTTACACACTTTCTCAATTACCGCCTCAAAGATGTCAAACAACAACAACAACAACAACAAATCCCTCCTCGACTCGGCGAAAGACCTCGCCCAGTCCACCATCCAATCCGTAACAGGCAACAACCAAGCCAACAAGGTCCGTCCCACTTCTCATCTGTAACCCTAGACATACCTCAAGCCTGTCAGCCACCCCCACTCTACATTCCCATCAGGCCACCAGAAGCACCGCAACCTAACAAGCCCCTATCACAGTCCACCTCATCAACACACACCACCCACACCCCCACCACTTCCTCCCGCACAACCGGCACCTATAACCAAACCGTCGGCTCCGGCAAAGAAACTCTCGGTAACGTCCTCGGTTCCACCGACCTGAAGCGCTCCGGCCAGGACCAAAACCGCGAAGGCCAAGCGCAAGAAGCGAAAGCCCAACTGAGCGATTTGGGCAACGGCATGGGCGATCAGGCGATTGGCGGTGTGGGCGCGGTGGTGGCGGGCGCGATGGGTGATAGGGAGAGCCAGAGGGCTTTTGAGGGCAAGCATGAGAGGGGGAAGGCGTTGGAGAGCGCGGTTGAGAGGGAGGTCGAGAGGAAGGGCTAGGGAGGGGTGGCGGTGCGTGATGAGGGGGGTTTATGGATGATCCAGAAGCTGCTCTGGCTTTTCTGGATGGGTCGCTAGCTTTGCGGTGGGCGTGGATGAGAAGTCCTCTCCACTTCAAGTTATGGTAGAGTGCGACGGACGGAATGACACCATTATGATCGGTACATCTCTCTCTGTTCGAGCTTTCGCCGTCATGCTGCTGCTTGAAGACTGTAGCATGCCCGTATATAAAACCTTGCCTACCTTAAGGTACCAATCCCATACCTACCCTCCCACATCCGCCACCATTCAGACCAATCACGATCACGATCACGACCAACCCCTCCTCCCTTCATCCAATCCCATCCCCCTAACAATCTTCCGCACAAGTGCCTTCTTCAAAAATCTCTCTCTCGCCAAACCCCTCGTCAACTTGACCCACCCCTCCACACCAACCCGCCCCATATCCAACCCCCGTCCCAACACGAAGATCGCATCTCCAATCGCCTGCTCCTCCGCCACAAGCTCGTACAACTGCCCACCTACCACCGTCGGCGCGACGAGGACCTCATCCACACCTGGCGGTTTGCGCTGCGCGGCAGAAACCATGACACGGTCGGCAGCCCGCAGTGAGGAGTGGAGGATGTGCTCGTTGGACGAGAGACTCGCGGAGAGGGCTTGGAGGTTTTGGAGTTCGTGTTGGAGGGATTGAGAGGCGTTTTGGAGGGCGGTGTGTTGGGCGTGCAGAGAAGGGAGGATGGATGTGTTTTGGTGGATTGTGGATTGGATTTGGCTCGTCAGGGTTGTGGAGAGGGCGTTGAGGAGGGCGTCTTTTTCCGGGTTTGGGGGGATTGGTGGGGCGGCTGGCGGATTCGAGGGTGTGGGAAGGGGAATGTCAAGGGGTGAGCTTAGGAGATCAGGTGTACGTTGAGGCGGTCGAGGTTTGTTCGGGTGTTGAGGTCGTTGTTGTTGGTAGTATGGTGGGTACGACGGTGGTTGTTGCTGCTGAACCTGCTGGAACTGTTGGTGAGGATATGGAGGTTCGAAGGGAGCATTCTGTCGTGATGGAACTTGTTGCGCATATTGGTTGTTGGGCTCCGTAGGTAACGTACATGGCGGAGGACCTTCATTGAAGCTCTGGATCGGCTGAGGTGGATACCTCGCCATTCCCTCCGGTGATACTGGGCTCACAGGGCTGAATGAATCAATCTGAGCACGTTGCCTCTGTACTTGTTGCCGGTCGTTTGATAACGTCGCAGGTGGTCCATAGCCATCCCTTAGACTGCTGGGCCGCTGAGGTGCGTATTGCTGCACGGGTAGGGGTTGCTGTCCATAGCCGTTCTGGTGCTGCAATGGAGGCGGACCAAGCTGGCTGTTCGGTCTTCCCGGTAGTGGTGGCAAAGGTGGTGGTCCAACAGTTTGTGATACTGGGCGTTCCCGCGGACGCTCAAAGGGCTTAGGCGGAGGTGGTGGTGGAGTGGCATCAGCCAAAGATTGACGTGACATGGGACGCAATTGAGAAATGGAAGTGCTTAACTCTGGTGGTAAAGGGGGCAGTGGCGGAGGGACAGGGTCCCTAGGATCAACTTTTGGGGGACTCATTGGCAGTCGCTGTTGTGCCTGTGGCCTCGAGATGACCGGAGGTTCTCTTGTGAAGACGTCTCGTAGGATAGAGAGGAATTCTAGCAGGGTCGACTTCGGCGTGTCTGAGTGTTAGCGGCGCCCAGTCATCCAGTCTCAACTTGTTCACAGAAATCACTTTGCCAGTAGCAGCATGCCCCTCCTGTACATATGCTAACACCAAGTCCTCAAGGAGACCTTACTTACGTTCCGACCCCCTCTCCCATCGGACCACTCCGCTAAGTATGGATGATACACCTTCCCTTCTCCGCTGACATATTGGCCCGCCCTTATGACCATATCCGGCGTGGGCCTCACGTAGCATATCGGCGCTTCCTTCGGATAGGCATGTGGTACCCATAGCGCAATTGGGAACCTATAAGTAACCCCTCGGAAGGTGACGGGCAAAGTGCCATTGAGATTGAGGAGCAGGGAGGAATGGCCAGACTCATAGGCTTTGCCACAACAATATTAGCCAGGAAATCGGAGACGTCACTGAAACCTGAAAACGCAGAGATGTAGCAGCATACTGTAAACGTCCGTCCGTGGAGAGAGCAAGGAGTAGTGAGAGAGGGTTTGCGCAATGTCGGTATAGGCTCGGTTGACGTCCTGATATTCCTGATTCGTCACTGGATCAGCATGTGACGCCCTTCAGAGCTGTGAGGGTGCTCTACGCTTGTGAGGACACTGTAGAGCCAGTTCAGGACTTTCTGCGGCACGGCGGTCATATCTGGTCCTCAGCTGCTACTATGATCTTGACGTTCGCAGGCATATAGTATATACATATATTTGCGCAGGCCTCAATGCAAGAGACGAAAGGTAAGGTGTGTTGGGACCTTGACCAGACTGCTGACGCCAAACTAGGTTTGCGCAACGTCATACACGTATAAAGTACAGTTCTGAGGCGGTGATTTCGCATTTGTGGTTGAGAAGAGGGTTATGTACAGTCATTTGGATGCCATAACCGCACCGAACCTGATGCCAGTAATGTAAAACTTAGCTAAGCTATACTACAGATCGAAACCGATTCCAGACCCAGTCTCCAACCAAGTGCTCCATTCATGATAATCGTGACAGCCAAGTGACACCATCAAAGCCTCGCCACTCAGTGCTGGCTCCATTGTATACTGTCCAACGCAACGCCCTCCTGCACCAGCTCCCATAACGGACTCAACTCCCGCAGAAAGGTAACTCTGTCCCTAACCGCCTTCAGCACATAGTCAATCTCACTCTCTGTTGTAAATCTGCCAATTCCGAATCTGATACTGCTGTGCGCGTTCTCATCGCTGTTTCCTAGTGCTCTTAAAACATAGCTAGGCTCCAGCGAAGCGGATGTGCACGCACTTCCAGAGGATAGGGCTATGTCCTTCAATGCCATGAGGAGGGATTCACCCTCGACGTAAGCGAACGAGACGTTCACGCAACCGGGGTAGAAGTGGTTTGGATCGCCATTCTGCGATGTGTGCTCCATCGATAGAAGCCCATTGAGCAAACGGTCTGACATTGCTTTGATACGCTTCGAGTCATACTATACAAGAGACGTCAGTAACCAAAAGCTAAAAAGACACACAGACAACATGTGAACACAGA